>Ga0247727_10009207_pt1 | contig 18006 bp, 21 predicted proteins | sample WisWelCaveWW1625_FD_202498 | JGI IMG/M metagenome (GOLD analysis project Ga0247727, IMG submission 202498) | Biofilm microbial communities from Wishing Well Cave, Virginia, United States - WW16-25 | ecosystem: Environmental > Aquatic > Deep subsurface > Groundwater > Cave microbial mat | place...
TCGCAAGATTTCATATTGTCCGGCCGTTCGAGGATAAAGCCCGCCCAGTTCGGCGTAGGTGAGGGCGCCCAACATGGCCAGCATTCCACCGATAGCCCAGGTGATCAGTGCCAGTTCACCGCTGCCGACCAGCAGGGCCACATTCTTGGGCGTGAAGAAAATTCCGACACCGACGATCGCGCCGATGACGACGCACGTGGCGCTGAACGGGCCCAGCTCGCGCCGCAATTCGGACTCCAGGTGCGCGGGGCCAGTGAAGCCCTCGCTCGATCTACCTTGCGACGACATCTGCGGCCCTCATTGGTGCATTTCGACAAATTTCGATTGCACATTCTTGCGTGCCGCAAGAACAGTACAAAGTGCAAATGAGCTCGCGACTCGGTAAGTAGCATAGAACGCTTGATCCGATGCTCCATTCCATGCCTGGGATCGCGTTTGCGACGGCCTACCCTTTTGCTAGAATCGTCACGCGTGAGTTGCTTGAAAAACCCTACTCACGAATGACAGCGCCCAGCGAGCTGAGTTGGGAAAGCCAATAAAGTGCTGTAAGCCAAGCCATTTGGCGGCGTAGCTCAGTTGGTTAGAGCAGCGGATTCATAATTCAAAAAACGCCCCTCGCCTCGCGTGCTGAAATCCTCGGGGAATTCCTTTTAATTTAAGAGGTTACGGCGAATTCGGTACGCTCGGCTCAAGCCCCACAAAAGCTCAGAAAAGCTCACTTGCGGGTGTCAGTGACACCAGCGTAGGCCAGCGTTCTTACAGAACGCGAAAGTTGCGAGACAGTTGGTTTTCTCATCGAGCGTCCTCGATATTTTGGACCCGCGGTTCATTGCAACGAGTCAGTTGAGGTTTTCTCACAAACCGGGTGTCAACGGGTGTCACGGGTGGGCTGCTCATGGTCGTCAGGTACTTCAAGCCGGCCGGGACAGTCGGCGAATGCCCAAAAGCGATAGGAGCACTTGAGCTTGCCGAAAGTGCTCCGAAAGCGGTCGGGCTTGACGCCGCGTCGCGGCCAGTAGGAGAGGGGACTGACGTAACTCGGCCCATGCGAGCACGAAAAAAAGCCCACCGCGGTCGGGATCACGGTGGGCCTCCGAGTCCTCAGAAGAACCCGATCACGTCTTTGGATATTGGTTTCTTCCGGCGATGTAACGGAATCACGGCAACGACGGCTCGCCTCGTCTCAAACGCCTGGACATCTGTTCGGTCGATGAGATAACGAGGTCGTCCACCAGGTGTCGCCGCGACGTTGATCGCCCGAAGTTCACCCGACCGAATCCAGTTCAGAACTTTGTCTGGACTGATGCCCCACAGTCGGGCAAGCTGTGGCGGAGTCAGCTTTGCTCGTGACACGTTCACCGTATCACGGAGTTCCTGTGCCTCCGTCGGATTCTCATACGACTCTCTTTCCATACACTTGGAGTGGGAAGGAACTAAAAAACCACGACCGACCTCACGGCCGGCCGTGGGCTCGGGGCACCGATCACTGCGGGTTGTCATCGCTGACGGCTGCGGCGTCGTTGATGAACTCGTAGCACTTCTGGAGTGCCAACGCTACTGGCAGCAGGTCCGCTCGTCGCAGGCTGTGGGTGCTTTCCCATCCGCCTTGGGCGTTGCGGAACGATCGCCGCACGCTCACAACGTGCAGGTCGAAGGTCTTGCCGCCTTTGCTCACCGGGTTGGTGAAAACAGCGGCGCTCACGCTGCCGTAGCGGAACGTCGCTACGGGCTTGGCCGATGATGTTGCGTCTTCATTCGAGGCCGGACGCTCGGCCTTGGGCTATGTGTTCGCCATAAAAAAATGGGGAAGGAAATAATTCGCTCCCCCCGCTCCCGACTGCGGAAGAAGCAGTCGCCCTCACACAGCCCGCATGCGAAGCCGGTCAAGGCAGAGCGATCGGACTATCGGCGTGCAGGTTTCCGAGCGGCCTTCCGTTCTTTTCTCAAAGCGTGCCGCGAAGGAAACCTCTTGCCGCCGATCCGAGAGCGCCCTTGACGGGCGAGAACGGGCTGTACACTGAAACGACTGCGAGCAGTAATCAGTCAGTACGTCCCTGGGCGGGGGTTCGCGGTGCCGCAGCAAGGGGAACAAAAGAAATGACGGGCCTATCGGCCCGTCACCAGCCGCTTCCACAGCGGCAGTTTACCATCCGCCAAGCCGGTCTGTCGCACGTCGGACACGTGCGACGCTGGCGACTCCTTCAGCTCGCGGATCGCTTTCTGGAAAGCCTCCTCGCGCGAGCCGGCTTCGACCAAGAAGCCGTACTGCAACTTGACCTGGTACAGCATGGGATTGGGGTAAAGGAGTAAAGGTGCCCTGTTCGGGCTGCCTGGCGGCCAGCACGGCCGCATGCTCGAAGGCAAGGTGGAACGCGGAGCGTCTTACCTTGCCGAAGAGACCGGCCGTGCCACGATTTCGCCAGCCCGAACAGGTTCACGATCACAGCCAACAACCCACAGCAACAAACATGGGGGGCCGACTTCACCCGTCCCGCAGGACGGGGCGCAGTGAGCCGAGAGCGAGCGAGGCCGCGACTGCGGGCCGAGCGAGCGAACGGCGAACGAAGCGGGTGCAGGGTGGCCGCAGCCCCCTGCCTCATTTCACGGAACCGACAACCTGGAGCGTGTGAGGTTGGAGAAGCGAGCACACGCGAGCGACACCCAACGCAGGAAATGAGGCAGGGGGCCGAACGAACGACGTGAGTGAGGGCCCCCTGCACCCCGAAGTCTGGGAGGGGAAACAGCCTACAACAAACAGCCGCTACCCTTGAAGTACTGTCGCTTGAAACCACTTGTGTGACCATTTGCGACACTACTTTCGACACCATTTCTCGACGCCCTTGTAGCCGAAACGCTGAAGCATCCTCAGACGCTCTTGGTGCATTTCTTCAAACGCTTGAACGTCGTCCAGTTTGCCGGCCGATAGGCACTCAGTACTGTCCAGCAGCCACTGCGTTGTGGCTGTTTGCGCATTGGCCAGAATTGCGGCGTCTACGACCTTGAAAAGATCCCTGCACTTCACGCGCACGCGACACAGGCGTTGCTGCAGTGGTTCGTGAACCTGGTGGCTCTGAGCGTCTTCGTGCTCCGAGCGTAGAAGCTCCCAAATGCGCTGGGCTCTCTCTTGCTCGCGCAGCAGAGCGGCTAGTTGCCGGTCTGACCAGCGTTCCTCAAACGCCCGGTCGCACGCCTCCCCAACTCTCAGGAAATACTTTGCAGCCTTCTCCACCTCCGCAGCCAGGATCTCCAATCGTCGGTCGCCGTCGGCTGGCTCAGATAGTGTGTCGTCTGAAGGAACATCGGGGGTCAGATTGGGGGGGGAACGGCGATTGTTATGGTACCACTATTCGACAAGCTGCGCAACGCAACTGCTCCCGCGGAGCGGGAAGCCGACAGAATCGGCTCAGGAGAAAAAGGATTCTGCTCTTGGATTAGCCAAGAATCTGGCGATGGTCGCCGCCTGGTGTCCGCCAGATTTTTCCGGCGAGCACGTGTCGAGCGTCGATGTTGCGTGCAACGGCAAGACGGTAGTACGCGTTCGCGTCGGGCTGACGTAGCAAGGTCGCCGAGAGGTTGGCGAGCCGCTGCTCCGACTGGACCACGAACAGCACGCGAACGGCCTGGGCGGGCGGCCAGAGTTTACGGTACGCACCGTGCCCGAGCAGTGCGTCGTAACCGGGCAACTTCTGTTCGATGATTTGGCTGTGCGTCTCGGTGGACCGGTCGTACTCCCAGTAGAGAGCAAGTCCGTGCTGCGTTTTCTCGCCGGCTGGCGTCGTGACCGGCAGATAAAGGAGCGACGCAGCGTCGGGCGAGAGGGCTACTCGCTTGCCGTCCCTGCCAGAGAACTCCTTATAGAGCCGAAAACGCTGTGCCTTCGGCGCTCCAATCGGCACTCCGTGGTCCACATCGTAGTCGAGAATCCACTCGGGCTTCTGCAGAGCGTGAAGTTTGCACGCATCGTTAACCGCGAGCATGATCTTCGCGACTCCAAGTCGGTGCTGAATCGTGTGTTCTTTAGGTTCCTTGGATCGGGCGAACTGCGGGGGGCAAACCCCGGTCTCGTGCTCTACGAGTTCGGCCCCTGCAGGGGTGAGACGATGGACCATAGGAATTCGGCCCGGCCGGGTCGTGGATGTGATGCTGCGGTGGACTTGTTGCGTGAGTCCGTGGTGGTGATAGAGCTGCAGGCGCCGGCGGCAGTAGGTTCCGTGTTTGTCTTTCGGGAAATGGCGCGCGTGGATCGTCTCGGTGTCGAGAAGTCCTACGAGGCCCAGCTCATCCAGAAGGGTGATGTCACGCAGTTGCAGGCGGAGTCCTTTAGGCATGGTCGCGGGAACAGCTCAGAAACTGAATAAGTCCTTGCGTTCGACTTCGCTATGCGGCGCTGGAAGGGCAGTCTTGTCCCGGCGGATAGCGTCGTCAATCAACTTCGTGATCCTGTCGAGAAGTTGCTGTCGCTCGGCTTGGATCGCCTTTTCAGTCGTGAAAAGCGGTAGCTTGTGCAGCTCGTCGCGGAAGGCGAGCATGTTGCGTCGTGCCTTGTTCGCCACTCCTCCGAGGATGTCCTCGGCCAGGGGCAGCTTCACGTACGCAAGGCCGTGACCCGAGACGAGCATTGCGGCTTCGCCCCTTTCGAAGCGCGTAACATCGGCCGCTTGTTCGAGCATGTGCTCGTCGGGGGTGTAGAACTGCACGCTTGTGACTACCTCCTTGGTCTTGATGATTGGTACGAGCGTTTGTTTCTTTGTTAGCGTCCGTTGCCAGTTCTTTGACTTCGACCAGTTGCGGGATTGTTGGTGGCTTGTACCTTTCGAGCCACCTTCCCTCGAGCGTTCAGAGAAGACTTGAGACTTGGCTTCGTTGACCATATGGCGCAACCAGCGTTCGTCTCGCTGGTCAACCCTTGACGACCCTTCCGAAGATCCAGTGTCGGTTCCCCACGTGTCGCTGCTGGTTGTGCCGTCCGTGACGCCACCGCCGACGACCTCGCCATCGGTCTCGCCGAAGCTCTCGTCAAATAGCGGCACGGCAGTCCAGCCGTCCTGGTACTGCTGTTCCTGACGGTGCTTGTACTTAACCCGCTTGGGGTTGTAGTTGCGGAGTCCGATTACCTCGCCAAAGTATCTTGCGTCTGCCGAGCTGGTGTGCTGCATGATCAGGTTCACGCCACACATGCCGACGAATGTGTGGAGCAACCGGTCCTCAGTCTTGTCAGGAAAGAACTGAGTCCCCTGGTGGGCACCGACGAACCGAATCCCGAATTTGCGGACCTCGCGTAGAGCTTGTGCGATGAGGGGGAAGGAACTCTCGAACACCGACAGTTCGTCAATCAGAATCCAGAACGGTCGCCGACGTTGTTCTGGTAGATTGATCGCGGTGAAAACGGCTTCTGAAAGAAAGAGATTCGCGAGTATCTGCTGGTCTTCGTCGGCCAGGTTGCCTTCCGGGTGGAGGTCGATAATCAGGCTTGTTCCGCTTTCTAACACGTCTTGCATATTCAACACGTTTTCAACCCGCCCCAGCATGCACTCAATAATTGGGTTACTGAGGAAGCCAAGGAAGCGACTCCGTGTGCTATCAATCTGTTCGTCGATCTCGGCGTCTCGGCGGTTCGGAAGATTTGCGAAGGCTTCCCGGTCAAGCCAGTCGGGCGCAGCCTGGGCGAGTTTCATGTAGACAGCGCTTCCGACATCGAAGAAGTGCTTCGCGTCAGCGAGTGGTAGCCCACAGTATGCCAGGGTTCGCAGAATGCGCATCGTCCAGGTGTACATCCTCGGCTTGTCGTTGAAGTTCCGCTCGCCACATGCCGCGAGCAGAATGCGTGCGACGTGGGCCGCCTTCGTCTTGATTCGTGCCCGCCAATCGGTCTCGTTGCAACCGTCCATCGATACGAAGAGAGGGTTGATCGCCACCATGTGGTTCGTATCGCTCGCCTTAATCCGGATAACGGGCAATCGTTTCCGGATCAGGTCGTACGAGCAAAAGCGTTCGACGCGACGTGCAAGTGTGCCATGCGGATCAATGAGAATGAACGGCTGCTTTGAGCGCACGAGCCCCTGGGCGATCAGTTCCATGGTGTTGGATTTTCCACAGCCCGGATCGCCAGAGATCTGTACGCCGGCGTTGCTGACCTGAAACAACCACTGTAGGAACGCCGCGGAGTTATCCAAACTTTGGAATTGATTGGCCTGCAGCATGGGTGGCGGAATCCTCTTTCATTGAGTTGAGAACCTGGCGTATTTTTCGTCGGTAATTCTCTTCGGCCTCGTCGAGGTGGTCGTTACGGGTCTCCTCGTCTTCCACTGGCATTTCGAGGAGCACCCGACGAAGTTGCTGGTGTTCGCGCGCGAGGCGAGCCAGGTCTTCGTTCGCTCGGATGTGTTCCGGCAAGAGTCCCAGAATGTGCTGTTCGATCGTATCCATAAGCTGCTGCTTTGCGGAGCGCACGTCCTCTAGTCGCATCCCCTCGTTCATTGAATTCTCGATGTACAGAGCGAGCGTGGGCTCTGAAATGTGCGACTGGACGCAGGCGGCGTTCGCTCGGTAGAAACGCCTGAGCCGTTCTTGCTCTCGAATGACCGACAGCTTGTGTGCGAGATCGTCTTTGGCCTTGGAAACCAAGGCCGGGGCTAGGTTGTCGGACATCTGTGTCTGGACGTACTCATTCAGCATCTTGTTGGTGAAGATGTGCGAAACGTCTGCAGCGTGTTCCGCATAGCGCTCGATCGCCAGTCGCCTCGCGTACAGACGCGACCGGTGGTCCTCGACGAATTGTCGGAGGGTCTTGCAGAAGTCATCTGCCTGCTGCACTACGTCTGCCTCCGAAAGAGATTCTGCCGCAGCATCGTTCTGAAACCAGGTTGGGTAATCCGTGACTTCGACAGCTCTGCCCAAAAGTGCTTCCACCTCGGTGTATGTGTTGCGTATCTTCTGGCGCTGCTCGTGTAGGACTCTCGGTAGAGATTGGAGCCATGCTTGGTGCTCCTGCTGCTCGGCCTGCCGTTGCTGTTCTTCTTGCTCACGGCTCGCAGCGAGTTCCGAAGGGGAAAGAAACATCGGTCGGGTGAGGCTCTCCTGGTGGACTCTAATCAGTTCCTTCAGCGCGTCGAACCGTTCTCCCCGCGACGAGTGCACTGGGTAATAGTCTCGCGGTAGTTTCTTGGGCAACAAATCGAGGACAGAATGAATCTCGGCGATGCTGATCTGTCCCCAAGGTGGTAGCGGGCCATTGCCCCAGCACGGCACGGGCATCGGGCCGATTTGCGGACCCCGCAAGTCACGCGCGCTGACGTACATCGCCCGAATGTATACGTCCTGCTTGAGGAGATACTCCCAGATTTCCAAAAGTTGCCGCTGCGGCAACAAGTCCCAAGAAGACATTGGCAACAACTTTTCCAATGGCCGCGTCGATGACGCAGTTCATCGTCGCTCAGGTAACCAGTGGACTCTCACCGATAAAATCCCGCAGCAGGTTGAAGCGGCAGGAATCGCCGGCGACAAGAAAGGGCCGCTATTCCGTTCGGTTGATCGCCGGCGGAAGCTCACGGCCCGGCGACTTCATCGCACTGAAGCCCTGCTGATGATCAAGCGGCGGTCACGGGCGGCCAAGTTGCCCGACTCGACGTGCAATCACACGTTTCGAGCGACCGGGATTACCGTGTACTTGCTCAACGGCGGCACGGTCGAAAGTGCCCAACGGATCGCCGCCCATGAGTCGCCCCGGACGACGAAGCTGTACGATCGCACGAGCGACGCGATCACACTCGATGAAATCGAGCGCGTGGTGATTTGATTGTTCCGGGGCGTTTGCGATCGGCTCGATCTCCTCGTCACCGTCCGAGTTTTATCGAGCGCGATTGGAAATGCACCGCACATGGAACGAATCACCTGCTCGCCGGTCAAGATTTGCACCGGCTTGTCCGCAGTCGGGAGCGTTTCCTGAAGAGCGCGACACGCGGTCTCCGGGGACAGGCGGTTGATTGTGTCCTTCGCGATCCCCGCCATTGTGCAGAGCTGCGTGAATGACCAATCGTTCATCAGGAACGCTCCGTCGTCCCCGAGTGCCAGACCGAGCCGATCGCCGTGGACGTGCGGCCGAAACGTCTGCGGCAATTGCCAGCGGTCTCGCGAGAGTTCCCGTTGTCTCTGGCAGTGCTGCCAGAGTTCGTCGACGGACGCAAAGCGTTCGTCGGGCGAGCGGGAAAACAATTCCCGGCTCGCTTGTGCGAGGTTGACCATGATGCGGTCTCCTTGTGAAAAGTGACGGTGATGGAAAAGAGCCGACTCTCAGACGGTCTGCTATCAACCAGACAGCAGACCCTGAGCATGCCAGAGGCGCACGGCTCGCGCAATCGCGCTCAGATTCGCGGTGAAATCCAGCGCACGATGAAAATGGCCACGCACTCATTGTGAGTGCAGGGCCGTGTCTGAGATGCGGCCAATCGTCGTCGATCAAAACGGGATGCCGGCTTGCGGGTCGGTCGGTGGCTCTAGTGGGGCCTCCTCAACATCGAGCGATTCGTCACCGGGCAGACGCGTGGACAGCATGTAGTCCATCGCTTTTTCGAGCCCGAGGATCAAGGACGCGATGTCAGTGAGCCGGTAGCTGCCGGCGCTTCTCCACTCGCCGCTCTTTGAATCTCTGTACCGACGTGGCGAGATGGTCACGCTGCGAACACGTCGTGGCCCGTCGGCGGTCTCGATCGTGTTGAGCAAAACTGCGACGCTCACGCCTCCGGCGAACGGACCGATCTTCTTCTCCGGTTGCTGCGTCGTTGCACGAGGCTTGCGTTCTTCAGGCATGGGACTGCTCCTTTCGAGCGATGCGGTGATGCGAAGGGCCGATCTCAGACTCCTTGCCGGCAACGTGCCGACAAGGCGACGATCGTGGCACTTCGCGGAGTGTGGCGCAACCGGAAACTCTCGTCGCGGACGGGCGGGTCTTGTGGGTCTCAGCGCTGAAATGACAGGCTGCGGGAAGGGATGAATCGCGGAAGCGATTCGGCAAGTGAGCCATGCGAGAAAAAAGCGAGCCTGGTCGCTGGAATCAGCCGGCGGCCAGGCTCATGACGATGTGTGGCGGTGCGAGCGTCCGCTACCGCTTCTCCTTGGCTTTGGCGCGCATCGAGGCGCCCTTGCCCGCGGGCTTCGTGCCTTTGGGCTTCGAGGCTGTCGTCGGATGACCGCCGTTGGCCATTGCTTCCTCCTTTCTCGCTGAGAAGAATCGGTCTTGAGAAAACCGAACGAGTTCCTAAAGATCCCTTGCCGGATCGTCTGTGGACTATAGTCAACAGACCCTTGACCGTCAAGAGGCTACCTTGCCGAGATGCTTGGTCGGGAAATACAGCGTGCGCGTGAAGCTGCTGGAATGACTCAGGAGGAGCTGTCGTTCCGGGCGGACGTAGACCGCAGCTACATCAGTCAGCTCGAAAACGATCGGAAGTCGCCGACCGTCGAAATGCTTTCCCGCCTGTGCGACGCGATGGGCGCGTCGGCTTCTGGCCTGATTGCACGCGTCGAAAAGCAGCGCCAAAGACGGAAGAAGTCGTGAGACCGGCGGTCCTTTCACCTCGCGAGCAGTTGTCGGCTGCGCGTGTAGTATTTTTTAAACGTGTCACGGGATGTTGAGATGAACACTGCCTCCAAGACGACGAAGGCGAGATCGGGCCAGCCGAGTGGAAGGAGGCCGCCGAGCTTGGTGCGGTAGCAGACGAAGGCGATCGCGATCGCAACGCCTTCGTTGGCGAAGAACTGGTAGTGGACATAATGAATCTCGATGAGCAGCGCGAACGCGGCGACGTTCTTCCCGAGCCGCGAGAAGTCGAGTGGCGGGAGCGGAAGCCCTGTGAGACTATGCAGCGTATCGACGACGGCCCATCGTATAGCACTCACAGTCATCCCCGCCGCGAGTGACGCGACCGTGAGATAGAGGAACCCGCCAATCGTCGGGGCATCGGCGGGAGTCACGGCGAACCATGTTCGAAGTGTCGGCGAGAATTGGCTGAAGCCGAAAAGTACCGTCGCTCCTGGCACCAAGTACGCGATGAGCGGCCCGAAGGTGTCTCTGTTCACAGACTGCATAGCGTCCGCCGCACGATAGCACGCTCGCGGTCAGGCAAGCACGCATTCCCAACGGTGCTTTCGGACCAGCGGATGTCGGTCGCTCCGCGGTCTCGACGGGCGATGCCATGAGCCGCCGTCAGTGTTGGCGACCAGCGACCATCCCGCAGCGCGGAGCGACACGCCGGATTCGGTCGCGAGCGTGTACGTGATGATCCGCTTGTAGCCGATCTCCTTCGCAATTCGCCTAGCAGCTCCGTAGAGCATCGAGCAAGCATTGTCGGCTCCCAGCGTACAGCACCGCGTAACTTCAACCGTCCAGCCGTCATCGAGTCTCCGTGCGACGGGTCGCCCGACGATCGCCACGCCAACAAGATTTCCGGCCTCGTCCTGGACCGCGATCGAGAACTTGTGCCCGCGTGGTGGAAGGTGGTGCCGGTGATGCTGCGAGACGAAGTGTCTCGCCGCACGCCACATGACTGGCGCGAGCCGAAGTAGTGGGGCGTTCTGCATCCGGACAGGCGAAATGCAATTACTGACGAGCAGCGTAGCACAGATTCGGTGCGTCGACTGACCTTACCAATTGATCCACAGCGACTCGGTGCGGCGTTGCTTGCGTCGGGTTTGGCCGGCGTTGTTCGGCATGTCGAAATCGAATCGGCGCCAGTCGCGGAGCCACTGGTCGTAATCGTGGCACCGGTAGCCGCTGATCGCTGGTGGGCCTGAGTGTGCGCGAAGCGCCGCGACTAGCCAGAAGTGGTGGAGTCGCGTCATTTCATACTTGCCGTAGGCTGCCTTCGCGACGCGAGTGATCGAGCAGTACGGCGGGTCTTATGTGGCGCAGCTCATTATGTGATCTCCAAGTCGTTTGGGCCAGAACGTAGTTGTCGGAGGGCAGGCCGGACGCCACATAACGGATAACGGATCTGCTCAGCAAAAGAGGTAGGAGAGCTTCCGGCCAAAGTGGATGCTGCCCCGGTGGGCCCCGATAAAACGGTGAATAACCAGGACTCCGAGAAATCGGATGGATTCTTGAGAATCGGGCTCAGTTCCCTCAATTGTAACGATAGGCCAATGCAAGCTGCGCCGTGAGAAAAGTTGAGGTGACAAGACACCGTTAGAACTTTTCTGGGTCGGCGTCCAGGGACTGGATGCGACAATCCGTGCCAAGCTGTGCCAGAAGTTGACGGAGTGAGACGGCAGTAGATCATCACCCCGCCGCAACGCTTATGGGTTCGCGCGCGTTAAGAGAGCTCGCAATTGGCTTAAGAAACCGCATCCAACGCAAGATTTCGGCGCGGTCGTACCCACGGCTTGCCAGTAGCCCGCCGCCTTCCAGCCCTGTGCGGTGGCACAGCAAATCGCGAATCGTGACTTCCCGTGTCACGTAAGGATCGTAAAGCTGGAACGCGGGCAAATGTTTCGTGACGGGGTCGTCCCACTTGAGCTTGCCGTCATCGACGAGCATGCCCAGGCAAGTGGCCGTGAAAGACTTCGTGCATGACGCGATACGAAACACGTTTCGCTCATCGACCGCGGTATTTTCACCAATCCTGCACACCCCATAGCCGCGGGCCAAAGCAACCTTCCCGTCTTTCACGACAGCGATACTCAAGCCAGGAACTTTCCAGTCGGTGATCGCCGTGCGCGCGAATTCGTCGAAACCATCCAATGGATCGTTCGGCTCTTTTCCCAGCGCCGCACAGAGGCCGAATACCCCAAGGCCAGCACCTGTCATCGTCGCCGCCTGAAGAAAACGCCTGCGCGTCGGTGGCATGGTAGCTCCTTCGATCTCAACGGACACGGTATTTTACTGAACCCTCAAATCCAAACCGACAAGCTCATCGCAGTTTGGTCGATATTGGAGCCGTTGCCTCTGATCATCTCCAACCGGCTCCCACGATTCGTCGACCTGTATTCTTCGCTCTCCTGCACGCTGTCGTGTACCCCCTTCTCTCCCCAGCATGGCCACAGCGAGCGTTGAAGCGTGAGACTCGGTTGGCGTTGGAGTTGTGAGGGTTGACCAACATCAGCGTCTGCCACCACACTGCTCCAAGAAGTAACGTCTCGCCGTTTCTGCATAGACACGACGGGGGGTCGGCGGGATGGCGCAACAGGTTTTCAAGCAAAATGCGCAGAGCGTAGCTCCTTGTTTTGATGGCTTTGAGTTTCGGTCCGCCAGCCCGTAGAGTGGAGGTATGCTCTCGCGCGGCCGACTTCTGGCTTGACGTTACGAGATTAGCCCAGCAGATCGAGGACTGAGCATGAAACGCGAGCGACAAGGGGAGCAAAAAGACACGGGCCTCTCGCTGGCCATCGAGTGCATCAGCGCGGTCAGCCTGGCGACGCACGACATGGTCCGGGCAGTGCGGTTCTATCGTGCCCTTGGGTTCACCGTCCGCTACGGGGGCGAGGGGGCTTCCTTTACCAGCCTTCACGCCGGCTCCAGCTACCTGAACCTGATCGCCCAGCCTGTGGAGAGGCAGTGGTGCTGGTGGGGTCGGGTGATTTTCTACGTCAGCGATGTGGACGCCTTTTGCGCCCGCGTCTTGGCTGCGGGCTCGAAGCCCGACAGCACTCCCTGCGACGCTCCCTGGGGCGAACGCTTCTTCCACCTGACCGACCCGGACGGCCATGAACTCAGCTTCGCCACGCCACTCCCCGGCGGCGAGACGCCAGCCACCGGCACCGGGTGACCATGATTTTGCCGCGATGCGACAGGTCAAAAGGGGCGGCGTGATCGCGGGCATGCTGTTATTCAGTCCGCGGATCGCCGTAGCGGACCGGCATCTGCCACCCGGCCTGTTCCAGCAACACAGCCAATCAGAAGATTGCGAACGTAGGAACGCGCCTGCATCCTCCATAAACGCGTGCGAGACGCTATGAGTCGATGAGGCATGCGCCATCGTCACACGTCTGGCCCAAACGCTGGCGATTGGCGGCGGTCCAACGATAGGCTCTTCGCGCCAGCGCACGCAGGATCGGCACGCGGTATAGCCGAGCGACCCAGCGCCAGCGCGGCAGCCGGCGGGCGATGTGATACAACGCATCGGCACCGACGTGAACCTGACCGCCCGGCAGCACGAGCCGCATCCCGGTGTTGAAATTCCCCTCGGCCAGGGCAGGAAATCGATCGGTCAGCGCCGGGGTCTGCCTCGGCAGGTATTCGAATTGCTCCCGGATATCGCGGCTCCGGATTCGGGCAATCTGCTTGCGGCAGAATGGACACTCACCGTCGTACACGACGACCGGGCGTAGTGCGACCATTTCACCAGTGGTGTTTGGAATGACTTGTTGCGCCATGGGGTTAGAGTCATGAGTCAAGAGACAAGAGTCAAGAGCAACAGTCAAGAGGTTCGTTCCACCGCCTCTTGCCGGCTCGCCCAGGGGAATGATGGGTGTCTTTATCATTCTTCGTGCCTGCCGTACGCAGGCAAAGTGGTGAGCCGTCCGTCCTCGACTGGGCCGCCCACCGTGAAGTGATAGAAGCTCTGCCAATCGCGCGAAGCAATGCCGAACGCCTCGTGGACGGGATCGTCGAAGTAGCAGCCCATGCCAGTCGAACGAATGCCTGCCTCTTCGGCCTCAAGGTACAACACCTGGCCGACGAGACCGGCCTCCCAGAACAGATTCCGGTAGAAAGCGGCACCGAACGTAACCAGGCTAGCCCTGTAGTCGGCGATCATCCCCAGGCTGAAGGCACCATCCCCAGCGATGTCCTGGTCGCAGGAGACGCTCGTCGCCAAGGCACGGCAGTCCCCATCCGCGAGCAGGTATAGCGGAAGCGCACGCGGGCACGCTGCGGGGCGCAGCCAGAGGAAGTCGCGGCTCATGGCTTGCCGGAGTATGTCGATTTTTGCCGGATCACGGACCAGCGCGTACAGGCCCGGCGGCAGCCCGTTCACGCGGTGCACGAAGAGCCCCAGATGGATGCGTGGCCGCCACGGAATCGCGTCCCACGGCATGGATCGCCTGTCTCCGGTTGGCACAAGACGGGCTAACATGCGGAAGAACGTTTCCGCAGAGATTGCGGTTATTGCATCCATGCTTACAGCGCTTCTGCGTCCCAGGATCACTTTCTCGGCGGTAAACGAGCCCGACCGAGCTGGTGCCGCGAAGAGTTCACCCTCGGAAGGGAAACTGGAGAAGTCTTCGTCGATTGCGGTCGCCTCCCGCGACGTGGCCCGAGCGACCAGGTCGATCACCGGCCAATCGAAACCGTGTTCGGGACTGAGCGCGTTGGCCTTACCGTGCCATCGGGAAGCGGCCACTTTGGATACGGCCTCTTCGGGCAGGCAGAGCCTTTGGTCGCTGGCCCAGTCTCCTCGTCCAACCAGCGCCAAGAAATCGGGGTGCTCACGCTCGGCGCCGGCGTAGTCGTCCTCGCGATTGAGTCCGAGAAGGCATGAGACTTCGTCGTCGCCCACACGATCGAGAAGGCGAAGTTTCCAGCCAAGGGCGGCGGCTGCGAAACGCAGCGTCCCCAGCGCATGACCGGCATCCTGTTGGCAATACCGGAATGCACGCTCGCCGTACTTCCAGGCCTCTCGCCAGTGAATGGATGATAGTCCCACGAGGAAGGAACTCTCTGGAAACGCGGCCAGCAGGGCCGTCCAGAGCGACGGGTCGAGATCGGCACGGCGCTCAAGGCCATGCTCTTTTGGCGCGTAGTGATAGACTCCGGGACGGTCGTAGATGCCGCCAAGGGCCGGCAAGAGTGCGTATCCCTCGGTCGGGTGCAGGTTCCCGCTCGATGGATTGGCGCGCAGCGACCACGTGGAATCGCGAAATCGTTTCCAGGCGGTCAGGGAGAGGGCGTAGCGGAAGAACAGCGAGATGGAGTCGATCGAAAGCGGAGCCGGCTCCACGCTGTCTGTAACGTAAAGCTGCCAGTACGGGAGTGGTCGGCCATTCTCGGGGAGTGGCAGGCGAACCAGCGACGCCCCATCGTAGCGGCGGAACGGATTGGGCTGCGTCGCCCAATCCAGGTAGCCCAGCGACGCAGCGAAGCGGTCATAGTGGTGCTTCGTTCGCTCGTGATAGGCCATCACGATTTCCTCGGCGGAAAGATGGCCGTGGCTCGTGTGGGGCAGCTCCCCGGTCTGGGACGCGGGCACCCCCGTGCGGATGAGTGGCAGACGCGTCAAAACGAGAAACCTCCCGGCCATGCCGCGCAATCGTTTTGGGTATGCGTCCCTTCGGACTGCCAGCCGGTCCGCTTGCTGGTCGTCTCAAGTCCTGGCTGCATGCTTGACTCCATCGTGCTCTATGAGCCGCAACGCTCGCTTAAGGCCTCCCGGCAGTTCTCAACGAGTCTTCAGCACGACCGGCAGTTGGTTGATCTTGGCCGCCATGATGAAGTCGCTCTCGGAGAGGCCGCCGATCGCATGCGTCCAGAGTTCGATGGCCACGTTGCGGTATCCCACCAGGTGCAGGTCGGGATGGTGGCCTTCCTCCTCCGCGAGTTGAGCCACGCGGTTGAAGAACTCGATGCCGGCCATGAAATTCTTGACGACCCACTCGCGGCGAATGCGGAGACAATCGTCGGTGATGCGCCAGCCGGGCAGCTTCGCCATGAGTTGCTCCGCCTCATGCCTCGGGACCGGCGGTACGCCGCCGTGGCACGGTTGGCACTTCTTTGATGTCAGCTCTTCTACACTTACGGTAGTCATGAATGGTTCTCCTATCGGTCTATCCAGCCGCATGCCGTCCGCAGAACGGGCAAACCGTTGCATCGCCAGTCGGCTCCGGATTTACTTCGTCTGATCGAAATGCAGTCGTCTCGCGATGACCGCATTCGCAGCAGCGGTGCTCCCAAGAATGAATCTCCAGCGTCCCGTCCATGAATTTGTTGTGCGAACAGTTCACGGTTCCTCGGTTGCAGCGGGTACATTGGCCAATCTCTTGCCGGTCGCGCGGCATAACCCGGTCCTCCTCATGCGTGGGTCCCGGCGCGCCGGGATTCAGCCCGGCGCTTGTACTCGGCATCGAAGCGGAGCAGCTTTTCAATCCCATTGCGATGGCAGAAGTCGCCCAAGGATTCACCCGGCTCGCGGTCGGCCTTGAAGTAGACCAGCAGAGGCACCAATTCCTTGACCACCTCACGGAGCGGCACCATGTACTTGTAGATGACGTTGAGGCGATTCCCCAACATCCTGCCACCGACGAGGATCGTGTATTTGCCGACGGCCTTTCCCACCAATCCAATGTCGGACGTGTAAGGCCGAGCGCAGCCGTTGGGGCAGCCGGTCATGCGGATCGTGAACTGCTCGGCGCCTAGTCCCAACCTGGCCAGCTCGACCTCCAGTTCGTCCACGACGGATGGCATTACCCGTTCAGACTCCGTGATTGCCAGCCCGCAGGTCGGCAGCGCCGGGCAGGCCATCGCAAAGCGTCGCGCGTTGGAAATCTCTTCGTGCGTCTTGATGCCGTGCTCGCCGAGCAGCGCGAGGATCTCGTCCTTCCACTCCTGCAGCAGATCACAGAGCAGAAGGCTCTGTTGCGGGGTCAGCCGAGCGGGCATGCGGAAGCGTTCCAAGAGGCGGTGCAGGCCGGTCTTCAGGCGCAGGCTGCCGTCGTCCTTGATGCGGCCGTTTTCCACGTTCACGCCGAGATAAAATTTGCCGTCCCCCTGGGGATGCCAGCCGAGGTGGTCGTCGTAGCCGTGGCTATCGACCGGATGTGGGTCGGCCAAGGTGCGGTCACCCAGGTACTCCTCGACCTTCGCCTTAAAGCGGGGCAAGCCCCAGTCATGCACCAGGTACTTCATGCGGGCCCGGTTGCGCTCAGCGCGGTTACCGAAGTCGCGCTGCACCATGACGATTGCCGTCACGACCGGCAGCACGTCCTTCGATGTTTTCTGTTCTTCGGCCATCGTGGATCAGTCCCGGACTGATTCGTGTCGTCGCCCGTGTCAATCGACCTCGACGAGCACGTCATTCCCTTCGATCTTGACCGGAAAGCTCCGCACGCCTGCCCCCGCTGGCGGGCGAGTCACGGCGCCGGTCTTGACGTTGAAGTGCGCGCCGTGCCAGGGACACTGAACGGTGTCCCCGCTCAGCTCCCCTTCGCCCAGCGGCCCGCCCCGGTGCGTGCAGGTGTTGTCGATCGCGTAGAAGGTGCCATCCACATTGAACAGCGCGATACTGCGACCATCGGCTTGAACTACTTTGCCCGTTCCGGGCGAAAGCTCGCCAGTCTGTGCTACCTTGACCGTCTTCGCCATGATTAGTTCTCCTTATGATTGTGAATGTCTCTCTTGGAGTTCTTCTGAGGTGTGACATGTATTGCAGTCACCGCCTACGGCGCAGCCCGCATCGTCACCATGACTTCCGCAGCCAGGTGCAGCATCAGTTCCGCAGCCGGGCCCACAGCCGGCCGCCGCTTGCTCGGCAAATTGGCGGAATTCGATGTGAGACTCGTATTGCAGGCCCAACTCTGCCTTCACATCAGCCAGCTTGGGCGTGGCCTCGCCGAGAAAATAAAAGATGAGCGTCTCGCCATCGAGCAATTGCTCTGCGTCCACCAGCTCCACGGGCAACTGGCGCTCCGCCAGGAGCCGCCGACACGCCTCGAACGCCCGATCTTGCCCATCGCGAAGACCGCGTTCCATCAGCTCGTCTTCGGGAGTCAGCAGCCGCAGCAACTGGCCGGCGAGCGGCTGGTCCTCCCACGTGACCTCGTCGGCTGCGGCGGCCAGCATGACCTCGCCCACTTCAACTCCTCGGCTGGTCCGCACCGCCACGCGGCCGCCACGCGAGGGGACAACCGGACCAGTCGCTTCGAACCTCCCTACGTAACCCATCGTTCCGAACCGCACCAAGAACTGCTGGCCGCCCCCATCCGTCTTCGGGTGCAGCACCGGGTCAGGCAGCGTGAGCAACACTTCCTCACCGTCAATCTGCACGGCGTAACGGTCTATCTTTGTGCCGCGTCGATTCAGGC
>Ga0247727_10009208_pt1 | contig 18005 bp, 47 predicted proteins | sample WisWelCaveWW1625_FD_202498 | JGI IMG/M metagenome (GOLD analysis project Ga0247727, IMG submission 202498) | Biofilm microbial communities from Wishing Well Cave, Virginia, United States - WW16-25 | ecosystem: Environmental > Aquatic > Deep subsurface > Groundwater > Cave microbial mat | place...
TATATATATAAGAGGTAATAATGTATCAACTACAATTGATGTATCAAATACACTATAAATTAATTGTGTCACTATTGATTAGTATTGTCACTATATCATTAATGGGATGCGGCAAGCAACTGTATGAAGATGGTAACGAATTGGAGGAGGTACAATATGCGAGACTAATATGTGAGGATTACTTCGGTGTATTAATTGATGATAATGTCCATATTACTACATTGGAGCAAGTTCAGCAGAGTTGTGGAGCAAATGCAGCAGCTTGTAATCATTGGGGAGTTATTGTCATACATTATGACATACCAGAATATATCTGCCAGCAAGCTGCACATGAGTTTGGGCATAGCGCAACACATGAACTTTTTGAGGACTGGGATTACAACCATACGATAGCTTACGATTATTACTTTGACTTTATTTTTAATAGGTGTAGAATATACCAAGGAAAGGAAAACGGATATGCAAAAGAGCCATTACAGTGATGATTCAAGTAAACCTAGATTTATTAAGTATTATGAGAGCTTACAAAAGCTACTTGAAGCCAAGTTAGAAGATCAGTTTGCTAGGGAGAATCCTTATGCTTCCCCTAGTGATACTGAATGTTATGTAAATGAGATGCTTGACAAGATAGCTACTGCTGTGATAGAGTTAGTAGAGAAACAAGGCAAAGGAAGCAAAGGACAAACAAGCTCATGGACACCAGACAGAACAAGTTACGTATAGCCCCCCCAACGCTTGAAGAGGGCTATACTTCCAGGGTAGAGCAGGACGTGATGACCCCTGCTCTACCCGCCTCGCCTCTTAATAAAAGAGGGGGTAGTTTTTCAATTAAAAGTGGGGGGTTTATATGCTAGATTACACGCAAACAGTTGAAAGGTGCCTATCATGCGGCTCACAGCGTTTTGAGCGATCAAGTAGGGGTTTATCATGTAAAATGTGCGGGCATGTGATTAAGAAGCCTAGCAACAAAACAGAGAAGCCTAAAAGCAATGCGTTTGTAGTTAAAGGGCCTAAGTATATTTATTCCCAACATGGAGTAAATGGGTTCGATGTACCTAAAGGACGCTTCGCTATTGCATCCTTGGAAAAGGTAGATAACGGAACAATTCAAGAGGTTTGCAGGTTTCCCATGCTGTTTGATAATGAAACCAATGCAACTAACTTAGCGAATTCATTAACATTTACTGCTCAAAAGAAAGCGGTAGTTGCGCGTAAAGAAACGACATCAGAAGAATTGTCTGAGATAAACTATGGGGAAGAGTTTGAAATCTCATGTAATTATGACCCTAATTTATATGTTCAGGTTGAGTCGGTGAAGGTAGAGAGGGAACATAGGAAAAATATATCTGAATCAATTCAAGAGGTTATAGAACTTTCTCACTCTACTGAGAAAAATTTGCATGATTCATGCCATGTTACGTTTGAGTGTGAAAGTTGCATGGGCATATTTTCAGTCAATCCGAAACTAGGAGCATCAAAACACTTGCTTTCTTGTCCTAGATGTGGTATAATTATTACGCGGAGTGCAGAATGATTGCAAAGAAAGACTTGCTAGACTTAGGGTATTATGCTGGCAGTTGTAGAAATGCTAGTGTTGCTCAATGGTTAGCTGATAGGAATGAGTTTGTTTATATCCGACTCAAGTTTGGTTGTTCGTTCTTTGAGACTATCAGACATCCTGAAGACGATGACGGATACGATTTATTCATTCCAGTACGGGAACTTAGCGTTAGTGACGTGAGAGTTAAGCTAAATGAGTTGACAAATGGTCACGAATATGATATAATAGCGGGAGAATGAGTATGAACATCAAAGAACAATCGACTCGAATAGTGGATGAAATATCAAAGCTACGGGCTGTTATTCAGGGGCTATATCAAACAGGGGCGCTAACTGTTACGCAAAAACAAAAGTTAGAATCCTCATTTCAAATGATTGATAGAAATGCTCAACAGATTAGAGAAGGTGCAAGATGAAAGAGTTTGGCAAAGTAGCAAGCGGATTTATTGATACTGCCCCTGAGATTGAAGACGAATTGCGTTTACAATTTGATAACTATGACGAGTTTGGGCGTTGTGATTCAGGTGACTATGAAGATATGCCCAATGACGTAGAGGAATTACTACGAGAGACTGCAAAACAAGAGTGTAACTTTCAAGCATGTTGTCACTCAAGTAAAAAGGAAGTTACATTTAATACATTCAAGTATTGGTATTGTCCTGATTGTAAGCAGGAGCTAAAATGATTATCCCTGAAGAGAAGATAAAAAAGATTCCATACAATAAAAAGCATGAGGCTGAACAAACAGCTTTTAAGTTTATGTCAGTAAGTGAAGGACAAGCGCCGCGTTTACCTACAGCAGACGAACAAGGGCCAGCGGTATTCATTGGTAATTCAGTTTATAGGAGAGTGATATGAGTAGACGAGCAGTAGTGACTAGGGATGTAACCACGGGTGAATGTGATTGGTTGCCGCAAGATATTATTGCTGGTACAATTCTGTATGAGTATGAAGGCTATACATATGGTTGTATCGAAGAAGGCGTAGCGGTTACTCTTGAGGAAGACAAAACTCCTTTCTTTGAGTTTCCTAAAGAGGCATTGGAGTTTGTTGATTAATGGATAGAAAGTGTGACATTGCAAATTGTCCTAAATATGTTAGGCAAGTGTTACGAGTAGAGGAGAAACTGTATTACTATTGTAATGAACACTTTTCAAGAATGACGGATGAGTTAGAGAAGCTACAAGAGAAGATAAATAAGATGAGTAACAAAGAAATGGTACAGCGATTAGCAGAGTTAAAAGGGTTCAAAATAGTACACTAAGAGAGGATAGTATGGATAACGAGCAACCAAAACAGCTACCAGCAACAGTGCCACCACAAGATCAGCAAGTGTTGATGTTACCCTTTATTGACAACAACACGTTGTTTGAAATGAATTTAATTAATATGGTGCGCCTTGATATCCTACAAGAAATTCTGGTAGAAGCAAAAATAACTTCTCACGAAGAATTGGCTAAACAAATGCACGCGGGACTATTGAGACTTACAGATAAGTTAAAGACCGAGAAGCTAAAATTTAATGATGCAATGCAAGATATGATTAAGAAAGCACGAGAAGAAAAGCTGAGTCATATTCTTGAGCATGTAAAACCTCATGGGAGTGCGTAATGAGAATCACACTACAAAATAGATATGGTATGCTTATCCTATTGATTGCTAACATTGCGTTTGGTATTCATTATCATAAGCTCACAAAAAGGGTTTCTAAATTGGAGCAAGTTGTTCAGGCTTTACCAGCAGAAGATAAAAGGGTGCTTACGATTGAGCGAACCTCTTTTATTGAACCTGAATTACTTCAGGCTGTGATTACTATAGAAAGTGGTAATGACCCTCACGCTTATAATGAAAGCAGCGGGGCTGTTGGTCTAATGCAACTACGACCAATTGTCTATCGAGTAATATGCGGACTTACTAAAGAGGAAGCATTTATACCAAAATACAATATCGCTTGTGGTTCTCTTTATCTCAAGCATTTGTTAATCCGATTTGATGGTAATGTAGAACAGGCATTGCTTTTCTACAACAATGGGAGTACAGTAGTAAATAAGAAGTACGCAACTGACGTGTTGAAAAACATAAAGTAAAGGAGACAATGACATGGCGAGTATTACGACAACGATGAAAATTCTTGAAGCTAGTAGAGAAGCAGACGTAGCTGTATGGCTATGGGGCACTCATGGTATTGGAAAGAGTGAAACGGTATTTGCTACAGCTAAAAAGCTAGGTATCGGCATGATTGATATTCGTGCCGCTCTTACTGAAGCGGGTGACTGGTTAGGTTTGCCAGTAGCTTCACGAGACAAGGATAATCGCGCTGTCACTGAATACTATATGTCAACATTTCTTCCTCAAGACCCAAACTGGAAAGGCTTTATCTTTCTTGATGAATTGAATAGAGCAAGACCAGATGTTTTGAACTGTGTATTTCAGTTGGTTCTGAATCGAAAGATTATGAACCACTATACACTCCCAGCGGGCGCTACGATTGTAGCAGCGGGTAACCCAGCCGATGATGATTATCAAGTTACTGACGTTGATCCCGCATTGTTGGGAAGATTCTGTCATATCTCATTAACTCCCCCCCGTGAGGAATGGATGGAGTTTGCAAAGCAAACGAAAGTGCGTAGTGACATTATAAAGTTTATTAGTGCGTCCCATCCAAAAGCACTTGACCATAAGATGAAAGAGTTTGATATCGGGTTAGTTACGCCGAACAGACGTAGTTGGGTTAAGCTCTCAGCTATGGCTAATGTGCTTGAGAAATTTGGTACACTCGATGAGTGTTTGATTGATGTTGGTGCTGGTTTAATTGGTTCTACTTTTGCGGTGCAGTTCGATCAATTCAGACGCAGGAACTTTGCACGAATTGAAGTTGAAAAGATTCTACCTGATTATCCTTCGATCAGAGAGCAGGTATTAAAGTTTGTTGAGGAAGGTAGCTTACCTGAACAGCGCGAAGCACTTGAACAGTTGTTTGATAAGAAGCTATTGAAAGATAAAGAAGTTGCAAATGATTTACCTCAATACACAAACCTGTTGATGTTCTTAACGGATATTGCACAAGATGTGTCATATCTAGCGGCGAATAGGATTACAAAAGACTACCCGCATATTATGACTCGTATTCTTGAAGGGCTGAAAACAAAAGAAGAGTATTCAGTTAAATTTTACAACCTGATTCAAAAATTAGACGAGGTTGAGAAAGGCAGTAAAAAGAAATGACTCTTGATGATTTTACAGAAGAGTTCAATAGAGTAGCATCCGAACAAAACATAACTATACGTGATGCAGTGGGTATGGGAGATACGTATGTGAGTGTTGAAGATGCAATCATTACGGCATGGATGGCTTTAGGGAGATTGAATGTCAAACGAAGTGCAGAAGATTCCGACAGAGCAAGAGATACAGGCTCTAATTAAGGAATTCAAAGAGAAGTACGAAGACGCCAAAGATAGGGCTAATACCCTTCTTACGGCGTCAGTACATTCTTTGCTGAAGAGTCATGCGTTTGTTGGGCATCTAATCCAGATGCTTAATCGACGTATTGATTTGTCGGTAGACACTGCGGCTGTAGGTGTGATTCAAAATAAGTATACATTGTTTGTTAATCCTTTCTTCTATTCAGCTATGCCGATTGAAGAAACTATTGCAGTATTACGTCACGAGGTTTATCATTTACTGAATGACCATTTGAAACGAGTAAAAGATCGTGAGCCTAGACTTTGGAACGTAGCGGCTGATATGGCAATCAATCCATTTATTCCTAATTTGCCTAAGTTCGACCATAAAAAAGCAGTTGAATATGCGATGGAAAAATATGGGCTAAGTAAGGATGATGTTCAGAAGCATTTACCAAAACCTGACAAAGAAGGCAAGTGCGCTAGTTGTTTAATGCCACGCGATCATGGCTTACCCGATGGGCAAACGGCTGAATGGTACTACAATTCTATAATGAATAATCCTGTGTTGAAGCAAAGGTTTCAATCTAAGAAGATTATTATTAAAGCGTTTGATAGCTCTGATGATCCAGAAGGTAGTGCAGGCGGCAAAGGACAAAAGGATAAAAAACCAGGTGACGGGCAAGATGGGCAAAACGTTAAAGATCAGCTTGATAATGGGAAAGCTACTTTTGATGTAAAAGGTGATGGCGAACATGATACGTGGCAGGATACTCAAGCTCATTCTCAACAATTAGTAGATGAGGAATTAAAAAGGATTATTAGAGATGCGAAAGATAGATCACCAAAGAGTTTCGGCTTACTTCCTGGTGATATGGCGAGTATTGTTTCGGACTTCTTAAAAAGTAAGAACAATTGGAAGGGAACACTGCGCCGATGGGTTCAAGTGATGACCGATAGTATTAGAGTTAGCACACGAAAACGCCCCTCACGAAGATATGGTAACGCATATCCAGGCCAACGTACTGACTATATCTTAAAACTGGCAGTGGTAGCTGATTCGTCAGGCTCTATATCTGATAAAGAATTAGCATTGATGGGTGGAGAGATAAACAGAATACACGAAACTAAAATAGCGAACATAACTATTATTGTAGCTGATACGCAAGTACAAAAGGTCTACAAGATGAAAAAAGCTATTAAGCCTAAAGACTTTAAGTTTCCAGGCAGAGGCGGTACGATTGCACAACCTTGGTTAGATGAAGCTGATAAGCAGGAAGTAGATGCAGTTATTATCTTGACAGACGGCGAGTTTAGTTATAATCTAAAGAAACCTAAATGTGCTGTGTTGTGGGCGCTGACAATGAATGGTATGTCAGCCGATCAATTTAGGAAACAAGTACCATTTGGTCATGTAATTAAATTAGATTTGGAGGGGTTAGATGGCTGATTTTGGACCACCGAAAGGAACACCGACAGTTGTGTTGCCTAAGCAGAGAGACCCCAAAGCAGAATCATTGGGCCTGTTTAAGTCTCTGCTCATTAAACTATCTCAAAAGACGGATAGCTTAGATACACTTGCCATGTTTACTAAGCATCCGACTCCTATCAACTATGGCTTTCAAACTGTTGATGGTGTAAGAGATGTGTTGTTTACTCAAATTCAAAAATTTACTAATATAGAGGAGAGAAAAAAGATTCTTGAGGAGTTGTATGATGCTGCGGAATTACAGGGGCTAAAGTGATACGTGGAAAAGGTTCTTATAGAGCGTATTCAGAGAATAGTATATGAGTTAGAGCATGTCATATTCTTAACTCAAGCGCAAAGAGAAGAACTTAAAAAAGAATTGAAAAAGTTGGAACAATCGTTAGCAACATTAAGGAAGGTATGGTATGGTGACAAAGACAATAGACCTAAGAAATAAGTCAATGTCACAGGCTCGTCGAATTATGAAGCGTCTAACACGTTTTCGTAAGGCGCACAGTATTACTAAACCCATTTCTTTTTTGTTGCCGATGAAAGACGAAAGAATGAAAAGACAATTGCACGAATCAGAGAAGATTTATCAGCGTTGCCCATATTGTGGAAGTGCTTTGCAGAGAACTGAATCAGGTATTAAATGTACTCAGCAAAATATCCGTGATGTAATACAGGATATTGAACAAACTAAACGTAGGTTTGGAAAGCAAGCTGAATTATTTTTATCAAAACGCGCTAATAGGTTTTATGATGAGTATATCTATGCAGGGCGTGATATGTCATGTGATTACATCATGGGTAATGAGGAGCATAGGTTTATGATTCGGCCTCGTATTCTAAGACCAGGAGTTGACCGTAGAAAAATCTTTGGGAGTAGATAGTGTTTCCTGAAGTTGGGCAAATAGTAGATATTGTGCAAGGATATGTACCTAAATTTCAGTTGATTACAAAGCGTTTAGGAGAGGCCAATGCTAGACGTACCGTGGAAATTGTTGAAATGAAGTACATTGGGAGCGGTCTTTATGAAATATGGGTTGTGCCTATACACAACATTTTTAAGCTAGATCCCGTTCCCTTAACGATTGAGCCAGGATGTATTGAGTTAAACATTGCCGCAACGTGGAGAAAATGGCATGAAAAGTGGGAGGAAAATCAATATGTTAGCACCAATAAGTGAATCGCCCACAATAAAGGGCTTGCATTACCTTAGATTTCGTGGTATAATATGGTCAATTCGAGCATTAACTAGAACTATTGAGGTATTAGCAGGAATACGAGAAAATGGAAAACAATAACAAATTTTCTATTGCTCTTAGTGAAGGCATTAAAGAAATATCCATAATAAAGAGGACATTGGTAGAGGAGCTTTCAACTAAAGTATTTCAGTTATCGGGAGGGCAAACTCTTATTCCCCCTTGTGTTTGTACATTTACTCTAAATTTGTCTGAAGATCAAACTATAGAAGACCCAAGTAGAAATGTTAAGCATGAAATTGGTGATAGAGTGTTAGATGTGGTTGTTGAGTTTCGTAAGCATGAATTGTGCGAAAACTGTAGTAAAAAACAATATATAAAAGGGCTATTAAGTGCCGTTATAAAAGGTATTTCAACAGGAGGAGTAACTATACATGCTGCCCAAACACTCAAATATAATAGAGAATGAAGTAACAATTGATCGAATGCTTGGAACCGCATTTGATATGACCTGCGGCTGTACTTGCTTTATCTCAAGAGTTATTCCTATGGTTGATTTCTTCAATAGTTCTAAAAACGGAGAGGTCGTCTTAGAGTTTGCACTTGTTGATTTCTGCCAAAAGCAACACATGGCAGCTATGATGAGCGATAAGTTCTACATGAATGTAAATGATTTCAATGGAGCTATTAAGGCGTCATATGGTGACCCTAAACTAAAGCCTAATGCAACTAAAACTATGGAGTACAAGGCTATGTTGAAAGGTTATGAATAGCCATGACTTGGTTAGAACTTGCTAAGAAATACTTTATCTTTGATGAAAGATTTCCTGGTAAGAGAGTTAGTATAGAAAGAGTTGCTCAACTGACTGAACGAGACGAAGACTATTTTCTGTGTATGCAATCTAGGAAAGAAGGATCAGAAGGCGAGGTATACCGTTACTCAAATGATGGTAGTATGTGGGGGGTATATATAAAAGCGTCTAATACAAAAAGAAGACGAAAAAGATATTGGAACAGATTTGCTAAATTGGGCTTTGAAATAACTCAAGTAGGGGATGATGAGGGAGCATGGAAATTTGATGCTAAGTATCTTACTAAAGTAGTAAGAATGTTAGGAGTACATAGAGCGGGGATTAGGAAGAAACCTGAAGCTCTCACTAAAGCAGAACGTAGTGGAGGAGAAAAAGGTAGAGGAATCCAAGCTGCTATGAGACAAGAAAAAAAGGAAATACATGAGCAAAATTAAATGTAGTGTTTATAATTGTAGAACCTCAATGAGTATTGACAAGCATGAAGTCCATTCGACAAGGTTCTTTATTCATCGTACTACTGATGAAGAAGGCAAACGTCTTGATAAACCCTTCTTACAACTAGAAGGTAATAGATTTGTTTGTAGCTACCATTCTGCTTTGTTCAAAAAGAAAAAGATCCGACCTACCCTTGATTGGGTTTATGGTCGTAAACAGAGGGAAGTAAGAAAATGATATTCTTTTTCATAACAAAAGACGGAAAGGTATCTCAGCATAGATCCAGAACAGATAAGGTTGTTGGTGGTGGTGTGCTTTACCCCGATCAACTTGCTCGTGTTTATTTAACTCGTAAAGATGGAACATTTGAAGTTGTAGATTATAGCTTTGATGAACTTCGTATTCGTCGCCATGAAGGTAAGTATCTTATCTCTACTCACGATGGCTACATATCAAAAATTGATATATTTACACCAGGAGAAAAATATGAAAAGAAGCTTTAAGGTCGGGGATATGGTAGCAGCTAAAGTGAAAGTAGGTAAAGTAGTTGAGATCACCCCCACTAAGATTGTGATTGAAGTTATTGATAAAAAAGCACCAACAGGAATTAGGCGTATTGAAATGAACGAAGCTCATTCAAATTTACGAGGAACAACTTTTGCCCAAATGCTTGATGAATTTTTAGTGCGTGTTGTGGTGCAACCATGAGCGCAAAGAAATTTAAAAAGTTTAAAGAGCCAACAGTCCAGAAGATTAATTATATTGGATTGAAGCATGAAGGCGTATCAAAAAAGTTTGACGGTAACCCTGTCTTTGTTAACTATACCTCCATGAAAGGGGAAGACTGTTGCACAGCGGTTTACTTTTGCCGTAAGCCGAACAGAAAAAAAGGCCACAAGAGTTATTTACTTATTACTTCTCGTTACAATCCTTTGATTGAGAAGTCAGAGTATTATGTGAGAGGGAGGGATGAAAATGAATTTAAGCCAGAGGAGCGGTATCGTAGTGCTTTACTTTGTAAACGCTGTAATACTGTTGCCTATAGTATTTATCGCCATGATTTTCATTACTGTGCTTGTGGCGATTGTTTTGTTGATGGTGGTGGCGACTATTTTAGGTGCGGGTTTAAGAGTCGTGAAACGTATGAGTCAGTCACTTTGGATGTTCTTACGGGGGTTAGTTCACCAGGCCACAAACCAGATAGATATGACGAAATAGCGGATAAGATGGCAGGTAAAGTATGACAGACAATGATGTGCAAGAGATTGTGTCTTGTCTTAAAGAGATACGTGACGGAATGAGAATCCTTATTTGTGGTAATAAAAATAGCCCCATAGAAACCTATTACGGCTATCATAGTCAAGGGATTTCTCAGGACGTTAATAGTATGGTTATGCAGCTTAGTCAAATCTCTAGTAATTTCAGCAATTTACAAAGTAAGTTGCAATCAGGGATGGAAAATGCTATAATAGTGGTGAAAGAGGAATAGTATGTTAAATGAAGCACAACAAACTGAGCTTTACCTACTTACCTTCAAAGAACGCTATTGGTTCTATGTGTCTGGTATCTTCTTAGGTCAAGCCTTGAATGTTGCTTTGATTCATGTTATGATAGGACAAGTGACTCCATTTGCTTTATTTGGTCTTTTAATGGCTGCGGGAGCTTTAGGTAGCTGGCAATACAGCGGGCACCTTAAAGGTAAGATAGCAGCTTACATAGAGGAGCATAAGAAATGAAATGCCATTTGTTCAGACTAGACCGACGCAGGGACGTAAGTGGTAATAGTGGAACAGGAGATGTTGCACATGCTCTTGTTATTCCTAGCGGTAAGGTTATCATGTGGTGGAATACAGAAATATCTTCCATTAACATTTACGATAGTATTACTAATGTACAAGATTTACATTCCCATGAGGGAGCTACATTAGTTAAAGCTGTTAATAGCCCTGCTGAGTTATTGGAATTATTTGGTTTTGAGCCTAGTGAATTGTTGAGAAAACGCAAGCGTAGGAAGAAGGACTAAGATGCAAAAGAAAAGTAAATGGGTTCCGCCCGATTCAACAGCTTTAATTTTTAGAGTTAGAAAAGCAATCATGGATAAGCCCAATGCAAAGTATTTTCAATTGAGATTATTTAGAGCCTATAAGTCTCAATTTAATGTTAACTTTCCCGATAACCCTATGTTAAATAATGCTTACACACTAGAGGACAAGGGTAAGGATAGTTGGGCCATTGTTAAAGGGTACTTGCCTATCAATGTTCCATTGCACCAAATTAAGGAAGGAACCAAATACTCAAAAGATAACGCAGTCTATGATAGAGTTGGTGTAGAAATTCCTGATAAGTTTCCTGTTGAGATTGAGTTACCTAGAGTATGGTTCAAGAAAGTTGGAACAGAATTTAGAAACCATTTGTTAAAGAACCTTCAGTATGTAATGAAGGCGTATAAACTAAAGCAAGATGGAGTTCCTGAAAAACCAATTGTTTACTTGACTGATGGCAATTGGGATATTGCAGACCGAGAGCCTACGGCTGAAAAGACAGTCATGTATAATTTTAAAGAAGGTAAACCAGAGGAGTTATTTGAATGCAAACCAGACGAGAAACCTATTGCGGAAAATGCGGAAAAGCAGGAGTCACAAGAGGACTCTACACCCCAAACGGATTTGAAGATTCGCTTATAGTTGTTTATACTTGTAACGACGATAAGTGTGATAGAGCCGAAGGCGTATTGCTGAAATACGAAGGATCACTTGACCGCTACATACAAAAACCTGGTGACCTAGTTGGAGCTATTATTAATATGGGCAAGAGCGTACTTGCCAGTGAATATACAAAAGTGGAGGAAAAATGAAACGAGTTTTTTCATATACAGTTAATTCAACGCCGTCAACCTTTGTTTATACTACACGGGAGAAGGCAATTAGAGCAGCTAAAAGAGCTTTCGGTCAAGATAGTTCTGTTAGAAGCTTAGTCAAGGCTCGTGGTACTAACTTCAATGAAGAGTTGAGTTTAGGCGATATGGGGGCTTTACGTGCTCTTGTGTATGTTGAAGAATTTCTAGTAAAATGAAGTGGGATGTAAAGATAGCCCGTACTCAGAATGGATACTTACTTGAAGCAAAAAATGATGAGGACAAGTTAGTTCAGTATGTATTTGAAGATGAGGAAGATAATGCAGCAGAGCCTTTTGTAAACGATGGTAATGCAGTATCTTTTGCTGCTTTATTATGGATGCTGCATGAGGTAATTGGGCCGACAACTAGTAGATATGCGTCAAAGAGAGTGTACACAATCATTAGACCTGGCGATAAGAACGAAGCTTTCACAGAGGAACACAGCAAAGAAATTTGGGGAGAGGAAGATGTTAAGAAGCATAGTAAAGCACAATCCAAGAAAGCCAAAAAAGAGTGCTCTGAAAAATAATCAGTGTATCCTTATTAGTGACTTCTCACCCCAAGGTCAAGAGTGGCTAAAAAAACTACTTGTGGACATGAAGGATACTTGTGTTGCTATGCGTGGCGTAGGTTTAGCAGCTAATCAAATTGGGGTATTTAGACAAGTAATCCTAATCATGGAGCCTAAGAAACTTCCCATTATTATGATTAACCCAAAGATTATTGAAGCATATGGTGATGAATTGGGAGAAGATGAAGGATGCTTGTCAGTCCCAGGTGAACGCGGCATAGTGAAGAGAAAACAATATGTAGTGGTTGAATTTCAAGAATCAGATGGCACACCGCGTACAGCAGTATGCTGTGATTATGAAGCAAGGATAGTTCAACACGAAGTAGATCATATTAACAATATCGTGTGTTGCGATAGATTTGAGGAGAAAAAATGACTGAAGACGACTGGAAAGATATAACCGTGATGAACGGATTTAGTAAAGGAATCCGAAATAGTATAATCGGGCTAGACGAGAATGGCGAGATTATGTTAGAAGAAAAGAAACAAACCCTTCTTGAAAAAGTCAAAGATAAGTTAGAAGACTTTGTTTGGCCGGTTGTTAGACTTTATCGAAGGATCAAGAGAGTAGTTCAATATGCAAAGATTGGATACGACACAGAGGACTTCGATTCAGCCTATGCTATGCGAGAGTTTTGTGACAAGCTAGATACTCTGGCTAATCACATTGAAAAACACAAGCTCCATACTGACTATGAAGAGAATGTTAAAGATATTCGAGCAGCAACAGAGCGACTTCGTAGAGTTATTGATGATGATTACTACTTCGAGCTTGTTAAGCCTCTTGACGAAAAATATGGTGAGCGTAAGTATTCTTGGGAAGATGCAGTCGAAGAGGAAGCAAAGCAAAGAGGGCTTAAACAAAGATTCTCTTACAGAGAGAAGCAAACTCCTGAGAATGATGAAGAGATAGAAGCTCTTGAACGTAAGGCAATGGATGACTCCATTAAGCTAAGACAAAAAGAGTGGGATGAAGCACTAGATATTTTACGTAAACATTTTTTTGAATGGTGGGATTAGACCATATGATGGGGATGGTAGCTTAACTAAACAAGGTATTATAACAATAGCGGGCAATGTTTATAATGATTGGAGTTTTTTTAATAATGTTCCTAATAGACATAAATTTGTTCAGTATTGGCAGAGAAATTCAAATGGAACACATTTAGCCCTAAATAAAAGAAAAGACGTAAAAGAATTTCTTACTTGGCTGTATTCTGGAAAAAAATACCCAAGACTGACTAGAAAATATAAAAGATTTAAGGAGTTATATTAATATGGAAGACAAAGAAGTATATTACTTTTACCCTAAAGATAAAGAGGGTAAAGCACTAGGACATAGTATTGCCGTAGTGATTAAAGATGGGCGTCCCTTCGTAGGGTTCGCGCAGCTATCAAGCAAAGATACCTTTGACCGTAAAAAAGGTAGAGCGATAGCTGAAGGTAGAGCACGAGAGCAACTTAAACGCTTCGAGGAAGCTAGGGAGAAGAAAAATGGGGAACGTACTGAACTTTCCGATGGACAAAGCGATAGCAAAGAAGCGGTTTGAAACTAGAGAAGAGGCTATTGCCTTTGGTCAATCCCTTGACCGTCCCTTTCTTTGGGGGCAAGATACCGATACTAAGCTATGGAGGATATTCCCCCTTCCCGAAGGGACTAAGATAACCCTTGAGCCTATTGTTGAAAAGGTAGCAGAAGTGATACCTATACGGAATGGAGTAAAAAATGACCCAAATACCACGCATTAGAATATGCCCTATTTGCGATAGCCCTATTGAGAACGTGGAATTCCCTCATATGCACATTGAGCCAAATACTGGTAGAATCATAAATTCTCAGGAAGCTTGGGAAGAGGTTCATGGAATCATTCAGGAACGGGAGTAAATGGCCTTCCAGATGCTATTAACTCACCTAGAAACGCATTTCTTCCTATCTTTTACCTAACCCCCCGAAAGGAGACTCATTTGGGCGTCTATGACACATATGGCAACACTCAGCTTAAAGTAGGGGATTGTATCCTCAAAAGCTATGATATAGGGGATAAAGTAGATATCCTTGATGGGGTATATGTAGCCCCTGATGGCGTAGTAGTTGTAATTAATGGGATTTTTGTTGCTGAATTCGACCACTTGACAGACAAGTATGGATGTGGTATAATGGCAAGACAAATGCTAGGAATGAAATTTAAAACTGACTACGCTGGAAAGAAATTGAAAGGTAAGAAAAATGGTTGACAGACCATACAAAAGTTTGTTAGAATTGGTAGGCGGGGAAGATCACCGACGACAGTTTAGAGAGCGATTTACTATCGCTTTTGACGTTGACGGCACACTCATCGACCATGAAGATAGACCCTTATACCGAAATGTTGAACTATTACGCAGGTTTGTAGAGGATGGAATGGATGTAATAGTTTGGAGCGGTGGGGGCGTTGACTATGCGGAGCGTTTCGTGAGAAAATTAGGATTCGAGGGTTTAGTAAGGGTTATAGCCAAGGGCAATGAACAAGTAGACATTGCTTTTGACGATGAAAAAGTAAACTTAGGGAGGATTAATTATGAAGTCTAGTTTGTTATTTAGTTTGTTGCTTTTGGTAGGATGCGGTCAATATAGGGCTACATTTAACTTACCATCATGTGACGTATCGCAAGATGGCTCAGGAGCTACGATTGCATGTCCTGATGGTTCAACATTGTTTGTTCCATTTGGAGAAGACGGTGTTAACGGTTCTGATGGAATTAATGGCACTGATGGACAAGATGGAACTAATGGAACTGATGGTGCTGATGGCTCTGATGGACAAAATGGTGAAAATGGTACACCAGGTTCCGATGGATCAGATGGTGCTAATGGTGAAGATGGTGCAGACGGCGAAGATGGAACTGACGGCGCACCTGGTCAAGACGGTCAAGACGGACAAGACGGACAAGATGGTGCAGACGGTTCAGCCGAAGTCACTAAGTATGCCTTTCCTACAACGTCAGATTGTGTTGTGATTGCTTCGGGTTTTTCAGCAAAGCGACGTAATCCTAACTTTGTTGATTTGTTCAATGGTGAGACTTGTGTAACACCTAGATTTGTTGCGCTCAGTGAATCAGGTGATGATAATTACTGGTTGGATGACAATACTCTTGTAATGGTACAAGGTAGTGGTTCAAGCACTATATTACGTAAGATGATCTTTAATTAGGAGAAGGCAATGGATCAGAAGAAAATAACTAAAGGTTTGCTAGGTCTTTCGTCGCTAGTTCTAGCGTTCTTACTTGGAGCGCATGTTAGAGGATGCGGAAGCAGCGTAGCAATTGCCCCCACTCCTTTACCAGAAATAGCTAGTCCTTCACCTAAAGTATGTCCCTTTCCTCATGGTACTACTAAAGTAGTAACTGTAGTTAAGAGAGTACCAGAGTACCGAATCATTACTGAAGTCGTTGAAATTGAGAAGGTGACTATGAAAGAATCAGAGCCTAAAATTGTTACTGTTGTATTAAAGCCAAAGAGATCACGTAATCGTATATCGGTTTATGGTGGTGGTGGGCAAACAGGCTTCGATAAAAGTCTCAGTGGGCTAACAGTAAGTATTGAGTCTAAGTTATCACCTATTGGAGGATTGGGGTATCAATATGCCCTTACAGACCATGTTAATCTCGGAGTTGTCGGTTTCTCACATGGAACCTTCGGTGCTTCAGTTGGGTTCGACTTCTAAAAAAAAGAAGTATGATCCATACAAGATAACGGTGCGGATACCAATTCCACCCAGTAAGGATCATGGAGACAAGAAAAAATATGACCGAAAACGAGACAAAGACCGAATCAGAAAAGAAACGGAAGAGAATGGTTTCCGTGATTCGATGGCCTAATGGATTCATAAATCTCGTTAGGGTTTTATATGAACATGAGGGTGCGTCAATTGAACAGGAAGTAAATTGGCAGATTGACAAGATGTGTGAAGATATGAAGATACCTAGAAACGAAATAGAGTTCAGGGTATTTAACGTGTCAAGTATTGACATAAAGGATAGGCTATGAGACTTGGCTATGATTTAATCGTGTTGGACCTTGAGATCAACAAACCTAATAAACCAGGGGAGAAGATTATCGAGATTGGTGCGGTTAAGTTTTTACGTGATGGGGGAATTCACCCCACCAAGTTCCAGAGGTTCATTGTTATCAATGAGCCGCTTGAGCCTGAGATCACTACATTGACAGGTATTACTGATGAAATGCTACAGCTTGATGGAGTGCCGTTTACAGAAGCAATCAGTCACTTCCACAAATGGGCTACAGCAGAGTCTAAGAATATCCTGTTAGCAGCTTGGGGAGGGGACGTACCTTACCTAATTCAGTATTGCAGAGATAAGGGAGTTGCATTTCCCTTTCGTCGTAAGTCGATAGAAGTAAAGTCCATTGTGATTTGGCTCAATGCAATGTTCGACAGGAAGTATAAGAGCGATGGGTTAGGCTCTAACCTAGATCAATGGCAAGTAGGAGAAGATGAGTCCTACGGTAAGAAACACAGAGCACTTGCTGATGCTTGGAACACTGCTAGGCTGATGCAAGGTATTTGGGAGCACTACAAAGAAAACAGTGAAAAAGTAAAGAAAGCCCTAGCACAACTAGGGGTAAAATAATAAACAAAAGGAAGAGAATTAAATGAATACAGGAACAGTAAAGTGGTTTAACGAGAAAAAAGGTTTCGGTTTTATCACGCAATCAGAGGGCAACGATGTATTTGTCCATTACACAGGAATAGAAGGAACGGAATTTAAGACTTTGGCCGAAGGCGACAAGGTAGAGTTTGAAGTAACTGAAGGCGCAAAGGGATTGCAGGCAACTAAAGTCCGTAAAATCTAATGAAGACGACTAAGAAAATTCAGATAGAAGTGATTGACACAATAACGTGTAACAATTGCGGGCTAACAAAACCCACCGCTGAATTCACAGGGCTAGAGGAAGTCTCAGTAAAAGGGCATTTTGTATCTGAAGTGCTAAATGATGAGACTAAGTATACCTTCAGTCTTTGTGAACATTGCTTGAAAGAGTTGTTCGATGGGTTTCAGTATCCAGTTGAGGAAGTAGAGTATAACGACTTTCTTGCATATCCCTAGTAAATAAGGTATTATATGAAGATGGAATGCCCAAAAAACTATGGCAGCTTTGATATAAGTATAAGGGATTGCCCCGACTGCAAACAAGGCTTCTTATATCAGACTTGCACAATGAGCGATAAGAAACACTCTGCTTGCGCTGGTTGGGTGAGTGAAACAGGCCCCAAGTGTTGTAAGCACTATCAAGATGAAGTTGATATGAACCATGCAGCTTATATCCTAAGAACAGAAGCGGAGAAGATAGGTATATGCCCAATATGCGGAGCGTTCAATGGAAGTCACCCTAAAAGTGGACATAACCATTCCTGACCCAAGCAAGGCTTTGTCTGGTGGAGCTATACTTATACGAGCAGGCACAAGAATTACTCCAATTAGAGCATCATATGTACCAAAAGGGTCAATGATATTCCCATTTCATAGTCACTTGTACGGGGCGGAGAAACTTGAACAAGAGTATTTCATATTTTATATGAGAGGCATGTTCATAGCAGTTAAAAAAGATGAATGTGATATACCAAGAAGTATAGGATGGAGAGCTAATATCTAATGTA
>Ga0247727_10009209_pt1 | contig 18004 bp, 17 predicted proteins | sample WisWelCaveWW1625_FD_202498 | JGI IMG/M metagenome (GOLD analysis project Ga0247727, IMG submission 202498) | Biofilm microbial communities from Wishing Well Cave, Virginia, United States - WW16-25 | ecosystem: Environmental > Aquatic > Deep subsurface > Groundwater > Cave microbial mat | place...
GAACGAAGCGAAGCCCTTTCATCAGTTTTATATTGAACAATTACTGGAGAGCAGTGAGGCTCAGTCGGTTATGGGCAAAGAAAAAATCTTGCAAGAAGCGAGCGCTTTTATTAAAGGCGTCACCAGTCTTCCTTTGCGTTATGAGATGATTCGCGTGCTCGCGAGCCAATTGCGTCTGCCCGAAGACGAGATCGCGCTGCTCGTCAAGAAAGCACCCGATGCCAGTAAGACAGCACATGCTTCTACGAAGACAGAAATAGCGCCCATAGCCGCACAAACCCGTCCAGACCTGCAAAATCAGATGCTTTGGGGCCCAGAAGAACATCTCTTGTATTTTTTATTGCATGGTCACTTGTCCGTTCCGCGAGTCGCAAGGGCGCTGGAAGCAGGCCAATTTGTCAAGTATCCTGAGATCGCCCGAACGCTGTACGCCGTCGGGGGACAAGAGGGATGGAGCTTGGATCAGCTGCTGACAGAACTGTCGGCGGACGACCAAACAATTGTGAGAGGGCTCATGTTAACAGAGCAGAATTTTTCGAGCATAGACAAAGCTATTGCCGATGCGCTGATGCAGATGAAGCTTCGCGCCTTAGACCATTCGCTGCGTCAACTCAATGCGCAAATAGCCCAAGCAGAGCGGAGTGGCGACAAGGATAGGATTGCGCAGCTTCAGACGAAGATCATGGCCAATCGCAAAGAGCAAAGCGTTCTGAAGCGCCTGCAAGAAGGGAGAATCTAGACGTGAACGAAGAGTTGGAAAAGCTCGGAACGAACGGCGTCCCTGAAGGGTTTGTCAGCGATGATGCGGTGATCGACATCGCCGAGTTCAACGAAGAAGAACTCGAAGAAGAACTCGAAGAGGAGCTGAGCGACGATTTTGGCGATCAAGAATTCGCCGAAACCGCCGAAGACCCCGTCAAGATGTACTTGCAGGACATTGGGCGCATCCCGCTGCTTTCTCGCGATGAAGAAGTCGCTCTAGCCCGGCGCGTCGCCGGCGGCGACAAAGAAGCACGCGATAAACTGATCACGGCCAACTTGCGCTTGGTTGTCTCCATCGCCAAGAAATATCTGGGCCGCGGCCTTTCTTTCTTGGATTTGATTCAAGAGGGCAATTTGGGCTTGATGAAAGCGGTCGAAAAATTCGATTACACCAAGGGCTATAAATTTTCGACCTATGCGACCTGGTGGATCCGTCAAGCGATCACACGCGCGATTGCCGATCAGTCTCGCACAATTCGTATTCCGGTGCATATGATCGAGACCGTGCGCGAACTGCAGCGCGTCAAGAAAGAACACGTCCAAGAACACGGCGAGCCCGCGGACTTGGGCGCCCTTTCTAAAGAGCTGCACATGCCGGTCGACAAAATTAAGCGCGTCGAAAACGTCTCGCAGTACACGGCTTCGCTTGAACGTCCGATCGGCGAAGAAGAAGAAGATACCTTGGGTGACTTTCTGGAAGACAAAAATGCCCCCTCGCCCACCAAAGAAACTTTCCGTATGTTTTTGGCCGAAGAGCTCGAAAAAGCACTCAACCAACTCAACGATCGAGAAAAAGATATTCTCAAACTTCGCTATGGCTTGGAAGACGGTCATCCGCGCACTTTGAAAGACGTAGCCTGCGTCTTCAACATCACGCGCGAGCGCGTGCGCCAGATCGAGATCAAAGCTTTAGAAAAATTAAAGCACCCCAGCCGCAAAGAAGAACTGAGAAAGTTCCGAGAGCTTTTGCTGAGCGAAGATTAGCTTCCGTCTCGAGAGAGTATGAATGCCCCAGCTGTCCAGCGACTTCCGCTTTTGTTGGGGCCCACCGGCACGGGCAAATCTGAGTTAGCGATCCGCCTGGCAGAGCGTTTGAAGGGCGAAGTGGTCTCGGCCGATTCACGTGCGATTTACAGAAGCATGAACATCGGCACAGCCAAGCCTTCGCTCGAAGATCGCAAGCGGGTCTCGCATCATCTTGTCGACATTAGAGAACCCGAAGAACATTATGACGTGATCGAATTTCGCCGTGACGTGCTTTGCGTCATTGAAGATATTTTGAGCCGAGAAAAACTCCCGATTGTCGTCGGGGGAAGCACTCTCTATGTCGCCGTACTGACCGGGGCTTTCTTTGATGGCCCGACGGGCAATCCCATAGTGCGTAAGCGCCTTGAGGCGCAGCCCCTGTCCGAGCTGCGCCGCCGTTTGGAGCAAATCGACCCCGAAGCCGCCGCGCGCATCCACCCCAATGACCCTGTGCGCACGGTGCGCGCCTTGGAAGTCTACGAACTCACGGGCAAGACAATCAGCCAAGGGCAACGCGAGTCGCATATTTCTTTCCCCTATGAATTTCTCAAAATCGGGCTGACGTTGGAGCGTCCACAACTCTACGCGCGACTGAATGAGCGCGTTGACAAAATGGTTGAGCGTGGGCTGCTCGAAGAAGCACGAGCCCTAAAACCACGGCTTCAACCAGAAATGCAAGCGTATAGGACGATTGGCTACGCAGAGTTTTTTGACTGTCTTGACCAGAAGCTGACATGCCAGCAAGCCATTACACTGATAAAGCAACATACGCGCAATTTTGCCAAGCGCCAACTGACTTGGTTCAAGCCTGATCGCGAGATTCATTGGATTGATGTGACAGACAAAATGCCCGATCGGGTGTTTGAAGAAGCACTCACTCTGATCATTAAGAACACTACTCAAATATGATTTTGCATTGAGATTTTTCTACAATGCCTGCGCTATGAAAGTGCTCACCGGTAGCCAGATGGCAGAGTTGGATCGAGTCGCGATCGAAGCGATCGGCATGCCTAGTTTAGTTCTGATGGAGAACGCCGGTCGGAGCGTCTTTCAAGTCATTCAAGAGCGAATTCCGGATTTTGCTCAGAAAAAAATAGCTATTGTTTGCGGCAAGGGCAACAATGGGGGCGACGGGCTGGTCGTCGCACGTCATCTCATCAATCATGGAGCGATGGTTGACGTCTTTGTCTTGAGCACTCTAGCAAAGCTCTCTGATGAAGCCGAAACAAACGCTACCATTTTGCATCGATCCGACGAAGTGATTCATTGCATCACTGATAAAGATCAACTTAGCCAGATGGCCTCGGCTCTATCTCAAGCTGATCTCATCGTTGATGCGATTTTCGGCACCGGCTTTACCGGCGAAGTACGTGGGCTTGCAGCTCAAGTGATTGAGCTGATTAATCTCTCGCCCGCTCAAGTCTTGTCGATTGATATTCCTTCGGGAGTAGAAAGCGATACGGGAAAGGCTCCGGGCCCCGCTGTCATGGCGGATCTCACTATTACACTGGCGCTTCCCAAAGTTGGATTGTTGTTTTATCCGGGGCGGGGCTATGTCGGCGAATTGTTTATAGGCGACGTCGGTTACCCGCGTTCGCTCATCCAAAATTTTGAGAGCCCATTTGCACTGGTTGACGAGAGCGGGATTCGAGAAAAACTCCCCGAGCGAAGGCCCGACGGACACAAAGGAGATTTCGGCCGTGTCTTGGTTATCGCTGGCTCGCGGGGCATGACTGGGGCAGCAACGCTGACGGCTCAGGCTGCGCTCCGGGCAGGCGCAGGGCTCGTTTATCTCGCTTTCCCTGAAAGCTTAAGTTCCGTCATCGAAACAAAACTTACCGAAATTGTAAAGCTGCCTCTACCCGATTCAAATGGAGCCTTGACGGTACATTCACTCTCTGCGCTTGAGCAAGTTTTGGATAACAAGACCGTCGTGGCGATTGGCCCCGGTCTTTCGCAAAGCGCCCAAATCACAAAACTCTTGAACGCGCTCTTGCCCACATTGAAAATCCCGATTGTGCTGGACGCCGACGGGATCAACAACCTCAAAAGCGTCTCTGTTTTGAAAAAGAAAAGAATGAAAGCCCCTCTGGTTCTCACACCGCACGCAGGAGAACTCGCGCGCTTGCTCGGCAAGACGCGTGAAGAGATTGAATCGAACCGACTGGAGATTGCTCAACGCACGGCAACAGAACTCGAAGCAGCGCTTGTGCTGAAGGGCGCGCCAACGGTCACGGCCTGGCCCGATGGGAGAGTTTTTATTAACTCAACCGGCCACTCTGGGCTGGCTACGGGGGGCAGTGGCGACGTGCTCACGGGCCTCATCGCTGGGCTCATCGCGCAGGGCATGGAAGCTTCCAAAGCGGCTGTGGCCGGTGTTTATCTACACGGTCGCATCGCCGATGAACTCAAGAAAAAATTTGGCGAGCGCGGCCTGATCGCGAGCGACTTGATTCGACACTTACCCGGAATTTTGAAAGAGTTTGAATGCTGATTGATACCCACGCCCATCTCGATGATTCTCAATTTGAGAACGATCGCGAACTGATGATCGAGCGTGCCCAAAATGCCGGGATTCATATCATCACCATCGGTACGACTCTGCAGACAAGCCGCCGCGCGCTAGAAATCGCGAATAAACATCACTTGCATTGTTCGCTTGGCATTCATCCCCATGCGTCTGCCCAGTGCGATGAAAAAATTTTGGCTGAATTTGAAAAGCTTTCAGCCGCTCCTGAAGTCGTTGCGATCGGTGAGTTCGGGCTGGATTTTTTCAAAAACTACGAGCCACCCGAAGTGCAACGACGCGCCTTTCACTTACAATTGGAGCTGGTGCAAAAACTAAAGAAGCCGATTGTGATTCACCAACGTTCAGCCGAAGCAGAAATTTTTCAAACACTCAGCCAATTTTCCGGCTTGCGCGGCGTGATTCATAGTTTCACGAGCAGTTGGGAATGGGCAAAAAAATTTCTCGATCTGGGATTTTATCTCTCGGTCAATGGCATTATTACTTTTGCCAAAGACCCGGCCCTGCGCGAGGCCGTAGAAAAAATTCCGCTCGATCGTCTGCTCTTGGAGACCGACTGCCCCTACTTGGCTCCGCCGCCGCACCGGGGCAAACGCAACGAGCCGCTCTATGTCCAGCACGTCGCGGCCTTCGTCGCGCATCTGAAAAATTTGCCGAGCGCAGGCGTGATTCAAGTGACGACTGAAAACGCAATAAAACTCTTTAATTTAGAGTTATTATGAAAAAAATCTGGAACTTTGCTTTCGGCTCCCATCTGAGCAAAAAACAATTGGGAAATATCATTGGCGAGAAGCCGAAGCAATTTATGCGCGCCGTGCTACCCGATTATAGACTCACTTTCTGGAAGGTCGTCGAGTCGCCAAAAACGTTCGCTGACCTCGCAACGGGGGGCAGCCCGGTCCTTGTTCCACACTCTGGGTCGATTATCTATGGCGCGGTGTATCTGATTTCAGAAGCGCAACTCAGAGCGTTAGATGATTATGAAAAAGAGTGAGGCTATGCGCTAATCAAAGTCCAAGCCCAGCTCGAAGATGGACATTCTTTAGAAGCGTATGCCCACAATCGCCTCGCTCCGGCTGAGTTCCTTCGCCCGAATGAAGCATTCCAACAACTCATGCTAACGGGACTTCACGAGCACGGTTATTCTTTTGAGAGAATTAACGAAGTGAAACAGAGTATGTCGAATCGCCAAGTTTGAAAGGCCTGCTTCGTCTCACCGGGTTGAGTCCGGGCGTTACGCAAGATTTTCGGGGCGTCTTTAGAAGATTCAATATCGCTGAAGGCAGAGGTTTTCAGCCCGATGACATCTATAGTATTGTCTTGGGAAACCAGGTCGCTAAAGATTTAGGTGTCAAGGCCGGCGATGAGATCAATATCGGCAAAAAGAAGCTCAAGGTGATTGGGGTGTTGGCCGCGCTTGAAGGTCGCGGGGGATTGGGTGGAGGAGGCGGCATCAACAATTCTTTATATATCTCCATTGGCACCATGGAAGAAATGTTCCCCGCAAAAGAGCCCGAAAAAGAAGGCACTGTTGTTTCTGCTGTCTATATTAAAGCAGCCAAAGGGAGCAAAGTCAGCGACGTCTCGCAACGAGTAAGGCAAGCGATGACTCGTAGCGGAACTCCGGTAAACACCGTCACCGCCGAAGACCTGAGCAATCGTATCAATAGCGTTTTGGGGCAATTGCAGGGCACGTTGGCGGCGATTGCAGCCATCTCGCTCTTGGTCGGCGCGATCGGTGTAATGAACACGATGTACACCTCGGTGCTCGAACGCACGCGCGAGATCGGTATTTTGAAGGCCGTGGGCGCCAAAGACAAACACGTCCTGGGTCTCTTCTTGATTGAGTCCGGGTTGATCGGATTTATTGGCGGGGTGATCGGCATTGTTTTGGGCGTGGCGCTAAGCAGCGGCGCAGGTGTTGAGATCATCAATCTTTTTGGCAACAGCACCGACTTGTCGCTGATTGGCAGCGGCGGACCGCCGACTCCGACGAGCTCCCTCTTACAATGGACGAGCACCGAGCTCATCTTATCGGGGTTGAGCTTCTTCGAATGGCTCTACTTTGAAAATACGAGCAAATTTTCGAAGAAGAATGGTTTCGATTTCACTCGCTTCGCTTTTCATATTGAGCCTGAAGAGTTAGAGCTCATCAAATTTGACTTGAGTCTAACTGTCTCGCTCTTGGCGACAAAAATGCTGTTGACGACTAAATTCGATTTAGATATTGCGTTTCTCTACATCTATTCCAGCCCGCTCGATATTCACGGATTTATTATCCCCTTCATTGATTTGGGGGGCAACGAACTGATCAGTGCCAGCGTGGCGCTCAAAGACAAGCTCTACAAGCGCAAAGGGACCAGCCACATCGACTTGAAAGCGCGCGATTATTATTTGGACATTACTGTGCCTGACCCGACTCTTCTCTATGAAAAAACAAACTTTGAAGCCGCGCTCTCGCTTGAAGGGAAAACCGCAGGGCTGAATTTTTCAGGCAATCTCTATTTTACGCTCGACAACCTGCGCCCAGTCTTTATCACGGGGGAAATTAGCTATGAGCCTGACTTGGCCAGAGAATTTTCATTCACCGGCGGCTTGGCAGTCGATCCCACCGCAGGGCTGCAGCAACTCGTAGTAAAAGTCGAGTGGTGGTTCTACGGGTTCTGAGCTGTCCCTTAAAAACTAGACCCGCACTTTACTAACCTGTAATATAAACACAGCCAATTTGGCTTTCTCTTTTTAGTGAGATTTTTGAGCATTAATAAAATTTATCTGAGGTGAACTGCAATGATTGCAACGAACATCATTCTCACGAGCTTGATCTGTGCGCGATGTAGTAGCGTGGGGCGACTCATCCGCAAAGAAAGCAACAAGAGTTTAGAAGGCGCGAAAAACGCCGAGTACTTTTACACACTGCGCTGCCCCAATTGTGGCGAGATCGAGTTATACGGTGTCACCAAAAACAACAAACCCGTAAACAATCAAAACTAACTTATCGGCGCTGATAGCGCTTCGGAATATCAAAAGAGCGCGTGCACTGTTTTGAGCAATGTGGCAAACAAGAAATGGCCCCAAGGATGACTATGAAAAAAATTTTCTTCTTTAGTTTTGGAATAATATTTTTGACGTTTTCAATCGCTTCTTGCTCGCTCTTGAATCCAGCCCCCACGGGCGAAGTGCAGCAACGCAAACAACGCTGGATGGCCCAAAATATCCTCAATTATCGCTACGTGCTTGAGAATCGATGTTTTTGCGTTGCCGAAGTACGACAGCCTGTACAGATTGAAGTACGCAACGGGCAGATGCGCTCGATTAAGACCTATGATGGAGGCCGCTCCGTGAACGAAGAGTATTTTGAAAAATATGACACGATTCCAAAACTCTTCGACCTGATCCGAGCCTCAGTAGACAGGAAAGCAGCCAAAATTTCAGTCGATTATGATCTCAAGCTCGGATTTCCCACTCGTATTTTTATTGACCTAAGCGAGAACATAGCCGACGAAGAGATAAATTTGGATGTTTACGCATTCGAAGTAATCCGTTAATCACACGCGACACTTACAACAAAAAATGATACTTATCCGAATAAGAACCCCATGGATTACTGGCTGATTTTTCTCCTGCTCTTTCTCGCGGCGATTCTGATTGGCATCGTCGCGAGCATGGTCGGGATTGGCGGCGGGGGCCTGATGGTGCCCTTGCTCGCGCTCACCCAGCTGGTCAGCACGACCCAACATGCCGTCGGCACGAGTTTGGTGCCCGTCGTCTTTAACGCCCTTTACAGCACCATCGCTTATTGGCGACAAGGCGTAATTGACGTGCGCTTTGGCTTGATGTTAGTACCAACTGCACTGATCGGGGGCTGGCTTGGCGCGTATCTGACTGAATTTATTTCGAGTTCAGGTCTGGCCATCGCGTTCGGTATTTTTCTTATTTTTACGTCGCTGATTATGCTGAGCGGCCGCGAACCAAAAGAACTGGGTCAGCTCTTTCGCTCGCGCAAGTACACTGATGGCCGACCGAACTTATGGATCGGTTCGTTGATCGGTTTTGTAGCGGGATTGGGAGCAGGCTTTTTCGGGATCGGTGGCGGCGTGATCATGGTGCCGGCGATGAATCTCTTGCTTGGGGTAGACATTGTTAGTGCCGTCGCGACGAGTCTATTTGTTATGGGGCCGCCTGCGCTCGTTGGAGCCATTCAGCATAGCATACAGGGCAATTTGCATTGGGAATTTTCTATTCCGCTCTTGCTGGGGGTTATGATCGGCGCGCAAGTCGGCACACGCTTGACGGCAAAGTTACCCAAAAAAAGACTACGTCAACTCTTTGGCATCGTTGTGCTTTATGTCGCAGCCAATATGATCTGGAAAGGGCTGCATTAAAAACTCAGTGGAGAGAGTACGCGAGAAAAAGAAAAGCCCCGGGCTTTCCCGCCCAGGGCTAATTTTTTCCTAAACTGAAAAATTAAGAAGCTTGTATGTCAGCAACTGAAGCCCGAAGCACAGGTATTGACCGGACCCAACTCCGTGCTGGAATTCTCGATGTTGGCGATCGGGCTAAATGTGAAGCTCGTCCCCGCGCTGTTGCCTCCCCACAGAATCCCCTGGAGATGGACGTCGTTCCCGCTCACGATGCGGAAGACGGGTGAGCCGCTATCGCCCGATCCCACGCTCGCGCTGACTTGGTTTTGACAGAGCTGGACGATGCTCGAGCCGAGCACGCCGACGTTCACGCAGGTCGCCGTGACACTCCCTTGAGACCAGCCCGTCGTGCGGCCGACTTTATTCAAAGTCTGTCCCACCGTCGAGGCGGCTTCTGCCACGATCCGATAGCTGCTCCCGGAAAGTGTCAATGAGCCAAGACCGGTCGTCTGTTCGATGTAGCCGAAATCAGCAGCCACTCCGTTATCATGACGAGCAAAAGAGCTGTCGCTGTAACGACACTTTTTCCCCCTGATGCTGGAGGGGCAGGTGCTCTTTTTGTATATCGGGTCGGCGATCTCCGTGCCGATCTGGACTGGGTCATTCGTCTGAGTCGGCTGCCAGTAAGGGGTACTCTCGACACCGCCTTGCGTCGTCGTGCAGTGCGAGTTGGTCACAAACCCGTTGACACCAGAACGAACCGCGTTAAAACCGTAGGTGCAGAGATACCCTGGGAAGTTGATCTGCAAGCCCCCCTGCAATGGCCTTACGTGGTCTTGGAGCGTGACCATGGGTAGAACCGGATCGGTCACGACGATATTGACAACTGAGGCCGGGATGCCCAACTTGGCGAGCGCTTGCTCGACAAAACCAATTTGATCGACCTGAGCGACGCCGATCTTGAGACGGTTTTGCGTTTCGTCGATATCCGTCAGGATAACCCCTTCGAGGTCAAACAGGACGATCGCGCGATCATGCCAGCGCTTCAGCTCGATAAAATTATGCTCGCCCCGGAGCACGCGCACGTTCGCTTGAGGCACGCTGATACCGAGGACTGATGCGATCTCGGACTGAGCCGAGGCAATCTGCATCTGGTCGGTAAGATAGATGTTCAGATTTTGATCACTGTCGAAAAACATGCCGCCGAAACTGGGCACGCTCTGGGCGATCTTGACAAACTTTTCATCGAGCGTCAAAGGTTGGTTGGGCTGCATAGTTTGATTATCAATACCCGATTGAAAAGCAACACAACCACCGAGGACAATCGCGATGCCGACCATAAGACCGAAAGACGAAAATCTTTTTAACATTAGGATGTTACCTCCTGATGTAAGTTCTTTGCCGCGGATAAAGAGCTTTTCAGTTTAGCAGGGAAACGGCAGGGTTTCAGGGTCTTGTATCACCTCCCCTGAGCTAGCTGCCGTAGCCTCAGTGAAATTTTGAGCTTACGTTTGTGCATAGATTTTAGTCGCACTCTTTTAGAGAGACCCGAGTCTAAAATCTATGTGAGCATAATTATAGAAAATAATAGTACAAAGTAGATACGCTTGTCAATCGCCATAACAATACCTAAAACCCTCGGCCTAACAGCGCTGAGGGTTTTCTATGTGTCGCAGTGAAAACGCGAGAGCTAGGGTGCCCTGAATTTCAATTTCTGAATCCGATGGTTGCCCTCTTCGGCAACGTAAATATTGTTCTCTGCGTCGACCGCGACGTCCATTGGCTGGCTGAATTGGCCATCGCCTGCACCCAGACTGCCCCACTTGGCTACGAACGCTCCATTCCCGCTGAACTTCTGAATACGGTCATTGCCCGTATCGGCCACATACACATTGCCTAAACTATCGACACCGATACCAAGAGGGGTCGCGAATTGGCCATCAATCGGGCCGACGCCGCCCCACTGAAGCACGAAATTTCCGTTAGAGTCAAATTTTTGCACACGGTTGTTGCCCGAGTCGAGCACGTAGACGTTGCCCTTGTTATCAATCGCAATATCATTCGGGCCATTGAAAAGCCCCTCGCCCGTACCGCGGGAGCCCCAGCGAGCAATAAACGTGCCTGCTGAAGTGAATTTGGTCACACGATCATTAATTTTGTCCGTCACATAGACATTGCCCTGCGGATCGATGGCCACGCCGGCGGGGAAAGCGAACTGGCCATCGCCGCTGCCAAAGCTACCCCACTGCAGGAGATAAGACCCATTGTCGGTGAATTTTTGGATGCGTTTGTTACCCGCTTCGGCAGTATAAACGTTGCCGCCCGCATCGAGGGCGATGCCCGAAGGGCCGTCCACTTGGCCGGCGCCGCTGCCCTGAATACCCCACTTTCCTATCAATTTTCCAGTAGGGTCAAATTTTTGAATTCGATCGAGATCAAAATCGCTCGCATAGACATTGCCCCTGGCATCGAGCGCCAGCCCGGTGATCCCGTTAAACTGACCATCGCCATTGCCAAAGCCACCCCACTTGCCGAGCACCGTGATTAAGACCAGCGCCTCAAAGCTAAACTTGGCGGGCTCGCTCTTGTTCCCCGCTTCGTCAACGAGCGTGACTCGGATCGAGACTTTTTGAGGAACTTTGGAGAAGATAAAGAAGGGAAAGCTTCCGTTGGTTTGGCCCTTGATTTTGGGGTTAAAACTAAACGAAGCGAAATCAGCCGCTTCGAGGACATCGAACTTGACTTGGACGACATCTCCGTCTTGGTCTCTGAAGCGAATCGCACCGAAGGCGCGGCTGCCGTCAGCCGGGATGGTTTTGCGAAAATCGACGGCGACAATCTCTGGAGCCAATGGACTCCCGCCGCCTCCACCGCCGCCTTGGTCATCGCGAGCGATGCCGGCACTCCCGCTAACGAAAAAAAGCCAACCCAGTACGATCAACAACCACCTCGCGCGTGAGGCGTTCATAAGACTACCCCCTTACTGGGCTCCTAGTTGAGTTTATAAAGAACAGCTATAAAACAATGAGCTTCCCGAGCACTCGCACCAACTTAAAGTATAGAGCGAACCCTATAAGAGAATCAAGGGGATCAGAGTGGAGCTCCCATCAGCGCCGTCTCACTACTTCCCCCTGTTCTGGCGAACAGGAGAAAAGCCCTCATCCCCAGCTCTTCCCCCGTTCTAACGAACAGGGGAAGAGAGATATCCCTCCCCTGCGTTAAGAGCGAGGAAGACGCGCAGCGCAAGTGGAGTGGGGACCAATGTTATCTTATAAGCACTTCGCGCTGCCGGAGATGTTCGTCGCGTTGCCCGAGACGGTCGTGCTCGTACACGTCACAACCGAAGCAGGGTCGAGCAAGATACCCGCGCCCTTGTTGTTCTGAATCTTGCTGCCGTTGAGGGCTGCCGTTGAACTGGCGAGCGCGAGCCCGTCTTTGGCGTTGTCGTTGATCGTTCCGTTGACCACGCTGATGGCGGAGCGATCGGATGCATTCACGCCGCGCGCGCCGTTTTGCGTTACTTGCGCATCGCGCAAACTGAGCGAAGCCGCCGCGAGCTGCACACCGTCCCCGGTGTTTGCGTTAACGATCGTGCCGACCAGCGCGACCGTCGAGCGCTCTTGGGCTGCGATGCCTCTCGCTTTATTGCCCTTGACCGTACCGCCGCGCAGGCCCGCCGAGCTTTGCACTAATTGGATGCCATCGTTTGCATTATTGATGACGTTGGTCTCGGCCAGCGTCATCGTCGAACGATCGGCCGCGTCGATGCCCTTGGCTTTGCTATTTGAAATTTCGCTGCTGGCCGCGTTGGCCGACGAACCGCGCAAGAGCAAGCCATTCACGCCGCTGTTGGTCACGACGGTGCTCGTCAGTGCGATGGTGGAGGTTTGAGCCGAGATTCCCTCGCCCTTGTTGTCAGCGACGCGACAATTGCTCAAATTAGCCGAGCTCGTCTCGAGCTTCAGTCCATCGCTAGGATGATTGAGCACGTTGATTTTCGACGCCGTCATCGCCGAGTTCTGCATGTCGATGCCGCGCGCGCCATTGTTGCTCACTTCGCTGTCGGAAATATCGGCTGAGGCGACCTGGAGCAAGAGGCCATTCTGATTATTCTTAGTGACGGTGCTCGTCGAGACGGTCATAGAAGAAGTTTCAGCCGAGATGCCGTCGCCCTTGTTGTCCGAGACAAGGCTCTTGTTGCGCAAATCCATCGAGCTATTGTGCAATTCGATGCCGTCTTCCGGATGGCCGGAGACTTGGACGGTCGAGCCATTGAGCCCGGAGCGCTCGGCAAAGATGCCGCGCTTGCCATTATTCAAAACTTTGCTATCGTTGATAACGCCCGAAGAGTTTAGGAAATTCATCCCGTCGTCTGAATTTCCTGAAACCGTGCTGTTGCCCATCGAAAGCGTCGAGTTGGTCGCCGAAAACCCACGTTGCTTGTTGTCTTTGATCTCGCTCTTCTGTATGTCAGCCGAGGAGTCGAGTTGGGTGATCCCGTCATCGGGATGACCTTGCACCAAGCTACCGCTCATGGTCATCGTCGATTTTTCGATCTCATTAATACCCTTGATGCCGTTGGTCGTAATTTGACTATCTTTGATATCAGCAGAAGAAGCCTTCATCTCGATGCCATGACTGCGATTGTTATTAATCTTGCAAGTGGCCATGGTCATCGTCGAATTTTCTAGGCCGACGCCGCGCTGGCCGTTGGTCTTGATTTCAGTTTGCTTGATATCCGAAGAACTGTTCTGGACGAAAATGCCGTCATCGGGGTGCCCGGAGACGACATTGTTTGTAGACATAATCAGCGTTGATTTATTCGTCTCGTTGATGCCCTTGATGCCGTTTTCAGAAAAGGTGCTGCTGCTGATATTGGCACTCGCTTGGGTCATATTGAGCCCGTGTGCCATGTTTTTGGTCACAGTGCTGCCGGTCATGGTCAGCGTCGATGCGTTCATCACGATGCCGTCTTTCTGGTTCTCGCGCACTTGCGTTGCCGCGAGCGTCGCGGTGGCGCTCTTGGTAAGTGAAATGCCAGCGTTCGTATTGCTGGAGATAATTGTGTTGGTCGCTGCCTTAAGCACAGCGCCCTCGACGTCGATGCCGAAGTTCGCGTTTTTTGTGACCGTCGTGTCGCTCAAATCGGCCGTACCCTTGTTCGTCACAAAAATACCGTCTTTGCCGTTGCCCGCTACTTGAGCTTTGGCGAGTAATTTGAACTGAGATTGAGCGCCGTCAATCAAGATGCCGTTGCCCTTGTTTTCGGTTACTTTGATGTTGCGCGCTTCGACCGTCGAGCCATTGATGACCGCAATGCCCTCGGCATTGTTCTTGGTCACGATGATGTCTATCAACGTTATCTGAGGGCTGTTGTCGATTTCGATGCCGCGCTGGCCGCCAGTGATGGTGATGCCCTTCTGCATCGTCCAGTCGCGCGAGCCTACGAATGTGAAAACAGGCTGATTCGTAACTTTCGACTTGACGATGACGCCATCGGACTGGGCTTCGATAACCACTTGACGCTTGTTCTCAATGCGAACATTTTCTTCATAGGTGCCGGGAATGATTTGAATCGTATCGTTGGGGTTGGATTCATCGACCGCTTGCTGGATGGTCTGGCAATTGGTCGGAACCACTTTGGGATTTGCCGAACGGCAGTTGCCTGAACCAATCTCACGCGGGATTTGGGCAAAACTCTCGACACTGAATCCAAGCAAAACACAGACAACAAGAGCGATCAACGCAGACAAAAAACGCTTCATTAAAAATCCTCCTCCGAGTATTTATATTCTTACTTCAAAACAGTTTTGCTGAAGGTTAATCAAACCAAACTAAATCAAAGACTCGCGTGACGACCTCCTTACACGCTCCGTGAAAAAATTTGTTTAGAATAGCGACCCGCGCTAATTGTAACCGATTTGGAGTCAAAGAGAAATGACTGTTGGGTGAAAATTGCGTGCTTGCTCTCTACTCGCTCAGTCGCACTGCTCTCGCTAGAATAAAGCAATGAATTCACTCACACGCATCGCGCTGGTCACCGGGGCCTCGCGGGGCATTGGCGCGGCGACGGCCATCAAGCTCGCGCAGAAGGGCTGCGACGTCGTCGTCAATTATCTGAATAACCAACCTCAAGCGTTAGAAGTAAAAAAGAAGATTGAAGCACTGGGCCGACGCACGCTGATTATTAAAGCCGATGTCTCAGGCTATTCACAAGTGCAACAGATGGTGGAGCACGCTGTCGCAGAACTTGGCGGCGTGCACATCTTGGTCAACAATGCCGGGGCCAGTCATCACGCGACGCTGACGAACTTGGAGCCCCAAGACTGGCTACGGCTGATGAACACCAATTTATCTGGAGCGTTCTATTGCGCTAAAGCCTGCGCCCCTCATATGAAAAAAGCGGGCTGGGGCCGCATCGTCAATCTCTCCAGTTTGCGAGCGATGACCGGCTCGGACTATGGCTCCCACTATGCTTCAGCCAAAGCCGGCATCGCGGGCCTCACCAAATCACTGGCCCGTGAACTCGCTCCCGAAGTAACGGTAAACTCTGTTGCGCCCGGTTACACCGATACCGACTTAAACAAAAAAGCGCTCGCCGAAAAGAGCGACGCGATTCGTGCGCTCATCCCACTCAAGCGCGTCGCAACGCCCGAAGAGATCGCCAATGTGATCGCTTTCTTGGCTTCCGACGAAGCTTCCTATGTCACAGGAGAGACGATCAACGTCAACGGCGGCATCTATATGCGATGACAGGTCGATCCAATTAAAAGTTGAGAGAATCATTCATGATGAGGCTCCTTCTTTAAGTAAGCACGGATATGCTTTACGAAGCGCTCGATATCACCCAAATCTCGCTTAAGATGGCTGTGAATTTTGCGTAGATCCAGGCGGCGGTATTCATGAACGAGCAGATTGCGGAGCCCTGCCATACCTGAAATTTTTTTGGCAAAGCGTTGCGGCAAGATGCGATGCCTGCCCAACTGGAGAAAAATTTCTCTATACTCGTTCCAGCCGTTGATGGCACGAGATGAGAGAATATGTGCGCCAATATCCAGCATACTCTGGATGATGACTTCAAATCCTCGTTCTACGATCCACTGTGTATCCAAATCAGATGAGAATTGCTTGAAGGAACATGACCCATGTCGTCGCAAATTGAACAGAGCTTCCTCAATCTGTTTAAGGTTTTCTTCCACTATTTCTCGTTCGACCATCAGATTCTCCAAGTTTGCTATATTGGCCAGTTTGTATGCGCTTATGGAGGTAATGAGCTTGAATTCGGCGCAGTTTTTTTGTGTCGAGATAGCGATGTTTTATTTGAATTTCGAAATCGCTGAGTATGCCTTCATCACGATCACGGCAGAAGAGTATTTTGCCTTTGGAAATGACCTCATGAGCGAGGAGCGGAGAAGCTTCATGCAGCAAGACGAGATCAATCGCATTGGTACACAACAGACCCATCAATTCGGCAATCATAAAGGCTTTATAGCCGTAGGGCTTCTGAGCGTCAAGCCGCTTAAATTTCTGTTCGTCTACAAGAAGGGCAATGTCAATGTCGCTTCGTTTGTGGGTACGGCCTTGGGCGGTCGAGCCGAAGAGATAGGCCAATAAAATTTCACGTCGGCGGAGAAAGAAGGGATTTAACTCAGCCTGAAGTATCTCTACATTGTGCATAACTGACATGATAGCGCGATCCAGCACGATCCTCCAAGCGAAGGAGCTTATGATTAAAAATCAATTGAATAGCTGATTTTCAACTGCTAGATTGCTGTGTGATAGATTTTCAAATAATCTCGGCCGATGAGCCTGCGCCCATCGGCCGTTTGCAGCGTGGGATTCGGGGAGGAGGGGCTGCAAAATTTCTCTATTTCACCCCAAACTTGGCCGGGTCAAAGGTCTTCAAATTCTTCGGATCGAAAATATCATCCGGCAAATCGGCCTTGCGCTTCTCGACCGTAATAATCTGAGTTTCGCTCTCTTCTAAGACATTTTTGATAATAAGTTTGTTTGCTTCCAAGCGCCCATCGAAGAGCTTTAAATCGGTCGCTTCAAAGACTTGCTCCAGCTTGCCATCAGCGCGACGGCCCTCTTGTTTTAAGATGATGAACTCTTGTTGGTCAACCCAGATTCGGCCCGTCGGGTAATCGACATCCACTCCCGCCTTGGCCGTGACAAAGAGCACGAACGTCTTGCGGCCTTCGACTGTATCTTCATTTGACAGCTCGGCGGTGTAGTCGTCGCTAAAGTTGGAGCGACCGACGCTGTCTTGTTGGATATTGCTCCCCGCAAAGCCTGCATTGCGATCTTTTTCAGCGATCAATTCTTTGGTCTGACCAAGCGCGGGCAGATAGAGATAAAGCTTCGTCTTCTCTTTGGGGTCTACCGGGTCGATGCTCAAGAAGATTGTACCTCTTTCCAAGGCTGGCTCAAGAAAATAAGAGAGCAGGCGGTCCGGCTGATCTTTAATGTTCGTCTTGGTGAAGAAAGCAAATTTTTTCTCTAACTTTGTCTTGTCTTTGGCGACGATATTGAACTGAGTAATCGTAATACGTCCGCCTGTGCCAAACGAGCCTCGTTCATCGACTTTGGCCAAAATCTGATTTCCCGTCAGAGCTTGGCTGTAGCCTGTTTTCACTCCAAACGTCAGCCCAACTGCAAGGGCAACGATGCCGAACAACTTGAGAAAATTTAGAATTTTCATTCTTCCTCCTTTAAAATCTTTCTCTATTCGTTGATGCGCGCTTGAACTTCAGAGATTTGTGCAACGGGCTTCAAATTGCTTATGGATTCACTAGAACTTGTCGCATGTTTTTGTACGAACCGCGGCTTCAATGTCAGTAGCAGCGCCGGCACGAAAGTAAACGTCGCGAGTGCGCTGGTGATCATTGTGATGGTGATAAGCAAGCCAAAGTTGGCCAACCCCTTAAAATTGCTAAAGAGCATGATCGCAAAGCCAAAGGCTACGGCGAGCGTATTAAACACAATGCCCTTGCCCGCACTCTTCATCGTTTGCTCGTAAGCCTGGGTGTAATCCCCGTTCAGCTCCATCTCGCGGCGGAAGCGACTGAGGAAGTGAATCGCAAAATCGATGCCGACGCCGATCGCGATGCTGCTGACCATCACCGTCGCCATGTCGAGGGGCAGATTGAGGAGCACCATCACAGCCACGCTCACCAAGATCGCAAAGAGCAGGGGAACCAAACTGAACTACCCTCGCCTTGAAGGCGAGGGGTTCGGAGTATCGTCAATTCGAAATTGACTATCATCATGAACCGGCTCACCTTCTTGCTCCTCGGGGAAACTCCTGGAGCAGCACGCGCGAGCT
>Ga0247727_10009210_pt1 | contig 18004 bp, 17 predicted proteins | sample WisWelCaveWW1625_FD_202498 | JGI IMG/M metagenome (GOLD analysis project Ga0247727, IMG submission 202498) | Biofilm microbial communities from Wishing Well Cave, Virginia, United States - WW16-25 | ecosystem: Environmental > Aquatic > Deep subsurface > Groundwater > Cave microbial mat | place...
GGCCCTGGAGCGCCTCGCCGAGCAGCCCGAGGTACTGCGCGATGCCGCCGCGCCAGGGATGGAGCGGCCCGACCAGCGCGATCCGCACGTCAGCGGGCGCGCGCAGGCGCCTCCGCGGACCAGGTCACGAGCCCACGCGGCTCGAAGTGGAACGGCACCACCTGCGCGCCGTGTTTTTCGAGCGCGGCGGCGACGCGGTGTTTGCGATCGAAGCGGGTGAGCAGCAGGAAGTACCCACCCCCACCCGCGCCCGGCATCTTGCCGCCGATCGCCCCTTCGCGCCGGGCGATCTGGTAGAGCCGGTCCACGTGCGGGTTCGAGATGCTGTCCTCGAGCCGCTTCTTCGTCTCCCACGCCCGATGGAGCAGCTCCCCCATCGCGTCCACGTCGCCGAGCAGGAGGGCCTTCTTCATCTCGAGCGTCTCCATCTTGAGGGAGTGGAGCGCGTCCACGGTCCGAGCCGAGCCGCGCCGGTAGGCTTCGGTCTGCTTCTCGATGATCTTCGCCGACTGGCGCGTCTGGCCCAGATAGCAGAGCAGCAGGCGGTACTCGAGCTCACGCAGCACGTCGGGACGGATGCGGAGCGAATGAACGATCGTGTGGTCGCCGTGGAACTCGATGAAGTTGAAGCCGCCGAACGTCGCGGAATACTGGTCCTGGCGCCCGCCCGCCAGCCCCAGATCCCGGCGCTCGATGCGGTAGGCGAGCTCGGCGATCTCGTAGCCGCTCGTGTCGCGCTTGAGCCACGCGGTCAGCACGCCGATGAGCCCCACCACCAGAGTGGACGACGCCCCCAGCCCCGATCCCGGTGGGGCGTCGGAGTGTACCCACAGATCGAGCCCGCGCTTCACCTTGAGGGCCTTCACCACCGCCTTGAGCAGATCGAGCTGGCCGTCGATGCGCACCCGACGCGGATGGTCGTACGTGGCGGTCATGTCGTAGTCGAGGCTGGCCAGCGTGAGGCGCGAATCGCGTCGCGGGCGCAGCGAGGCGAAGGCGTACTGGTCGATGGTGGCCGAGAGCACCATGCCGCCATGCTCTTCGGGATAGGGCGAGACGTCGGTGCCACCGCCGCAGAACGAGAGGCGCAGCGGGGCGCGGGCGCGGAAGTAGAGGCGGCCCCTCATGCCGCGAACCTCCGCTCGGCGCGCTCCCAGCCTTCGGGGGTGCCGATGTCGTAGAACGCGCCGTCCGCCCGGTACGCCACCAGGTGGCCGGTCCCGGCGAGCCGCGGCAGGACGTCGCGCTCGAGCGACGACTTCCCCGCCGGGATCCAACTCCACAGCGCCGGCGCGAACGCGTAGACGCCGCCGTTCACCCACGCCGGCCCGCGCGCCTCTGCGTCTTTTTCCACGAAGCCCGTCACCCGGGCTTCGGCGTCCGACTCCACGCGCCCGCGGGCCGAAGCGTCGCCGCAGCGGAAGAGCGCGAGCGCGCCGGCGGCGCCCTTCTCCCAGCGGGCGCGCTCCAGCGCCCACGGGTCGATCTCGGGCAGCGTGTCGCCGTTCACCACCAGCGCCGGTCCGTCCACGAAAGGCTCTGCGAGCTTGAGCGCCCCGCCGGTGCCCATCGGCTCCTCTTCGCGCGCGTAGAAGAGCCGCACCCCCAGCGACGCGCCATCGCCCAACGCGCTCTCCACCCGGTCGGCGCCGTAGCCCACGCACAGCACGACGTCGCGCAACCGGTGGCGGCCGAGCCACTCGAGCTGCCGCGCGAGGAACGGCCGTCCGCCGAGCGGCACGAGGGGCTTGGGCACGTCCCCGAAGCGCGCCCGCAACCGGGCGCCGAGGCCGCCGGCGAGCACGAACACCTTCACGCTCCTTCTCCGTCGAGGTTGTAGCGCGCACGCACCGGGTAGTGGGCGTCCCCGGCGCCGAGTCGGGCGATCATCTCTCCCAGCAGCCCCATGAGGATGAGCTGGATTCCGAGCAGCACCAGGCCGGCCCCGAAGAGCATGAGCGGCCGCACCCGGATCGGCTCACCCCCGAGCCACTGGATCGCGAACCACAGGCCCAGCAGCATGCCGAAGACCAGGAACAGGAGCCCGATGCGGCCGAAGAGGTGCAGGGGCTTGAGCGCCGAGGTCGAGAGGAAGGCGGCCGACAGCAGGTCGAGAAAACCGTTCACGAACCGCGCCGCGCCGAACTTGCTGCGGCCGTACTTCCGCACCCGGTGGCGCACCGCCACCTCGCCCACCCGGAACCCGCGCCAATGCGCCAGCGCCGGGATGAAGCGATGCAACTCGCCGTAGACCTCGACCGTCTCCACCACTTCGCGGCGGTAGAGCTTGAAACCACAGTTGAAGTCGTGGAGCGCGATCCCGGCGACGGCCGAGGTGACGGCGTTGAAGAGCCGCGACGGCAGTGTCTTGCTGGCGGGATCCAGGCGGTTCTGCTTCCAGCCCGAGACCAGGTCGAATCCGCCTTCGAGCGCCTCGACCAGCTTCGGCAGCTCGCGCGGGTCGTCCTGGAGATCGGCGTCCATCGTCAGGATCCATTCGCCGCGTGCGAGGCCGAAGCCCACGGCGAGCGCGGCCGACTTGCCGAAGTTGCGGCGGAAGGAGAGCCCGCGCACGCGCGAATCCAGGGCCAGCTTCGCCACGATCTGATCCGAGCCGTCGCGCGAGCCGTCGTCGATGTAGAGGATCTCCCACGGGCGCCCGAGTGACTCGAGCACCCCGACGATCTCCGGATGCAGCTCGCGGAGACTCTCCGCCTCGTCATAGACCGGAATCACGACCGAGAGGCCGATGCGGCTCATGCGTACCTCACGCGTACAACGTCCGCGCCCATTCCGCTTCGCGTAACAATCCCTCCTCGATCGGGACCGACGGCGCGAAGCCGAGATCCGCGCGGATCCGATCGTTGGCCGCTCGGGTTCGCAGCGGATCTCCCAGCGCCCGGGGCTCGAACCTCAGCCGCGCCGCTCGCCCCAGCGCGCGCTCGAGAATCCCGACCGCGTCCCGCACCTCGACCTGCGAGCCGCCGCCCACGTTGTAGACCCCGCGGGCGGGCATGCGCCACGACCGCAGATTGGCTTCCACCGCGTCGCTGATGAACGTGAAGTCGCGCGATTGTCGGCCATCCCCGTAGACCACGATCTCCTCGTCCCGGATCAGCGCGCGGCAGAAGCGGTGGAACGCCATGTCGGGGCGCTGGCGTGGACCGTACACCGTGAAATAGCGGAGCGCGACCACCCGCATGTCGAAATTGCGCCCGTAGAGAAGCGTCAGGTGCTCGCCGGCGAGCTTGGTGACGCCATAAGGCGAGAAGGGGCGCGGAACATCGTCCTCGGCGGTCGGATAGCGCTCGGCGTCGCCGTACACCGAGGACGACGACGCGTAGACGAAACGCTCCAGGGGCGTATTTCGGTAGCGCTCGAGCAGGCGCTGGGTCGCGAGAACGTTGCGCTGGGTGTAGATCGCGAACTCATGGCCCCACGAAGACCGTACGCCCGCCTGCGCAGCCTGGTGGAAGACCACGTCGGCTTCGGGGAGTACGCCGAGATCGTCGGTGCCGAGATCGAGCTCGACGAGCCGGAACCCCGGATGCCGGATTGCCGATTCGAGATTCAGACGCTTGAGCGCCGGATCGTAGAAGTCGGTGAAACAGTCCACCCCGGTGACCGCCACGCCTTCCTCGAGCAGGCGCTCGACGAGATGGGAGCCGACGAAGCCCGCCGCGCCGGTGACGAGTGCCGAGGGCATCGCGCGCTAGTTCTGCCCGGGCGCCACGTCCCGGGGCAAGGGCGTGCCGCCCCGGTGCCGGTCCAGCAGCGCGCGCGTTTCCGCGTCTTCCGGGTGCTGGCTCACCCAGCGTTGCAGGTACGTGAGGGCGCGTTCGGGCTGGCCGGTCTCGTAGAGCATCGTGTAGGCCGCCACGTACGCGTAGAAATTGCCCGGGTCGAGCTGGATCGCCCGGTCCAGCTCGCGCAGGGCGCCACCGCCATCACGCTTGAACATGAGCGTGACGCCGTAATAGTAGTGCGCTTCGGAATTGTTCGGGTTGCGCGCGATCAGCCGCTCGAAAAGTCGCAGGGCCCGCACGGTGTCACCGGCGTCCATGTAGAACTTGCCGAGCGGCACGAGAACGTCCACGTAGCCCGGGAACATGCGCTCGACCCGCTCGAGCTCGGCGATCGCCGCGGGGAGCTGTCCCCGGTTCTCGTAGAGAAAGGCGAGCTGCAGGTGCGCCGCCGCGTAGTTGCGCGAGAGCGTCGCGGAGTTCTCGTCCTTGTATACGGTGGAATCCCACGAGCCGTCGGCATGGAACAGGCCGCGGTAGCGGAACGTCTCGTACATCGCCTTGCGCGTCGCGTCTTCGTCGACCTCGGGCTGTGTGGTGTCGGGGTTCACCCGGTAGACCAGGCCTTCGAGGGAGAAGTACGAGTCGAGGTCCATGTGCTCCGGAACCGTCACCGCGAAATAGGGCGGCTTCTTCCAACCGGCCGGGGTCCGGTTCTGGGCCATGATGTGATCCACCATGAACCGGTTCGTATAGATGATGTTGCCGTGGTGATCCTGGAAGGCGCCCTGCCCGGCCTGGCGGATGACGTCGTCGTCGAGCGCGATCGGGACCTTCGGTTCCTGGTCGCGTAGCTGGAAGATGTACCAGTCGGTGTTGAGCAGACTCAGGTTCACGACCCGCACGTCCTTGCGGAAGTTCTCGACCTGCTGCAGGTACCAGAGCGGGAAGGTATCGTTGTCCCCGTTGGTGAAGACGTAGCTGTTGGGGGCCAGCGGCGCGAGCATGTTGTACGCGTAGTCGCGGGCGACGTAATTGTCGCGCCGGTCGTGGGTGAACCACATGTTCTGGAGCAGCATCACCGGCTGGAGCGCCATGAGCCCCGCGGTCGCCCCCACCGCCGCGCGCTTGCCGCCTTCGCCCGCGAACGATTCGCGCACCCAGTGCATGAGCCACGCCGCGCCCATCGCGATCCACACGGCGTACGCGTGGTAGCCGCTCTGGAAGAAATAGTCGCGCTCGCGCACCTCGTGATCGGTGAAATTGAGAAACAGGATGAGACCTACGGTCGTGAGACCGACGAAGCAGGCCATGGTCAGGAACGAGGTTCGCTCGCGTTTCGCCTGCCACCAGGCGCCCAGCACGCCGAGCAGGAGTGGCACCAGGCTCCCCCACAGCCGGTCGGTCGGGAACAGTGGCCACTGGCGCCGGAAGTAGCGCCAGAACTCCTTGTCGAGCTGCGCCGACCACGGGGCCCGACGCTCGAACATGCTGGTCTCGCCGTACTGCTTGCGCTCCAACAGATCGCGCAGACGGTCCCAGCTCGAAGGATTGCCTTCGTTGATCGCGGGATTCTGGGCGGCGCGGATCGGCAGGTAGAGATGGGTGGAGTAGCCCAACACCATGAGCAGGAAGGCGAGCGCCAGAATGCGACCCTCCCGGCTCTTGAACGCCAGCCAGGCGAGCGGTCCCAGCACCGCCGCCAGCGCCAGCAGCGCGGTGCCGGGCGTGAAATCCTGGTCGCCAAAGGCCACGCCGAGGCTCACCACACCGGCGCCGGCCCCGACCAGCGCGACCCAGCCCGTCAGCCGCCGCTGCCACGCGTAGATGAGGTAGACCACGGTGGAGATCCCGATCACCCCACCTGCCATACGCTCGAGGCCCATGGTCACGAGCAGGACCGAGAGGAACGGCATCACGAAGATCAGCGCGATGCGGCGGTCCACGAAGAACGTCAGCACCATGAGCGGCAGCCCCATGATGCCCACGCCGAGGTGCAACCCGACGCACAGCCACATCACGTAGACCGCCACCATGAGCGGGCCCACGGTGGGGCGCTGCTCGTGCGCCTCCCACCATTTGAGGCCCAGCCACAGCACCAGGATCTGGGCCAGGCTCATGAGCGAGTAGACCTCGGCCTCGATCGAGTTCTCCCAGAACGAGTCCGAGAACGCGAGCAGCATGGCGCCCGTGAACGCCCCGATCAGGGCGATGATTTCGTCGATGCGGGTCCGCTCGCGCCCCTGCGCCAGGCGGATGCACTTGAGGCCGACGAAGAAGGTCACCATCACCGCCAGCGCGGCGGCGAGCGCCGACAGCCCGTTGACCCGTTCGGCGACGCTCGCCCACGGCACCAGCGTGGCGATGCGCCCGAGCATGACGTAGAAGGGAGTCCCGGGCGGGTGCGGGACGCCGAGGATGTAGGAGACGGCGATGAACTCGCCCGAGTCCCAGAACGGAACGGTGGGTGCGAGCGTGATGAAGTAGACCGCGGCCGCCCACAGGAACACCACCAGACCGAGTCCCGATGCGGCGCGCCTGGTCACGTCCCTCAAGTCCTCTCCTGATTCCGGGTCTCGGCGCGGCGTCGTGGGATCCGCAGCAGGAATGCGAGCCCGCCGAGGAGGCTCACCGCAACGGCCACCAGGTACGTGGCGAACTGGAGCGAGAACGCGTGTGGACGATCCACCCCGATCAGCCCGAACACCACCACCCCGGCCCCCTCGCGTACTCCGATGCCGTTGAGCGAGATGGGCAGCGAGACTATCACTGCCAGCAACGGGACGAAAAGGAAGAAGTACGGGAGCGGCACCGAGATGCCCAGCGCGCGGGCCACCAGCGCGTGAACGCCGATGCGCGAGATCTGCGTGACGGCGGCAACGGCGAAAAGCCCGATCAGGAGTCCGCGCCGCCCGCGGTAGCCTTCGAGCCGCGCGGCGAACTCGGCGAGGTGCGGGCCGAGCTGGCGAAGCCCCAGGCGGGCGAGGAGCCGCTGGCACGCGGGGACGAGGGCGGGATGAAACACCGCCCACAGCAGGGTCACGCTGAGGAAGAAGAACCCCACCAGCACCAGGTAGATGAACACGAACCGGTACTGGTCGAGCGCCGGCAGCGTGGTGATGAGAGCCACTCCGGCCAGCGCCACGCTGCCGATCAGGCGGTCCATCAGCACCGCCGAAACTGCGGCCGCCTTGGGGGCTCCGTGCCGCGAGCTGTCGGCCACCCGCGCGATGTCGCCGCCGATGTTGGCGGGCAGGAAATTGTTGAAGAACAGGCCCACGTGGTAGTAGGCGCACACCTTCCAGAACGGGATGCGGATGTCCGCGATCCGCAGCAGCCTCCCCCACTGCCACGAGCCGAGCAGGTTGCTGGCGAGCATCAGCAGCCACGCGAGTCCGAGCCAGGTCAGATCCGCCTGCCGCATGGTGGCCATGAACTGGTCGAAGCGGATCCGCCACAGCAGCAGCGACAGGAGGCCGACGCTGATCGTGAGCTTGAGCGCAACCAGCCACAGGTGCCGGCCGCTCCATCCGCTCATCGCGAACCTCCCTCCGGCAACCCGGCCGTGAGCGCCTCGAGCGAGCGAGCGCCGCAGTCGGGCCAGGTGAACCGCGCCGCCCATTCCACGCCGCCGCGCGCCAGCCGGTCCCGCAGCGCGACGTCGGACAGCACGCGCGCCAGCGCGTCGGCGAGCCCGGGCGTGTCGCCGTAGGGCACCAGCAGGCCGGTGGTTCCGTCGCGCACCGAGTCGCGCAGCCCCGGGCCGTCGGCCGCCACCACGGCGGTGCCGCACGCCCCGGCCTCGACCACGGTGAGGCCCCAGCCCTCCTTGGGCGAAGGCTGGACCAGCACCCACCCTTCCTGCATCGCGCGAACCTTTTCGCTCGATGACACGAAGCCGCGGAACTCCACCGCGTCGGCGACTCCCAGGCGCCCGGCCTCGCGCCGCAGCGCCGGACCGAACGGTCCGTCTCCGATCACGACCAGCCGAGCGCCGGGCACGCGACCGCGCACCGCCGGCAGCGCTTTCATCACCCAGTCCACGCCCTTGTATCGGCGCAACCGCCCCACGAACGTGATCGTCGGGCGCCCGGTCTTCGTCACGGTGGGATCGAGCCGGTAGGCCTGGTGGTCGAGACCGCAGTGGACCACGGCGATGCGCGCGCGCGCGATGCCCCGCCGTACCAGGTCGTCGCGCGTGCTCTCCGAGATCGCCACGAAGCGCGCACCGCGATAGACGTGGGGGATCAGGGCCTCGAGCGCGACGACGTACAGCGCCACCGGAGGCGGCGCCTCCAGGAACGCGGTGGCTCCGAAGAGGTGCGGGACGATCACCGCCACCGGGCTCCGGGTCCACCAGGGAGCGAAGCACGGCACCTTGTTGACGTCTTCGACCACGAGGTCGGGCGGCGGTCGCGAGAACTCGCGCCGCAGCACGCCCGGGACGACGACATTGAAGTTCCACCAGGCGCCGCGGCGGACGATGCGGATGCCGTCCCGGTCGCCATCGGGCGCTCCGCCCGGAAACCCGGCCGCCAGCCAGGTGACGCGCCAGCCGCGCGCCACCGCCTCACGCAGGATGTGTTCGAGGTGGAGCTCCGCGCCCCCCGCTTCGGGATGGTCGGGATCGCGGAAGTTGATGGCGAGGAGCTGCCGCGCCCCGTTCACGTCTTCTCGGCCACCGTGCCCACGACGTGGCAGGTGTAGAGTGCCCAGCGATGGCGGCGCAGCCGGGAGCGCAGGCCATCCCAGGCGCCATTCCACCATCCGGGACCCCGTGGCTCGCGCGGCAGGATCACGCGGAAGACGCGCCGCATCACCTCGCGCAGCACCCGGTACCCCAGCCCGGGCACCATCCAGTCCCCGTAGCTCCGCCGCACCCTCAGCCCGGCTCGCGCCAGCATGCGCTCGAGGCCGGCCGGTGTGAATTGGGTCTCCCACCCGGCGAACCAGACCCCGAAGGCGATGAGGATCTGCTTCATCACGGTATAGAGATGAAAGGTCTGCGGGACATCCACGACGACGCGTCCGCCCCGCCGCGTCACGCGGGCGTTCTCGCGCAGCAACGGTTGCGGGTCGCGGAAATGCTCGAGCAGGCCCTGGTGGAACACCACGTCGATGACGCTGTCGCGAAACGGCATCGAAAGCGCGTCGGCCTGGACGAGGTGTACCGTCAGCCCCTGGCGGCGCGCCTGCTCCCGTACGAGCGCGAGCGAGGCCGGGGAGTAGTCGAGGACCACGCCGATCGCGCCTGCCCGCACCAGGGAGAGCGTGTCGCGTCCCGACCCCGCGCCCACTTCGAGCACGCGCCCGCCCGCCACCGGGCCGTCGGCCAGGATCTCCCGCACCAGCCGGTCGCCGGTGGAATAGGTGGTCTCGACATCTCCGACGCCCCTCCAGTAGGACTCCCAGTGCTCCAGCGTGGAAGCACGAGTCACCCTATTCGCCCCACTGCAGGCGCTCGGCCAAGAATCGGGGCAGGCCGGCATCGAGGATCCGCTTCATCGCGCCCGCGACGTCGTACTCGACACGCACGTGGCGGACGACGCGCTCGATGTCGTCGTAGAGCACGTAGGCCGCGTGGGGGTTGCCATCGCGCGGCTGCCCCACGGCTCCCACGTTCACCAGATAGCGATGCCCGGTCTCGATGCGGATCTCGGGAGCGCGCGAGTAGTGAACCTTGCCGTCCCAACGGTCGAACGTGCCCGCGTAGTGCGAGTGCCCGATGAAGCACAAGGCCTCCTGGTACGCATCCATCTCGGCCTGCGCTTCCACCGGCGAGAGCACGTAGTGCCAGTTCTCCGGCTCGGCCGGCGAGGCGTGGACCAGCAGCGTGTCGCGCCATTTCACCGCGAACGGGAGCTCGGCGATGTAGCGTCGGTTCTCCGGCGTCAACACGGCCTCCGTCCATTGCGCCGCCATGGCCGCGTTGGTGTTGAAGTAGGTGAGCTGCAGCTTTCCGCACGCCGCCAGATCGTGGTTCCCCACGACCGCGTGCTCGACGAGCGGGCGCAGGCGGTCGATGCACTCGTTGGGCGACGCGCCGTACCCCACGAAGTCTCCGAGGCAGACCATGCTGGCGGGGCGATGGCGCTCGATGTCGGCGAGCACCGCTTCGAGCGCCTCGAGGTTGCCGTGGATGTCCGACACGATCGCGTGCAGCATCAGAATTCTCCTGGCCTCAGGCTCCGCGCCACGCGGTCGAGCACGCCGTTGACGAAGCGGCCCGAGTCCTCCGATCCGTACCGCCGCGCGATGTCGATCGCTTCGTTGAGCACCACGCGCGCGGGCGTGCCCGGGCGCTCGAGCAGCTCGCCCACGGCCGCGCGCAGCACCGCGCGGTCGGTCGCCGCCAACCGCTCGATCTCCCAGTGCTCGGCCGCCGCCTGGAGGGCTCCGTCCACTTCGCTTCGCCGCGTCTCGAGCGCCCGGATCACGTCTTCGACGAGCCGGGCCTGGTCCTCGTTGAGCCGCGCTTCCTCGCGCGCGTGCGACCAGGCATCGCCGAAGGACTCTCCCGTGACGTCGGCCTGGTAGGCGGCACGGAACGCCGTCTCGCGGGCCCGCCTGCGGCCGCCATCGATCGAGAGCTTCATCGCGCCGCCAGCTCCCGCCGGAGGTTCGCCATCTGCACCGCGGCCAGCGCCACTTCGGCCCCGCGGTTGCCCACCGCACCGCCGGTCCTGGCGGCCGCCTGCTCGGCGTCGTGGACCGCCAGCACGCCGTTCAGGACCGGCACCCCGGTTTCGAGCATCACGTCGAGCAGTCCCCGCGACGAGGCCTCGGCCACCAGCCGGAAGTGCTCGGTCTCCCCGCGGATCACCACGCCCAGCGCCAGCACCGCGTCAAACCGGCCGGTCACGGCCGCCCAGCGGCACGCGAGCGCCAGCTCGAACGATCCCGGCACCCACAACACCTCGAGGCCATCCTCGGCCGCACCGCGCTGCCGCAGCGAGGCGAGCGCCCCCTCCACCAGGCGCTTCACGTAGACCTCGTTGAAGCGCGCCGCCACCAGGCAGTAGCGGTGGTCGTGCGCGTCGAGGCCGGGTCGGGTCTCGCGCGCCATCAGGTCTCCCCGAGCTTGAGGTCGAGCAGGTGTCCGAGCTTGTCGCGTTTGGTCCGCAGGTAGCGGCGATTGTGCCGGTTGGGCGCGACGTGGATCGGGACGCGCTTCACGATGGCCAGGCCGTGCGCCTCGAGCCCCACAAGCTTGCGCGGGTTGTTGGTGAGCAACTCGATCTCGCGCACCCCGAGATCGGAGAGGACCTGCGCCCCGATGCCGTAGTCCCGCAGATCGGCCGGGTAGCCGAGTCGCACGTTCGCCTCCACCGTATCGAGCCCACGATCCTGGAGCGCGTAGGCCTGAAGCTTCGCCGCGAGGCCGATCCCCCGCCCTTCCTGGCGAAGATACAGCAACACGCCGCGCCCTCGCTTCGCGATCGCCCGGAGCGCCGCATGGAGCTGGGGGCCGCAGTCGCAGCGCTGCGAGCCGAAGACGTCGCCGGTGAGGCACTGGGAGTGCACGCGCACCAGCACCGGGCCGCCGCGCGCGACCCGTCCCCTGACGAGCGCAATGTGGTGATCGCCCTCGAGCGTGCTCTCGTAGAGGTGGAGCTGGAAGACGCCGGCCGGCGTGGGGAGCGGGACCGTCACGCGCCGCCGCACCAGGACCTCGCGCACGCGCCGCCAGGCGATGAGGTCCTGGATGGTGAGAATGCCGAGGCCGTGCCGGCGGGCAAAGCGCTCGAGGTCGGGCAGCCGCGCCATGCGTCCGTCCTCGCGCAGGATCTCGCACACCGCCGCCACCGGGTGGAGGCCGGCGAGCGCGCACAGATCGGGGCCGGCCTCGGTGTGTCCGGCGCGCCGCAGCACGCCTCCCGGGACCGCCCGCAGCGGGAACACGTGACCGGGCCGCACCAGGTCCTTCGAGCGCGAGCGCGGGTCGGCCAGCACCCGCAGCGTCTTCGCCCGGTCGAAGGCCGAGGTGCCGGTCGTGGTGCCGCGCAGCGCGTCGACCGATTCGGTGAACGGCGTGCCGAATTTGGCTTTGTTCTCCCTCACCATGAGCTTGAGCTCGAGGCGGTCGGCCACTTCGGGGGCCATCGGCGCGCACAGGATCCCGCGCCCGTGCTTGACCGAGAAGTTCACGCTGTCGGCGGTCGCCTTCGCGGCCGCGAACACCAGGTCGCCCTCGTTCTCGCGGTCGGCGTCGTCCACGACGATGATCGTCTGGCCCGCCTTGATGCGGCGCACCGCGTCTTCGACCCCGATGAACAAACCGTTCTTCGGCGTGGCGCGTCCGGGCTCCGGTGCTGCGCGATCCGCTTTCGGCTTCACGATGTCCTCCCCCCTGCACCGGCCTCGTCCAGCAGGCGCGCCACGTAGCGCGCCAGAAGATCCACTTCGACGTTCACCCTTCGCCCGGCCGCATACCGGCCCGCCACCGTGACCGCGAGCGTGTGCGGGATGAGCGCGATCTCGCAGCGCCGCCCCCGGCCACCCGCGACGGTGAGGCTCACCCCGTCAACGGCGATCGAGCCCTTCTCGGCCATGAAACGCGCCAGCGCTTCGGGGACTTCGAGCGTGATCCGCCGGCCCTCACCCTCGGGCGCCACCGCGATGACTTCGCCCACCCCGTCCACATGCCCCTGCATCAGGTGGCCACCGAGGCGCTGGTCGAGCCGCAGCGCGCGCTCGAGGTTCACGTCCTCGCCCACCGCGAAATCGGCGAGCGTCGTGCGCCGTAGCGTCTCGGGCACGGCTTCGACGGCGAACGCGTTCTCCACGAGCTCGACCACGGTGAGGCAGCACCCGTTGATGGCGATGCTGTCCCCCACGCGCGTGTCTTCGATCACGCGCGCGGCCCGGATCCAGAACCGGCGGCCTTCGGGCCGCGGCTCGATCCGCGCGATCGTCCCCGTCTCCTCCACCAGCCCGGTGAACATCAGCGCTCCAGCGCAATCAGCTCGAAGGCGTCGCCGCCCACGCGCCGCTGCTCCAGGATGCGGCCGGCCAGCGGGCGGCCGAGAGGGCCACTCCACGGCAGCCCATCGCCCAGGATCCGGGGCGCGGTGAAGCGCGCCAGCCGGTCCACGACGCCCGCGCGCAGCCAGGAGGTCGCGAGTTCCGCCCCGCCCTCGACCATCACTTCGTGCCGCCCCTCGCGCGCCAGCCGGCGCAACAGGGCGCGCGGCGAGACGCCGTCGCGCGCCAGCGGCAGCCGCCACACGTTCACCCCGCACGCGCGCAGGGCACGCTCGGCCCGGCGCGGCGCCGCCGGCCCGCAGGCCACCACCGTCCCCTTCGCCAGCGGGGATCGGAACAATCGCAACCGAAGCGGAAGCGAGAGCCGCGTGTCGCACACCACCCGCAGCGGCTGGCGAGCGGCCCTCACGCCCCGGGCGGTGAGGTGCGGATCGTCGGCGCGCGCGGTGCCGGCACCGATCACGATCGCATCGGCATCGGCCCGCATGCGGTGCACGGCCCGGCGCGCCTCCGCGCCGGTGAGCCATCGGCCGGGGCCCGACCGCGCGAACCCGCGGCGCGGCGCGATCCGGCCGTCGAGCGAGGTCGCGAGCTTGAGGGTCACGCGGGGGCGCCCGGTCGTGTGCGAGCGCCAGTAGCCCCCCAGCGTCTCCCGCGCCTCGGCGGCGCACAGCCCCACTTCGACCCTCACGCCCGCCGCGCGCAGCCGGCGGAATCCGCGCCCGTTCACGATCGGGTGAGGATCGCGGATCGCCGCCACGCAGCGCCGGATCCCGGCGTCGAGGATCGCGTCCACGCACGGCGGCGTGCGCCCGGTGTGCGGGCACGGCTCGAGCGTCACGTAGAGCGTCCCTCCACGTGCGCGCCGCCCGGCCGCTTCGAGCGCCCGGCGCTCCGCGTGGGGCTCGCCGAGCGCGCGGTGCCAGCCTTCGCCCACGACGCGGCCACCGGTCACCACGACCGCACCCACGATCGGGTTCGGGCTCACGCACCCGCGGCCGCGCACCGCAAGGCGCAGCGCGCGCCGCATGTGGAGGATGTCGTCCATGTTCCGCCTCGACCTCGACGCTGGCATCACGAGAAAAGCCCCGTGGCGCACCACGGGGCTGGAGATCTCGGGCGGGTCGAACCCATGCCGAGAACGCCCCTTCTCCCATCCCGACTTTGACGGTCGGCCCCGGAATCACACCGGGTCTGCGGACTGGCGGAACGCCGTCAAGAACGCGACCGCCGCCGCTCGCGGGCTTTACCGCCGGTGGGGACTTGCACCCCGCCCCGAAAGAGCGAACAAGCAGGATATCCGCGGCCCCGAAGGAGTGTCAAAGCGGGTTGCGGGCGGCGTGTTGAGGGTGCGGGCGGCGGCCTATCCCTTGACCGTGCTCTCGGGAAAGAGCCGCTCGAACTCGGGTTCGCCGCGGAGGAGGACCAGGTCGGGATCGCGACGCGTCCAGTCCGCATCTCTGAAGCCGGCATCCCAGGCCTTCCGGAGCGCTTCCATGGCCTCTGCCTTCCTTTTCATCGCGCAGAAAACGCAGGCCGCGTTGTAGAGCACCATGGCATCGTTGGGACGCAAGGCGACCGCGAACTGCATTTCGCGGACCGCATCTTCGCTTCGATCCGTAGTCACGTAGTCGCCGGCAAGATGGGTGTGTGCGCGCGCGTCCTCGGGCACCTGGATGAGGTGCTTCTCCAACGCCACGATCCTCCGCTGGCGCATGTTGCGCAGCGCTTCTTCCTTTCCCAGCGCACTGAGCGCATTGTGGATCGGCACATAGACATTGTAGTCGTCGCCGCAGGCCTCCACCGCCGCTTCTGCGATGCTGGCTACCTCCTGGTAGCGTCCCGAGGCGAACAGAGCCCGCCCCAGGATGTAGTAGCCGCCGTCGCAATCGCGCTTGCGCCCTATGGCCTCCTGGGCACATCGGATCGCATCCTCGTACTTCTTGTCGGTAAAGAGAATCCAGGCCTGCGCGACCTGCACTTCCGGAAGGTGCGGCTGCAACTCGGCGGCGCGTCGGGCGGCGGCGTTCGCACGCTCCATCCAGGCGGTCTCACGCTGGTAGTGGTGATGGTACTGGGCGCAGACATTGGCAATACCGGCGTAGGGCAGCGCGAAGTCGGGATCGAGCGCCACCGCTCCTTCGAACATCTGGAGCGCGAACTCCAGATCCTGGCGCGTCACCCGGCGCGCGTGGCTCCTGCCGCGCAGATACAAGTCGTACGCCTGGAGGTTCTCGGTCGGCTTGGCGGCCAGCGCTTCCTGCTCCTGCGGCGTGAGCGTGATCCGCAGCGCCTCGGCGATCTTGCGCGCGATCTCGTCCTGCACCTCGAAGACGTCCTTCAGCTCGCGGTCGTAGCGCTCCGACCACAGCGGGAAGTCCGTGCGGGCATCCATCAACTGCGCGTTGATCCGCAGGCGACTCCCGGCGCGGCGCAGGCTGCCACCCAGCACGTACGCGGTGCTCAGCTCGCGGCCGACCTGCTGGGGTGTGACCGACTTGTCGCGATAGGCCAGCACCGTGGGGCGGGGGAAGATCTTCAGACCTTTGATCTTCGAGAGCTCGGTGATGATGTCCTCGGTGATCCCGTCGCGGAAGTACTCGTCCTCCTTCACTCCGCTCAGGTTCTCGAAGTAGAGGACCGCGATCGATTTCTCCGCCTGCTTGGGCGCCGCGCCGGCGCGCGAGTCCCCGCTCTCGGCCATGCGCTTGCGGCCCGAATCCAGGTCGCGCTTGAGCCGGATGAGGTCGGTCTTGAACTCGGTGGCGGTCTGGTAGCGCAGGTTGCGATCCTTCTCCAGCGCCTTGTCGAGGATGCGATCGAAGTCCGGCGGCAGCTTGGGGGCTATCTTGGTCACAGGAGGCGGGTCGCGGTTGAGGATCGCCTCGTAGATCACCGCCGAGGTCTCGCCTTCGAACGGAAGCTTCCCGCTCGCCATCTGGTAGAGCACCGTGCCCAGAGAGAACAGGTCGGTGCGCGCGTCGGTGAGCTGTCCGCGCGCCTGCTCCGGCGACATGTACGACACCGTGCCCACCGTGGTCCCCGGCATCGTCAGCTCGTCGCGGGCCACCATGGTCTCCAGCTGCGAGACGGCAACCCCGTCGGCCCCCCGCCGCACGCTCTCGATCTTGGCGAGGCCGAAGTCGAGGATCTTCGCCTGCCCGCGCGAGTTCACGAAGACGTTCGCCGGCTTGATGTCGCGGTGGACGATCCCCTTGGCATGCGCCGACTCCAACGCGTCGGCGATCTGGATCGCCAGCTCCAGCAGCGGCTCCAGCTCGAAGACCTGACGCCCGATCCGCTGCGCCAGGGTCTGTCCCTCCAGCAGCTCCATCACGATGAAGTGCTGGCGCTCGTGCTGCTCGATCGCAAAGACGGTGCAGATGTTGGGGTGGTTGAGCGCCGAGGCGGCGCGCGCCTCGCGTTGAAAACGCTCGAGCGACGGCGCGTCCTGCGCCAGCTCCGGGGGCAGGAACTTGAGCGCGACGCTGCGTCCGAGCCGCGAGTCCTCGGCCTCGTACACCACGCCCATCCCGCCACGGCCGAGGCTGCGGGTGACCGAGTAGTGCGAAACGCTCTTGCCGATCAGGGTATCCATGGCAGGCGGGCCATGCTAGGCGGTGGGCGTTTGGGCGTCAAACCCGGCGCGGCCACATTCACCGGACGAAGTCGCGGAAAACGAGGCGCAAGAAAGCCGGCTTCGCAGCCGACCCAATTGGGTAGACCCCCATGCGAAGCGTCCTTCTTCTCCTCGTGGTTCTCGGCCTGCTCCTCGCGACCGGATGCGCCACCACCGGCGCCCGGCTCGGTTCCGTCACCGAACGGACCGAGGAGGGGTTCGCCTCGTATTACGCCCGCCGGTTCCACGGCCGGCCCACCGCGAGCGGCCAGCGCTACGACGAGCGCGACTTCACGGCGGCGCATCGCACGCTTCCGTTCGGCGCGCGGGTCAGGGTCACGAACCTCCACAACGATCGCAGCGTGGTGGTCGAGATCACCGACCGCGGCCCCTTTCGCCGCGGGCGGGTCATCGACCTCTCGCGCCGCGCGGCGCGCGAGCTCGACTTCGTGCGCGACGGGATCGCGTGGGTGAGGCTGGAGGTGCTGGGGCCGTAGCCCTCGGGCCGATCCATCACCAGGCAATCCCCCCGACGATTCTGGTGACGCCGCCTACGCCTCTTTTTCCCCGACCGCGTAGGTGGCTACGATCGCGGTCACGTTGTCGGGCGCGCCGCATTCGAGCGCCAGGTCGACCAGCGCCTGGCAGGCTTCCTGGCTCGAGATGCGGCTCGACAGCACTTCGGCCATCTCACCCTCGTCGATGAGGTTCGAGAGCCCGTCGGTGCACAGCAGCAGGCGGTCTCCGCCCGCAAGGCGCAGACCGTGCATGTCGGCCCGGGGCGCCTCCTCCGGTCCGCCCACCGCCTGGGTGAGCACGTTGCGCAGCTGGTGGGCCGCGGGATCGTTCTCCTGGATGATGCCGAGGTCGGCGTAGCTCTGGGCCAGCGTGTGATCCCTCGTGATCTTCTGCACCCGGCCCTCGTGGAACAGATACGCGCGCGAATCGCCCACGTGCAGCACGAAGAGGTCCGCCCCGACGCTGTAGGCGCCGGTGAGCGTGGTGCCCATCCCCGCAAGCTTCGGGTTGGCCGCCGCTTGCCGGCGGATGGTCTCGTGCACCGCGGAGAGGTAGACGCGGGCGCGTGCCCACATCTCGCGGATCTCGCTGACGCGCGTCGCCGGGTCGTCGAGCTTGAGCGCCCATTTGGGGGAGCTGAGAATCATCTGGACCGTGGTGGCGAGGGCGGTGTGGCTCGCGACCTCACCGCCGGCCATGCCCCCCATGCCGTCGGCCACCAGCATGAGGTACCCGGCTTCGTCGAAACGAGACGACAGGAGCGATTCCGGCAGGTTGGAGGTCAGGCGCTCGAGATAGCGCCCGGCGCGGCACACCAGATAGGCGTCTTCGTTGTTCTCGCGCACCTTGCCGACGTGGGTGAGCGCGCCGAGATCGACGCGCACCAGTCTCGAGGGCGGAACCGGCACGGGCATCTCGAGGCGATGGGACGCGCCCGGAACCCCGGCAGGAAGCTCACCTTCACGCAGGTCAGGCATCGCTCGCCACCTCCAGGAGGAACGATAACGCAATCCCCGTCATCACCTCCAGAGTCTTCGTGCCGACAGGCCGGGTCGGGCAAAGCCCGGCCCCGGTCATTCGGGGGACCTCCCGGACGGGAGATCCAGGCTCTGTTGCGTTCCTGACCCCTCGTCCTCGC
>Ga0247727_10009211_pt1 | contig 18003 bp, 11 predicted proteins | sample WisWelCaveWW1625_FD_202498 | JGI IMG/M metagenome (GOLD analysis project Ga0247727, IMG submission 202498) | Biofilm microbial communities from Wishing Well Cave, Virginia, United States - WW16-25 | ecosystem: Environmental > Aquatic > Deep subsurface > Groundwater > Cave microbial mat | place...
GGCGGCCGCGCCGCAACGCCGCAAGACCTCGATGAGGCGGCCGTGTACTTCATGTCCGAAGGCTCGCGTTTCGTCACTGGACAAGTGTTGGCGATAGATGGCGGGTGGATGATCAGCGAAGGATGCTAGCGCATTGTTATCCCAACGCGGGTAAGCCGCAACCAAAAAGAATTTTGTAAGCGGATTTAACGGATTCAGCGGATACTGACCAGGTGTATCCGCTTGATCCGTTAAATCCGCTTACAGAAAAGTTTTTGCTTTAAAAGCAAAGATTTCACTTTTAAGCTTAATCTTTTCGTCATGGTGAGCGAAGTCGAACCATGATAACGCCCTTCGACTTCGCTCAGGGTGACTCTTATAAACAAACAAAGTTACTTTGCGGACGAACTTCGAGAGTTCGTGAGAGCGCAGAACGGGAGCTGTGAACGTGATAACCGAGAGCCTCATCATGAAAAACAAATTTTACTCTATCGCAAGCCTCGCTTTACTTCTCGTGATGCGTGCAATGATTGCCGCTAGTGCGCCCGCCGAAATCTACAGCAAAGTGAAAATCAAACTCGCTTCTCCAAAAGATTTGCTCCGCTTGCAAAGCCGCGACGTTTCGGTGGAGCATTTTCAAGGCGATTTACGCGCGGGAATCATCGTGGTATTGAATCAAGCGGAGCTTGGCAAGCTGAAAGAGCTCGGCATGAATTATGAAATTCTCATCCATGATCTAAGCGATAAAAATGAAAAAAGGCTTGCACCGGCCGCTTCGCCATCTGAACGCCGCATGGAGGCAACCGGCAACGTGGCCGGGTTCGGCTTCGGCAGCATGGGCGGTTTTTATACCTACGACGAAGTGGTTGCCAAGCTCGAGGCCATGCGCGCGCGCTATCCGCACCTCATGACGGACAAAATCAATATCGGAACGACGCACGAGGGCCGCGTCCTCTGGGCCGTGAAAGTTTCCGATCATCCGGATCTGGACGAAGCCGCCACCGAGCCTGCGATACATTATGACGCCCTGCACCACGCGCGCGAGCCGATTTCGATGGCGGTCTTGATGTACTACTTGTGTTGGCTCTTCGAAAATTACGGCAGCGACGCCGAAGCGACTTATCTCGTGGACCATCGGGAAATTTATTTCGTTCCCGTCGTCAATCCCGATGGCTACGTTTACAATCAAACCACGAACCCCGAAGGTCGCGGTTATTGGAGAAAGAATCGCCGGAATAACGGCGGCAATTGTTTCGGCGTCGATCTGAATCGCAACTATAGTTACGGCTACGGCCTTGATAGCGGCTCGAGCGCAAATCCGTGCGCGGAAACCTATCGCGGCCCTTCCGCTTTTTCCGAGCCTGAGACCCAGGCCGTGAGGGATTTGATTTTTCTGACCAATCCGAAGATCGCATTCTCCACGCATTCGGTCGCCGGACAATATCTCAATCCTTATGGCTATACGGACACCGCAGCGGTGTATGAAGTTTATTCCGGGTTCGCCTCTGCTTTCGCCGCGGAGAATGATTATTTGTATGGCATCACGTATGAGATGCTGGGATATTTTTCCAGCGGCACCACGAGAGACTACTTGCACTCTTTGGGCGCGATTGCCTGGACGCCTGAAATCGGCGGCAGCGATTTCTGGCCCGATACTTCCGAGATCTTTCCCCTGGTTCGTGAAAATCTTTTGCCCATGAAATATCTTTCCTGGGCCGGCGGCGCGTTTGCCGATTTTCAAAATTATGCTGTTTTGGGAAACGGCTATATCGCGAGAGGGGATACGTTGCTGATCGCAGTGGCTGTGAACAACCGAGGCTTATCTCAAACCGCCAAAGAGGTGAGAGTCGAGCTCTCGTCGAGCGGCCAAAATTTGACGCCGATCATTTCTGCGGTGGATTACGGCGATATTCCGGCCAGGCAAATGAAGAGCAATGCCGCGACGCCGTTTAAATTTTTTGTCGCGGCCTCCGCCGGCTTTCTTGATGAAATTGTGCTCGTCGTTGCGACCAGCCAGGAGGGCGTGGAAACCGCGAGAGACACAATCGCTCTCGTGGTGGGAAAGCCCAAGGAGCTATTTTATGATGACGCCGAAAACGGCTCGGCCAATTGGAGCACAAGCGGCTCGGGCCTCGCATGGGATACGACGTTTGTCGATTTTTACGAAGGCGCGCATTCGTTTGCCGATTCGCGCTATGGCAACTCGGCAAACAACACCGAGAATTATTTCCGCTTGAAACAAACGATCGATTTAACCGGCGCCCTTCATCCGCGCGTGGAGTTTGCCGCCAAGTGGGCCATTGAAAAAAACTTTGACTATGCCGGAATTCAAATCAGCGTCAACGGCGGCGCAAGTTGGACGGATCTGGCCGGCAAATATACGGTTCCCATTTCAGGCCGGCCTTCCTACACCGGCAATCAATATTGGGCGCAAGAAGAAATCAATCTGGAGGCGTATAGCGGGCGGCGCATCGACCTGCGCTTTCATTACGTCACGAATGGGTTCATGCCCGGCGACGGGTTTTATTTTGATCGCTTCCGCGTGGTTGATTATGAGGACGTTCCCAGCGCGATTAGGGAATCGGAAAGCGCGCTGCCGGCGCGATTTTCTTTGGCGCAAAATTATCCCAACCCGTTTAATCCGGTCACGAGCATCAAATATGAGTTGGCCGAAAATGCGAAAGTCGTCTTGAAGATTTACAACGCGCTAGGCCAGGAAGTCAGAACGCTCACAGATGAAAACCAACGCGCCGGCAGCAAAGTGGCGTTTTGGGATGGGAAGAATGATTTCGGAGCGAGTGTAAGCCCGGGGATTTACATTTACCGCTTGCGCGCAAATGATAAAATTCGAACCGGGAAGGCATTGCTCTTGCGATGAAACCTATTCAACACGAAGGCGCAACCATGCGGGCTTTGAGATTTCCCATAGCAATTTTATGCGCCCTACTCGGCGTGTTGTTGGGCTTGGGCGGCTATACTTTTTACTATGCGCAAGGCGCGTCCTATCTCTCCAATGACCCGCGCGCGTGCGCAAACTGCCACATCATGCGCGAGCAATATGACGGCTGGCAGAAAGCGAGCCATCACACCGTCGCGACGTGCAATGATTGCCACGTGCCTCATGCGTTCGTTTCCAAATACCTCATCAAGCTTGAAAACGGCTTCTGGCATTCCAAAGGTTTTACATTTCAAGACTTTCACGAGCCGATTCGCATGCGCCCCGTCAGCGCCGAAGTTCTGCAACAAAACTGTTTGTATTGTCACCGCGAGCTGGTCAGCCAAATCGCAGGCTCGTTTCATCAAGAATCCGGCGACTCGAAGTGCGTTCATTGTCACCGCAGCGTCGGACACGGCCCCTAGGCTATATTGAGTTTTGATTTTCAAATTCGTTAATCGCGCCCCTGAGACTGTCATTCAGAAGGAAACTTTTTCAGTTCTGGGCAGCAACGCCAGCGCTCAAAAAGATTCCTCCTGAATGACACAATGAGGGGACGCGCTGCATTACCGAACTTGAATCTCAAAATTCATAAGGGCACCTTTCTCCCAATAGGGAGTTTATTCGCCCAGTAACACCTCATTGTCATTCTGATGGGCGCCTGCCGGGCTGTGAACGCTACCCTGAGCATCAAATGCAAAGTGAACTCCTTTCACTGCGCTTAGGTCCGCTGCGCAATTCTGTCAAAAGCCTGCGCGCTCGTGTGCAATCGTAACCAAAAGCAAAAGAAGCACTCGCTTGCAGAAGCAACAACCGCGATACGATCAGAAACAAAAGGGATTGCCAGATGAATTCTTCCTCCGATCTGGAAGTTTGGGGCAAAAATTATCCGCGGCAATAAGACGGCTACAAACGCACGGTGGATATCGAGCGCACCAAACACGGCGGCAGCGAGGCGTTCCAAAAGCTCGACGACGATCCGCGCTGGCGCGAGATTTTCAAAGGTTATGCTTTCAGCATCGATTATCGCGAAGAGCGCGGGCATGCGTACATGCTCTCCGATCAAGACATGACCGAGCGTTTGAAAGCGGTGAAGCAGCCGGGCGCGTGTTTGCACTGCCACTCTGCGGTGTTACCCGCTTATCGCCAAGCCGGTATCGCAGCCGGCTTGCCCGCAGAGGAAGCGCATCGGCAAGAACAAATCATGAAGGGCTTCGAAATCGTTTGCGCGATGCCCTACGAAGAGGCGCGCAAGCTGGTGTCGCACCCGGTCTCGTGCGGCGATTGCCATCATCCCGAAACCGTGCAATTGCGCGTGCAGCGCCCCGGTTTTCTGAACGGCCTCCGCGCGCTCGCTGCGAGCAACGAGCCGCTGCCGCACTTGCCTAGCATCGAGCGTTGGCGCAGCGAGGGCCGCAAGGGCGAGTACGACGTGAATGCCATGGCGACGCGGCAAGAGATGCGCTCTTTCGTTTGCGGCCAATGCCACGTGGAATATTATTTCAAAGGCGAAGGCGCGGTCAAGATCAGCGATCATCACGTGCGCAGCCCGCTGCTCAACGTTTCCAACGCTTGCCAAACGTGTCATCACTTCTCGGAAGCCGAAATCAAAGCGCGCGCGGAGGCGATTCAAGACCGCACCAGAGCATTGATGGTGCGCGCAGAGGAAGCGGTGCTCGCGTTGATCAAAGACATTGAAAGCCGACAGGTCGCAGGCACGCCGAGCGAGCAACTCAAAGCCTCGCAAGAGCTGCAACGCAAAGCGCAATGGCGTTTGGATTTTGTGGCCGCGGAAAATTCCATGGGCTTTCACGCCCCGCAAGAAACCGCGCGCGTGTTGGCCGAAGCCATCGACTACGCGCGGCAAGGGCAACTGGCAGCCTTGCGCGTTGGATCATTGGAGTGATGGATCCTTGGATTGATGGATCGATGGACCTCATTGATCCATTAACCCATTACTCCAACAATCCAACAATTCAATGACCCAACACTCTAACTACCCTCAGAGACGTTTATGGACTTCGCGCTCGGCCTCGATCTCGGCGGCACCAACATTAAACTCGTGTGCGTTGAAACGAATGGAAACGTTTTACTGAAACGCAGCATCGCCACGCAAGACGATGCGCGCGCGGCTTGGGCCGAGCACGTCAAAAATCTCGTTGCCGAAGTTGAAAGCGCGTTGAGCGTGCAAGCACAGTGGCTCGGGTTGGCTGCGCCCGGTTTGGCCGCACGAGATCATCGTTCCATTGCACACATGCCCGGACGCATGCAAGGCTTGGAACGTCTCGCTTGGACACAATTCCTCGCGCGTTCGCAAACCGTGCGCGTGTTGAACGATGCGCACGCCGCATTGCTCGGCGAGCACTGGCTCGGCGCGGCGAGAAATTTTGAGAATGCGATTCTGCTCACCCTCGGCACCGGTGTGGGCGGCGCGATTCTTTCACGCGGCGAGCTGCTCACCGGAACGATCGGCCGCGCCGGCCATCTCGGACACGTTTGCCTCGATACTGCTGCGCCGAAAGATATCGTCAACACGCCAGGCAGTATTGAAATGATGATCGGTGATTACACGGTGCGCGAAAGGAGCGCGGGCCGTTTCACTTCCACGAAAGAGCTCCTTGCCGCGCATCGCGCCGGTGATGAAGCCGCAACCGGGATTTGGCTGCAATCGGTGCGTGCGCTCGGCTGCGCGATTGCGTCGTTCATTAACATTCTCGATCCGGAAGCGGTCATCATTGGCGGTGGCATCAGCAGCGCCGGGGCTGCGCTGTTTGATCCGCTGCAAAAAATTTTAGAGGAAGTGGAATGGCGCCCCGGCGGGCATCGCGTCAAAATTTTGCCCGCGCAGCTCGGCGATTGGGCCGGCGCGTTTGGAGCCGCAAGGTTTGCGAGGTTGCGGGCGTGAGCTCCGGCTCTTCAAAGCTCGATCTCCGGCACAGATTTCCAGAAAACCTCTTTGATTGCACTAACGATTTGAATGAGTTCAGTAGCCGTAATACCGGAAACACCGATCCGATTGTCTTCCCCAAAGTTTTCTCGCTTCTGAGTCTCAAAGAAACCGAGAGGCGTACATCATGGTAACCCTTCTTGAAATGCGAGCGCAAAAGCGGCTCTTCGCTCTGTTGTTGCCGGCGATACTGAGCTTGCTCATGCTCATCAGTTGCGGTAACGGATCCGAAAAAGGCAAGCCCGCCGACACGATGCGGCCAGAGAAAGTGATTCCCTCACAACTGGCCGTGACGATCACGAAAATTGATACCGTCACGCTGGCACCTGGACGTACCCTGCACGTTGGCCGCCAAGTCATTGTCGAGGGCACGGTCTCCGATCCCAAAGCCGGCGTTTGTGTTCTTGTTCATCCGTTGAATAGCGATACGTGGTGGGTGCAAAATCTGCCTTCCCCGCCCGGAAAAGTAGATGACAAAACCTGGCGCTGGCGCACGGTGGTGTTTTGCGGATCGGAAGAGCTCGGCCTGAACGAAGACTTTGAAATTGTCGCGCTGGCAGAGACGCAACGGTCGGCTTGCCAGGTTGGAAAAACCATCAATATGATAGATTTTCCGAATGACGTGCCGCGTTCGGAGATCATCACGGTCCGGCGTGTTCGGAACTGAGCCATGTCAGAAATCCTCATTGGTTTGTTTGTCGGCGTGGCCACCAATGTGGCGACGCATTATCTTTTGAAATATATCTCTGTTGGAGAAGCCATACCGGATAAAGCCGGTTCAAATCTGAAGGCTTGGCTCCAGACCATGGTTTGGGGCATTTTGCCGATGGCCTTTCCTTTGTTTGCCCTCGTGCTCATTCAGGAGCGCTGGCCGCTGACCATGCTTGGAAAAAGCCTCCTGCTGATTATCAGTTTTGTGATCGCCGTGGGAATCGTGGCCGGCATGAGATACATCAGCTCGCACAAAGCCACCGAGCATATTCTGGTTGCCTTGGTGATTGGAGGAATCTTCGGCGGAATGTCCGGATTCTTTTTTTTGGACCAGTTGCTGCCGAATTTCATTGCCATAGATTGTCCTAGCACCGTCAAGAGTATGACCACGTTAGAAGGCCGCATCATCGACCCACGTTGGCGAATTTACCTCATGTTGCGGCCGCGTCAAGGCGGCGCCTTCGTTCACACCGTACCCCCTGCCGGCGAAGATGGAACGTGGTACGCGACTTGTCCTTTCGGCGGAGGGCCGGGAACGGTCTTTGAGATTTCAGCATTGGCATTGTCGCCGGATTCCGCTAGGGCGCTGGACCCTCGCTTGACCCAAAGGCCGCTGGAGTATCAACAGCGGCTCGAAGCTTTGGCGAGCTATAAGACCTCGATTTGCGTCGTGGTGAAAGAATGAGCAATCACCTCGAAGAGCGCTGATTATGAAATTTATTGGATCAAGTACGCCGCTAAACGTCAATGCCCAATTTTCAGACGCAGGCACATGGCTTCAAATCCGGCCGTTCTTTATCGGCGCCGGCATTGTTTTGTTCTTGCTGGCTTTGCTCTTGGGAGGGCGGGCATTGCGCGCCCGAAGGGATGAAGCCGCTTCCGTGGAAGAGGGTTTTGAAGCCATTCGGCGGCGCGTGCAAGGCCTGGATCGGCTGTATGAAGTTGCGGCTGTTTTGATGGTCGGGTTTGCGGTAATGGCCGTCGTTGCCGTTGCGCTTTGGCGGCCTTCCGGGTTTGCCGTGAATCTGGGCGATTCCCTGCTCTTTGCCTTCGCGCTGCTGGCTCCCGCTTTTCTTCTCTTCTACTTGCTGCGTTATGCGATAGGACGGCCAAAAGATTCGGCCTTGACCAAGATGGTCGAGAAGTCCTACTCAAAAAAAGGAGCGCATGCGGATTCACCCGAGAGCTTGAGCCGGCTCATGCAGACTTATCGTTACTATCGCGAGGAAAAAAATCTGCCGCCGGGGGTGCCGCCACCGGCATTGTTCAATGAAATCGAAACCCAGATTCTGGAAAAAATTTCCTCGTTTGGAATGCGCTATGTCGTGCCTTTTTCTAAAAAGCAGTGTGCCGTTCGAGCGGCGCATCTTGCAACGAATGTTTTGGTGTTGGCGATATTGCTGATCTTGCCTCTTGTGCCGATCAACTCGATCAATTCGCCCTCGAGCGATCCCCAAACCACTTCAACCGATAAACCTAACCCCAAAAATTCCGCGCCCCAAGATGAAGCCGCAAACGCGGCGCAGGAGAATCCACTTCCAAAAGATGAGGGGTCAAAGGGTGAAACGAATGCCGGCTCTCTCAATCGAGAGCTTGCATCTTCCAACGCCGGTGACAAAGAATCATCGTCAGGGAGTGAAGCGGGGCGTGATTCGACAGCCTCACAAGAAGAAGGTAAAGAAAGCCCGGAACTAGCGAGTCAAAACCCAAAGCGAACGGAGAGCGAAACGCAATCACCGGGCCCGGCTTTGACTCACGCGCCATATGAAGAAGACCAGCTGCAGAGGAAAGGTGAGCAGCAGGATCAAAACGAAACAGCCGAAAAATTGACGAATGCCGTGGAACAGAAACCCAATGGTGCGCCGGGTTCCGAGCAGCCGAGTCCCTCGGACCAGAATGAACCCTTACAATCATCGGGTGGAGCAGGTAGTGAGACGGCTCAGAAAAAAGACGAAGGAGACGATTTTCTTTCTTGGCTAAAAAAAACTTTGTTTTCTGATGATTCAAAGCAAACCGCCAACGCCGGCGAGGCAAACGAGACGTCTCCTGCAACCGAAGAAACTCAGGGGGAATCTTCATCTAAAAGCGATAATCAATCCGGCGCGGCCTCGACGCTTGCAAAGAGCCAAAGTGAAGCGGGAAATTCTGCAAGCGGACAGGCGGGCTCGAGCGATGCACCAACTCAAAATCCAACACCTTCTCAAGAGGTGGGCAATTCAAACTCTCCGGCGGGTTCTTCCGTGTCTTCTTTTGGAAAAGGCACGAATCCGAACGTGCAAGGAAGGCCGACTTACCCGCCCACTACTGCTTCGCCCGACAGTAAAGAGTTCTCTCTTGCAACCCAATCTTCCTCGGAAAAAACGAAAGAAGTGATCGATAAAACAGTGGAGGCCTCGAGCCTCGAGACGGCGCCTCGGCCGGCGCGCTATAACAAGCTGCACGCGCTTCGCCCTCGAGACGTCACCATAACTCCGACGGATCCTCTGCTCACGCAACGGATCCCGAAAGCTTATGAAAGTACGATCAAACGGCTGCTGACCAAACATGAATGAAAAGAAGCTCGACCATAAAGACATTGCCGAATTTCGAAGCGACTTCGAAGCCCTCGAGCAAGAAATCAAAAAATCCGTTATCGGCTATGACGAAATCATACGTCTCGTGCTCACGGCCTTCTTTGCCGGCGGGCACGTTTTGCTGCAAGGCGTTCCCGGCATCGGGAAGACGCATTTGGTGAAAACGCTGGCGCGCGTGCTGGGTTTGAAATTTTCGCGCATTCAGTTCACGCCGGATTTGATGCCCGCGGATATTGTGGGAACCGATATGCTCTTCGAGCATGAAGGCGGCGGCCGCAGAATGGCGTTTCGGCCGGGCCCGGTGTTCGCTCATATCCTGCTCGCCGATGAAATAAATCGCGCCACACCCAAGACGCAATCCGCGCTGCTGGAAGCCATGGCCGAGCAGCAAGTGACGGTGGGCGGCCAAACCCGAAAACTCGAAATTCCTTTCTTTGTGATGGCCACTCAAAACCCGATAGAGATGGAGGGCACGTATTCCTTGCCCGAGGCCCAGCTCGATCGCTTCTTTTTTAAATTGCTCTTGCCCGATCCGAAGGAAGAGGAGTTGGGCAAAATCGTGGAGCTTACCACGGGCGCCGTGCCGTATGAGACGCTGACCTCGACCGTTCTTGCCCGCCGGCAAGCTTTGGAGTGGTGGCAACAAGAAGCAGGAAGCCGCGCCGGGGAAGCCATGCCCTCGATGCCGGAGGAAAGCGAGTTGACTGATGAGCAACAAGCGAAGCTGCGCAGCCTGCGGCGCGAGCGCGTCGAGCACATGCGCAAAGTCGTGCGCGGGGTGCTCATCAATCCGAAGGCGAAGGACTATGCGCTCCAAATCATCATGGCGACGCACGAAGCAAGCGCCCACAAACGCACGAAATTTTTCGGAGCGGCAAAAGGGGAAGCCTCCGGCTTGAAAAAATACATTCAATACGGCGCCAGCCCCAGGGGCGCGCAAACGCTCATTCTCGCCGCAAAAGTATTCGCGCTGTTGGAAGGCCGGCCCCATGCGGTGCAGGAAGACGTGAAGCGCGTGGCGTTGCCGGCTTTGCGCCATCGTATCATTCTCGGCTTCGCCGCGGAAGCCGAGAGCAAGGACCCGGATCAATTGCTGAATGATATGATGGAACAATTGAAAGCTTGAGCCATGACGCGCTATTTTTCAACCCTGCCTCGAGACGTTTCCGATGAGCGTTTCTTTCGCCGCTTGGAGCTGATGCGGTTGCAGCATCTCAGGCGCGCGGCCGCATGGAGCGGCGGTGAGCACGTGGCCAAGCGCGTCGGCGGCGCAACAGAATTTTCCGGACATCGCGCTTACAACCCGGGCGACGACTTGCGCTATTTGGATTGGCACCTACTGGCGCGCCTCGACCGTCCCTACGTTAAAACCTTTCACGAAGAAGAATACTATCACGTTCACATTGTGCTCGATGCCAGCCGGTCGATGCAAGGCGTGCAAGAGGGCCTCAAGCTCGAATATGCGCAAGACGTGGCAACTGCGTTGAGCTATTTGATTCTGTCCAATGACGATCGTTTGCACTTGGCGCGCTTGCCCGGCGCAAGGGAAAGAGTTTTCGAAAGCTCCGGCGCGCGATTTCTCATGGGCAAAAATCAAATCACCCGCGCCCGGTCTTTCCTGGCGCAAGCTGCAAGCCCGGGTTCGGCGAGCTTCTTTGCCTGCGATTTTGCGCGGTACATTCATCACCATCGCCGCCGGCTCGGCCTCGCCGTTATCGTTTCGGATTTTCTCGCGCCGCTCGCTTTGGTTGAAACCGCTTTGTCTCATTTCGTATCGGCCAATTGCCGCCTGGCCGTGATTCGCATCATCGACGAAAAGGAGCGCACGTTTGCCGCCGATCACTCGCAGGTGAAAGTCGTCGACATGGAAACCGGCAATGAACGCCGCGTGACGCTCGATGAGCCGAACAGACATTCTTATGAAGCCGCCTTTGCCTCCCATCGCGAGGGCTTGCAATCCCTTTGCAAGAGCCATGGCATTGTCTGCGCCGAAGTCGACACCACGGAATCGCTCTATGATTCCATGCCCGCAAAATTCGCGGAGCTGAACCTCCTGCGGGCGCGGCGCGGCGTTGCCTGAGGCATTAATCTACGAGAATATTCCCATGAGCTTTGCCAATCCCTGGGCGTGGTTATTCCTCGGCGCCATTGTGCCTCTGGTGATCTTGTATTTATTCCGAGAGCGCCTGCGCACTTTGCGGGTTCCCAGCCTGCTCTTTTGGGAGCACCTTTCTTTGCAAGAGACTGCGAGCCCGGCGCTCAAGCTCACGAAAAACTTTTTGAAGGAACCCATGTTTTGGCTGCAGCTCGTGCTCTTGTGCTTGCTGACGATGACTTTGGCGCAGCCGATCTTCGAGCAAAGCGCTAGCAAGCTCGTGCTCATCATGGACGTTTCCGCGAGCATGCAGACGCAAGAGCGCGAGGGGACCAGGATGGCAACGGCCAAAACCAAAGCATTGCAGATCATCGACGAAATGGCGGCCACCGATGAAATGATGATCATGGCGGCGGGACATCGCACAGCCCTCCTCCAAGATTTCACCCGCGACCGGCAGCAGTTGCGTGAGCAGGTGAAGAGTTTGAAAGCGCAGGACACCTCCACTCATCTTGCCGAGACCTTGGCTAAAATTCCATCATTGCAAGACACCTCCGGCAGCATCGAGGTGGTCGTGATTTCCGATCGGCAAGCGTACGATTTCATCGGCTCGTCCGACAGCGTTGCTGTAAGTTATCGTTTCATTGTTGTGGGCGATATCGGCGACAATCTCGGTATCGTCGGCATGAATCATCACCTTGAGCCGCTGGATGCGAGCGGAGGCGGAGCAGACGTGCTCCTCAAAAATTTTTTCACGAAGCCGCAGCAGGGGAAATTGCGTCTCGAGCAGGATGGCGCAACGATCTTGGAGCAAGAGTTGACGTTGCCCCCGGGCAGAGAAGTGAGTGTGACCTTGCCTTCAATCTCTTCTTCTTCTCCGGTGCAAGTGAAGCTCGATCCCGTCGACGATTTTGCGGTGGATAATCGCGCGGTTTTCATTCCGGCCGCGAGAAAGAAGCCCGCGCTGCTCGTTGCCACCAATGACGCGGGTTTTGCGAATTTTTGCCGGCGGCTCGAAGAGTTTCAAGTCACGGTGCAACGGCCGGGCGTGTTGTCTCATAACACTTCGGATTTCGCGATTCATCTCTTTCACAAAACCTTGCCCGGCCGCTATCCCCCGGGCGGCGCGCTCGTTTTTTGTCCTCCTTCGCAAAGCTTGCCAATTGCGGATCGCACGGTCTATGATTGGGAAGCCGAGCATCCCATCTTGCGCGAGGTGGTGCTGGAGAGATTGTCTCTTGACGGAGCGCAGGTGTTGCGCCCCTCCTCCTGGATGAAGGTCATCGCCGAAACCGAACATCATCCTCTCATCATGGCGGGCGATTCTGCCGGGTATCGCCGCGTGGTTTTGGCTTTGAATCCGGCCTCCGATCTCGACAATCCTTCGATGCTGCTGCTCTTGCTCAAAGCCTTGGCCTGGGTGAATCCCGCGGGAGCAGCGGCGAGCACGCACGTCAAAACCGGCGCAACTCATCTCTGGCATGCGCCCGTGGATTCCGGGCTGGCAACGGTGCAGACCCCCTCCGGCGAATTGCACCAAATCAAATTCAAGAATCGCACGTTGGAGTTTACACACACCGAGACCGCCGGGCTTTACACGATCGCGGCGAACGGCCGGCAAAATAATTTTGCCGCCAACTTGCTCGATGCCGAGGAATCGGATATCAAGCCGCGCGGCAGCTCCACGAATTTATCTCGAACCTTCTCGCGCGTCAAAATCAAAGCTTCATATTGGCGCGCCGTGCTGCTCGCGTTCCTGCTGCTCTTATTCGTGGAATGGGTTTGTTTCTTTTTCCTCCCGAAGCGGAACAATCAAACAAGAGGCAACCGCGAATGAGCGCGAATGAACGAGAATAAAAAACCTTCGCGTTGATGCGCGGTGCAAAATTCAGATACTGTACTCGTTGCGGGTTGGCTAGCACTACAACGTTAAGTTCTAAAACTGATCCCATTACTCAGACCTGTCATTCTGGAAGAACCTTCCCTGGCGCTCGGTACACTTCCTGTTATTGAGAGGTGTACCCAGTGCGAGGGAAGGTTCTTCCAGAATGACAATGGAGGGGCGCGCTCGACTTAACGTTGTAGTACTAGTAACTCCTATCAAGTTGTCATTCTGGAAGAAACAGCCTGTGTGAAAACTCAAAAACGTGTCACCCTGAGCGAAGTCGAAGGGCGCCAAATTCAATGAGACGGGCTTCGACTCCGCTCAGCCTGACCATGAACCAAGCGTTTTCACACAGGCTGAAACCTCCCTCGTGCTCGGTATATGTCCTGTTAGTGAAAGGTGCGCCGAGTACGAGGGAAGGTTCTTCCAGAATGACATTTCAAATAAGGGCACTACAATTTAACCTTGAAGCGGTATAACAAGAAGCATGACTCTGCAATTTGAATATCCTTTCGAATGGCGCTGGCTGTCGGCCGCGGCCGCCTTCGTGATTCTCATCGCCCTGCTCAAACGCGCGGGATGGTCTTCCGCGCGCTTATATGGCGCGTTGGCGGTTCGGCTCGCCATCCTTGTGCTCATCTTTCTCGCGCTGGCCAATCCGGTTTTCATGCACACGCTCACCGGAAAACAGTGCGTGCTCTTTGTGCTGGATTTATCCGAAAGCATCAGCGCCGCAGGCAAAAGCCGGGCTTTGCAATTCATGCGCGAAGTGAAGCCCTTGCTCGATGAAAACGACGCGGCCGGCTTGATCGCTTTTGCGCGCACGCCGCGCTTGATTCATTCTCCCGCGGCCGGCTTTGAAGTGAGCCTGCCGCCTGCGCTTGCGGATGCGGATGCGACCGACATTGCGCGCGCCCTCGAGCTGGGCTTGGGCGAGTTTCCCTCCGGCAGCCGGCGCACGATGGTTTTGCTCTCCGACGGCAATGAAAATTTGGGAAGGGCGACGTCCGTTGCAGCCCTCGCCCAAAAAAACGGCGTGACGATTCACACCGCTCCACTGGAAAGCAGCGCGGCCGGCCTCGGCGGCGTGGAAAAGCTTTTCGTCCCTTCCCGGCTGCACGCCGGAGAAAAGTTCAAGCTGCGCGCCCTTTTGAAAAACGAATCCGATACCTTTACACAAGCCCGGTTGACGATCCGCAAAAACGGCGAGCCGATTGCCCGGGAAATTTTGCCGCTCGCGCCGGGCACGACTCCGATTGCGATGGACTACAAGCTGAATGAAGAAGGGCTGCACTGCTTCGATATTCAAATGGAAAGTGCGGCGGGCAAGGTTTCGGCTTCATTGCCGAGCTACGTTCAGGTGGCGGGCATGCCCGAGATTCTCATCGTCAGTCCGGAAGCGGGCGGAAGAAATTTTTTCAACGAAGTAATCCGCAGCCGCGATTTTGAAATCGAGAGCCGGGCCGCGTTGCCAAACGCGCTGGAAGAGCTGCTGCAATATGAATGTGTCGTCTTGAACGACGTGCCGCGCCGCGTGCTTCCCGATGCGCACGTGGAAAACTTGCACCACTATGTTCAGGATTTCGGCGGCGGCTTGGTCACCATCGGCGGCGGCGCAGAAGCGAGCCTCGCAGAGTTCGACGACACGCCGTTGGAAAAAATTTTGCCGATCACGCTGGATAAAAAACTGACGCTGAAAAATCGGCGTGACTTCGCGCTCATTTTGTTGATCGACCGCTCCGCGAGCATGGCAGGCCCAAAGCTCGAAATGGCCAAAGCCGCGGCCCTCAATGCCGTCAACGAGCTGGAAGCCGGCGATTCGGTTGGCATTCTGGCTTTCGACGAGTCACCTTATTGGATTGTCGATTTGATGGTGCTGAAGAAGGACAAAACGGAAGTCCTGGAGAGATTGCGACAACTCGCTCTCGGCGGCGGCACGGATGTCCGCGCCGCACTGGAAGAGGTGCATCAACTTCTCAGCTCCAAACAAATGAACATTCGCCGGCATCTCATTCTGATCACTGACGGCCTGACTTCAGAGCACGGCTTGTTGGATGTGACCAATCGCCTTGCCGCCATGAAGGTCACACTCTCCACCATCGCCATCGGCCGGGACGCCAACGTTCCGATTCTCGATCAGATGCGGCAAATCGGCCAGGGCGAATTTCACGTGATCCAAAACTTCAACGAGCTGCCCAGGATCGTGGTGCGCGACATGGATGAAAAAGTGAAGCTCGCCGATGAGATCGACGAGAAATTCACGCCGCAAATTTTTCACGCCAGCCCGATTCTCACCGGCATTCGGCAGAAGGACCTTCCGAGCTTGCGCGGCTATGTCACCTCGGAGCTGAAGCACGCGGCGAAGAAACCGCTCATGACCAATTTTAAAAATACCGAAGACCCCATTTTAGCGCACTGGCAATACGGCTTGGGGCGCAGCACGGTTTTCACTGCCGGCGTCAACTCCACGTGGTCGGACGAGTGGCTGCGCTGGCGCAGCTTCGGCAAGTTTTGGGAGCAGACTTTGCGCTGGACCATGCGCACGCGAGGCCGGAACGAGTACTTTGTTCAGATGCAAAGAGCCGGCAGCCGCGTGAAAATGCGCGTCGAGATCGAGTCATTAGCGCAAACCTCGCCCGCAGGATTGCGCGGCGTTTTGCGTTTGCCCGGCAAGCGCGTGCTGCCCATTCAGTTCGAGCGCACGGCTACCGGCATTTTTGAAGGCGCGTTCAGCGCCGTGGATTCCGGCAGAGCGCAGCTCGCGCTGGCCGAAGAAGGAAATCGCGAAGCCTCAACCTGGTTCAGCTCGATCTATCTGCCGGGTTATTTGCCGCCCAAAAGCGCCTTCAACGAGCTTGATCATCGCGGCCCCAATTTTCAATTGCTGCAAGACTTGGCGCAAGCCGGCAACGGAATTTTCGATCCGCGTCCGGATCAAATTGTGAAGCAAGAGCAAACGCGCGTGCAGGAGCGCAGCTTCCGCGGTTATCTTCTCGCGCTCGCGCTGTTGCTCTTGCTCCTCGACGTTGCCGTGCGCCGGTTGGAGTTTTCGAAGAGCAGCCTACTTTCATTGCGAGACCAAGCGCGCCTTAAATTGCGCCGCGTTGCTTTGGCCGCAGCCAAAAGATTCGGCAATTGACAATTTCATCATTCTTCTCATGGCAAAATTTTTCGGAAAACTTTTTTCGCGCAAGCCTAAGGGCAAAGCCGGGCTTGAAGCGTTCGCGCTCCAATATGAGACGATCCTCGCCGCAACGCTTGCTACGCTCGATCACGGAATCGAAGCCTCTATCGGCGCGCAGTTGCAGCCGATATATTTTGATGAAGCCCGGGAATCCCGCAGGCATCTGCTCGTGCCCGCGCAATGGCGTCCCGTGGATTCGCGCTTGCGGTCGTTGGAGCAGCAACAACGGCAAATCGCCCGCGCAGGCGCGTGGACGAGCCTGCAAGAAGTGACGGCCATTCAGCCCGGAATCGCGGTTGCAATCTCGCGTCTGATTCACGATTTCGCGGCGGGCCATGCGCTCGTTTCGGATTCTTCTCGCGCACGCCCTCTGCCCGTGGGCCCGGCGAGCATTCTCTTCCTTCTCGCTTTGAATAATGTGCTGCGCTTGCAGAACCTCGTTCTGTCTTACGCGGAAGTGATCGCTTACTCCATTTGGGAACGCGAGCAATATGAGGCGAAGCGCAGCCGGCTGGAAAATGCCATTGCCACGTGCTTCACGAAAATCGCAAACGTTAAGTGGGCGCTGCGCTCCGGAGATTTGCTCTTCTTTTATATCTCCGCGCAAGCGCTTGAGGATTATTCCCTGCAAGCCGCGAACGAAAAATGCGCGCGCAAGCTGGAGGATTTGGAGCTTGTCCTCTCCTCCCTGAGCAAGCTGATTGCTTTAAGCCCGTTCTCGCTGGTGATGAACATCGGCAACGAGGTATTGTGGAAAAACGTTCCGTGGAAAAATGTCCCGTCCACAAAGCTCGAGGGCATCGAGCTATTGCTGGAAGATTCGTGCGCGTATGATTTTCTCGGCCCCATGGTGCAGCATTGGGTGGAGGCATTGACGAGCGCAAAAGACGAGCGCATCCTGCAGCGTATCGAGGCCGTGCTGCAATACCTCGCTCCGGAAATTATCTCGCGCGACAATACAATATCCGCCTCGCACCGGCTTGCAAAAGCAAAGGCCGGGCAAACATGTCTCTCGCGCTTTGTTCGCGTCTTGCTCCGCGCGTGGCCGGACTCGGATGATTTTGCCCGGGAAATGAAAACGGCTGCGCGTGAAGGACAAATGCTCTGGCACAAAACCTTCACACGCGTGCAAGAGTGGGTGATAGGCTGCGATCTTGTCTTCGGCGGTCCGGTTGCCGAACATGCCGGACAACAGAGGCTGACCACTGCAGAGCGCGCAAAACTTGAAAGGCTCATTGCAATCGCTCAAGGGGCCATGCCCAAGCCGGCTTCGCAAATAACGGCGACTGCGCCGAGTATTCCGGCGCAGCCGATGGTAAATGAAAACGATTTGTTTCCCCTCTACGGCGTCTCCCTCGGCCGAACAACCGTGGAGGAACTTGCGCGATTGGGAACGAGAGCAACGAGCATTAATTCAAAGACAGGAGAGCCGCACCGGTACTATGAGATTAACGGCTTGAACTTCTGGTATAATGATGATGGTATTGCCAATTTCATATCTATCCACAGGAGCCTCTCAATCCCGGCGCCGTGGAGAGCGTTGGGATTCGACTTGAATCTTTCCTACAACGAATGGATAACTTTGCTGAAACGGCTTGGATATGATGTGAAGACAACACAATCCCCCAAAGTAGTAGTTCGTAGCGGCCACGATTCTTTTGATGCCGAAATTCGCGCCAACAAACAAACGAAAA
>Ga0247727_10009212_pt1 | contig 17997 bp, 12 predicted proteins | sample WisWelCaveWW1625_FD_202498 | JGI IMG/M metagenome (GOLD analysis project Ga0247727, IMG submission 202498) | Biofilm microbial communities from Wishing Well Cave, Virginia, United States - WW16-25 | ecosystem: Environmental > Aquatic > Deep subsurface > Groundwater > Cave microbial mat | place...
TGACGCGACGAACTGCAATGCAACAATTTTCTTCTCCTCAGATGCGGCAAACTTGACTGCAGACCAGAACACAACAAACCTGCTAGGAGATATACTGTACCAAAATTTCAGAACTACGACCTGGAACCTTACTGGATTGCGCGAAGGCCAGATCCTGATCACGGTCAGGGCGCAGTGCGCATCGGATGATGCCAACATGGAAAAATTGGATTTCTACATCCTGACCCTCAACATAAATGATACTACACCGCCAATAGTATCCCTTATCCAGCCGTATAATAATTCTATATTGCGGAACAACATCACTTTTTTCTATAATGTAAGCGATGGGACGGGCATCGGCAATTGCTCTCTAATTCTCAATGATCAGCAAAACCAGACGAGCAAAAATGTCGCTCTGTTCACCGCAGTTAATTTTACGTTAAATAACACGCCGGAAGGAAACTATGACTGGAAAGTCTCATGCTTTGACAACAGCACAACAAGAAACCCGGGCAACAGCAGCCTGTGGCGGATTACCATCGATATGACACCTCCCAATGTCACCTTACTTTTTCCATTAAATAATTCAATCACAAGCAATCGCACCGTTGATCTGAGATATAACGTGACGGATAATTTTGCAATAGCAAACTGCTCACTGTTTGTCGATGGGGATTATATTGCCACAAACTACTCATTGACCGTCAATCAATCATCGAATTTTACCCATGTTTTCTGGCCAGGAATACGGCAATGGTATGTGAACTGCACCGATAATGCCACCAATTTCAATGCCTCAGAGATTTTTTTCCTGAATGTAACAGCTGCTGACCTGATGGTCAATGACAGCTCTCTGGTATTTTCAGAGTCCAGCATTGTGGAGAATATGAACATCACGATCAATGCAACGATATGGAACATTGGTTACTTGAATGCGACCAATATAACTGTGCAGTTTTTCGAGAATGACCCTGCGTTGAATGGGATTCAGATAGGCACCAACAAGTCAATTAATGTAACTGCAGGCAACTACACCAATGTCTCGGAAACATATCGCACTAAAGTTGGAACATATCATATATTCGTGGTTGTCGATGCGCCAGTAGAATTCAACGGCAGTATTATTGAGCTAAATGAGAGTAATAACAAAGCTAACAGGACCATAGACATATCGCTCTACCATATTTTCTACAACGACATATTTTCTTCATTGTACCTGGACACATCATCAGATGTTACGGTAGCAGCATGGATCAATGTATCGGTCTTTACGGGCAACATTTACGCTGCTGACGGTGACAGCCTGATAGAATTTGACAGCCTGATTCCTCTAGGCAGGAATACGAGCGATGACATACGCATGAATGATTTTGTGCAACTGGACCGCGCTTTGAACATCAGCAATTACACTGATTCCATAAACCGCACCTATACGTTCAACAATGAAATAAGGGATGTGGTCAACTTTTCAATTTTCAGCGCTGTCAAGGTGAACGTCTCTATTGTCAACAGCACGAATAGCTCAAATTTCCTTACAGGCATTTTGTGGGATTCATCCGACATAACACAAATTGGATTCTACAATGGCAGCCAGGATGTTGTGTTTGTGACAAAAATGAACGTCAACAAACTAGGGAAGTATGGCACCTATGACTATGAAATGAAGGTTCCCGCTCCCTTGAGACGCTACATCAATCCCAATTCGATCAACAGATTGAGCTTCTACATGGAGCTCGTATGATGTTTTTTTAGAGCCCTTGTGCGGCCCCCATCCGTTTTGGGTGGGGGTTGCACCCCATTTTTAGAGGCTTGTTTTAATCACAACCTATGGCAATAGGGAATACTGAGACACTATACTAAAATTGGGGAAAAAATTTGCAAATGCGCCAACAAATACATTCAATTTAAAAAAAAGAGGATATAGCCTATTTTTTATTTCTTTTTTTCATTGAAATCAACTCAAGGGAGCATAGTTCGATGTGTTTTTTCCATTACTCTTATTCTAATCAAAATATGCATTTCATTGTAACCAGCATAACACATGGAAATTTTTTTTGATAATCTGCCTTTCAGCTTTTTAATGGTAAATGTACCAAATTAGCGAAGAATTCGAGGCTTTAAAAAAATAATATAAAATATGAAAAAAACATAACAAATAAGAATTTTTTTAGTAAAAAACAATATACAGTACTGAATTTTAAATCTAAATATGTAAAAAAGTAATAATTTATAATATAAATTATGATTTTGAACATAATAAAAAACGTATTTTAATTATAAATATGTAAAAAAATCATAATATTTATATACAAATACACTTCCTGTGTATGAAAAACCACACCAATTAGGAGCATTTAGATGTCAGAAAAGCTACCTCAACCAAGCAATTCCCCAGGGCTGAATGCTGATTTACAGGCCCTGAAAGCCATCATTTCAGCAGTTGCGCAAAAGCATCAGATTCCTTTTGAAGAAATAATTTCGCTGCTCAAGGAAAAAACCGAAGTTAATAATCACCTATTTTTTCCATCTTCTATTGTGCGTTACACGCAATTGGGCGTTCTGCAGGCAGTTTGCAAATATTTGAAAGAAGAGCAATCCATGACTTATCATGAAATTGGACAGCTCTTGAAGCGAGATGATAGAGTGGTATGGGCAACCTACAACAACGCGATTAAAAAAGTTCCCACAAAACTTTTGCTTTCCGATCAAAATGTGATGCTGCCTCTTTCCATCCTTACGGACAAAAATAAAGGCCCGCTGCAGTCCATTGTCGCGTTTCTGAAAGATGCAAGAGGCATGCGGTTTTCTGATATCGCAAAGCTGCTTGACAGGGATAATAGGGTCGTATGGACGGTTTATCATCGTAAGAAAAAAACATGAAAAGCAAGTTTCTTAATGCGGAAAAAGAAAAAAAGAATAGCAGAAAACCTATTCATAGCAGGCAATCTATTTTCCCTCTTGTTTCTCTTAAGCAATTGATGCAAGGGCGTGTTTTCATTATAGCCGCGATTGTCGCGGTAGTGGTTTTCGGCACTATGCCTTATATTGCAAATCTGATTGCCTCGGATGTCAAAATCAAAAGTTTCTCAATAGAATGGGGAGGCAATCCCTTTTACGATGATGATAATGACGGCATTGTATTTGAAAATGAGGTCGTTGATGTTGATGTTGTTGCTGAGGTTGCTGAGAATACCAGCATGGAATTCATTGCAACGCGATGGAAAATTGAGAATGGGGATGCAAGCATATATTTTTTCTGCAACGGCGCTGAAATTGCGTGCTCTTTCCTTGGATTACAGCAGTCAGGAAAACTATTCAATGCCACGGAATACTTCCATTTTGGAAGGTTTGGTATTTCGAATAATTCACAAATTTCCGCCCAGGTTATGTATGTAAATTATAATATCAAAGATGATAATGCCAGTGCCGATATTGAATATTCAGATTGGTCTTCTTTGGAAATCCAATTCGTTCAGCAGATAATTAATGATTCCGTTGAGACAAACAAACCCATCAATGAATCTGACTTGAAAAATAATACAGACCTCGCATGCATTTTTCTTCCATTAAATATCAAAAAAAATAACAGCATAATCGTTGACCTTCTTGAGTTCTGTAATTCAGCAAATTCCTCTCTTCTTACCTTTTCCCTGAGTGCCCTGGATAGAATTGCAATAACGGAATCAAGCAACAATGACGGCCAAGGGATATTCCTCTTTTCCCCCGACATCAACTACACCGGATTGCAAACGCTTCACATCCTGGTCAATGATTCAATAAATGCAGTTGAGGCAAATGTAACAATAACAGTCTATGAAGAGTATGTAAGCCCACTTTCTTGCATTGAGTTTGAAAATAGGACCATTTTCAGGAATACCGCCCAATACCTCGATATAAGCGAATACTGCTATGATGACGAGAACAGAAGCATATCTTACACTGCCTATTCAGAAAACCTGCCAATTGAAATTGTAGACGGTACTGCAATGATAACGGCAAATGGCAGCTTATCCTCTTATTTTGTGTTTTTCATTGCTAACGACAGCTATGACACCTTCATTACCAATTTGTTCAGTGTTGAGGTCATTGAGTCAATGCCTACGGAAGAAGTATTTCAGCGACCAGCAGAAGTAGGCAAGCCGGTCAGATGGGTTAAGACAGTTTCTGTTCCTGTTGAAGTTCAGGAAATGAACATTAGCCTTCCTCTCGAAGCGAGTAATATTACTGTGAGGGAAATTGAAGACGGCATTGAAAAGGAAATCAGCAAGAGAGATTTCGTCATCATAGAAAAAACAACAGAAGAAATTAATCAAAATGAAAAAATGCAAGCTCAAGACAGGCCAAGAGTAGGCTTGCTGGTGATTGATGAGACCGGTGAAAGTACACAAAAATTATCCAATGCGCAACCAGAATCTGAAGTGGTGATAACAGAGCCAGTAACAGAAGTGGTGGTTGAATATGAAACAGCTGCGCCTTCCAAGGAAGAAAAGACCATTTCCTTATCAAAAAAAGAGGTCAAGGTTTATTCTGATATCCATTATATTGATGTAAAAGTTGCCACGGAGATTACTGAAACAGCTTCGTCAGCGATAAAAGTGTATTGGAAACGGGATATGGGAAGGATGCTATTCGAAGAGGTGGTAATGATTGACACAAACAATAACTCCCTTATTGATAAGCTTGAATGGATTGTTCCGCACCTCAGCAACCAGACATTTGAAATTGAGCTGGACATCCTGGACATTCAAAGCTACCCTACTGTTGGAGGGAACTGGACAGTACGCTTCAACACCTTGGGAAAAGCAAATTTGACCATTGGCGCAAGCAACGGCACATCATATGGGGAAAAAGAGATAGATGATGGAGCAACAAGGACTGACATTGATGTAGGGGAACTCCGATGCGGAGATTCTATTTTATTCAATTACCCTGATAATATAATTGCGCCTCAAGTTTATATCATCTCAGATAATAATCAGTCATTGAAAATCCAGGACACGGTGAATAAATCCCTAAAAGTTGCTGCGGTGCGTGCTGTTGATTATGAATGCGACCAGACTGCTTTTTGGACAGTGAAAGTACAAACCCCAGGAAAGCATACACAACGATTTGATTTTGGCAATGTATCTGCACTTGCTAACAACTTCGCTCTGCAGGGCAATAATTTCACTGATGACAACAGTTCGCATTTTGAGCCTGGAAATTTTACCATGACCAATCTCTCAGGCCATGACAGCAGAGCCAATGTTACGCTGAATTTCAGCATAGCGCAGACGTTCAAAAATTACAGCCGTGCAGGAAATTTTACCTCAAGAACATTTGATTCAGGTCAAAATCATACAATTTGGGATAAGATAGTATGGACCCCCAATCTGGTAAATAGCACCGATGTTGTCGGCATGGCAGGGGACACAGGTATCAATGACTTTGGCGTATTCTATCGGAATGGAAGCATAGGGACGAACCTTACTCTAGTGAACCTAAGCACCCAATTTGGCTTCAATGCGTCATTGATAGGATATTCCCTGCCGAATGGCTGGCAGGGAGAGGACATTATCGGGATTGGGTGGGATAGCGATGGCACTGCAGATGTGTTTGCGTTCTTCAGGAATGGGAGTACCGCAGCGGATGCGTCCCAGGCAGACTTGACCACAGATATTGCCATGACCACAACCTCCTCTTATACCCTACCGGCTGGCTTCAATAGGAGCGACATTATTGGAATTGTAGTGGATACCACAGCTAATGGCGGCGCGGGGCAAGGCGCGGTGTTTTTCAGGAATGGAAGCTATGCCCGCGATACAGGGGAAACAGCACCTTTCGCTTACACCGTTGCGGTGCTGGCATATACTTTACCTGCAGGGTATGATACTAAAGATGCGATTGGTGTCATGATGGATGAGGCTGATGGCACTGATGATATCGCTATGTTCTTCCGCAATGGCAGCTTTGTGGTGGATGCCACTCAGGCAGATTTTACAACGGATATTGCGTTTGTGAGTCAGCTAACTGCAACCTATCATAGGGATGCGAATATAACAGAGCCTACCAATATAAGCATGCAGACGAGGGTAAGCAATGATTCCATAGCTTACTCGCCTTGGAGCCAACTATATGAAAACGATTCAGGCCAGCAATTGGACCAGAGAGTGGGAAGGTACCTTCAATATAAATCAGTGTTCTATACTCCAGATAAATACATCACCCCAGGAATAGAAAATGTCACTATAAACTATACCGACATAAACGTGCCGAATGTCACGTTTGCCATCCCAACGCCCGTTAACAATTCATTCCTCAATGTTAATTATTTCTTTGTCAATATTTCAATAATAGACGAGCATAACGCTGAAAGCTGCATTTTGGATTTCAGTGGATCCAACCAGTCTTTGCCGGTAACAAGGGATGGCAGGAACGCAACCTGCTCAGTAAATAAAACTGGCCTAGCGGATGGCTCTTATGGGTATCGCGCATATTCCAATGATTCATTCAGCAATTGGGGCGTCTCTGAGATCAGAAACATTACTGTTGATCTTATGCCCCCAACCGCCTCTTTCCTGGTTCTGTCGCCAAATCCTGCGAATTATACATTTAGTAATGTAACAATTAATTTTACCGTTGGGGACCTGTACGTAAACATCACACTACTTAATATTTCTTGGCCGAATGGAACTACATTAACTGTCACGTGGCTTAACCAAACGCTTATTCCCTATAACTTGTCAGTGCCTGGAAATTACACATTGAATTTGACCGTAAATGACAGTGCTGGCAATCGCTTCCATGTGGTTGAATATTTGTTTGTCAAAGACATAACACCACCAAACATTACGTTGTTGTATCCTGGCAATGATTCGTATGATAATGAAACGGTGTTTTGGTACCTTCCCAAAGATGATTGGAACGTAAGCAATTGCAGTCTTATCATCAATAATAGGCTCAATCAAACTAACATCACGATAGATGAAGCGATTCCAAACAATTTCACTGTGCATGACATTGAAGATAGCCATTATAATTGGAGCGTGAATTGCACGGACAATTACAATAATTCAAATTTTTCATCAACGTATGAAATAGTAATTGACAGAAAAGCGCCGCAGATTTCCATCATAAGTCCAGTAAATGACTTCAACAGCTCTGAGGAAACATTCAACATTTCCATTCTCGTTGATGATTTGGTAAGTCCCAACGCAACATGCAATGTGACTATCAATAGCATCTTGAATGTTTCGAACAGAACAATCCTGGATAATATTGCAACTGGCATCCAGCTTGATGGCATGCTCGAAGGAGGCAACCGCTACAATGTCACATGCATTGATTTTGGCAATAATACCAATGTGTCGCTCATGCGAAATTTTACCGTTGTCAAGGGCCCTGAACTGGTCAACGCAACTTTATTGGATGACAATGATTCAATCAGAATTGATTGGGATGATATAAGCTACGCAGAATCGTATCGCATCTACATTTTTGATAATTTCTCTGATGAGATCACAAACATTGCCAATGTTTCAGGATTGATTGACTCAAATTACACCGATGCTAATGGCGGCAACAAGTCGCAACGGTTCTACAGCGTAGCAACGGTTAAAGGAATAACAAATAAAACCAGCATCCGGACAGTAGGCAAATTTGAATTTGAATTCCTCAACAATACCAATAGTGTCACTGACTGGAATTTGTTCAGCGTTCCATTTAATTTGACCAATTTCATGCTGTATAACGGCAGCAATGGCACTGATATAAGGGTGAAGCCGCATGCGTGCATGAAATCCATCTGGATGTACAATGCAACGATACAGGAATTCATGAGAATTGACTATAACGGCAGCGCTTGGAGACCTGTTTTGGGAAGTGAAAACTTTACCTCTCTGGAACCAGGAAGGGGGTATTGGGCCGAGGTGAACCAGACCTGCAATGTAACCATGGTAGGAGAGGTGCCGCGCAGAAACATAACGGTGCCATTGGAAGTTGGCTGGAATATCGTTGGATGGTACTCTCCGAACAAGACGCAATTGCCTATAGCTCAGTCGCCATCATATGACCAGCCTGAACCCCCCTATTATCCATTCAATCTGAATCCTGCAGGTTCTGCGCAGGGCATCGTTAGATACAATCCGCTGATTGATTTATTCGAAGTTACAATCCATTTTGATGGAAACTGGGGCTGGTGGCCTTCATTCAACAATCAGGAATTTACTGACATTACCCCAACAACAGGCTATTATCTTGACGTCACGCAGGAAGGGTTATGGATACATGAGCCAAACACAAGGAAATGAATTGAGAAAAAACGAAAAAAGAGTGGAACATTCAAAGATTTCATTATGTCATGATATTTCATTGCCTTAGGCTCATTGAAAAATCAAAAATACATTAAAAAAATGAAGAATAAAAAAAGTAGAATAGTAAAAAACAAAATAGCCAGTATTTTAATAGGATTATTCTTGCTTCCCCTCATTGCTTTAGCCATGCCGACTCCGCATGGCATTGACGGCGTCATCTTTGATCTTGATGGGTTGACCGAGGCGCAGCAGGTCAGTTTCTCCATTGAAAATACAGCCAACGGCAAAAGAATAGAGGGTGTTACCGGCTATGGCAGCCCGGGAAGATATTCTGCATCCATAAAGGGTGAGAATGGCAATTTGATCATTATTAAGGCGTGGAACAGATACAACAACGTTAATGCGACTGTGAGCCTTAATGGCGTGATGAGAGGATTGGATTTGTATCTTAATCTTTCGTATCCGGCATTGCCCCCCGAGATAATTTCGCAGCCAACTGCGTTTGCATGGGAAGATTCACTATTCCTGTATCAGATCATTGCCATCGACGAAAATAAAGATGTGCTGTATTATGATTTAGTTGAAGCGCCGATTTCGATGATGATCCAGGAGAAAGAGGGATTTGTCGAGTGGCATCCTACGCAAAATGATGTTGGTATGCATTACATAAGCATTAGGGTAAGCGATGGCATATTCGAGCAGTTCCAGAACTTTACCCTAATGGTTGAAAATGTGAATGATGTACCCAAGATATATTCATTGCCAACCGAAGAAGGAATGCAGGACAATCTCTATCAATATCAAGTAGGGGCATTTGATGAGGACAATGACACTGTTTTGTTTTCCCTGACAGCGCGACCGTACGGCATGAGCATCAATCCTGCAACCGGGCTTGTACAATGGGTGCCAACCAATGAGCAGCACGGTATTCATCATATTTCCATAATGGCAAATGATTCATCCGCAGCAGTTTTTCAAAATTATTCCTTATTTATATCAAATGTAAACGATCTTCCGTCGATAGTGTCGATACCAATAACCGTTGCATCTGAAGATGAATTGTATGCGTATGATGTTGATGCCGTTGATATAGACAACGACTCAATCATTTTTTCCCTGACAACGGGGCCGCAGGGTATGGAGATACAGCCTCAGACAGGTATCATAACCTGGATACCGAATGATATTGATTTTGGTCAACATACTATTGTTGTTCGGGCATCGGATAATACCGGATATACAGAGCAGGTGTTCAATCTCATTGCCGAAAGCATCAACGACGCTCCGGTAATCACTTCTTCCCCATTAGAGTATGCAGTAGTGTTGAGGAAGTACCGATATGATGTTCAGTCCTTTGATGAAGAAAACGACGTAGTGCATTATAGATTGCTCGAAAAACCATGGGGCATGGGCATCCAGGAGAAAACAGGAGTTATTGAGTGGGTACCACGCTTGTTCCAGGAAAGGAATCATGATGTAGCGGTGCTGGTAAGCGATGGTATCGCAAATGATACTCAAAAATTCACCATCAACGTAGCAAGGGGACGGCAATTGCAGTTTCAGGAAGATGATTTAGAAAACGAGCGAGGGAAGGTAACTCAGAATGCCAAGCAAAATAACTTTGAGTCAGGGAATACTTTTGATGCTACCTCAAATGAATTGTCTATTCAGAAACTACCGTCCAATATCAAAAGCCCAGGGAGGCCTGTCTATTCATATTTATCGAAACAACAAAATACTACTGATATGGCTGATTCCGTATATCTCTTCAATGTATCAAAAGGATGGCTGCTTGACCTTGAGATTGAGCCTGTTAACATAGTCTTGTCCCATTACATAAATGGAGAATGGACGGATTCAAAGGCTATCGTGCAGGGAGAAACAGATAGCTTTGTGATGTATGCCGCAGCAATCATTGACGCTCAATTGTATGCAGTTACCATTGCAGAAGGCGCGTCCTTCATGCTTAAAGATGAATCAGATATTTCAAGAGCAACGTTGCCCTATATTGTTGCTGGAACAATTTACACCTTTAAAGGAGCTGAAGTTCCAAGGGGAACGCCAATCACTGTTGTAAACCACAACAGTAATGCTTCTATTGGTGCAAAAACTGGAATGGCCGCTGATAACGGAGCTTTTGCAGTCGTGATGCACGGGCAGGATAATGATCCCCTAACCTTTATGATTGGCTCTTTGAATGCCACGTTTGATGCAGCTTTGCATGAATCCAGGGAATTTGATTTTGCGCTTTCGCGGAATGGCAGGGCAATAATTCCTATAACTGGCTATTCGATACTTGTCTACCCTAAAATTGATTTAGCTGCCACAGGGCTGTTAGCAATTGGAATTTTAGCCATAGCACTACTGTGGCTCAGAAGAACAACGTATCATAAAAATAGCAGAAACTAATTTCTGACGAATTCGTACAATTCCTTTGAATCGAGATTCCATAAGACTTTCCAATGCGTCTCAGAAGCAAGGAAGTCAATATCTACGCATTTTTTAGCGATGGCAGAATTAATATGCTCTGCGATGAGGTACTTCCCAATATTTGCAATGGCGGGGTTCCTTCCGGTGTTGAAGACATAATATACTTTGTTGTAAATGATGCCAAAACCCACCGCCTCTGGTTTTCCGCCAACATAGATACTGATCAAGTCTAGCCAGCCTTTTGTGCTAGCCAGTGTAAGCATTGCTTGCATGCACATTACAAATTCAGGCTGTGAAAAATCAGATTCACTGCCAAAACGTTGCCTATTAAAAGAAGATAGGATAGAAAAGTCCTTGATAACATTCTTTTTTATCTCAATTCCAATATTCTGAACTTTTTTGAGGTCATTCAGGAAATTTTTGCGGTGTTTTTTGCTGAATATCGCAAGATACTGCTCAAACGATTGGTATTTGTCCAATGGCAAAAAAAAACGCCTTTCGGACACGCTCAGGTTTGCAGATAGTGCCATGTCGTCTGTTTCAATGTTGTACAAATAGGTCTCCCGAGGGCACATGTTCAGCATAACTATAGTGCCAGCATTATCAGAAGCAAAAAACCGGTTTCTTTCCGGATAGGTATCGCCAAAAAAAGTGTAATATTTTTCTTTTTTATGATATACGAGGGGGAGCAGCCCAATATCTTTTTTATTTTCCTTGAATAGCATGAAATGAAATACCCAAGAAGGAATATGGAATGCGTAACGTACATCCCATCGTTCCCAGAATTTTTCTGGGTCGGCGTAATGGTTCCATAGCGCATGGCACTGTTCCTCATCTTGAATTAAAGAAACGGTTACCCTCATGACTTGACAAGCGAAAAAATGGTTGTGAAATAGATATGATGCGGCCTGAACTTTTTCTTGAATTGCAGCAGGATGGAATCAGAGCCTCCGAAATCAACATGATCATAGCCTTGCTTCTTCAGACGGTTTAGATCATCGATATTGGCAATTTCCCCCAATCCCTTACATGAGTAATCTAGTATGCCTATGGCAGAATAATAAGAGGTGCTGTTAGGAATGCTCCAGCCCGCGCAGATTGACGAAGGTACACCATTGACATAGAGTACAACGCTGTGATCAAAGCCCTTGAATCTGTTCTGGATTGCGCTTTTGTACCATCCTAAGTCGGTGTGCTCATTCCCAGAACTTCTTTTGCGCATCCAGCGTTCAATGATGGAACGAAGATGTTGCCTGTCAACGTTTTTTGCCTGCATCGCTCGCACCGTGTTATGCCGGTAAAATACATTCGTTATGTTGCGGAGCTTCTTCATCTGCTTGCCACGCAGGTTTGGATCCCACAGCTTCATATCAAAGACGGGCCAACGAAGCTTGTATTCATAGCTGTTTTTGCTGATATAGCTTTTTTTTGCTGATAGCAGGACATCCTTTTTCATGTCATCAGTAACCTCAACGACCACTTTCCTACCTTTTTCTTTCGTCAAAATATGGTTAACGGCATCCAGGAGGAGATCGGTGCGCTCGCCAACAGGAGATAATATGCCGCAGGGAAACAACCGCCAGATATTGCGGAGCTTGTTATGCAGCATGAGAACGCCTTTATTGGCACCGTAATGGAAATACGCATTCTGGTACAGGCCGCTGCCGTAATGCAGATAATTGTAATAGTTATGCTCTGCAAAGAAGCCATGGCGTCTGATCGCGTTTTTGACAATGGACGAGTTTTTTTCTATGTCTCTAAGTATCTTCAACAAATTCACCTAAAATGCAGGTTTGCAAAATCCTATTAATATATTTTGTTGTTTTTTGAAGTTTATTGATCAAAAATCATCTTTTATTTTTCTTTTTTCTTATTTTTTAATCTTAATTTTTAGTATTGTTTTTTGGTTTATTTTTTTGCTAATGCGTTTCTAATGATTTTTTGTTGTTTTCGTTGTTGATTTATGTAGTTATTGACGTTTTTAGTGTTGTTTTTTGGTTATGTTATGAATATTGTTTTTTGCATTGTTTTTTTGATTTTAGTCCGATTGTAATTATTGTTTTTGATTATTGACATTTTTAGTATTGTTGTTTTCTGATAAGTGAAATTTTTAGTATGTTGTTGCTTTTTGATTATTGAAATTTTTTATTCCTGCTTTTTTGTTTTCGTTTTCGATTAATAGTATTCACTGAATTCTTTTTTTTAATTGTAATTGAATCGTGCAGACGGCATAGTCAAAGCCAGGCATTGTGATCACTGCGATTACATTTTTTCCATTGGAGCTAGTGCATTGGGACCACCTCATTACTACAATATCATTACTGCAAAAAACCATCCATGAAAAATAAGGAAGAGAAGAGAGCTTAAAACTCGGCCAATAGGCTATACCATTATGCCCTAAAAACCTATCGCCCGAAAAAAGAGAAGTGAATCATACACTATTTCTTATTGAAAAATTTATAGCCGATGCATTTGTACAGCAGTTTCGCGGCAGTGTAATCAGAAACAAAGGATGCGTCATTTTCTCTTGGACAGAGTTCGACGATATCCATGCCGATGACTTTTTTTTCCTTGAAAGTTCTCTTTAGCAGCTCAAGCACAGAATAATAGGACAGGCCTCCGGGCTCCGGATTGCCAACTGCAGGAATGGCCGAAGGGTCAAAACCGTCAAGGTCTATAGTTATGTATACATGCTGGCCAAGCATTTTTAATGCTTCATGTATCCATAGATTGTGGTTGAAAATGTCTTTTGCCCAAAAAATAGCAATGTTGCTTTGTTTTGCAAATTCTTTCTCCTCCAAGGTGGTGCTTCGTATTCCAACTTGCACCATATCTTTAGCAGCCTCAAAACAGCGCCTTGCAGCACATGCATGGCTGTGCTTTGTTCCACCATACATATCGGCCAAATCAGTATGGGCATCTATATGCAGCACTGAAATATTGGAGGTGTGTTCAGAGCAGGCTTTTACAGCAGCGGAGGATATTGAATGCTCCCCTCCTATTAAGATGGGAAATTTACCGTCATTCAAGGTTTGCTTTGCGGTTGAATAGACTGAGTCCATGATTTTTTGTTCTGTAGCCTTAGAATCAAGGAACGGTAAAGTACAAATGCCAATCTCGCAGCTGTTCGCATCAAGCTCCTCATCATAGGGTTGGACACACACGCTTGCGTTCTTCATAAAGAGCGGTCCAAGTTTGGTGCCTTGCATACCAGTAGTAGTTTGCTCATACGGTACAGGAATAATCACTGCTTTGGAAAATTTATAGTTCGATTGCGGATCTGCCAATTCAAAAAAATTATCAGGATATCTTAGGTATTCCATAGGTTTTGGGCATACATAGCACTATTTATTTTTTGCGACAGTAAAGAGGCATTCCGTATCAATGCTACATGGCTTGAATTTCTTCTTGTAGTTTAGGAGCAGTTCGTCTGATTGGCCAAAATTCACTGCATCATAGCCTTTTTGCTTGAGTAAATTCATTTCATAGAGTATCGCTATTTCTCCGACATTGTCAAACTGATAGTTCGTAAGGCCTAAAAGGGAGTAATAATCGTTGGAATGCGGAATCATCCATCCCCCGCATATTGTGGAAGGAATGCCATCCACCACAAGCGAATAGGTATTCATAATTCCCTCAAAGCTGCCATCAATGACATTTTGGTAGAATTGAGGCTGCCAAAGATGTGCTGGGCTGCTTCTTTTTCTCATCCACGCAGCAACTATTGCCTGAAGCTGCTCAGCTGGAATTTGCGATACCGGGACAAATGATACAGAATGATGCCGATGGAATTTATTCCAGGTATTCCGCATATCTTTCCATCCTTTGCCAGGCAAATTAGGATCCCATCCCTTCAAGTCAAAAATTGGCAGGTAAAAGGTCTCAATTATTTCATTTACCGTATATCGTTGCAGTTTTATTAGCTCCGCATGAATGTGCTTTGGTAGGATTAAATAGATTTCATTTGCGCCTTCATTTTGAAAGATGTAATCAATGAAATGAGTGAGTATATTGAATTTTTCTTCTTCTCTCGCAAGAATACCGGGCAACAATTCCCATATTCCTTGGCTTTGGAGGCACATAACTCCCTGATCATGACCGTAAAGAAAAAAAGCGCTTAGTGCGCTGCTCCCATTTAGATACTTAAGGTTGTAGAAATTGTGCTCAACGCCATATCCATATTTGTTGATTGATGCTTCAATTTTATCTCTAATCAAAGTAATGTCCTTCAAAAGCTCCATCAGAGAAGAAAAAAGAGCGTGGTTTTTATTTTTTTCTTATGTATAGCTCCTAAGTTAATCTTTTTTTTATAATAAGGGCAGCTTGCTCATGAAAAAAGTTCAATAAATGCTGTTTTGAGGGCATTATCACAATGCATCTGCTTCCGTTTCAATAAAAAGAACAAAAATGACAACAAAAGGGCATTATTGCATGGTATCAACAGATAAGTATGAGATTTAACAAGCAGAATCAGGCTTTTAGGTAGATGCCATCCGGGTGGCTCCTTGGAAAGTCCAGGCCGCGCCGAATAACACGTTTTGCCACCTTTTTCGCATCAAAAACCTTGGTCAGCAGGTCAACGGCCATATCTGTGTCGAATGCCCTACAGGAAAATAAGTCCATGAACACATAATTTTTTTCCGGGAATGTGTGGATGCTGATATGACTCTCTGCGATCATCACAAAACCTGAAATGCCCTCCACTGTTGCTCCGGGGTCCATCCATTTCACAACATGGGGCAAGGTCATCTTGGTCATGTCCATGCGTGACGGCAATTGGTTCAGAACATCGTATACTAGCGTTTGAGAAGTCAGTTTCTCCTTGTTACATTGAGAAGCATCAAGAATCAGATGTTGACCAAATTCTCTCATTTTGGTATTTTTAATGATGTGGAATTAATCACCTTGTAACTCTTTTTATTTTAAAAGAAGTATTTAAAGGTTTCTATTTAAATGTTTTTAAGACGGAAAAAACACGATTTATTTTATAAAAAAAATCGAAAAAATAAAAAAAATAAACAAAAAAAGATTATGAAGTTTGTTTTTTCAGCAAATATGAAGCCAAATAGGCAAGCATCGACGTCAAAAATAAGCATAAGAGAATGAAAAGCATCGCGTCAGAAAACAATCCAAGGGGGTAGAGAACAACGATCTTTTCGATTGTTGGATCAAACGTGTAGGTGCCTTGATCAAAAAAAATCCTATGCATCAGTTCGAATGCTGCTTCAAAATCAAAAAATATTGATAAAGAAACAATTAATGCAGGGATCAGTGTGCACGCTGCACCGTTGCGCAATCCATAAGACAACATTTTTCGCACCATGCGTGAATTGAAAAGATAGAGCATAGAAGCGATTGTGATGATAAGCACGATAAGTGAAATCTTTAACAGCAGGAAAAAGGCCTGAATGATTTTTTTTACGTCGGTTAAGTGCGACAGTTCCCGTTGATTGAAGAAATCCGAGGATGAAATCGCTGATACGTCATTTGAGTTCATATAAAGAAGTACGGAAGCATGTATCGTTCGTACAGAAGAGCCTTGCAAGGACTCATGCACATTGTATTTTTTGAATTCTTCCTGGAAAAAAGAAGGATGATGCATCAAAATGAATAATGGAATGGACAATAGTACCGCTGCAATCAGAACAGAGAGAATGATGATAAAGAAAAGTGCTGTGTATCTTGGAGTATGCATATCAATTTCGCTATGGCTTTTGCGCTCGATGTTTTTTCAGGACAGTTTCCAGGGCAGACTGTATCTCATCCCGCGCTTCTTGCTCCAGATAAGAGGTAAATTGCTCCATGACCCCAGGGAATTCTTCCAATGGAATGGTATGACTGCCCGCGCCATCAGGATGTGGAGTCATCTCAATGGTTGCGTCATCGTAAATGGAATCGCGCATTCCTATTGAAGGCTCATAATCCGTACCGTGTTGCCGGTACTTGAAGGACGCGAAAACTTCCTGATCGGAAGGATGGTAAAACATCGTTGCATAATCGGGAATGTTACCTTGGGACAAAAAAAGCGGGGTTGTCTCTATACTGCCATGCGATTCAGCGGTAAAGGCTGTCTTGACCAGCGTTTCATATCCTGGAGTGAAGGGGTTGTATGCCATGCTAATCGATATAGATGCGCTCCTTTTCTTCCTTGACTGCCGCATCAATCGCTTCCTCGATTGATTTTTTCTCCTTGGTTTTCTTATGTTTAATTTCAGGGGCACTGCCGGATGATGTTGAGATGTGCTTGCTTATCTTGGTGAAGTCATCGTGTTCCTCTTCTTTTTTCCTGTCCTTGCTTTCCTTCTCCACTTTTTCATCCAATTCACTCCATTTTTCCTCTTTCTTTTCGTCATCCTCTTTCTGATGGGAATTATAAAGTTCGTCTCCTTTTTTCTCTTTGCCGTTTTGGTATTGCTCCTTGGAGTGGTATGCCTGGTCCTTGCTTGAGCCTGATGAATAGCCTTTCTTCAGGTCGTCATGCCCCCAGACATCATGTCCTTTATACATAGTATATACCGATGATTTAGTCTTTATAAATCTTACTATTTTTACTACTTAAAAATGATTAATTTTTAGCAGGCATAAGATATTTCTTGTTGTTGTCGAGATCTATGAATTCGTCTGCCTCTTCCCGTAATTTTCCTGAGCAGGATTTGCCAAATGCCACCACTTCTATCCTGCATCCCATTGCCCTGCGCAAATGCTGCACCAGGTCTATAAAATCCCCATCCCCTGAAACTATGATTACGGTATCAAGCTTATGTGCCAGCTCAATAGTGTCCATCGCAATGCCAATATCCCAGTCACCTTTCTTAGCGCCTCCGGCAAATGTCTGTAAATCCTTGCTTCGGACCTCATATCCGATCTTTGAAAGCGCCTCGTGGAATTTCTTCTCTTCCTCGATGAATGCGCGTATCACATATGCCTTCGCGCGGATCAAACGCCTTCCCCGGACAGATGCTTTTAGGATCTCAGCGAAATTGACTTTCGCATTATAGAGATTCTTGGAAGAATAGTACATGTTCTGCACATCGACAAACACTCCAACACGCTGTTCTTTATTGATTATCATCGTATCACCTTTTATCCGCTAGGAATAATAATTTTTGTATGAATTTTCCTATGCTTAGGAATTTTCATCATTTATTAATATATTGATTTGATTGGCTCTGTGTTATCCAGAAACTATTTCCCTACGACAAGTTAATTGTAAGTATGAAACTTACAAGAGGGAAGCTATTGGAGACTTTAAGGAGAAAAAACCAAGGGTGGACAACGTACCAGGCAAGGAAAA
>Ga0247727_10009213_pt1 | contig 17996 bp, 16 predicted proteins | sample WisWelCaveWW1625_FD_202498 | JGI IMG/M metagenome (GOLD analysis project Ga0247727, IMG submission 202498) | Biofilm microbial communities from Wishing Well Cave, Virginia, United States - WW16-25 | ecosystem: Environmental > Aquatic > Deep subsurface > Groundwater > Cave microbial mat | place...
TAAGCACGTCGTGCTTCGGCGGCGGTTCGAAGGGTGGCCTCCACCGCACGCAACTGCGCCTGCTTGAAGCGCGCCTCTGCGATTTCTCGGCGCCGCGGCAATGTCAGCAGCGCCAGCACGTTGACGGCAATTTGCCGCTCGATCTCGTATCCGCCCGACCCAATCAGGCGGGAGAGCGCGATGGTCGGCGACGGCGGCAGGCTTGCCTCGACCATCTGCGCTTCGGAAATGCCGAGCTCGCTGTAAGCCGCCTGCAGCCCGCGATTGTTGAGGAGCGCAATCTGCACCGCGCTCGATGCTGTCAGCGGTCTGGCGAGCAGGGCCTTCACTCGCGCGCCCACGATGGCGGCGTCGTGCTCGTTGCGAATTTTCACGACATCCTTGCCGAGCTCGGCGCTCGCAGCCGCCTGCACGGTCAGCATGCCGCTGTCGGGCGAGTAGTTGGCACAGCCGCTGGTCGAGAGGGCCGCGGCCAGCACGACAACCACCGGCTTTGCGGCTCTGACGTGGCAGCCTGCCGTCGCTCTTGCCTGCATACGCTTTTCCAGTTCCATACGCACAGTAAACCAGTCGTTTCAGTGCTTGTGTTGCGGCGCCGGCTGTTGGGGTGGTGCCGGTTTTCCGTTCTTCGGCGTCGCCCCGCCTTTGGAGTCGAGCGCACCCGGCGGCGCCACGCGGCGGTTGACATCGCCCCAGGGCAACGGCTCGACGGGCCGATAGCTTTTCGTTCCTGCTGTAATCGACCGATAGTTCGACGGTCCGCCGCTAGCCGGGTGGTCCGGCACCGGTCCCGCGTGAGGCCACTCCAGGTCGGGGCCCCCCCACCCGGCGAGAAGCGGGCTGGCGGCAATGATGATCCATAACCGTAGTCTCATGCGCGACCCCTCATGCGGTCAGCCCGGGCTGCGGTTGATGCGCTACGGCTGCTCTCAAGCAGCGAAGCCCGCAGCCTTGTCGTGGGAAAGGTGAGATGCGACGGTGCACCGTGGTGCAACCGGCGTGGGCGGATCAATCGTCCGCCTGCTCCCGGCGCCTACAGCTTAGGTGGTCGATCCAACCGGTAGTGCGGGGCGGGGTAGTAGCGCCTGTCTCCGGGATCGCGGATCAATTTGGAGAGCCGGGCGAGGTTTGCGAGATCCCAAGTCGTCTCATGTTCTGCGCCAAATGGCGTGCCGCCGGGTGATGAACCGCAGGACGCTGCAGCACCTTGGCAGCAGCATGGGAGCACGGCCCCACCTCCGGACGCGTGCGACTGTTCGAACGCGGACACGAAGACCGCTCGTTGGGCGGCAGCGGCTGGTGCTGGCGGACGGACATCGATTGGCTGAATGCCTTGCTCATGTCCAGCATGAGCCCACGCCGCCGAAGGCAAGCCACCCATCAGGGCAGCAAACACCACCAGGGCTTTGAGCCATCTACACATCTAGCCTGACTGCACCGAATGATTGTTAGCAAATCTTACAGATTCGGTTGTCTGCTCGCAACTTCCGAGCATTCAGCGCCACTATTTGCCGATAACATTTCGACTGCCCGGTGCTCCCTCAGCAACAGCGATGCGGTGCCGAGATGACCCTCGGATCAAGTCCGAGGGCAGGCGGGTGGCCTACTTCATCGTCCGCGGCAGGTAGAGGGCGATGTCGGGCACCAGCATCAGCATGGCGAGCAGCAGCACCATGGCGGCAAGGAACGGCAGGATGCCGCGGTAGATGTCGGCCATCGGCACGTCCTTCACCATGCCCGAGATCACGAACACGTTGAGGCCTACCGGCGGCGCGATCATGCCGGCCTGGCAGACGATGACGATGATGACGCCGAACCAGATCGGGTCGTAGCCGATCGCCTGCACCACCGGGAACAGGATCGGGACGGTGAGCAGGATCATGGCCAGCTCGTCCATGAAGGCGCCCATGACGAGATAGGCGGCGATGATCATCAGCATGATCGCGGTGGGCGACAGGCCGGATGAGGCCAGCATCTCGGCGAGCTGCATCGGCAGCTGGGTGATGGCCAGGAAGTAGCCCAAGACGACGGCGCCGATCAGGATCACGGTGATGACGGCAACGGTCTCGGCGGTCCTGGTGAGCGAGCGCACGAGCGCGGCCCAGGTCAGGCGGCGGCGCATCAGCGCCAGGATCAGCGTGCCGAAGGCGCCCATGGCGGCAGCCTCGGTGGCGGTGAACACGCCGGCGTACATGCCGCCGATCACGAGCAGGAACAGCGCGGCAACGGCCCACACGTCACGCAGGGCGCGAGCGCGGTCGAGCAGAGGGGCGCGCTCCTGCGCCAGAGGGGCCAGCGCCGGATTGCGCCAGGTGACCAGGCCGATGGTGAGGATGAACAGCACGGTCAGCAGCAGCCCGGGCACGATGCCGGCCAGGAACAGCTTGCCGATCGACTGCTCGGTGAGGAAGCCGTAGATCAGGAAGATGACGCTGGGCGGGATCAGGATGCCGAGCGTGCCGCCGGCCGCCACCGAGCCGGTCGCCAGCCTCGGATCGTAGCCCATTTTGCGCATCTGCGGCAGGGCCACCGTGGTCATGGTGGCCGCGGTCGCCACGCTCGACCCGCTGATGGCGGCGAACCCGGCGCAGGCGGCAACCGTGGCCATGGCGAGCCCGCCGCGCCGGTGCCTGAGCCAGGTCTGGGCCGTGGCATAAAGCTCGCGGCCGATGCCGGTCTCGTTGGCGATGTGGCCCATCAGGACGAACAGCGGCACCACGGTCAGCACGTAGTTGGCGACCGAGCTGTAAGGCGCCAGGCCCAGCATGTTGATGGCCGCGTTCCAGCCCGTGACCCAGGCAAAGCCCAGGAAGCCGACCGCGCCCATCGCCACGCCGATCGGCACGCCGAGGAACATCAGCCCGAGCATGGCGGCAAAGCCGACGATGCCGATGGTGGTGGCGTCCATCATTCGATTCCCAGGCGCACGGCACGGAGCAGGCGCCCGACGAGGGCGACGGCGAGCAGGCCGCAGCCGACCACCACGGCCAGGTAGAACGGCCAGGTCGGGACGGCCAGGTTGGCGGACACCTCGCCCGCCTCGCGGACTCGCAACAGATGCACCGTGGCGCGCCAGGAGACGAACCCCCAGAAGCAGATTCCGAGCAGCGCCGCGGCCGCCTCGAGCAGCGCCCGCGCCCGGCCGGGAAGCGCGCCGACGAAGAAATCGACGTTGATGTGGCCGCCCCGCAGCTCGGCCAGCGTCAGGCCGCCGAAGCTCAGGATCACCATCAGGAATTCGCTCATCTCGACGGCGCCGAGCAGCGGCTTGTTGAAGAGATACCGCCCCGAAACGTCGACCACCGTGACGGCGCCCAGGAGCGCAAGCGCGGCGACCGCCACCGCGCTTGCCGCCACCGCGGCTGCATAGAAAACCCGAGTGGGCATCGAGCGGGCCTGGCTTATTGGCTCGGCGCCGGGTCGTGCCGCTTGATGAGGTCCTTGAGATCGGCGAGCGCCCGCCTCCCCGGCAGCCCCTTGCCTTCCATCGTCCGCACCCACTCCTCCGCGACCGCCTTGGTCTTCTCCCGCCACTCCGCGCGCTGCTGATCGGAGATCTTGTGGTGCTGGACGCCCGCCGCCTTGATCGCCGCCAGGCCCTCCTCCTCGGCCTTGTCCCAGGCCGCGCCGGCGAACTCGGCGCCCCAGGGGCCGGACAGCTCGTCGATGACGCCGCGAAGCTCCGTAGGCAGCGCATTGTACTTGGCGAGATTCATGACGGTGAACTGGCTAGCGGTGTAGATGCCGAGCGCGGTCACGTGCTTGGTGATCTCGATCAGCTTGAAGGCTTTGCCCGCCTCGTAGGGCAGGATGGTGCCGTCGACCACGCCGCGCTCCATCGCCTGGTAGGTCTCCGGCACCGACAGCGCGACGGGCACGCCGCCGATGGCCTTGACGATCTCGGAGAGTTGCCCGCCGCCGGTGCGGATGCGCAGGCCGGCCAGGTCCTGCGGGACGAGCACGGCTTTCTTGGTCATGTGCAGATGGAACGGGGCCGGGCACTGCAGCCACAGCACCTTGACCTTCTGATGCTCCTTCTGCAGATGTTTGAGGTAGTATTCGTGCAGCGCGCGGCTGCCGCCCTTGGAGGAGTTGGCGAGATACGGCAAATCCATGGCCGAGGTCAGCGGAAAGCGCCCGGCGGTATAATTGTGCGTTCCCCAACCGATGTCGACGACGCCGTTCTCCGCCATGTCCCAGTGGTCCGCCGGCTTGCCGAGCACGCCGCTGTGGAACACGGTGACCTTCAGCTTGCCGCCGCTCTTCTTTGCCACCATCTCCGCCCACGGCACGAACACCTTCTGGTTGACGTGGGTCGGCCCGCCCCAATGCGACAGCCTCAGTTCGATGGTCTGGGCCGATGCCGGCGCGCAGAGCGTGGCGAGCGCGCAGACGGCGGCGAACGCGAAGTGCTTGAGGTATCGATGCATCGTTTCCTCCTCGTTTTTAGGTTTTGGGTTTTAGGTTTTAGGTTTTAGGTTTCAGGGCCAGAAACCCGATCCCTGAAACCTGACCCCTGAAACCTGACCCCTGACTAATCGGCGGAGCCCAATGTGGCGCCGCCGTCGATGACCATCTGTGTACCCGTTATATACCGCGCGGCGGGCGACGCCAGGAACAGGGCGAGCCCCATGATCTCGTCGGGCTCGGCCATGCGCTTCAGCAGGCTCGTGCGCGCGTGGAATTCGCGCACCGCCGGATCGTTGAGGCGGCCGCCGGAGATGTTGGTTCGGAAAGGGCCGGGGGCGATGGCGTTCACCAGGATGTTGTAGCCGGCGAGCTCCAGCGCCGCCTGCCGAACGAGGTGCGCCGCGCCGGCCTTGGCGGCCATGTAGGGCGCGCCGATGATCGCCTCGGTCTTGAGGGCGGCGATCGAGGTGGTGACGATGATGCGCCCGCCGCCCTGCGGCTTCATATGGCGCGCCGCCGCCTGGATGGTCCAGAACACGGAGGAGAGGTGGTGGGTGATGACGGCGTTCCAGCGCTCCTCGGAAATGCTCTCCAGGCTGTTCGCATCGTTGCGGCGGCCGTCGATCGCCAGGAATCCAGGGCCGCCGCCGATGCCGGCATTGGCGAACGCCACGTCGATGCGGCCGTACGCCTTGGCGGCGGCATCGAAGGCGCGGTCGAGGGCCCCGCGGTCGGTGACATCGGCGACCTCGCTGCGCACGTCGGCGCCCCTGGCCATTGCCTCGAGTGCCGCGTCGAGCCCGGCGGCGTTCTTGTCCAGCAGCGTGACGCGGGCGCCGTTGGCGGCCAGCACCTGGGCGATGGCGAGACCGATCCCGCTCGCGGCGCCGGTGACGATCGCCGCCGTTCCGCTGACGTCGAAGAGTTCCTCCGCCCTCACCGCGTCCCCCAGCTTCGCATGCCGCCCGTTGCGGGCGCGCGAAGTGTCCGGAATACGGACTTTCTCGGTTGTTTGGCTTCAACTCTCTCCGATCGCGCCCAACCGTGTCAATTGCCGCACTTGTCCGAATAGCGAACAACGGGCGGGGTCAGACCCCTGACGAAAGCGCTGGAGTTTCGGTACACCGGTTGAGGCCAGGGGTCTGGCCAGGTCTGACCCCTTGTCGCCGCTCCCCCTCCCCCGCATCGCCCAACCTCTCCACACGTTCCGTCAGCGCAGGGGTCGGGGCTTGGCCCGGCGGCTGCCCCGGACCATGATCCTGAACCACGATCCGGGGAAGGCCGGACTGAGGGGCAGCCACGGCTCGACCGCAGCGTCCTCGATGGAGGCCAGCAGGTCGTCGAGCAAGGCGCCACCGTTCTGGATACGGAACCTCATCGAGTCCGCTGTCGTATCTACCTCTGTTAAGCTCGAATTGCCTCGATCCCCGGCCCCGCCTATCTCCACCGTCACGCTGGTGTGCTACCATTCAGCTATGATCCGACCAGTCCGCCGCGCTGGCGCCGGGAAACCCGGGTGGGGCGTTTGCGGTTCCGTCCGCTTTCGGTGTCTCGCTGCGGGAGAGCTGGGGCATGTAGGTCGTGCCCCATAGCCGACCTCGTTAGAGACGTGCCGATTGCGCGCACGGGTCGCGCTCTTCGTCACCGCTACCCCAGTCGGCGAGGAGCGATCGGAGCTGTGCATTCCATCGAACCCTAAGTCGCAGTCCTGCCCTTCGCCAGGTCGATAACCTGCTCGACAGGACTCGATGGGACGCCATCTGCGTGCCGTTCGTCTAGTCGTAGCGAGAATAACCTCTGCACAACGATCGTTTGTTGCTCCTGCGTAAACGAAGCGCCGTGTGCAATCATTCTTGTGTACACATCAGCCATGGCGGCGCGATTTCCCGCGTCTGCGGCCAGATAAAGATTCCTTACATAGAGACGACTAAAATGCCTCAATATCCATGCAAATAATAAGAGTGGTGCAGTTAGTATAACAGCAGCTGCGATCGGAGCCTTTGATAGGAGATCCGTCCAAACCCGCAAGTGTGCCTCGGTTTGCTGATCCATTGCCCATACTCGTGATCCAAATTCTAAGAGCTGGTTGTGAAACACGATCGGCAAGAAAAGTAACACCACAAATGGCGCGAGGCCAATGCAGACGCCCAGTGTATGGCGACGGCCTTTGGATCGCCAGCGAGACGCAGCAGGGCCGAGTTGCGAGCGCACTTTAGCGGCCTGCAGATAGTCCTCGAACTCCTCTCGTTGACGGCGAAGGTGCGACGCAGCCTCTTGCTGCTGTCCCAAGGCTCGAACAGTGACATCAAAAAGTACCTGCGCCTCACCCCCTTTTATTTTGAAGTCAGGGAAGGTGTTCTGGAATTCATCGAGCAGTTCTGCTGATGATAACGGCAGATGGTTAGAATCGTTTCCAAACTGCGGGTCCAAATTTATTGCATCTGCAAACACGCCAACCGCAAACGCGCGATTCGGTATAGCGAACGAGTTGTCAAAGATGTATCGGCCCCTTGTACCGCCTCTAGCGATAAGCTTTCCGTCGCTGCAAGCCCTTTCATAACACTTAAGCGTCGAGTAAGAGCTTCGCGAAACGTCGTTTGATACCTCCCTCACTAGTTTCGCGAGATTTCTAGCATGCTTCGCCATTTTGGGCAGGGGCACCGACTCCACAACTTCGGCGAACGCCTGCCAATCTTTTTGCGTCGCCTCTAGCCATGCTACCAATCGGTCTCGCGTATCAAAAGAGTAGGAGATGCCTTGAAGAGGAGATGAAAAGAGCAACCGAAAGAAGGGCTTTCCATCCTCAAGCTCACCTAACGGCCTAAGTAGTTGAGAGTCCGCGCTGCTTCTGGAGAATTCCTTCCAAAGAAACCAAATGACAGCGCCAGTAATGCTTACTAGGGCTAGAAGAATGGTGCCGCCAACTCCTAATTGGTATAGTCCAATGAACAGAACAAATGAAATAGCGGCCGGGCCCGCGATTGTTCGAGCATCAGGCAGAGAATTTATGCCAATCTTCTGCAGTAATTGCAGTAGCCGCTCTGGTATCGTCATATCACTAGTCACCAATATTCCGGGCATCCGTGCAGGCGTCAAACATCCCTGGACTCGGCATCACCGAGGATTGAACCCATACAAGATGCATCAGGGTACACTTGCGGCTGAGGTTCTCAACAGGTTTCTTGAAGGCGCCGTGCGCGGTGGTGCGTTCGTCGGAAGCTATACACCTGTATCCACGTCAGGAAGCCTACGGCTCGGCGGCTACATGGAGCACGACGCGGATGGCGTCCTGAGGGTGCTCACCGGCAATTCGTGAGCAGCTTCCAATATGCGGTAGCTCACGCCCGGTCCTGGCTCATCTTCACCGTCTTGCGGCCGTCAGCTTCGCCGGGGTGTAGCGACCTTTAGGATCGTCGGCGAAGCGCCGGCGGCGGCAGCCCGGGGCGTGCCGCGCATCAGCGGCCGGCCCATCCTGGCGCAGGTTCGTCGGAGTTGGCCGCCTGCCCCGCAGCTACTGCCGCGCGGCGACCTCGCGCATCGACTTGAGCGAGCCCAGCGCGTTGACGCGGCCGGCGCCGAAATCGTCGTCCCGCCCGGCCGGGCCGATGTCGTCGGCGCCGGCCGCGATCAGTTGCGCGACCGTCGCCGTGTCGATGCTCGGGTCGCGCTCCAAGAGCAGCGCGGCGATGCCGCTGACATAGGCGGTGGCAAACGATGTGCCCGACAGAAACGCGTGGCCGCCGCGCTCCACCGGCGCCAGGATGTCGACCCCCGGCGCTGCAATCGCAATGTAGCGGCCGCGATTGGCATGCTCGTAGCGCCGGTCCTTCTCATCGACCGCCGTCACCGCGATCACGCCCGGATAGGCGCCCGGGAAGGCCGGGGCCGCCTTGGGTCCCGCGTTGCCTGCCGCGGCGACCAGGGTGATGCCCTTGCGGTTCACGGCCTCCAGCAGGGCCTGCAGGTGTCCGTCGCGGTGGGTGTTGGCGAAACTCATGTTGAGCACCTTGGCGCCGTTCTCGGCCGCCCAGTTGATGGCGACCAGGAGCAGCTCGGTCGTCGACTCCGGCAGCGCGCCCGGCTTGGCGCGGAAGGCGCGGACGGCCATGATCTGGGCCTGCGGCGCCACGCCCTCGACGACGCCGCGCGAGCGAATGATGCCGGCGACGGCGGTGCCGTGGAAATCGGGCGCCAGGTCGCGGACGCCGATGGCATCGAACGACTGCACGACGGCGCCCTTCAGATCGGGATGCTCCGTATCCACGGCGGAATCGATGACGGCAATGACCACGTTGCGGCCGAGCGCCAGCTGGTGGGCATCGGGCAGCCGCACGTTGCGGGGCCCGTACTGGGGAATCGGCACCGCCTGCCGGCGCCCGTCGCTGGTACGGAAATAGCGCAGGTTGAACTGGGCGGAGCGCACGCGTGTGTCGCTCTGCAGCGCCGCGAGCGCGGCCGTCTCCGACCGCCCTCCGCGTATGCGGAACAGCTCGGCGCGAGCGCCGAGCAGCGCGATCGGCCGGCTGCTCAGCAGCTCCAGCCCGTAGGTGCGGGCCAGCTCGGCGCCGAGCGACTGGGGCTGGCCCAGATCGATGAGCACCAGGATCTGGCGCTCGACCCTTTGCGGCAGCGTTCGCCCTTGCGGTACCCGCTGCTCGCGGCGCGGCAGCGACGCGACGTATTGGGTAAGCTCGGCCGGAGTTTGCGGGAGGGTGTAAACCGGCGGCTGCCGAGGCGGCGGATGGCGCGAAGGCGTCCGCGGCGGCGTGTTCAATCCCTTCGACGGGACGTTCGCCGCTCTCGGCCCCCGGCTCGTTGAGCTCTTCTTCGCGCTGGTCGGGGTGCTCTGGCGCCGCTTGGAGAATTGCGCCGGCTCGACCGCCGTAGTCGCCGCCGCGGGGGCCTTGAATCCGGTCGCCGGCGCCGGGAACATCAGCGCAACGAACGCAAGACCGGCGATCAACCCGCGCGCGGCGCGACCTGCGGCGCCGGCACGCTCTGGGTTCGCAAGGTCGGCCGAACCTTGCGGTGCCGATCCCTTGGCCATGTGCTATCAATCCCTGCCGCGCAACACGGAGCGCACAATTTCTTGCCGCTCGGCCAACCGCCGCAGCAGCGCCGCCTGCGCCGCTTGCGACCGGTCCTCCATCCGCAGCCTGATCGTATATACGCCTCCCGGCTTGGGTCCGTCTACGATGTTTGCATCGAATTCCGCCAGCAGCTTGGAAATGGCCGAGGCCTTGGCGTCGTCGGTGAAGACGACGAGAGCCGAGATGCCGTCGCCCGCCCGCTGGCCGGAGGCCACCTGATAGGTGCCGCCGCGGTCGCTGAGGAGCAGCGTGGCAATCGCGGCGGCCTGAATGGCAACGAGCGCCACTGCGGCGGCCGCTGCCCACCGCAGCCCGCCGGCGGTCGGCGCGGCGAAGAACTCTGCAACTGCCTCAAACAGCCGTGTGCCCGCGCGCCATGGTGCGTGGGCGTGCCTGGCGGCGGGCAGCGACGCCATCAGCCGGTCGATCGCGCCCGCCGGCGGCGAACCCAGGGCCTCGTTCGTAGCCACCGTCTGCTCCTGCTCGGCGCGCACCAGATCGAGTTGTCTGGTCAGTTGCGGATGCCGGGCGAGGTAGCTCTCGACCCTTGCCATGTCGGCGCGGTCGAGCCTGCCCGTGGCATACCAGGGGAGGAGCATCTCGACCTCCTCGCGCTCGACCTCTTCAACGGATTGCTCGCTCATGGCCAACCTCGATCGACTCCCGCCGCCTTGAGCAGCTCGGACAGCCGCTTGCGTGCGTAGAACATTCTCGTCTTCACCGTATTCTCCGGGATCTGCAGAACCGCGCTGGCCTCGCTGATCGACAACTCGTGATAGTAGACGAGGTCGACGATCGCCCGGTGCTCGGCCGACAGCTTTTCCAGGCAGCGCCGCAGGATCGCACCCTTGTCCGCCTTTTGCGCCGCCTCCTCCGGATCGTCTGCGGTGTCTCGGAGCGCGGCAGCGGCGCCCTCGTCCCAAGTCTCCTCGCGCCGCTTGCGCAAGCGGCTGACCGCCCGATGGTGGGCAATCGACAGGATCCAGGTCGCCGCCGCGGACGCTCCCGCGAATTTTCCAGCATTGCGCCATACCTCCAAGAACACCTCGTTGGTCACCTCCTCCGCGACCGCCGCGTTCCCGACCAGCCGCGATACGAACCTGAACACGCGGGTCTGGTGGCGGGCGAAGAGCCCGCGCAGCGCGGTCTCGTCTCCCACGGCGGCGCGCCGGAGCAGTTCGGTGTCGTCGTCGGCCTTGCTCATCGCAGAAGCCGCATCGAACGCCCGGCACTGTGTCTGTCGCTCTGACCTGAACAAAGGTTCATTCGATATAGCAACAAGATTGGACTACCTGACCACATCGGTGGTGGCTCCTGGCATCGACAAGAATTCCTGCGGCAGTACCTGATGATGTCGGCCGCCCATTCTTGCCGTTTGGCCGGCACCTGGCCAGCATTACGGGCTGGGCATATTGCAGTGCAGCGCACTACATCTGCCCCGCCGGCCGCCTCAGTACTCCCCAGGGTTGTGCAACAGCGCGACCCGCCTGGCGTTGATGAGCGCCTTCGGCGCGAACCAGGGCGGAAAGCGATTGCCGCGCCGCGGATCGGGATTGTCGTCGGCCGCGATCTGGGCGCCGCGCCAGGCGCAGAACCAGACGAGCTTGGAGCAGTAGAAGCCGCGATCGTCGCTGAGATCGAAGTTGAAGAAGTCATAGGGCTTGCCGAGTTGGGAGAGCGCCACATCGAGCACGCGCCACCTTGCGCCGGCCTCGATATCACGCAATCGCCCATGCCAGACCTGGATGTCGGTGTAGCGCTTGAGCCAGTCGGTGTAAGGCGAGCGAAAGACTCCGGCCGGGCTGCCGTCGGGCTTGGTGGGTGTCGCCTCGACGACGTGGGGGATGCCGCCGGCATTCAGGTCGACGAATCCTACATGACCCACCGAGATCGGCTGGCGTATTGCGGCGAGGCTGCGCGTTCCGGGCGCTGGTGCAGACGGCGGCGCTTCCACTGCCGAGGCCGAGAAGTACAGGCGCTCGAACTCCGCGTAGCTCATGGCCTTCAGCCGATCGGCGACCTCCGGGGACAGGCCGGCCGGATCCGCCAGCATCTGCTGCCGCGCGGCCTCCCACGCGCGACCGTCCTGGCTTGGGAGCGCCTGCAGTGAGCGCGTCCGTGGAACGATGGCGCCCTTCCGTTTCGGCCACAGCAGGTCGCCCGACTGAAACGTCGCAGGATTGGGGAAATCCGCGGTAGCCCCGACTTTCGAAGCGGTTTGAGCCGAAGTGGTGGGCACGCGCGCTGCAAACGCCAGCGGAGCGGCGGTGAGCCCGATCAGCAGGTTGCGACGATCCTGGCGCACTTTGTCGTCCTCCAGAACTTGGTCCAACCCGGCGGCCGGCCACCGGGCACCCCGTACGCATGGTCCTCGAATTTGGACGCATCATGACGAAGAAATCGACTCACGCGTTGAACCAAAGCGCGAGCGGCTGCGACCAACGCCCCAGTGCCCGATGACGGGCCCACTGAAACTACACAACATCGTCAACGCGGGGTGAGCCCCGCCTAACTTCGGAGTTGAGACATGAAGCCGGCCAACGGAAGAACCGCCATGCTTGCAAGACTATTGCTCGCCGCCGGGCTGCTGGGGGCGACCGCATTGGGTGTCGCCTCCGCCGCGCCGCTCGGGCCGCAGGCTAGTCTTGAAGCGGATGCCAGCCTGGTCACCGAGGTCAAGCACAAGAACAAGGGCCACCACCGCGCTTGGCGCGGCGTTGGTGCTGTGATCATGCTTGGCACCGGATATTGCGCGGTGCAGGCTGCCACCTGCGAAGAGCGCTACGGGGAGGACAGCTACGGCTATTGGCGCTGCATGCGGCGTGCCGGGTGCGAATGGTAGCACCTGGCGAACGCGGAGCCTCCACCTTGAGCCGGCCTCCTCGCGAGCGCCGGCTCTTTGCTGGCCTGCTTACTGCCCAGGTTTGCTCCTGAGCCTCGCGTCGATCTGCTGCTTCACGGCCTCCAGGTTGAACGAGGCCGGGTCCTGCATCGGCGGGAACTCGATGGCCGTCCTGGCGAGGTCGGCGACCTTCTGCTGCACCAGCACGAAGCGCCAGAACTCACGGGCCATGAAATCGTTCATGTAGCCGCCCGCCGAATCGTTGAGGCTCTCCCCGTTGATGGACGGGGTCCGCTCAAACGGATCCTGCCGGATGTTGACCATGCCGGGCATGTCTGTGGTGACCTTGCCGCCGGGCCAGCCGCCCGGCTGGCGGAAGAACTGGTACTTGAAATCATCGAGCCGCAGGGCGCCCAGGTTGGCCTCCACGAAGTAGAAGAACTCGTGGCGTTGCGACCGGCCCTTGTCCAGCACCAGGTCCAACTGGTTGTAGCCGTCGAGGTGGTTCTTGTAGGTCCGGTCGCCGAGCGTCACACCCTTGCGCAGCTGCTCGACAATGTTGGAATTGCCGGCGGCCGCGAGCAGCGTCGGGAACCAGTCGAGGCTTGAGAACAAGCCGTTCTGGACCGTGCCGGGCTTGATCCTGCCGGGCCAGCGCGCGATGCACGGGGCGCGGAAGCCGCCCTCATACGCGGTCCCCTTGGTGCCTTTGAACGGCGTCATGCCGCCGTCCGGCCAGGTGAACACCTCCGCACCGTTGTCGGTGCTGAAGACGACGATGGTGTTGTCGGCCTCGCCGATATCGTCCAGATGCCGCATGATGGCGCCGACGGCGTCATCGAGCTGCTTCATTCCCGCTTCCTCCAGGCCGAAGTTGGTCTCGCTGTTCATCATCGCCTTGTATTTCGGGGAGAGGAAGGTCCAGACGTGCATGCGCGTCGTGTTGTGCCAGAGGAAGAACGGCTTGCCCTCCTTCCTGGCTCTGTCCATGAACCGCTTCGAGTGCTCGACCAGCACCTCGTCGAAGGTGGTCATGTCGTACTTGGCCTTCCCAAAACCCTCGGTCATGTTCGGGACGTTGGACATGTCCGGATACGGCGCCAGCGGCCCCTCGTCCACGATCCGCTGCTTGCCGACCCTGCCCCAGCGCGGCATCACTGTGGGGTCGTCCGTGTCCGTCGCCCAGCTGTGGACCAGGCTGCGCGGCCCGTACCTCTGATGGAAGCTCACGTCCCTGGGGTAGGAGTACCAGTAGGGGTCCGACATGGCATCGAGGTGATACAGATAGCCGAAGAATTCATCGAAGCCGTGCAGCGTCGGCAGATACTTGTTCAGATCGCCAAGGTGGTTCTTGCCGAATTGCGCGGTGAGATAGCCTTGCGCCTTCAGTGCGGTCGCGATCGTGCTGGCCTGGGCCGGCATGCCGACCTCGGCACCCGCCTGGCCGACGGTCGTCAGGCCGGTGCGGAGGGGGATTTCGCCGGTGATGAAGGCGGCCCGGCCCGCCGTGCAGCTGGCCTCGGCGTAGTAATCGGTGAACAGCATGCCCTGCGAAGCCAGTCTGTCGAGGTTCGGCGTCTTGCCGGACATCATGCCACGGTGATAGGCGCCGATGTTGAACCAGCCGACGTCGTCGCCCATGATGAAGACGATGTTCGGTCGCTGTCCTGGCCGTAGCGCCGGTCCAGGTACTTGTTGCTGGGCTTGCGCCGTTCTGGTGAACCCGGTCCCGGATACTGCCGACGCGGCCACGAGCGCGCCTCCGCTCAGCAGCACATCGCGCCGGTCCACTCCTTCGCCCTTGGGCTGCGCAGTGTCTTGGGGTTTGTCGTGCGAGTTGTTGCTCATGGTGTTCTCCCTTTCCGGCAAGCGCTGGCTTCGGCCGGTGCGCGGCCGCGAGCGCTGCCTCTCAGCAACCCAAAAAATTTGCGCATCCCGCTGCGCTAGTGGAGGAGGTGTAAACTCCGCGGAATGAGAATGCGCTCGGGTGAACCCCGCGAATCGAGTGCGTGGATTCCCGACCGGAAGGCGGCGCGTCGCCCGGTCAGGGCTTGAGCATTCGATGGGGCGCTGGTGGCGCTCATTCGGACGAGAAAAAGTCCTTCAGCACGTCGGCGGGCATGGAAACGACGTTGGGTGTCTGCCACGCCGTCGAAACTCGCACAGCACCGGTCGGTAGGCTTATCGTCTGTGTGATCAAAGTGCTGACCACCGCGACCACTCGGCCCTTGCAATCGAGCACCGGTGCACCCGAGGCACCGTGATCGAGCACGAGGCGGTCGTTTCCGTCGTGCATTTCCAGCAGCGCTGCACCGGCGAACCTCTCCTCGACCCCGTATCGAACGAACCGACCCTGTGCAAGCCGCAGGTGGCTCTTGGGATAGGCAAGGCTGACAACGAACTCCTCCGGAACGAGCGGCTCTGTCCTGATCGGAAGTGTGGCGCCGCTCGGAAACGAGGTCTGCAGCTCGAGGACAGCTATCTTCTCGGCGTGGGAACCTGCAAGGCGGAGGACGCGAGCTGGAATCGACACCTTGCTCTCCCTCTCGCGAATTTCGATCTCCTTCCAATCTCTGGCCGAGAGATGCATGGCCTCCGCAACATGCGCTGCGGTCACGATTAGCCGAGGGGAGAGGAACCAGGCGGTCCCCCGGATGCCGAGCACGCCGGGTTCGGCGCGCCGCTCCGTCTCGCCGAACTCTCTTGTGATGTTCACTGTCGAGCGAACGAGCGTGGAGGGATCGACGCACGACGCCTCGCCGCCGGACGATGCCGCAACCAGAATAAGGACGGAAAGCAAGCACCGGCGCATGGCGCCATCCCCCGATCGCACTTCTGACAAGCCTTGGGCGGACCGGAAAGTGCGGCCCTACCAAGTGTCGAGACTAGACCGGTGGGGCAGTTGCGACTGTGATCTAAGTGCCGCTGCCAGAAGGGATTCTGCTCCTGCAGGCTCGCCCTCTCAAATCCCTACGGTGGTGGCGTCGTAGCGGAACAGCCAGTCGTAGCGCTCCTCGATGCGCTCCGCGGTCCACTCCTCGGCGATATAGCGCTCGGCGGCGGTATCGTCGGCGAGGCGCGAATCGTGGAACCGGTTTTTGGCGGCCGCGGAGCCGGCGACGATGCGGGTGGTGCGCGGGACGCGCGCCGCCTCGTAGCGCGCGAAGGCCGCCCTGTGATCCGGCCCGCACGCCGCCACGCAGCGCGCAAGTACAAAAGCATCCTCGATCGCCATACAGGCGCCCTGGGCGAGATCGGGGAGCGTTGGATGGCAGGCATCGCCGAGGAGCGTCACCCTGTCGTGACTCCACCTGGGCATCGGCTCGCGCAGCATCAGCGCCCATTTGTAGGGCGTGTCGACGGCTTCGACGATGGCGCGCGCGTCCTCGTGCCAGCCGGCGAAATCGGCACGGCACTCCTCGGGCGTGCCCCGTGCCGTCCAAGATTCGACCTGCCAGTCGTCGCGCTCCACCATGCCGACGAAGTTCAGCACTTCGCCGCGCCGTAACGGGTAATGCACGATGTGCCGGCCAGGGCCAAGCCAGTTGGTGCCGGCCATGGGGATGCGCTTCGGCAGCCGCTCGGCCGGAATGACCGCGCGCCAGACCATCAAGCCCGTGAACTGCGGCCGGCCGGCTCCGAACATGCCGGCACGCACGGCCGACTGCACCCCGTCGGCGCCGATCAGCAGCCGTCCGCGTGCCGTTCGCCCTCCCGCAAGGTGCAGCGCGACCTCGCCGGCACTCTGCTCGACACCGACGCAACGGGCGTCGAGCTGTATGGCGCCGGGCTTGTGCGCGCGCACGGCTTCGGCCAGCACGGCATGCAGATCGCCGCGGTGGATGAAGAGATAGGGGGCGCCATAGCGCTGCACCGACAGGGCGCCCAGGTCGAACAGCTTCCAGGTGCGGCCGGTCTTCCAGTGGCGGACCTCCTTCGATTGGGCGTCGACCGCACACGCCCTGAGCGCCGCCTCCAGCCCCAAGGCATGGAGAACGCGCGTGCCGTTGGCGCTGATCTGCACGCCGGCGCCGATCTCGGCGAGCTCCGGCGCCTGCTCATAGACGGTGACATCGATGCCGCGCCGCAGCAGCGCCAGCGCAGCCGTGAGCCCGCCGATGCCGGCGCCGACGATGATGACAGGATCGCTTGACATGGCGGTCTTTATAGGAGGTGCTAGGCGCCGAGGAAACGACCGCCTGCCATGCCAGGGGAGGGCCAAGATGTCAGACGCGTGGAGGTTGATTTCGCGCTCGGCGATTGCTGGTCTGTCGGCCGCCGTGGTTGCGGGCACGCTCGGCGGAGCCGCGCTGGCTCAGGGCGATCCGGCGCAAACCTATCCGGCGAAGCCGATCCGCCTCATCGTCGGGTTCGGAGCGGGCGGCGGCAACGACATCTTCGCCCGCCTGATCCAGCCGAAGCTGTCCGAGCGGCTGGGCCAGCCCGTGCTGGTGGAGAACAAGCCGGGCGCCGGCGGCACCATCGCCGCCGACCTGGTGGCCAAGTCCGCCCCCGACGGGTACATGCTGTACGTGGGAGCAACCGGCGCCATGACCATCAGCCCGGCAGTCTTCAGCAAGCTCCCCTACGACACGCTGCGCGATTTCGCGCCGGTCTCGATGATCGCCTCGTTTCCGCTGCTGCTCACCGTCAACGCCGACGCGCCGGTGAAGACCGTCCAGGAGCTGGTGGCCTACGCCAAGGCGAACCCGGCGAAGGCCAACTACGCAAGCTCGTCGCCCGCCTTCCAGCTCCCCACGGAACAGTTCAAGCAGAGGACCGGGGCGCCCTTCGAGCGCATCAACTACAAGAGCAGCGGTGAGAGCCTGACCGCGGTGGTTTCGGGCGAGGTGCTGATGGCGATCGCCGATGTGCCGCCCATCATGGGGCATCTGAAGGCGGGGCGGGTGCGCGCGCTTGCGGTGACGGGGGCGAAGCGCCTGGCCGATCTTCCCGACGTTCCGACCATGGCGGAGGCCGGCCTGCCCGATCTCGAGGTTCGCCTCTGGTCCGGCGTGTTCGCTCCGGCCGCCACTCCGGCGGGGATCGTCAAGAAGCTCGAGCAGGCCATGATGGAGGTCATTAGGCTGCCCGACGTGAGCACGCGCCTCAAGGAGCTGCAGGTGGACCCGTCCGGAAACACCTCCGAGGAGTTCAGACGATTGGTGGCGGCGGAGCTGCCGCGCTGGGCGGCAATCGCCAAGAGCGCCAACATCAAGCTCGACTGATGGCCACAGTCCGCAAACCTCGAGGCGTGCCGGCCGCCGCGCGGCCCACCGCCGGCGATGTGCTGCTGGCGTCGCTCCGGCGCCACGGAATCGAGCATTTCTTCGCCAACCCGGGCACCGACTTTCCCCCCATCGTGGAGGGTTTCGCCCGCGCCAAGGAAAGCGGGGCCGAGGTGCCGCGCCCCGTGCTGGTGCCGCACGAGAACCTGGCCGTGGCCATGGCGCATGGCGCCTACCTGGTGACGGGGCAGCCGCAGGCGGTGATGGTGCACGTCAATGTCGGCACCGCCAACACCATCAACATGCTCGCCGATGCCAGCCGCGACCGCGTGCCGCTGCTGCTGCTGGCGGGGCGCTCGCCGATCATGGAGGCGGGCGCGTTCGGGGCGCGCAGCCGGCCGATCCATTGGGCGCAGGAGATGTTCG
>Ga0247727_10009214_pt1 | contig 17991 bp, 16 predicted proteins | sample WisWelCaveWW1625_FD_202498 | JGI IMG/M metagenome (GOLD analysis project Ga0247727, IMG submission 202498) | Biofilm microbial communities from Wishing Well Cave, Virginia, United States - WW16-25 | ecosystem: Environmental > Aquatic > Deep subsurface > Groundwater > Cave microbial mat | place...
AATATGCGACCTCTTTAAACTGTCAGAACCAAAGCTTCAAATTAATAGTGTTGGGGATCTGAATTGCCGTCCAACTTATCGGGAAAAACTTCGATCCTTTCTTCAAACAAAAGCTTCTCAGTTATGTGAGAATTGTATGCGAAGAAAGGATTTGAATCCTCTTCGAGTCTTTGACTGCAAGGTTGAAAGTTGCCAGCAAGCACTATCGGATGCTCCTCTATTGCTTGAACACCTCTGCAACCCTTGCAAAGAGCATTTTGAACAAGTGAAACAAGGGCTTAAAGATGTGAAGATTCCCTTTGAAGTGAATTCAAAAATTATTCGAGGGTTGGACTATTACACGCGTACAGCGTTTGAAATCACTGGATATGGATTAGGTTCTCAAAATGCTGTAGGAGGGGGAGGCAGATACGATGGATTGGTAGAAGAGCTAGGAGGAAATCACACGCCTGCCATTGGATTTGCCGTAGGATTGGAAAGACTTCTGTTGGCCTCACATTTGTCTTGTGTATTGCCCTCTCCCAGATTTGAGTTTGTTTCACTAGAGGCCAAAGCTGAACCTATCGTGATGAATCTTGCGATTCAATTTAGGGAAGTGATGATGGAAAAAAAGGTCGCTGTGATCGCTGAAACCAATTTTGGGGTTGCCAGCTTAAAAAGTGCTCTTCGCCACGCAGACAAGAATCAAACACAATTTGTGATTGTGATTGGCCAACAAGAGTTAGACAAAAAAGTAGCGACGGTCAAAAATCTAAAAGAGCACATCCAAGAAGAAATCCCTTGGGATCACCTGGCCTCTGAGTTACTAAAAAGGGTCTCATGATAGAACTCGGTATAGAGCTTGACAGGCCAAGAACACACACGTGTGGAGATCTTAAGAGATCGGATATTGGAACTTTTGTGAATCTAAAAGGTTGGGTCCATCGTAGAAGAGATCATGGTGGCCTTATCTTTATTGATCTTAGAGATCGCTATGGCTTAACCCAAGTTGTCTTTCGTCCTGAGGAAGCGAAAGAAGCTCACCAACAAGCAGAAAAAATACGTAACGAGTTTGTTATTACTGTTTGTGGCGAGGTAGCAGAAAGACCGACTGGAACTATAAATCCCACTTTAACAACAGGCGAGATCGAGATTGTAGCGAATAAGGCGGAAATTCTTTCAGAAGCCAAAACCCTTCCCTTTTCGATCGAGGAAGAGACGGAAGTGGCTGAAGTCGTGAGACTTAAATATCGATATCTTGATTTGCGAAGACCAGAACTCCAAAAAAACCTATTGATCCGACACAAACTTGTTCAAACTATCCGACAATTTTTAGAGCGCTCCAACTTCGTAGATATCGAAACCCCTTTTCTTACTAAATCAACTCCTGAAGGAGCACGCGATTATTTGGTTCCAAGCCGCTTGTATCCAGGAAAGTTTTACGCCCTTCCTCAATCTCCCCAGTTGTTTAAACAACTTCTGATGATGGCAGGATTGGATCGTTATTATCAAGTTGTTCGCTGTTTTCGAGACGAGGATTTACGAAGAGATCGCCAACCAGAGTTCACACAACTGGATTTGGAAATGAGTTTTGCGACGGAAGAGCTTCTCTTTGACATGATGGAAAAAATGTTCATGGAGATTTGGAAAAATGTTCTCGGACAAGACCTTAAAATTCCTTTTCCAAGAATATCTTATGGGGAAGCTATGGAACGATTTTCAAGTGATAAGCCTGATCTTCGGTGGCCTATAGAACTTCAAAACCTTACTACTATTTTCAAAGAGACCCAATTCAATGTTTTCCGAAACGTTTTAGTAACCAAAGGAGAAATTCGAGGTTTCCGGATTAAAGGTGGGAACCAATTGTCTAGGAGTCAGATGGAGGAGCTAACGGAAAAAGCAAAAGCTTTTGGGGCTAAAGGACTCGTATGGTTCAAGGAAGGCTTGGACAAGCGCAGTTGCTCCATTGAAAAATTTCTCTCTGAAAAAGAGATGTCTGAAGTGGCAAAGTCGTTGGACCTCCAAAAGGGAGACCTGGGGTTAATCATTGGTGATAAACATTCTATCGTTCGAGCTTGCCTAGACTCTCTCCGTTCATATTGTGTGGAGCTTATGAAGATACCTGCCACGCAACCTTATGCGTTTACCTGGATTCATGACTTTCCTCTTTTTGAATATATGGAAGAAGAGAAACGGTTTGTTTCAAAACATCATCCTTTTACTAGCCCACACCCAGAGGACTTGCATTTGTTGATGCCGGGCAAAGATCTCTCTAAAATCAGGGCAAGGGCGTATGACCTCGTGCTAAACGGTTATGAAGTTGGAGGTGGATCCATTCGAATTCACACGAGCGGTCTTCAACAAAAAATCTTCGATTGTTTGAATTTACCTCAAGAGGAAGCGCGAAGAAAATTTGGATTTTTCATGGAGGCTTTGGAATATGGTACTCCTCCCCATGGGGGAATCGCGTTTGGAATCGATCGCATTGCCATGATTTTAGCTGGCACCAATGCGATTCGTGATGTCATTGCATTCCCAAAAACTCAAAGTGCGCTAGATCTCATGATGGAAGCTCCGAGTGAGGCTGATTTGAAGCAGCTCAAGGAGCTTTCTATTGCGATCTTAAAGCCGAACAAATGAACTCTGTATCTCTCTTTGAATTTGACGATCGGCCTTTTGCCTTAGAACGAGAGCTTAAAAAACAAGGATTTTCATATGTTGCGGGAGTAGATGAGGTGGGAAGAGGGGCCCTGGCAGGGCCTGTTGTTGCCGCCTCTGTCATCATGAACTCTACTGCGGAAGTTCTTATAAATCGTGTGAAGGACTCCAAAAAACTGGCGCCTCAACAGAGAGAAACCCTTTTTCCACTCATTCACCAACATGCCCTTGCTATTGGAATAGGAATGATCGAGTCTTACGAAATTGATGAGATCAACATTCTTAAGGCTACCCTAAAAGCCATGAAGTCGGCAGTGGAAAAGCTGGACCCTGCGCCTCAAATAGTTTTAGTGGATGGAAAAATAGCTTTGTCAGTTTCCATACCGCAAAGGGTTATTGTTAAGGGGGATGACCGAGTATTCTCCATTGGTGCAGCTTCAATCATTGCTAAAGTCACACGCGATCGGCTAATGGCTGAATTGGCCAGCCGTTATCCTTTGTACGGCTTTGACAAAAATAAGGGGTATGGAACTTCCAATCATTTGAAAGCACTGAGTCAATATGGCCCCTGTGAACTCCATCGAAAATCTTTCCAACTACCTGTATGTTAAATTTATGGTCGATCTTAGAAAAAAGTTAGGAGACAAAGCCGAGAAATTAGCAGCTCAATATCTTAAAAGGAAAGGTTACAAGATTATTGATCAAAACGTTAGGAATTTTCTCGGGGAGATAGATCTTGTTGCAAGAAAAGACGGAGCAATTGTGTTTGTGGAGGTGAAAGCAAGCCACTCAGTTCAAGGGTTTTATCCTTATGATCATTTTGATCTTAAAAAAAAGAAGAAACTTCTTCAACTTTCTAAAATATACTTAGATAAATTTAGAGGTGAACACGATGTACGTTTCGATTTGGTTACAGTAACGAAACATATACAGAACTGTGGGACAAGAAATGACGTACAGATTGACCACTTCGAAAACGTGATCCAAGATTCTTTCAAATGAAACCAAGAAAACAAAGATGGGCCGTCCTAAAGTATAGGCAGAAGATTAGAAACGTCCTTTTGACCTATTACTTGACCCCTATTTTGCTCATTCTGTTGGCATCGGGCGGGTTTTTTTATTACTCCACAAAAAGGGCATTGGACGAAGAAATGGGGCAACGCCTTACCTCAATAGCAATGGCCGCTTCCTCCCAGGTCAAACCTTTTCACATTGCGATATTAGAACTCAAGGACCCTTCCAACCTAACTTATCAAACACTTTTGAAGCGTTTTAATTCCATCAGGGAGTCGAACAAAGTCTCAAAAGTTTACCTTTTTGATATAAATAATGAGAGTTTGCTCGACACAGATCCAAAATTGTCGGTTGGTGCGACTTACGAGCGAAACCGTTTTAATAAGCTTGAATTAACTCAAGCAAACTCGGGAATCCCGACTTCATCAGTCCTTTTTCAAGGCACTGATGGCGCCTATTACAAAAGCGCTTTTGCTCCGGTTATCCATGATGGAACGGCCATTGCTTTTGTGGGAGTTGATGGAAGTGCTACTTTTTTTAAAAATCTACATTTGTTGGGACGTCGCCTAGCCTATTTTTCACTGGCATGTATTGGAATTATTGTTTTAGTCAGCGTGATTATTTCAAGAAAAATTGTGACTCCCATTGGGGCGTTGGTCACCGGAGCTCAACGAATAGGGGAAGGTCATTTGGAAGAACAAATTGAGATTCAGTCTGAAAATGAGATTGGTTTTTTGGGATTTGTACTTGATGAAATGCGAAAAAGTATTGTTTCCAGGGACAGGGAACTCAATGTCATGCTTCGTGGAATTGCCCATGAGGTAAGAAATCCATTAGGAGGGATGGAACTCTTTACAGGTCTTCTCGAGGAGGAAATCAGAGACCCACGCCAGCTTGAATCTGTGAGAAGGATTCAGCATGAAATTAAAACATTAAAAAATCTGGTGGAGGAATTTCTGGACTTTGCAAAAGGCCCAATGCTTCAACCTTCTGCGGTGGCTATAGAGCCCTTTTTTGACGATATTAGAGTTGCTTTTCAAAAAGAACTCGAATCAAAGTCTATTGACCTTAAAGTATCGGTTAACGGCATCAGAGAAGTTGAGTTTGATCCTGATCAGATGCGTAGAGTATTTCTCAACCTTATACAAAATTCCATACAAGCTATTCCATCACAAGGTGGAAAGATCGAGATTGATACTCACGCTCCGAATGGGTGTTTAGAAATTTCGATCTCTGACACAGGACAAGGAATTGCCCAAGAAAATCTAGAAAAATTATTTGATCCCTTCTTTACAACCAAGGAAAAAGGTACAGGGCTTGGATTGTCATTTGTCCGCAAAATTGTTAGCGCTCATGCTGGTGAAGTAAGAGTGGAATCCAACCTAGGAAAGGGCACAAAAGTGACAGTTGTATTACCTAGATAAGATTTTATATGGATCAAATTCTCGTCATTGAAGATAACATGACCATGCGAGAAGGAATTATCCAAATTCTTTCACGTGCTGGTTACGATGTTCGTTCAGCCTCTTCCGGAAAAGAGGGAGTTGAAATTTTTAAAGAGCTCTCTCCCGATTTTGTCATTACAGATTTGAAGATGGAAGATATGGATGGCATGGGTGTCTTGAGCAAAATCCGAGAAGTATCTTCTGATGCACTCATCATGATCATTACTGCTTTTGGTACTATTGAAACCGCAGTTGAAGCCATGAAACTTGGAGCATTTGATTTTATTACGAAACCGTTTCCTCCAGACCTTCTTCGCGTAAAAGTTGCTCATGCCATAGAAGTCATCCGCATGAAAAGTGAGAACCAATTTTTGCGATCGGAAAATCAGAGGGAGCATCCTGACACAATGATCGGGATGTCGAAAGTAATAACGGAAATCCGGGAACAAATTGCAAGAGTTGCTCCCACGGAAACAAGTGTACTTATCACTGGAGAAAGTGGCACTGGAAAGGAATTAGTAGCTAGAGCACTACATACGCAAAGTAAAAGGTCTCAGAAACCATTTGTAAAAGTTGACTGTTCAGCCTTGGCTGAGGGAGTCCTTGAAAGTGAGCTTTTCGGTCATGAAAGAGGTGCTTTCACTGGAGCCACGAACAGAAAACTAGGAAGATTCGAACTCGCTAATGGAGGGACTATTTTCTTAGATGAAATCGGAAATATCTCACCAGCTGTTCAACTGAAGCTACTTAGAGTGCTTCAAGATCGCTGTTTTGAAAGAGTGGGAGGCACTAAGACCATCAAAGTCGATGTTCGTGTGGTAAGTGCCACAAACAAAAAGCTTATAGATGAAGTCAAAACCGGATCTTTCAGAGAAGATCTGTATTATCGCCTTCACATTGTCCCTATTTTTGTCCCTGCCCTTCGAGAACGGAAAGAGGATGTCCCTCTTCTGGTTCGTCATTTTTGCAAAAGCCTGGCAAGAAAGTATGGTCGTCAAATTATCGTTACTCCGCTGACTATGGAATTTCTGTGCGAGTACTATTGGCCTGGAAACATTAGAGAATTGGAGAACCTTCTAGAGAGAATTTATGTGCTTGCCCCAGGAGGTCAAATCACCCCGGACTCCTTACCAGAGGAGTTGAAAAAATCTAATAATCATGTACACTTAGAGTTGCCGGCGAAGGAGATCCCATTAAACGAAGCGCTGGAACAACTTGAGCGCCAGTTGATTTTGCGTGCCTTTAACAAAGCAAGCGGAATAAAAACCAAGACCGCCCAGTTGTTAGGGATCAAAACTAGTGCTCTTTATTACAAACTGGAAAAATATGGCATCACAGAGGTTTCAGAAACCGACAACGAAGAGTTTCAAAGTGAATCCTCATAAAGATTCTTGGGCATCGATTCTTGTCTACATTCTTCTCTTTCACATCTGCTGCTCTTTTGCAGAGCCTTTTTCGACAGTTCAAGTACAAGTAAACGAATTTAAAAGAGTGTTGAAGAGGCAGACAGAAGATATAGAATCAATGTCGAAAAAATTGGACCGTCTTTCTGAAGAAATATCATCTCTTAAAAAGAAGCAAAATAGAGGCAAAGTCTTATTGCAACAGTATAGATTGCAACTCAAGCTTCAGGAGGCTCAAGCTCTTTCTGACCAACTTTCCTCGATGGCAATAGTTAAAAGAAAAACTGGGGAAGAACTCAAAAGCCTGACTCGAACATTAATTCGGTCTCTCGATCAAACGATTGAAACCAACCGAAAGATCGCCAATTCCGCAGATGAACCTTGGAATAACCGAATTCAGGCAGCTCGTGAACTGGAAAAACTATTGACTGAACGAATGCAAATTTCTGTCTGGCATTCGCCAGACACTCTACCCTCTAGTGCTGCTCCATTATTGAATGAAGATTCGTCTTTGGAAGAGGCGGACGAAAGGCTAGACGCTTATAAGGATTTGGAACGCAGAATGGTGAAGGAAGTAGCATCTATCGAGACGGAATTGATTGAGACCCGCCGACAGAGCTTTCTCCGAAGGGAACTTGCTCATCTTATGGATGAGGAGGCTTTTTTCAGCGAACAAAGTTTTGTTCGAGGTAGCGCAAGTAAGTCTCAAAAAGAAAGTGCGTCAATACTTGGAAAAACCAAAACTACAAAAGAACAACCAAAAGATTCGGTACCTTCGCCAATCCCCCCTCCAAATGATTCTCCGTCGAGTTCATCAACGACCATCCCATCTGAAGATTCTGGAGATCTAACGGCAAAAGAATCTCCATCTCAAAACCTTCCCGTACCGACTTCCGCAGCGCCGACCCACAATTCAGATCTCTCTTCTAAAAAAATAGATTCTGATGTTTCAGTAGTTCCTTCTCCATCAAATATCACAAATGTTCCTAGCATCTCTTCTCCTCTACCCCAAGGTGCCGCTCCTGCGCCTTCTGATCTACCGAGCGCCTCGCCGTCGGGAATTTTGGTCAACTCTAATGGACGCATCGAAACGTCGAACTCCAAATCCTTCTTAGAATCAAACCAAGAAAAGGGTCAAAGAGATCCACTTGCCCAATTGGCAAATGAATTTGGGTTACCTCTCGAACTAAGAAAAGATCTTTCTTATAAGCCAATTGCGAGCAGTTCACTAGACAGCCATGTTCAATGGCTCGAGAAACGACTTCACACCACAAGATTTATCCTCAGTCGGATTCGTGAGAAGGTTAGAAATCTCGAAGAACGTCTTTCACTACCTCGCTAGTTGGAATAAGTCATGGGTAGGATTCGAGACTTTCTTGGCTTTGTAGCCAAGGGCCTCGTGGTTGTGTACGTTCCACTGGTTTATTCTCAAGAAGAGATTTCTCCTCATCCGCAAAAAGGTCTGACTTTTCAAAATCAGAATTCAATTCAAGCTGGGGTCGAATATGATTCCAATGTATTTAAAACATTTGGACAGAATCAAGAGGACTTCCTTGCCCGTATCCTCCTAAAAAGCCAGGGAACTTTTTTCCCATCTTCAGAGTGGCGAATCGGCTGGGATTATCAGGGAGGAGGAAAAAAATACCTTGACCATGATGAACAGGACACACTTATACAATTTATTGAACTCCCCATTTCCTGGGGGGAACCTTCCACTGGAATAGAGGTTTCGTTTATTCCAGATATAAAATACCAAAAAGAACGAAATAACGTTGATATAAATTCACTTGATATCAATGAGGATTTTTTGTCAGCTACTGGTAAATTATTGGCCCGAATTTCACTTCCTCATCGCCTTCAATTAGAACCCTCAGGTGGATTTACATATTTCCATTTTGATCCTACTCAAACCTTTAGTTTTTCTAGAGAATGGGGCGGAGTTTCCATTTACAAAACAGTCTATCATCTTGTGGGCATTGGATCTCAATATACATATAGTAGACAACAATTTCAGGAAAGTTCACGTGAAGACCGAGAACATCAGATCTCAGCTTTTGTTCAATATCTAAAAGTTCCTTTTTTTTCAGCTCGTTACACTTTTCAGGATAGTGAGTCCTCTGATCGCACATTTACATTCACAAACCATCGAATCTCCTTTTTACTTTCCATGATTTTTGGACATCGGAATGGTGGAAAAGCTTCCTTAGAAAGTGATCCTATCAATTCTTCTGCTCTATTCGCGCTACATCTCTTAGGCACATTACAACTTAAGAGATTCCCTTCGGTTTTTGATTTCACTCAAGAGGGGCAGCGATTCTTGTTAACTGGGTCGGAAGATGATAACTTTAACTCCTTCTTAGCAAAAATGTCCTACCATCCTTTTAATCCTATAACTTTTGAAGTCAAATACACCCGCTATTCCAACGAACTGTCGAGCCAACAAGACTCTTTTGGCCGCTATTTCTTATATGGTGGAGTTCGGTTCTCTTTTTGACCTCAATGGGTGGGGTCAGTGAGGCAAGGCGCCTAAATCATTAATTATGCTGAAAGAAAACCTGGTTGCATTTGGACAGAAGAGTATTTATATTTAAGGAAGGTTTGTAGAGGAGCAGCAGCTAATCATCTTTAAATCCCCAAAAAATAAAATTTTGTAGAGTCTGATTTCATATTTGTGTCATCATTTTAAACAATTTCGAACGATTTCCAATTTCTTTTTGGTGCGTAGTGTCGCAAAAGAGCTAAAATAAGGAGGCTTTATTCATGAATAAGGGACAAGTAAAGTGGTTTAACGAGAAAAAAGGGTATGGTTTTATTACCATGGAGGATGGTACCGATATTTTTGTTCATCATACGGGGATTGAAGGCCAAGGATTCAAAACTCTCTATGAGGGAGATCGGGTTGAATTTGAAGTAAAAGATGGGCCAAAAGGTCTTCAAGCCTCAAACGTAAAAAAAGTCACTTAGATTTTGTTCGAAATTCAATCAGAGGAACAACAGGTACACTTTCCTAAAATTCATCGTCTAACCCCTTCCTGTTATATCCCAATTCAACGTACGCAAGCTCACAATAATTCTCATCTGGAGCTGACAAGAGCCTAGCTAAGGCATCATAGACATCCAAATATTCTTTGCCCAACTTCTTTCTCTCAGCCATCTGCCTTTCTTTATAAGTTTGGTGATTTGCAGTCCAACTTATCTTTTCAAAATCAGCCATGGCTTTTGATTGGATTTGAACTTCAAATAACTGCTGATCTTTTTTAATCACAACTTTATAGGCCTCATAACCACTCTTCTTTTTTTTGATGCCTGTGTAATCTTTTTCTTCCACAAAAACGACTTCCGGAATTTTCTTTAGCATTTTTAAGACATACTGAATTTGATAGTCCTCCTTTACAAGGACTTTAACTCCATAAATGTCGGTCACAATTTGGCTAAACTCGTTATAAATCTTATCTCTCTGAAACATGCCATCGATATCAAAAACCATGTCAGCAATCTTGTATGCGGTGTTGGAAGTGGTCTTGATACGCGCCCTTAACTCAAGCAATCCAAATTCAGGAAAGGGATCAGGTACATATTGAACATAAGAGGCGATCGTATTGGCCTTTATTCGGCATCGCGGACAAGTAGGTGCATGAGCTTTGGCAAGGTAAGAGTCAGAACTACTATACAGCTCATCTGTCTTAAAGCCGAGATCAAATGCTTCCATTAACACATCACTTTGTGATTCATTTGGACACCTTCCCAAAACAATCAATGAGCATTTTGCCTTGGAGCTTTTAGCTACTGCGCACAGAAGAGCTTGCGCAAGTTTGTGTAGTCTTTGCTCCCCCATGACAATACCGTGATGGAAGTTTCGACGAATATAATCCACATCTTTGGGTTCAATTGTTATCGGTTGATGGAATCGGATGGCCATTCGAATGGCTTCGAGAATCCGGTTGATTCTCCGATCTCGGACAACCTCTGATAAGGGAGAATCTTTCATACTTCCTTAAATAGTTCTCAAGAATACAATGGGTTAAGACCGAAGTGATTCTCGCATCCTTGAAATTGTATTCTTGTAATCCCCAGAACCAAAAATAGCTGAGCCACATACAAATATAGAAGCTCCTGCGGATTTTAATTCACTAATATTATGGACACCAATGCCTCCATCTACCTCGATTTGAATCATGGGAGCAACGCGTTCAGACTTTTTCTTCAAAGTCTGAACTTTCCGCAACATTTCCGGAATAAATTTTTGGCCCCCGAATCCAGGATTGACAGTCATCACTAACACCATTTCAATGTCATCCCAGATGTGATCTAGAAAATATAAAGGTGTTGAAGGATTTAGAGCCACGCCTGGTTTCACTCCAAGCTCTCGAACAAGGTTCAATGTCCGTTGAAGATGAATTGTAGATTCCACATGGACTGAAATCCAATCAGCTCCAGCATCTTTAAAAGCTTCAACATAGTTTTCAGGTCGCTCAATCATCAAATGCACATCCAGAGGTAATTTAGTACTCTTACGAATAGTCTTAACAATGGAAGGACCCAGAGTAATATTGGGAACAAAATGACCATCCATCACATCTATATGAATCCAATCAGCTCCAGCTGTTTCTATAGCTTGGACCTCATCCCTTAAACGGCCAAAATCAGCTGATAATATTGATGGTGCAATAATTGCCATTGACTTATGTCTTACTCAAAATTCTAACTTCTGCCTAGTATAGTGTCTCACAAATTTCTTTATGCTTCGTTTTTCATTGATCATGATTTCATTTTAGAAGAAATTCTACTTAGGCATTTTCCGTTAGAAATAAGCAAACTCAATTTTTGCCCAGCCATGGGACTCCCTGGAGACGGATTTTGAGAAATGACAATTCCCATAGGAGTTGTCTCCGAGCAACTTTTTGCTATTTCATAGTTTATTTTTGATGATTCTAAGATCTTAATGGCAACTTCGATATCAAGACCAATTAGACGAGATATACTTCTTTCTTTCAGCCCCTTGGACAAATATACAGAAACAGTTCTACCTTCCCTCACTTTTTCTTCTGGGCCTATAGACTGTCTCAAGATGTTTCCTTCTGGAATGCTTTCACTGAACATCGTGCCTTTGACCGAAATTCCAAGTTTACGCTCGGAAACTATAGCTTGGGCCTCTTTAAAAGTGAGCCCCACAAGAGATGGTACCAATACATCATTTCCACTTCGAACAAGGAATCGGATGGTTAGTAATGTAGACAGACAATAGATCAAAATAAAAAATATGATGTAGCTTAATTTGGACAAAGGTCTTACTCCACTTATTTCCAGCGAACGCCTCCTTTATCAGGATAGCCACATAAAAATGAGGGAATCAATTGTCTCTCTTTCCCTTCTCTTTGAACTTCAAGGATTTCAAGCCACTTGTCTTTTGTTACCACTGAGAGCCTGCTTTTTTGAATTCGAAGCGTGCCAGGTATTTCTCCAAGAGTTGGCTCGTCTGTTCGAGCTGTCCTAAAGATTTTAACCCGCCATTTTTCATCAGACGTGTACGCCCCTGGTGACGGGTTAAAGGCTCTTACCATATTATGGATTTCCTGAGATGATCTATTCCAATCAATTCGACTTTCCTCTGTTGCCAAAGGAGGAGCATGTGTAACCTTATGAGGATCTTGCGCAGTAAACGCTACATCGCCAGAGTCGATTAAATCCAAACTCTCTATAAGAGCTCTTGCACCCAATTGAGCCAGCTTTTCTGTCAGTTCTCCTGTAGTCTCATCAGGGCCGATTGGGGTTTGCATTTGCAATAAGATATCTCCAGCATCCAGTTCTTCAACCAATTTCATGATGGAAATACCCGTGGATGTGTCTCCGGATAAGATTGAACGTGCTATCGGTGCGGCCCCCCTCCAGCGAGGCAACAAAGAGGCATGCACGTTTAGAGTCATTTGGGGAATTTGAAGTAGGGTAGCAGGAAGAATGCGGCCATAAGCAACCACCACGAACAATTTAGACTGGGTAAGAAAAATCTTGTTTACGAATTCCTGAGTTTTGAGCCTTCGAGGCTGTTCAATTGCAAGGTTATTCTCCAAACAGAATTTTTTCAATGGGGGTGAGCAAATTGTAAGGCCTCGTCCATGAGGACGATCTGGTTGGGTGACAACTAGAGAAACATGACGCCCACTATTCAAAATGGCTTTAAGGGACCGCTCAGAAAAGAGAGGCGTACCAAAGAAAACAATATTGGATGTAATGCCCAAGGGATTTACAAAGTTCGTCTGCGCTCTTGTGAGTCTGCCACTATGGTTTCACGTCTTTTCTTCATCTCTTTTCGATAAAGTTCTCTTTTGACGGGGCCTACATAATTCACAAGCATCTTTCCCTCCAAATGATCTATCTCATGCTGGAAGCAAATAGCCAAAAGACCATCTGCCTCTAATAGGAAGGGGGTACCGTCTGGATTTTGTCCTTCGAGTCTCACTTCTTTGGAACGGTCCACCTCAATGAAGAACCCTGGGAGACTTAAACAGCCCTCCTCAATCCTTGCCTGCCCCGATCTTTCCGTAATGATCGGATTACAGACACTGTATAAAACTGACGACTCATTTTCTTTTTCTGAAGGAATTTCCACAACAATTAATCTAATTGGTTGTCCTATTTGTGGAGCTGCTAAACCAATTCCTGGAGCTTGACGCATCGTTTCCACCATGTCTGATACCAATGAAACCAGTTTGGTATCAAACTTCTCTATAGGCTCTGCTACTCGATGCAAGAGAGGGTCTGGGTAAGTTAAAATTTTTCGTAGAGACATCCTAATAATGATAGCCTTAATTCGTGTTAGAAGAAACTCTTGCCAAAATAAAGCGGGAAGTAGGGAGCCTCCTTACTCAGGAGTCTATCTCCAAGCATTTTGTTCGCAGAAGCCTGGTATATTTCGTGAGGCTTGGGACCTACTTCACCCTAGAATTCAACCAAAACCAGTGTTTACAAAAAGCTGCTGCTCTGGCCTATACGACAATCTTATCTTTGGTTCCTGTAACAGCCCTTCTCGTTCTCTATACAAAGGTAGCAGGAAAATTAGATGCTTTTAGTGTCAACATCCAAGAATGGATTTTGCGCTCTTTCGTCGCGGAATCAGCGCAAGGGGTGATTGTCTATATTGACCAATTTATAGCAAATTTGCATACCAGGACTCTTGGAACAATTGGTGTTGGCGGGTTGATTTTCACTGCTTATTCTCTTTTGCGGACTGTTGAAAAATCACTCAACTCGATTTGGAAGGTAAGAACTCATAGAACGATTTGGGCTAGATTTCAGATGCTATGTTCTCTTTTGATTGTGGTGCCAACGTTCCTTGCTGCTTCACTATATATCTCCGGGAAGGTTAATGAATTCAAATTCTTTGATACCTATGCAGAGCTAACGGCGATCATGCGGACAACCTTAGTCACGGTACCTTTCTTCTTAACATGTGCTTCGTTATTCTTTGTTTTTAAACTTGTGCCAAACACCTGGGTGAAGTGGAAAGCGGCTATTATCTCCGCTATTTTTGCGGCATTCCTTTTTGAAACTGCAAAACTTGGATTTAACCTTTATGTCCTTAAAGTTATTCCTGTAAGCAAGATTTATGGATCCCTGGGCTTGGTACCTGTACTTCTTTTGTGGATTTACTTTAGTTGGGTGATTGTTTTCTTTGGAGTGGAACTTGGTTACACGATCCAAAATCTTAAAGTTCTGCATGAACAAATGCTTCAAAAACATCTCTCTGATTCCTTTGGTTTGACGGTTCATGAGGATTGGGGACTCAAGATTGCCGAAACCCTCGCAAAGCGATTTATTCAGGGAAAGGGACCTCAAAATGCAAATATCATTGCTAAAGATATATCATTACCAGTTCCTGTAGTTGAAGACCATCTTACAATTTTGAAACAAGCCAAACTGCTTGTTTGGGTAGAAAATGAGGATTTCTCAGGTTTTGTATTCGGTAAGCCTGTTGAAAAAATTTTAGTGGGTGATGTACTATCTGTCTTTAGAACCCATTTGGGTCTTCCGCGTAGGAAAACTGAGGAGGACAATAAAACACTTTTTGAGAAGGGAAGTTAGGGCATCATGACGATCCTGAAGTTAGCCTTTGCGTTGGTGAGCTAAAACACTTTTCAAAAAACTGGATAAATCATTTCTGCGGGACGAAGAAAGATCAACAAACTGAACACCTACACCTTCAACAAAATCTTTACGAATTTTCGATTCACCTTGGCGAATATGAACTACTTCTGTATCCACCATAAACTTTCTTTTCATCCCTGGATGCAAAATGACCACATTGATCAAATCTCCTAAGGAAAGACCTCCTACGGAAGTTCTTAGAAAAAGCCCCCCCACACTTAAATTGTCAGCTATTACTACGTTCATAGATCGGTCTTTAAACCGGAGTTGAACATCGACTTGAGTCTTTGCACGTGGATACTTACGACAGCCAATGCCAGCGGCGTCAATTAAACAATCTAAGAATTTCTCGAAAAGGCGTGCTTGTCTTGCTTCAACTCTTAAAAATTGAACTGCTAAACCTTGAGGCATACCGACTCGATTTGGCCCCACGATACGTGCTACTTTACCGGTGATCTTGATATCCGAAGTAGAATTGGGCATAGATAAGAAAAGTTTTACCTTTTCTCCAACGTCAGCAAAAACCTCGGGAGTTTCAAGAAAGACTCCTCCCTTGCTCAAGTTACCAGTAAAAACTTCCAGATCTCCATCTCGACCGTCGATCTTGGCTCTAATTTTGGTTTCTACTCTTGGATTTCGAAGTTGAGAATTTTTCATAATCAATCAAAAAATAGGTAACCAGTATTCCACGATTGCCAGACAGCCCGCAAGAAAAAGAGCCAACATCATCAGCCAGAAATCTGTGGTGTCCCAATTTAGGCTGACCCGAGTCATAAGTCATGATCTCCCAAAAAATTTCTCTGAAAGAGGTTTGAGCAGTCTTGTAAAAAATGATTCTCGGACTTCCATCCCGTCTCCCGGGGCCTCATGCGCTAGTGAAATCTGAGTTTGCATGGTCATCATTTTGGTAGAAGTTTGCTCACCTGTTTCTAAATCTTTTACTCTCACGGTAAGCAAGCACTCCGCACTAAGCTCAAATCTCATTTCGAGATCTATTCCACCTCTTAACCCTTTGGGTGGCGGAGGAAACCAGAATTTTCCCAAATACTCATTCTCTCGAACGAAAGTTTTCTCTCCCTGGTAAATGTCGATGACAAGCCCCTTGTCATTTTTTAACGTAACCCGGTAGGTTTTAGAAGCAGGGATTGGAGTATTGCGATCCAAAATAACTTTGAATTTCCCGTTGGCCAATGCAATCCCTATAGGAATCGAAAGAACATCCCGTAATTGGACTTGTGAAGTCGCAGCCTCTGGATTAGCCAATATAGCTGCTCCTAGTGCTACCACTTCTTCAGGGTGAACTCCCTTGCGCGGAGTTTTTCCAAAATGTTTCTCAACTTTATGTCGAACCAATGGCATTCGAGTTTGTCCACCCACAAGTAGGATTTCGTTCAGGTCCGTTTTCTTAATCCCAATTGCAGTAAGAACCTCATCACAAATGGTAATGGTCCTGTCGACTAAATCAGCTGCCAAACGGTTTAATTCGACTCTTGTAATCTTAATTCGAAGATCCACTGGCTTGCCTTTCACTTCAGTAATAAAAGGCAACAACATCTCCAGCGTTTCTTGACTGGAAAGGTCTCGTTTGGTCTGTTCAGAGGCAGCACGTAATCTTTGGATCGGTACAGGTTCTGAAGAAAGATCTTTTCCCGTAGCCTCTTGGAATTTTTTAAGCACATAAGCTTTGAGTCGATTATCAATGTCAATTCCTCCTAAAAACGTATCTCCACCTGTTGCCAACACTTTAAATTCGTTGCCATGCACATGAAGGATAGACACATCAAAGGTTCCACCTCCAAAGTCATAAACCAATATCTTGTGGTTAAATCCTTTGTTAAAGCCATAAGCTATAGCGGCTGCCGTGGGTTCATTCACAATTCGGTCAACTTGAAATCCTGCAAGATGGCCTGCTTTTTTGACCGCCTGGCGTTGGTTATCATTGTAATAGGCTGGAACAGTAATAACGGCTCGATGAATCGGGCATTCTAATTGCCCCTGCGCCACATCTCGAATTTCCGACAGGATAAAAGCCGATATTTGAGAAAGATCATAGGGTTTACCCCCCAGGATTACTGCGGCTTCTCCATTTGAACCTTCAACAATTGGATAGGTCATAATCTTTCTCATTTGTTGAACGATCATGGAGGCAAATTTGCGGCCGATAAGCCTTTTTGAGCCATAGATGGTTTCCCCCGGCTTGGTAACCATCTGATCCATCGCAGTATGTCCAATCACAATCTCACCTTTGCGATTAAGGCCAACAACAGAGGGAACGGTCGTATATCCTTTTTCAGAAGGAATAATTCTCGGGTACCCATCCTGGAAATAAGCAGCACACGAATAAGTTGTACCCAAATCTATCCCTAAAATGATCTCTTTTGAGGCCGGCATTCCTTATTCTTTAGTGTAATAGATTAGATTATCCTCAATTAAACTACCTATACAATGTTTAGCAAACAAACTGGAAAATGATCATGATGAACAAAAAGTTGCATGTTTTTGTTGCGTTTTTCATTTTCGGGTTACTTGCGTATGGACGCTCTTTATTTAACCCTCTTATTTTTGATGATGCCGTTATCATTGCTCATAATGATTGGCTCAAATGGGGTTACATCCCCAACTTTTTTCGCTCCTTTATCCCTGATTCGAATCTGAGTTTTGTCGGTTATCGCCCTTTCCTCATGCTCACATATGTCCTTGAAAGAGAGCTCTTTGGAGTTGTTCCGTGGCTATCGAGATTAATGAACATCTTTCTCCACTGCACTTTAACCTTTCTTGTGTATATTTACTCAAAAAATCTCTTTAAAAGGTATCTGAAAGAAAATAATCCCTTTTTGCCATTTTTTTGTGCTCTTTTTTTTCTTCTTCATCCAGTCCAAAGCAACGTCATTACTCTTGTCTGGAAAAGGAGCGATCTTTTGTTTGGGTTGGGCTTATTTTCGAGCCTTCTTCTTTTTCAAAGATGGGTCGAATCGCCAACTAAAGGCTGGCTTTCATTGACTGGAGCGTACCTTGGAGTTTTTATCGCTATCTTTTCAAAAGAAAGCGCACTGATTCTTCCTTTTTCCATAGCGCTCCTTCAATTTTGGATTTGGGTTCCCCAAAAAACCAGGAAGCAACGGTTCTTTGGAATCTATCTTCCTATCAGCATTTTGTGGCTTTTTCATGCTTGGCTCATCTTCTTTAAGCTGCCTCAGGCCTTGCAAGAGGTACAATTTCAAAATCAATCTTATATGCCACCATCTTTAATTTTGAGCCGGTGGACATACCTAGCAACACAAGCCTCTTGTCTCATCGAATATATCAAGTTAGTGCTTATGCCTTCTAGTCTCAATGTATTCCACCATATT
>Ga0247727_10009215_pt1 | contig 17989 bp, 15 predicted proteins | sample WisWelCaveWW1625_FD_202498 | JGI IMG/M metagenome (GOLD analysis project Ga0247727, IMG submission 202498) | Biofilm microbial communities from Wishing Well Cave, Virginia, United States - WW16-25 | ecosystem: Environmental > Aquatic > Deep subsurface > Groundwater > Cave microbial mat | place...
ATGCGTTTCACGACATCACGCATTTTGACTCCAAAATTTTTCGCAGTCTGCTGCCCTTGTTCTTCAAGCCCGGCGTGCTGACGGCCGAATATCTTTCCGGCAAGCACACGCGCTTCATCAAGCCGATCACGCTTTTTGTTTTGCTCAATCTTTTTTTCTTTCTCGTCGGTTATCGGATGGGGCTTTTGAATTGGAATATGCGCGGCGTGATTCAGGGCGGGCCGCATACCGCGCTCGCCAATCGGCTGGTGGAGAAAAAAAATCTGACTTCCGGACAATCACGGGAAGAGTTCGAGCGGCGTTTCAACGAGGCGCTCGCGCATCAGCAACGGAATATGTTCTTCTTCATCATTCCGCTGTTTGCCGCGGCGTTGAAAATTATTTATCGGCGCCTGCACCGTTACTATGTCGAGCATCTTATTTATTCCATTCATTTTCATTCATTCTTGCTGTTCTTCCTCGTTTGCGGCCTGCTCGCTTTCGTTTATTTGATGGGCCTTTTCGATCTCCTCTTTAAAACGAAGCTGGGGCCGTTCTTTGGCAAAGACCCCGGCATCTTGTTCCCTATTCTCGCCGGCATGGTGACGTATAATTTTCTGGCGCTGAAACGCGTCCATCAGCAATCCTGGTTGATCACCGGCATTAAAACCATAACTTTGCTGGGATGCGAGCTGGCCATTATTCAATTCATCTATCGGCCGCTCTTGTTCTTTCTTGCATTTTATACGTTGTGATTGCACCAAATTCAACTCACTCAACCACGCGGAGGTTTTATGAAAGGCGCAAAATTTTTCTTGCTTGGTTTTTTAATGATGTGGACCGGCTTCGCATTGGGACAGGAAGGTTTCCCGCTGTTCACGAAGGATTTTACGCCGGAGGAATTTGCCCAACGCCGCAGCGCGGTTTATGACGCGATCGGCGCAAGCGCATTCGCCGTGGTGCAAGGTGCGCCAAGTCCGGCGGGTTATACGCGCTTTCGGCAATCCAACGAGTTTTATTATCTCTGCGGCATCGAAGCGCCGCACGCGTATTTGCTGCTCGACGGTGCGCAGCGTCGGACTTCGCTGTATTTGCCGCATCGCAACGAAGGCCGCGAACGCAGCGAAGGCAAAGTGCTCTCGGCGGAAGATGAAAATCTCGTCAAGCAACTCAGCGGCATCGACGCGGTTTTTGCCACGGAAATGCTCGGCGAGCATCTTGCCCGTTACGCCCGCTCGGTGACAAAACAAAAACTCTTCACGCCGTTCAGCCCGGCGGAAGGTTTTGCGATGAGCCGTGATCTGGCGCTGCGCTACGTCAGCGACGCCGCGAACGATCCGTGGGACGGCCGGCCCTCGCGCGAAGGGAATTTTGTCAACTTGCTCGGCGCGCGCTTTCCGCACTTTGAAATCAACAATCTCACGCCGCTCCTCGATCAGCTTAGACTCATCAAAAGTCCGGCGGAGGTTGCGCTAATTCGCAAAGCCACACAGCTTTCCGGCTGGGCACTGCTGGAAGGCATGCGTTCGACTCAACCGGGGCAATATGAATACGAGCTTGATGCGATGGCAAAATTTATTTACTATCGTAACGGCGCACAAGGCGAGGCATACTATTCGCTCATTGCCAGCGCGACGAATGCGTGGTATCCGCATTACAACGCCGGCAAGCGCCAAATGCAAGACGGTGATTTTCTGCTGATGGATTTTGCGCCGGATTACGGCTATTACATGAGTGACGTGACGCGCATGTGGCCGGTGAACGGCAAATTCAATGCGGGGCAGCGCGAGTTGTATGATTTTTATCTCGGCTGCTATCAGTCGATTCTCAAGGCGATTCGTCCGCATGCGACCGCGGCGACAATCAAGCAGGATGCGTTGAAAGTGATGGATGATTTATTCAAAGGAACGAAATTTTCCAAGCCGCATTATGAAAAAGCCGCGCGCGAGTTTGTGGAGTCGCATCGCGCTTCGGCGAATAATCCGGAAACCACTTTGGGTCATTGGGTTGGGATGGCGACGCACGATGTCGGCGCTTACACCGGCCCGCTGAAGCCCGGCATGGTTTTCACGATTGAACCGGCTTTACGCGTTCCGGAAGAAAAAATCTATATCCGTCTCGAAGACGCCATCGTGATTACCGAAACGGGCAAAGAAATCCTGTCCGAGTTCGTTCCGATGGATCGCGCCGGCATTGAAAAATTGATGGCGGAACGCGGCATTTTGAAAACTCACGCGCCGGCGCAATTTTCGAGTAAATAACCTCCTTCGCTGTCATTCCGTAGGAAACTTTTTTCATTTCAAGCACTGTGCTGAAGCGAAAAAGATGCTTTCAGAATGATATGCAAGAAGCGAACTGAATATTTTATGAACCCCTGGCGCGGCCTCGGCCATCTGCCTCGCGCGGTTTGGATTTTATCATTCGTGACGTTGATCAATCGCGCCGGCATGATGGCCTTGCCGTTTTTGGTGCTTTATCTCACGAAGAATTTGGGTTACGCCGCGACGACGGCGGGACTCGTTATCACCATGTACGGCCTCGGCGCGTTGATCTTCGCGCCCATTTCCGGCAAACTCAGTGATCGCTTCGGGCCGTTTCGCTTGATGCAATATTCGTTGTTGTTGTCCGGCGTGATTTTGCTGTGTTTCCCATTGGCCGCGAAGCTGGAAGTTATTCTCCCACTCACTTTAATCTGGGCGATCATTAGCGAAGCATTTCGTCCCGCCAGTTTGTCGGCGATTACAGGCATTGTCCCACCTGAGCAACGCAAAGCCGCGTATGCGCTGAATCGTCTCGCTATCAATCTCGGCATGAGCCTCGGCCCGGCCGCCGGAGGTTTTTTAATTCTCATTTCTTATCCGATGCTGTTTTGGGTGGATGGCGCAACCTCCTTGCTGGCCGGTGCCGTGCTGACGTTTGCGCTCCGGAAAGACCAAAAATTTTCAACAGCGATCGCGCAACTTCAAACCGAGGTTTCATTATCACGGGCGACAGCGAATGCCTCGCCGCGAATGGCATTGGCTGATCAGCGTCTGCTCTTTTTTCTCCTCGCGATCATTCCGGTGGTCATTGTTTTCTTTCAACACGAATCAACGCTGCCATTGTTTCTCGTCGGCGATTTGCATCTGCCGGAATCGGCGTACGGCATTCTTTTTTCCGTCAACACGATCTTGATTGTTTTAGCCGAAGTGCCGCTGAATCTCGCGATGGCGCATTGGTCGCATCGCCACACGCTGACGCTGGGCGCGTTTCTGTTCGGCCTCGGATTCGGCGTGAATATTTTCGCCGTCGGCTTGTTGAGCGCCGCGCTGTCCGTGGTGATTTGGACGTTTGGGGAAATGGTTTTTCTGCCCGGCGCCGCGGCGTACATGGCGGAAACCGCGCCCGCCGAACGCCGCGGTGAATATATGGGCCTGTATCAGATGACGTTCAGTCTCGGCTTTACTTTAAGCGGCTGGATCGGCACTTCACTCTTTCAATATGCGGGTTCCGCCGCGTTGTGGGCAATCATGTTTTTGGCAGGTTGCGTTTCCGCCGGCGCGCTTTGGCGGCTTGACAGAAAAAAATCTACGCCGTAAAACCGGTTGCATTTCTCGCGGGCATTTTATATTTTTGTGAAGTCGGACTTGCGCGCGACGATCTTCGTTGCAGCAAACTCCGGCTGCGCAAGTCCGACTTCGCCCTAATCGTTATTATTTGAGGAAATCAATCATGAACGCGCAAGACGTCAAAATCGTTCGCATTGAAAAACCCGAGACTATGAATTTCATTCTCGGGCAATCGCATTTCATCAAAACGGTGGAAGACATTCACGAAGCCTTGGTTGGCGCGGTGCCGGGAATTAAATTTGGCGTCGCCTTTTGTGAAGCCAGCGGGCCGCGGCTGGTGCGCTGGAGCGGCACGGATCAGGAATGTGTCGAGCTGGCAAAGAAGAATGCGCAAGCTGTCGGCGCGGGGCACAGCTTCATGGTTTTTCTCGGCAATGTGTTTCCGATCAACGTTCTCAAAGCCGTGCAAAACGTCCCGGAAGTTTGCCGGATTTATTGCGCCACGGCCAATCCCGTCGAGGTTCTGCTCGTCGAAACCGCGCAGGGCCGCGGCATCATCGGCGTGATCGACGGCAGCAGCCCGCTCGGCATCGAAGGTGAAAAAGAAATCGCCGAGCGCAAAGAAATGCTGCGGAAGTTTGGTTACAAAATGTAATCGAACGGTCTTATCGTTTTTGCTGTTTTATCTTTTTCTCTTTTTTTTAAATCCTGATGCCTGAGCTTCCCGAAGTTGAAACCATCCGTCGCGGCCTGGAACGCGTGTTGATCGGCCAAAACATTCGCCAGATCAAAGTTCACGAAACGCGTTTTCGTCAGCCCGTGAATATTGCCAAATTGCGAAAACTGGTCGCCGGCCAACGAATTGCGGCGCTGCACCGGCGCGCCAAATATCTTTTGTGTGAATTGGAAAATCGCGCCCATCTCGTGATTCATCTCGGCATGAGCGGGCGTTTGCTTTATTGCCAGAAAACTTTGCCGTTGCAAAAGCACGATCACATTCAATTTGTTTTCAACAACGGCCACGAGCTGCGCTTCTGCGACCCGCGGCGCTTTGGAATGGTTGACGCGGTGCCGCCCGGCGGATTGCCGGATTATTTTCATTTGCAAAACCTCGGCCCCGAGCCTTTATCTCCGCCATTCAACGCCGCTTATCTCGCGGCGCGCGCGCAAAAGCTTTCACGCCCGATCAAAAACTTTTTGATGGACGGCGCCGTGGTGGTCGGCGTCGGCAATATTTACGCGAGCGAATCGCTGTTTCGCGCCGGCATCCATCCGAAAAAACCGAGCGGCAAACTCAATTCCTTGGAATGGAAAAAATTAGCGCGCGCCGTACGCACGACGCTCAAGCTCGCCATCGCCAAAGGCGGCACCACCTTCAATGATTTCCACAACAGCGACGGCGAAATGGGGTATTTTCAGCAGGAGCTGATGGTGTATGATCGCGCCGGCGAACCGTGCCGCGTTTGCCGTCATAAAATTCACCGCGTTGTGCAAGCCGGTCGCAGCAGTTTTTATTGCCCGCGATGTCAGAAGGTCTGAGGGTCAGAGGTCCGGAGTCCGAGGTCAATTGTCACCAGCCAAACACGGTTAAAAAAATTAAACCAGAAAAACTTTATGGCTCCCGCGCCACATTTTATCTCACCGTTATCTTCGCCTGCCGCAAAGCTCGATCAATGCTTGTATAAATACTGATTGGACATTAAATAAAATGATAGGAGTTCATTTCATGGCAACTCGCTTTGTTGGCTTAATTGGAATTTTGTTTTTGACAAGCTGCGCCGGCACGCGGCAGGAAACTGAAAGCCCGGAGCTGCAGCCGTGGGTGGGAACGTGGCAGGGCATGGCGCTGCAAGAGAGCCGCGACGATCAGCCCAGACAATGGACGCTGGTTTTAATGCAAAAAAAAGGCAAGCTCCGCGGCGTGATGAGCGACGATATCGACGAGATGCGCCGCAAAAAACTGGAAGACGTGGAAATCGTGGACGACGAGCTGCACTTCAAAGTTTCTTATGAAACCACGCGCGGCTTGCACATGAACTGCGAGCATCGCGTGAAATTGCAGGACGACACGATCTTGAGCATTTTTACGGGCAGCGAAGGCGGGCGGGCGTTGGCGGGAAAATGGGAGGCGCGCCGCATGGTGCTCGCCCCGGCAACGGCGGCTTCACAAAAAACGAACGAGTAAAAATAAAAGCGGCGTGCGAAACGCCAGCAAACCACGCCAATGTCTCGCACGCCTTGGTCAGGGGGGATAGCTACACCCTCCTGGCATTTCAAAACCGGAAGAACAATGTCAAAGCTCCGATCGTGTTGGCGTCTTTGCCGGAAGCTTGATAATTTTCAATCTTCACATTCGGAATGATGTTGACATTTTTTTCCGGCGCAAAATCCAATCCGGCGATGATGAACGTGTTGCCGTCGTCGGCCAGATCGGTGTTGGGATCATAGACATCATAGCGCGCCAGCAGCTTGACCTTCGCCGCCGCCTTCACGGCGCCGAACACGGAAAAACCTTCCTCGGTTTTATCAACGTTATTTTTCAGCGCCTTGTTGCTCGTTTTCTGGAAAACTTCCACGCCACCGTGCAAGCTCGAGGTCTGCAAACCGGCAAAAAGCGCGAAAGTGTTTTTGCTCTTGCCTTGATCGCCGCCTTCATAATCAAAATAAGGAACAAGATAAAAATTCTTCTGAATTTTGACCGGCGCATTGATGTAAACACGTTTATTCTTGTCGGTTTCAGCGCGGGTTCCGGCGCCGTTCGCCACGAGAACGTGATAATTCAGCACACCGGACTTAGTGAATTTGCCTTCCAGGGTTACACCTAAATCCGCGGAGCTGGCAATCCGGCGTAAATCCATAATGGTCTTTTCAACCGACCGATAACCCCACACTTCATCCGCGAGATAAAATGTCGGCGTATTCACCAAACCAAATGAGAACTTGCCCTGCGGAATGAGATTATTCCAGCGCAAGTAGGCGTGCTTGATGTAGGGCCGTAGCAGATCGGTCCGGCTGGAATCCGGTCCCGACTTGAACGCGCCGAAATCCTCGCTGCTCATTAAATCCGGACTGTTCATTTCCAGACGAAAACGCACGGAGAAATTTTCCGATAGTTCGCGATCATACGTGAAGTACGCGCGGCGAAGTTGAAAGCCGTTGCGCTTGAGCGCGTCGGTTTTCGCTTTCGAATGTGAAAACTCGTAAAAATAATCGCCGAAGATGTAACCGCTGATCTTGCCTTCCTGCGCCGCCAAATTTGAAAAGCCAAAGCACAGACACACGATGGGCATGACCCATCGCCGGATGGATTGAATCTTCATTTCCCACTCCTGACCTTAATTTTTGGACCTGACCAAGTTGATTGTGTTGAAACACTGCCGGCAATAACGCGCGTTTTATTGCCTTACCAGCAAGATAGCAAAATCGTGTAAATTCCGTATCAAGACAATATTAAGATTATGTTAAGATTCCGATCGCAGCGCAAGGCGAAAATGGCGTTATGGGAAGAAAAATACGTTCCAAAAGACAACGCCACCTGTTCCGCTCTTCCCGAACAAGTGGCGTTTTTAAAACTTCTTTCGCCAGCGCTTAGTCAAGATCCATTGCCAATCAATCTCGGACATCGGACCCATCGACCTCAGACTTTCACTTCACCAATGCCATCCGCCGCGTCTGCTTAAACACGACCTCACCGCCTGCACTGGTCACAACGAGCCGATACAAATACACGCCCGCCGCAACTGCCTGGCCGGTTTGATCGCGGCTATCCCAGAAAACATTTTGCCGGCCGGCCGGCATTTCGCCATTGAACAGCTCGCGCACGAGCCGGCCCGTCAGCGAATAAATCAAAACGCGCGCGCGGCTCGCTTCCGGCAAATTGAAACTGATCATCGTCGACGGATTGAACGGGTTCGGATAATTCTGCTCTAAAACGTAATCCGTAATGACGTCGGAATCGCCAACCTCGGACCCATCAACTTCGGACTCGCCCGACCATTTCGGGAACGTGCCAGACGAAGTATGGTGCAAAAACTTCACCTGCGAATCCAGCGTGATCGAGGTGGCGAACACCGCGCCTTTGATCGAAGCGTTCGACGAGAATTGCACCGGCCCTTTCGGCAGAATCAGCGTGCCGTAAAAAATCGCCTTGCTGCCGACGGTCAGCTTCGCCGTTTGCTGCGAAACAAAAATGACTTTATCCGTGGTGCCGGCAGTGAGCTTCACCTGCGCGCTGTTGCCGAAGCGCAGATCGGCCACCACGAAAATATTTACGGCGCCCGCCGCGGCGTTAATCGAGAGAATCGTGGACGAGGCCCCGGCGTCGAGCGTGTTGATGAAGTAATTGCCCGCGCTCAAAATCAGCGTGCCTTTGCTATTGACCTTCACCGTTCCATATGAGCCCGGCGCCAGAGTTCTGGTGCCGTTTTGCGGCACGTTCACATTCGGGCCGCCGGCCGTGTAAGTGAAACCTGGCAGCGGCACCTCAGCCACCGCCGCATGATCCTGCTTGATGCCGGTGATCGTGGCGGTGCCAAACAGATCGATATTATCGCCGGCCGTGGCATTGCCTTGGATCGTGTTCTTCGTTTGCAGCGTAATATCATCCTTCGCCGTCAAATTGCCGACATGCGTGCCGGGCGCGCCCGCCAAAAACTCGATATCGTTGTTCGCGTGGATGTCCCCTTTAGAACTTTTATTCTGACTGATCTTCACATCGCTGTTGCTCAACAGCACATAACTCGCCACTGTGATTGTAACTTGATCCGTGCCCGAACAGTTGTTGGCATCCGTGACGGTTACCGTGTATGTCGTCGTAGATGTTATCCTCGCTTTCGGATTCGCTGCGGCCGGATTATCCAAATCTGTTACCGGCGTCCAACTGTAAGTATATGGCGGGGTACCGCCAGTGACGGTTGGCGTTCCGCCAAGCGTCGTGGTGAGCGCATAAAGCACGTTGCGATCAACGCCGGCATCTACAACGAGCGCGCAACCGGCCGTGACGGTAACGTTCTTCGTCGCGCTGTTGCTGCACGTTGTCACGCCATCCGTGATCGTCACATTCACGACCATCGTTCCAATCGCGCCGGCGGTCACACTCACGGAATTGTCGCTATTGCTGCCGTTGATCGTGCCGTTCGTCACGCTCCATAAATACGCCGGACTGCTCGCGTTCGTTGTTGCCGTGTAAGTGTGCGTCGTGCCCGCATTCACCGGATCATTGCCGCTGATACTTGCCGTCGGCAGCGCATTTACCGTCACGACAACTTGATCCGTGGTACTACAGCCGCCAGCATCGCTGACGGTCACGGTGTAAGTCGTGGTTACTGCCGGCGTCGCGGTTGGATTTGCAATCGTCGCGTCATTCAAACCCGTTGCCGGCGCCCAGCTAAAAGTATAAGGTGGAGTGCCGCCGCTCGCTGTTGGGCTGCCGCCGAGCGCCGTCGATTGGCCGAGGCAAATGGCGCGATCATCGCCGGCATTCGCAACCAGCGTGCAAGCGTTGACCGTGACATTTTTCGTCGCGCTGTTGCTGCATGTTGTGCTGCCATCGGTGACGGTTACATTCACCACCATCGTTCCCGCCGAACCTGCGGTCACGCTCACCGAGTTGCCGGTGTTGCTGCCGTTGATCGTGCCGTTCGTCACGCTCCATAAATAAGTCGGAGTGCCCGCGTTCGTCGTTGCCGTGTATGTGTGTGTCGAGCCTTCATTTACCGGATCGTCGCCGCCGATACTCGCGGTCGGCAACGGGTTCACCGTGATCGTCATTTGATCCGTGCTCTTGCAACCCGTTGCATCGACGACCTCAACCGTGTATGTCGTGGTCACCGTCGGCGACGCCGTGGGATTCGCCAGTGTCGCGTCATTCAAACCCGTGGTGGGTGTCCAGCTAAAAGTATATGGCGCCGTGCCGCCGCTCGCCGTTGGGCTGCCGCCAATTGCAAGCGACTGCCCGATACAAATGGCTTGATCCGCGCCGGCATTTGCCACCGGCAAATTCGGCGTGATGAAAAGCACAAGCCCGTCGTGATCCGACGTGCGCAACACCGTCGAGCCATCGTTTTCAAAAATCTCCGCGGCATCGGAGTTGGCGCGCGCATATTCGATGCCAGTCATTGCACTTTGCAGCGTTTGCGAGACCAGCATGTGATCGAGAATTTGCGCGCTGCCTTCAAACACGTAAGAATATTGTTCCGCCGCCGGCAGCGAGAGCACGGCATTGGTCAAATCCGGATTCACCACATCCGTGCCGGGAATGAGCGCCTCGCTCGCGCTAGCCGGCGTGCCCATAATTTGCCCAAGCACGTGCACGTAGCCGTCGGTAAATTGAAATGCGTTGAAATCGCCGGTGACGACGAGATTGACGTTCGGGTTTGCCGTTTGAATATTTTGCACCATGTTGGCTACCGACACCGCCTGCTCGTGGCGTTTCTGCCGGACACGCGGACCGTCGGTCGGGTCGTCGATGCCACTCAATGAACGCTGATGCACCACCAGCACCGAAATCGCGCAGCCGTTCGCGATCGTGGCGTCCAATAACAACGGCGGCCGGTCATGCAGCAGCGAACCGTCAACCGAGAGCGTTTCCGTTGCGCCCAGTTGCGTCACGGAGTTCACCGTCACGCCGCTGCGCACGAGAAAACCGACGTCGATGCCGCCGACGTCGTTGCCCTCGACGAGATACGGCGTGTACGTCAATGACGCCTCGTCGCTGAGAATCTTGTCGGCCAACGCCTGCAAGACGCCGAGCTTTTCCGCTTCTTGCACCGCGAGAATATCCGGCGCATTGAGCAGCGTGCGAATGTACATCGACAGCTTGTTCTGCTTGTCAAGATATTGTTGCGTCGTCTTCACCGGTTCGCCGATGCCGGGATCGTCCACGTCGTCGAAAAATTGCAGCACATTCAGCGTCGCGATTGTCGCTTCGCCGCTGTTGCGCGCCCGCACGGCGCGCGGCAAAGTCGCCGCATTCACGGAATAAGACGTCGGCCAAATTTCGTAATCATTAAATTCAAAACCCAAAACGCCGGTCGCCAAAAAAGTCGAGCCGCCGGGAATCGTCGCATTGGGTTGCCCGAGGCGATCCGGATCCAATTCAAAAACTTCCGGATTGCCATCCCACACCGGTAAGCCAGCCAGGCCGGGGAACTCGATACCCGCTTCGCGGAACGGACGATTCGAGCCGGCCGTAATCAAAACTTCCGCGGTCGGGTCCGTGCCAAATGTTTGATTGCCCGAACCAACGACGCCGCTCGCGATTTCGACGCGCATACCTTCGAAACGTTCATACTCGGTCGCCGATTGCGGCTGGTTCGGCGAAGGCGTGACGCCATCTAATTGCACTGGCGCCGGCAGCGGATTGCCGGAGGAAACGAATGTCACCGTCGGGCCGTTGCTAAATTCGGTGAAATTGAAAAACTCGATGATGGGGCCGGTGACGTTGACGATATCGCCGACACTCACCGCCGGCGTCGAGCTGGTGAAAACAAAAATGCCGTCCGAGGTTTGCGCGTCATTGTCGCTGCGCGCCGCCGGCGTTTGGATGGTAAATCCGTTCGCGGCCACTGCGGTCACCACGTTGTTTTCCGTGGTCACGGTTTGATTGACGAACGGGCTGGCCGTGCCGTTGCCTTGAATTTCAAAAATCTCTTTGGTTAAAATCACAATCGGCGCGCAGCCGGAGAATTGCGTGCCGTCAACTTTCAAGCCGGCCGAAAACAAACGGCCGCCGGCGCCTGTTGCCGTGGTGTGTTGCACCAACGGCGTCGATCCGGTAATATCGGGATTGCGCGTCAGCGATTGATCGTTGTTCCCTTCTGAGCCATAAGTGTACGTGGCGATCACCGTCGTGCCGTTTCGCAACGTGATCGTATCGCCGGTGTTGCTTAAACCAAGCGTGCTGCCGCTGGCATTTGCCACTTGCACGACGGTATTGCCAAAAGCGCCCGTCGGCGTGCCGCCGCCAAAAACGACAATGCCGCATTGATTCGTCACCATCGTGCTCGCGGGAAACGTGTGGCGCACTTGCACCGCATCCGAAATTGTCCAGCCGGAAATATCGAGCGGCGCGCCCGTGACGTTGATGAACTCGATAAATTCATCCTGTGTAACGCTGATCGTGCCGTCGCCGTTGGCATCGCCCGCGGTGGCGCTCGGATCGGCCAAAATTTCGTTGATAATGAGCGACGGCGTGGCAAAACTGAAAATGTAATTTGCCGCCATATTATCCGGCGGATCGGTGGCGTCCTGATCCGTGACATTCGCCGCCAAAATCGTCACCGTCACGGTTTCGCCGAGGTTGAAATCAACGTCCGGATTCAGCGTAAAATTCGTCGGCCCGCCGCTCACGGCTGCCGTGTGCGCGCCACTGGTTCCACCGGAAATGCTGAACCAACTGCCAGTCACATCCACCGGCTCGCTGAAATTAATCGTGATATTTGTGGCGACGTCCACGCCCGCGTCATTATTGTTTGGCGTGGTGCTGGCGACGGTCGGCGCAATATCGCTGGCAATGGTCGTAAAACCGGCGTTGAAATCCGCAACCATATTGTCCGGCGGATCACTCGCGTCCTGATCCGCGACATTGAGGGCAAACACGGTCACCGTCACGGCTTCGTTGTTGACGAAATCAACGTCGGGATTAAGTGTGAATGTCGTCGGCCCGCCGCTCACGGTCGCCGTGTGCGCGCCGCTCGTCGCGCCGGATAGGCTGAACCAACTGCCTGTCACATTCACCGGCTCGCTGAACGTGATGGTGACGTTGCTGTTGATTGCCACATTCGTAGCGCCGTTGGCCGGCGTTGTCGCGGAAACGCTGGGGGCGAGATCTACCCCGCTAAAAATCTGGCCGTTGTTGAAAGCGCTGAAAGTATTCGCGGCCGATCCCTGCCAGGTGAAATCCTCGTAGGTTGAACCGGTTCCGCTCAGTTGCAACGAAAAACCGACGGTCGAGGTGCCTGCTTCAGAAACACCAATATCGACGCTCGTCAAACCGACGGCTGGACCATTGGTGGCGGTGAAGACGCCTTCATAACTGAGGAATTGCACAACCGTCGTGCCATTGACGAGCGCCATGCCATCGGGTGAACCGTTCTGAATACCGTTCACGGCATAATTCGTGACCACGACGCCGAAACCGGTGCCGCCCAAATCCGGAATCGTCGCGGTCAGATTGACGGTGTTATAACTCGCCCCATCTGACCCGTTATAAAGCACGATGCTCCACCCCGTGAGATTTGTCCCGGCCGGGCCGGCGATTTCAATGGCTTCGCCGGCATCGGTGCCGGTGTTGTCGTAATGGATTTCGTTGAAAAAAATCGTGGTTTGCGCCGAGGCCGCATTGCAAAAAAGAAAAAAAGATAAAACCGCGAAGAGGAACGACACTTCGCGCATGCATTTAAATTGAAAGTTTTTACGCAACGCCACTGCCGGTGGGAAAAACATAGCCAGTCTCCTTGTTTGAAGTTCATTTGCAGCCAAGAAACAAATGCCCTCGCCCAACCCTGGGCCCGGAACATCATCACGAAAACAAATTTGTAAAGAGAAGAGAAATCCAATGAGGTGGAGTGAACGAGCGCGCCGGTTGCCGGCGCCGCCAATGCTCGCATTGACGCAAACAATACCGACAACGCCCCAATTTTGCGGATTCTCGCTTTCGCGGGAACGACTTCCGCGCAGGCAATTCCATCCACGCTCATTTTCGCGCGACGGTTTGGCGAACGTTCAATATAACTTTTATTTCCGGTGAATGCAACCTTTCTCTTTTAAAAATACAAAACCGACATTTATTTGAATAAAACCGAACAGTTTGTTAAAGAACCGGTAATGCCCGCGTCATCATCGCTTCATGTCGCATGGTTATATTGACCATGACAAGAAAAAAAAACACCAAAGAACCAAGAGGAGAATTGCATCATGTTTACCATCACCATCCTGTTTAAACCTGTCGCAGCAAAATTCATCGTCTCCAGAGGGGCGCCGCTGGCCGGCCTGGATGGCGACGTTACGGTTGTCGATATCGACGACGACGAAGAAGATAACGCGGGCATACCGGTTGATCCGCAACTGCGCGAAATCATTGCCGGCGCCCGCGCGGAAGCGATGCACGAATTTCTTAAAGAAACGCCGCACTTTTAAAGCGTAATTTTGACCACTCGCTTTCAAGGAGCGCATGATGATTTTCATCAATAAAGTCGAGCCGCCGACCGTGTTGCTGGTTGACGCCGATTCCCGGCAATGTCTCGAGAGCAAAAGCGAGCTCGAATCACAGGGTTACCGCTCATGCAAGTCGCGGCTTTGCTGTAGTATAATGACCACCTCCGCTATGAACACAGCGACTTTGAACTTCAACTTTGCAGGAGGTTTTTATGTGGATAACCAACTCGTTTCGCCGTGAACTCGTTGCCGGCAAATTGTGCTTGCTAACGATGCTGACCATGGCCGCACCCGGAGACAGCATGCAAACTGCCGAAGCCAAGTATGCCGCCGCGGTGACTTCGCCGCCGCGAGCCGCGGTTTTTGCAACACGAGATCCTGCGTCGCCCAAAACCAAGAAATCGCCGCCGCTTGATCGTCTCCCTCTCATTCCTAACCAAAAGCTCACCGCTGGACAAATTACTTCATTCTTCATTCGCGCGAATGACAGCAAACGGATTCAACTCTCAATGTTGGTTACCCATCAAAAAGAATTTACCCAAGCGGTTCGCCAAATACTGCAAGAGAAGGTGACGCCGCTGTTATTCTCGGCCGCAACTCTGCCGAACCGCATCGTCAATTTCGACCCGGCGTTGCTGCGCTTCGAGCAACGCGGCCGCATCTGGCAACCAAACGGTTTGAAAAATTCCCTCGACGTCTGGCCGTTGGAAGAAAGCGGCCGATTCGGTGGCATGATCAATGAGAGTCAGGTGCATCAGGGCGTGGTCTTGCTGCCGGGCTGGTTCGATCCTAACGCGCCCATCACCGTGCGTTATGGGGATTTTCATTAAAATATTTTGATTCATCTTCTTCAATTTCGCAATCCTGTTCATAGCGCGCAGAAATATAAGCTTTGTACAATCACTTGTAGGCTTGTTTTTGAAATTCGGTATCTTTAGGAAAAATTTTCGCCCCTTCGCTCACAAAGTGAATTAGCTTTTTCATGAGTCCGTCGAGATCGTGAGTTTGGCTCCTGTACCGTGAGTAAACTAGTTCCACCATCACGCAGGATGGTTCGACAACTTAGTGAAGCATAAAGGCGCTCGGAGGTAATGCTTTTTCTGCAAGTGGAATTCAGAACCTTGCCAAAATTCTTCCGCTGCTTCTCGCCAGTATTTGAAGTCTTTTTTAACAAGCTCAACGTATTCTTCCGGTTCCAGTTTTCTCATTTCCGCAAGAGAGAACCTACCTGTATTGTACAATAACTGGCCTTTATCAACGATTTCTTTAAAGAAGTATTGTCCAACCGCCAACTGATCATTTAATTCTTCGGGAGAGACGACCACCGGAGAAATGGCGATTTTTGATACCTTCTTTTGAATGGAGTCTGATTCTAAAATAGCCGTTTTTATGTCCAGTTCCAAATGTGGCCGCTCACTTGTATCCGCAACGAATAGCAAATCAATGTCGCTCTTCCAAGTCCATTTCTTTGTCGTGAGCGATCCGAATAGAATGATCATTTCAGGTTGGAACTTTTCAACAACCATATCTCGAATTAGCTCAAGCCCATCTTTGATTGGCTTGGGTAAATGTTCAAGATTCGCAATTTTGAGATTTTTCCTATCCATGTTTGTAACTTATTTTAATTCCTTAACTGTATCGTTGACAAAGCTCAATTATAGCCAATTTTATCTCAGTTGAGCCAAGAGCGATCTCATTCTTGGCTATTTCATATCGTAGTTCTGCGCCTTTAGCATCAAAACGTATAGGCCTCGATGGGCTTGCTCTATCAGCTAACTGTAGTAAATAACTTTGGCAATCTGAAAGTCCAAACTGTTCGGAAATATAAGCAAGATTCAAGAAGGGAAGGACATCAACAAAAATTCTTGCTGCTATCTGTACGGCACACGCCCTAATCCACCATTTAACAGCATCCCTATAATTTTTGCGCTCGAAGGCACGATTACCAAGCGACGTGCATAAGCTTGAACAGTATTCTTATTTTGACCGCGTTTGAAATCCAATTTTTCTATCTTATCTTGAACATCCGATGCCTCCAAATATCTACTATTGGGATAACGCCTGAAAAAAATCATCGAACGCTTCGGCAGTATTTTTCTCTAGCGCATACTTAAAGGAAATTCCTTCATCTATAGCTTTTTCACTTTCCTTAAAGGAAACGAACGATTTCATACTTTCTTTCATTTGCTGCTAATTTTGAGAGCATATCAAAATCATCTATTTTTTGATTTAGTTTTATGTATTCACTAAGAAGCATTTTTATTATCGCAATATTGCCATCATCTATTGCATATCGTAAGGCGCTTTTACCATCATTTTTTACAATCTTCATTACGTCTGCGCCTTTCTGAATAAGTAACTGTACTATTTCAGCATGCTCGTTGGCTACCGCTGCGTGTAAAGCTGTATATCCATTGTCTTGTTCATTAACATTTGCCCCCTTTTCAATCAACAATTGTACTGTGTTGATGCTTCCTAGCGCGGCTGACATCATCAAAACTGTTCTCCCATAGTCATTCTTTGCTTCTACATTTGCGCCCTTGTTTAGTGCTTTCACAACTGCCTCGAATTTGCATTTTGAAACGGCTTTTACTAAGTCTTTATCAGGCTGCCCATTGACGTATGACGATGTTAAATTCAATGTGGTTATTATCGCCAATAGAAAGTATTTCTTCATAAATTACTCCTTTCCATTTCCAAAAGTATTAATGAATTACGTAAATTCACGAATTGATTTTTTAGAACGACCCAAGCTCAGCGACGGCGGCCACGAGACGCGCCGATTGTAACCGCGACGGCCCGCCGCCGTTCGCTGCAGCGCATGGTTAGCGTGGTTAGAGTCAGATCCTGTTTTTGTGGTGAAACGAGTCATTGCCGCAGAATCTTCTCCATCGTTTTTCCTTTTGCCAACTCATCGATGAGCTTGTCCAAGTAGCGAATTTTTTGCATCAGTGGATCTTCGATTTCTTCTACCCGCACACCGCACACCACGCCCTTGATAAGCGCGCTATTGGGATGAATGCGTGGTGATTGAGCAAAAAAGGTTTCCAGATCGTTTTCCTGTTCGATTTGCTGCTGTAATCCCGCCTGGTCATAACCCGTCAACCAGCAAATGATCTGATCCACTTCTTCTTTAGTGCGATTCTTGCCTTTCGCCTTTTGAACATACAACGGATAAACCTTAGCAAATTTCATCGCGAAAACGTAATTCTTAGGCATCGTCATTCCTCCTGTAGATCGGGTTCAATGCACATGTTGTCTTCAGAGCGCTAACAGTTATTCAGCGAACAGAACCCATGTCGCGCCAGGTTTCCACCTTTAGCCATTTATTGCCATTATTGGCAACTTTTCGGCGAAAACTTGCCAATAATGGATATTCAGGAAGTGTCGAGTATTGGGAAGTTTTGCCGAAAGAGTATTCCCGCCAATATTGCCAATAGCGGAAAGTTTTGCGCCGGTTTCATGGCCAACTCCATGAGGTGATCAGTTAATCCTAATTTGAGAACTTCCTTTTAAATTTGAACTGCGTTCAACGCTTTGATGGGGTTCGGTGGTGAATCTCACCATTTCAAAATATGTCGAAAATGTAAATAAACCTTTTCCAAAAGTCAAGCGCGATTTTTGGTGGAAAACGTAGCGCCCCGTTCGCGGGGCAGACAAGACTGCGTCCGGAGGATGTTTGCGCTACTCACCAGTCATAAATTTTCGCGCCATGGCTTAACAATCACTTAATATGTCCTTTATTTCCGGTTAATGCTGATTTTCTAAATTACTCTGGGAAAATATAAATCAGTCAAGAATTGAACCAAGAGTCAGGAGGAACTGATGAACCGCAAGTTTGTTTCGACGCTAGTGGCTGTGATGTTTATGAGTTCGGTTGTTTTCGCCGGCAATGTTGTCGTTTCGGGAAACCTCACGGCGAACACGACATGGACGAGCAACAACACTTATTTGCTGAACGGCTTTGTGTACGTCAAAGCCGGCGCGACGCTGACGATTGAAGCGGGCACGGTGATTTACGGCGACAAAGCCTCCAAAGGCGCGATGATTGTCGAGCAGGGCGCAAAGATTATGGCTGACGGCACGAAGGAACGCCCGATCGTTTTCACCAGCGCGCTGCCGGCGGGACAACGTTCGTATGGCGACTGGGGCGGCGTGATTATCTGCGGCAAGGCTCCAATCAATGTTCCCGGCGGCACCGCGACTATCGAAGGCGGCGTCGGTTCGACTTACGGCGGCACCGATGCAAGCGACAACAGCGGCGTGCTGCGCTACGTGCGCATCGAATTTCCCGGCATCGCGTTTCA
>Ga0247727_10009216_pt1 | contig 17989 bp, 15 predicted proteins | sample WisWelCaveWW1625_FD_202498 | JGI IMG/M metagenome (GOLD analysis project Ga0247727, IMG submission 202498) | Biofilm microbial communities from Wishing Well Cave, Virginia, United States - WW16-25 | ecosystem: Environmental > Aquatic > Deep subsurface > Groundwater > Cave microbial mat | place...
CCGACCGCGCGGCCGTGTTCCAAGCTGCGGCCGCGGAGCGCGGTCTACTACCGCTCTACGTAGAAAAGGACTTCTGGGTGTGCTGGTCGCTGCGCCGGCTCTTCGTTCCAGTGCTCGTCGATGGCATGGTATTCAAAGGTGGGACTTCCCTGAGCAAGGTGTGGGAGGCCATCAGCCGGCTTTCGGAAGACATCGATCTCACGCTACCGCGCAACGGTATTCCAGGGGCTGAGCGCATCGAGATTCACGAGACCCAAAGCGTTAGTGAGCGAAAGAAACAGAAGGGCCGACTCGACGGCGCCCTCGAAGCCTGGTGCGGCGGACCCGGCGTCGCGGCCGTTCGCGCGCGCATCGAAGCGGCCTTAGGTACGACGACGGGCTGGGCGCTTCGAAGCGTGGCCGACTCGATGAAGTTCGAGTACCCCAGGGGGTTGCCATCGGCGGGGCACGGCGGCGCCTACGTAAGGCCCATTGTGCAACTCGAGTTCGGCGTGACGATGCCCACTGAGCCAGCAGAAGATCACAACATCCGACCATATGCCGCCCGGGTCGGCGAGTATCGCATGGGTTCCGCTGACGTGAGGATCCGCGTACTCGCCCCCGAACGAACGTTCTGGGAGAAGGTGACCTTGGTTCACGCGGAGAACAACCGACCGGAGCCGAAAGCCGGAGCCCGCGTGTCGCGGCATTACGCGGACGTGGCGTCTCTTACAGATCATGAGATCGGCACTCGCGGGCTGGCGCAGATTCAACTCCTGCCTCAGGTCGCACGAGAGAAGGAGCGCTACTTTTACCAGGCGTGGGCTCGTTACGCTGACGCGGCGCAGGGGAGACTACGGCTCGTCCCACCTCCGGCGCATGAACGGGTGCTGCGTCGGGACTATGACCAGATGCGGGAGATGTATCATGGGGACCCTCTGCCGTTTGACACAATCACAGAGCGACTGGCGCAGCTCGAAGCGACCGTGGCACACAATCCCTATTTCCGACAAGGAGAGAGCTGACACGTCACGACGACAACCTCGCTGAGAACGCCCCTCGCAATCGCGTAGTACAGATATCACAGCATGGATTCGCTCGAACGTACCCTCCGCCGAGATCCGCTCGAAGGCCGCGGAGCCTTGCCAACGGTGCTTTGGATTTGACCAGTCGGGACGGCGGGATTTGACCGGTAATGCCGCGAGCGTAGCGAGCGGCGGCGGCAAACGCGCCGTCACGACAAGGCCCCCGCCGAGGCGGGGGCCGAGTCGGGACGGCGGGATTTGAACCCGCGACCCCCTGAACCCCATGCCCTCGATTAGTCGGGGGAGTTACGACAAAGAGTAGCAACTACGCGATGTTCTGGGCATCGGTGTTGTGACAGCAAGCCCGAAGAGCGAGCGAAAGTCGCGAGAAACTCACACCAGAACTCACACCATGATTTTCAAGGTCGGATTGGGCTCCCGACCCCCCTAGAAGGTTTCGGGGGGTCGGGTTTCTTCAGTGGGCAGGTTCACCCTTCCACCCATCTTGCGAACTTGTCCCATCCGATCCGACGAGGCTTCTTCGCCTTGTATGGAAACCACCGAATCCCGCCAACGCTTATGATGACTGTGCCGCGGATCTTCCTGTGCCACTTTCCTTGCAGTACCACTTGGATGCCTGCCTTCCCCAGCTGGAGAGGCTCAGTGATGATTGCCTCCACCCACTTCTTAGGCCGGCCTCTAGCCATGGAACGCCTCCCTCGCTTGTGTGGCGTTAAGCACGTGAGACTCGGTTAGGTTTGCTCGCTCTCGACTGAAAGCTGAGGCAAGTCGTCGACACGCGCGAGCAAGGTTCGTTGCCCTGGGATTAGCGAGCCCTCTGCCTGAATTCGAAGGCCGACGATGCGAAGGCGAGCACCGGCGCCCATCGTGGTGATAGAACTATGCACGTCAGGGTTTAGTGGCGCGATCTCAGTCCGGCACCGGACCTCGCTTCCAGCCTCGACATCAAGCGAGATAGCGAAAGCCTCCCCGCCGTGGGTGGGGCGTGGTGTGGCGAAAAGAGTTCCCTCAACGGCCCCTCCGTCCAACTGTCCCGACCAAGTGGTGGCCGCATTCGGCCAGAATGCCGGGCAGATCAGTTTGTATTGGCACCACTTACACGCTGCAGGCGACGGGGATGCCAGCTCTTTCGCACCGGCCCCAGCTTCGAGTTTCTGGTTGTACTTGTCCAGGAGGGCGACTGCCTCTGCGGCCTCTCTCTCGCAATCGACTGGATCGAGGCCGACCTCCACAGCGGGCCCCGCAAGCGGCAAGAGCACCCCGCGCCGTGGCCACCAACCGAACTCCTCCTTTACCAAGTAGCGGTATATGCGAAGCTGCCGGACATAAGCTTCTTTCACGGCGTCCGTCTGAGCCTCCTCGTCATATTCGAGTATCTCCCCGCTCTTGTAATCGACGACCTCACCATCGCGGATAAGGTCGGGTCTACCGACCAGCTTCCCCCCGCACGCAACCAATTGCTGTTCGCGAACAGCCCTTGGAGCGTCTTCGAGACGTCTGGTTGGCCCCGGTAGGAGCGGCGAGGCATGCGCCAATTGGGTGACGAGTTCCTGAGCACGGAGTCGCACGCTCGCTTCGGCGAGGTAGTATCCCGGCCACGTTGCCGGTAGACCGAACCGACGATCGAGAGGATGATCATTCGCGCGCTCGTGCTGGCGCGCGATGGCGTCGGCCCAAAGCCGGTCCAGAGCATGGTCAAGAGACTGAGCGCTAGGATCGACCTCCGGAATCTTCTCGAGAACCTCATGGTAGGCAGTTCCCAGCCACGCCCTCGGGCTTCCCAGCGCAAAGGCGGAGGCACCGCTGGCCCGCGACAGACCGGCGCGAAGCAAGCAGGACCGCATGACCTCGACGAGGGTCGGGCTGGTCGCGCGGATCTCTGCCAGCTGCACCTTGCCCACGATCAGAACGGCCTCCTGAGCACCTCGAAGATCGACTTGAACGTGACCTGGCAGCCTGCCCCTACTGCCTCAGCGTATGCCCTAGCGAGCCGAGGGCCGAAGAGGTTCGGATCGGTGTTCCAGAGCGGGTGAGTGATGATCTCCACCTGGTTCCCGCGGCGTCCGGCCTGCAGGCCCCCGTACGTGAGGCGCTGCCACCCGGTCATGGCCGCGAAATACGGCCCCGCCGCGGCTGCGTCTAGACCATTCCAGTAGGACACCGAGAAGTCGATCTGAGCGTTCGGGTCCAACGCCAGTCGAGCCAGATCGAGTCCCAGCCGCCAGTCCAGAATGTTGTGGTATGCAAGGTTGCTGAAGTCGCGGAGGCAGTCAGGGCACGACGTCTGGCAGATGTCGGCGTGGGCGGCAGCGACAAGCGGTCCATGGAACGTGTTGCTCGTATGGCCAACGACGAAACGGAGTAGGCTTTCCGCCTCCGTCGGGGTGCCGAAGTACGAACTGTACCCGGCGCCATTCTCCAGGTTGTCTGAGATGAAGATCTGGCCTATCACGTGCCCGTTCGGATCCTGCATGACACGCAAGCCGACCTTGAGCTCGCGCTCATCGATGTCTAGTCGCAGCGCCGCAGCCCTCCTCAGCAGGAAGCCCAAGGAGTAAAGGGCGGATCGGCCTTCGACTCGCAGCGGCACAGCGCTTACGCCCACCGGCCAGGTTCGAATGCCGAGAACCAGAACATCGGTAGGCTTGACGGAGGCGAGAGCCCGCCGATCGAGAGCTCCACCGGGTGCGAGCGGGGGGTTATTGACGCCGATCTTGGCCAGCGCTTCCCGCGTGACCCAGGTTTCGCCTTGGGCAAGCTTCTCGAAGTCGAACTGCTGGCCCTCGTTGTCGTTGACGACATAGACCGTGTCGGAGCCGCTCCAGATCTCAAAATTCGCGACGGGCGTCATCGCGATTGGCATTACGCCAACCTTTGGCCGCGACGCACGGGGGGTCCACTCGAAGACTCCGTCGAAGTCACGGCTCCCTCCGAACCACGTGCGGAACCCTCGCGGTTGGGACAGGCGAACCAAGTCGTAGTCGGGCGCTGCTGCACCGCAAACCGGACAGGTCTGCGCCGGATTCGCCGACCCGTCGACCGCCTGGCACCGCCGGCACAATCCGATTGCCAGAGGCGGGCCGAGAGGATTTGGCTGCTCAACGACCAGGTTCCCTTGCGGCTGGTAGTCCACGACGCCGACCGAACTGTGAATCAGGCCGTCCTTCACCGTCTCGGAGCACGGGGCGAACTGGCTGATCGCGATGTCGAGGTCGCGGTCGATGACGCCTTCCGGAGGCCATTCGTAAGCCCCTGCCGGCCTTTCATGGAAGAGGAAGCGAACCCGTGTTGGGAATCCGAACATCGGCAGAATGCCGATATTCGCGAGCCGCTCGCTCAACGATCTTTGAGGGAGCCTAGGGTCCGTCGTCGCTGCCGTCACCCGTGCAACGAGGTGGTTCTGGACGTAGTCGATGAGCGTCGGTCGCTGCGCCTGGAGCTCTGGCGTCGTGTACGAGAGAAGCACGTCGGACGTCCGAGCGATGGCCACAGGATTCTGCTGGATCCACCCTTCAACGAGCTGGGCAACCGTCCTCCCGGGCGGCGTTCCCGCAGGAGGCTGGGCGGGGGGAGCACCCCAGTCAGCCGCATCGCCGAACTCGCCGTGGACGTTGTCGCCGCCCTGGGCTACGAACAAGCCAAGCGCGAGAAACGCTTGCCGTAGTATTTCTTTGGCGAGCACTCGCTGGAGGATGACCTCACGGCGCATGTCGACGTACGGCTGTGGCGGGGGATCGGACGTAATCCGGTCGGGGCGCTGGAAGTAGTAGTCGTCGTGGCTGCGGCCGCGGCACAAGGTCAGCGCGACTGAAAGGCCAGCGCCTCGCCGGCCTGCGCGGCCGACGCGCTGCTGGTAATTGAAGCGCATCGGCGGCATGTTCGCCATCATCACTGCAAGTAGTGATCCGATGTCGACACCGGATTCCATGGTTGTCGTCACGCTCAGGAGGTCGACCGCGTCGGTGATCTGGATCTCGTCGGGCGGTGGAAGGCAGATGTCCTGGAACAGTCGCTGGCGCTTCCTTCCATCGCTCTTGCTCGTCTGCCCGGTGAGCTCCTCGCAGTTGAGGCGAAACAGCGGGCCCGCTTGCGTCGCGAGGTAGCTGTAGTAGTCGGGGGCCGGGTGGGGGCCAGCGATGGGCTGGGGCGGCCCGAGAGGAATGTGGCAATCCGTGCAGACCCCACCGGACGGATGTAGGTGGACGCGGCGACACTGCTGGCACTCGTAGTACGACACCCCCGGACGCATTAGGCACAGGTTTTGGACCACGATGACGTGCTGAGTCAGAGCGCCTGCTCCGTTCAGGTAGTTCAGGACGTCCGCGGCGAAGGCCTGCGCCGCGAGGCCCTGCTGCTGGGCCACCGTCGAGAGGTACTGCGCGACGTACCGGGGCGGGGTTGGCTGGCTGGCCGCGCCATGGGTCGAGAGACGCCGTCTCGCCCCTAGAAGCCGGATGACGCCGTCAGCGGCTTCCTGGACAAGCGGATTCGGAGGCGGCGCACCGATGCGGTCTGTCGTGGCATAGGCGATTCGGAGCGATTCCAAGCTGCGCCGCCCGGAGGCGAAGACAACGTCCATCACCTCCAGGAGGGACTGGTCCTGAATGCGGCGCAGGTGGTCTCGCTGAGGCTGCGTGAGCTGGGCTGTGCCCTTAGCCTGCGGCACGGATCCAGGCGGTCCCCAGAGATATAGGTCTCGCCAGCCCCCAGACTGGTTCTGCGGGTCCGTCCATATTACGTCTTGGGTGAATCCGCCCGGATTCATTCCATTGGCGAGGAGCTGTGCTGAAGCGTCGGCTGCAAGCTGGGCTATGTGGAACGGCCCTTGAGCTGCGCGGGTGAGTATGCGTTGGGCGGCCTGCTGACAGCTCAGCCCGGGGTGGGAAGGAGACTGTAGCTGGGCCGTCGCCGGGTTAGCAGCCATCGAGAGGGCTGCCGCCTCCGCTGGGTGCGTGCCGCCAAACGCCGCCGCGAGAGCCTGGTCCTGTGCTGGGAGAGCCTGTCCGGAGATCTGCGCCGCGAACGCCTGCGCGCCAACACCCTGCACTGCGATCGCCTGTGTGATCGCTTGACGGAGCGCGTCTCGGTAGTGGGAGAAACGCATGCCCGCCGACAGCTTCGCAGCATCCTGCCGGCTGTCCGAGAAGACCACCAGCTTGCGGGCCTGAGTCGCTCCTGCGTCAGCGACCTTGCGTAGAAGCGCATCCGAAAGCACTTGGGCGATCTTCTGGAAGCCGGTCCGCAGGGTGCGTACGGGAGAGCCGATTTGACGGCGCGACCAATCCGCGTCGCAGCGGGGGCATCGGGCAGGATACGCCTGGTTCGCGCTGTCGTTCGTCGGCGGATTCGCGCCGTGCATTGCCGGCACGAAATAGAGGTAGCCAGGTCCCCCTAGAGCCACTTTGCCGTCACCGGGCGTAAACCGGGCGGCCCTCCATGACCGCGGCACTCCATCCTGCGTCCACCCTGGTGACGCCGGCGTCACACCCGGGGCACCAGGCCAGTAGACAGCATACCGGAGGTAGTCGCGATCGAGCGATGCCATGTCTGGCGACGCTTCGAGATCTGGGTGGTCTGGGCTCAGGTACCACTCGTTCGGGTTCAGCCCGGTCTCGCGCCGGTACCCGCCGAAAAAGATGTCGCCGCACGCCTCGCAGTAGAGCAGCTCGAGGACTCGTGATCCACAGCCACAAGTCAGCGTCGGGACGTAGTGGAGAGAGCCCGCGGGGCATGGGCCGTTCCGCGGTGGCGCCTGCGTGCAGCCCGGATTAGTGCAAGCCCAGAGCCCCTGAAGGTTCCGGAAGAAGATGTGCGCTCGCACGGGGAGAGGGGCTGTGCCCACGGCACCTCGCGCAGCCGAAAGGCCAGCAAGCAGCCCCTCGAGCGACTCGAGGCCATCCGCTGGCGGTAGCCCGGGAAACATGGCCGCCGCGATCTGATCAGGAAACTTAGGTTCGAGCTGGGGTGCGTGTGCCGGACCAATGGCACACGCTAGTCGAAGTGCGTCAGCCGCCGTAACGTGCCTGAGCGCGGATTCGAGAACTTCTTCGGGGGCTGTACCTGGCGCTAGTGCCGGAGCTCCGACTGCAGCGTGGAACGCGCCAGCAAGGGGCGCCGTGAGGGAAGGCGAAGCGCGGAGATCGTGGCGGAGCTGGCACAGCGCTGCCGCACTCGCGCGCACAGGAGCAAATGCCCCCGCGTTCAGGGGCTGTGTCGCGCCGCCAGCAAGCCGGAAGCGATTTCGATTCCGCCCGAAGAACGCTTCGAGGTACTGGAGCCCTGCGGTGCCGCTCGCTACCGACGCGCTCGACGCGATGATGCGAAGCTGGTCAGAGTCGGGGCCTAGCCCAAGCCGATCGAGCAGGACCCTGATAATGTAGGCGACCTCCGTGCCGGGCGTCCCGCGATAGGTGTGCAGCTCGTCGACGACCAGATGGAATACGTGAGATGGGTCGGCTTGCAGCCACTGTCTCGTCTGATCGAAGATCCTCGCCTCGACTCCGCGCATCAGCATGATGTTGAGCATCGAATAATTCGTGATAAGGACATCGGGCGGCTGATCTTGCATGTCCCACCTCGACCACATCTCGCCGCCGCCCATACTGGGGAAGAACCGCGCCGCGGGTGATCCCGCAACCAACTGAGCGTCGCGTTCGATACTCACGAGCTCGGCACGGAGCCTTGCCGTGGCGGCCGCCGTGCGATTTCCTGAGATGGGAGTCCGGCCAGTGTATCGCCCGAAGTAGAAGCAATTCCCGGATCGGTGCGCCTGGAGCCACGCTCGAGCCTGCGCACCGTCCAAGCCGTCGCGGAGGCGCGCGAGCTGGTCCTCGACGAGCGCGTTGAGGGGATAGAGGATCAGTGCGCGAACCGCCGGAGGCCGGTTTTCGTGCGCCCGCTGCGGGATCCGGGGCGCCCATCTCCTCTTGCTTCCCTGGATCGACCAGTGATTCCACCAGTCCCACTGGGCCGGCCGGGGACCCGGAGCCTGCCACGCTGAGGACTCGCGAATCAGCGATGCGGCGATGGGCAGGAGGAAGCACTCCGTCTTGCCTGAACCGGTGCCCGTCGTGACGACCACATCGCGACCGTTCACCACAGATTCCTCGAAGACGTCTCTTTGGTGCGTGTAGAGTTCCCACGTCGGGGGAAAGAGGCCCTGGGATACGAAGGTGACGAGATCCGCAAGCGCACCTGCCGCCCAGGGCGCTGCGAGCAGGATCTGGGCTACATGCTGGAACGTCTGCCCGCAGGTCTGGTACGCGGGCACCGGCTCAATCAGCGGGTGACGATAGAGCCGCCCATCAGTGTCGAGGATCTGGCGGCGCTCTGCCACGAGGTCTGCGTACCTGAGGTCGAACGGGCTGTCGAGGTACCTCAGGTAGGTGTCACGCAGGCTTTCGAAGATCGCAAGCGGATTGCTCACCGGATCTCCTGTCGCAGTAAGGCGGACGAAAGCCCGGCGATGTCAGCCGGGACGTCGGAGTAATCGAGGACGCCTGTCGCCGCATGGAAGGAGGGCGGCACCCCCGAGCACAAGATCAGCCCTCGCTCGATGAGAAAGGGCGGGCGGCATATTCCTGGGACCGAAAGACGGCGAGCACGAGCGTCGTACTGGAGAACGCGCCTACGCGCTCGTCTAAGCACTATGTACTTTCCAACCTGGTTTGGTATTCGAAACGCGATACCCCGAGTACAGAGCAAGATGTAGTGCTGGTACCTGAACGAGAATCGAAAGAGCCCCGCCCCCGTGTTGACAGCCTCGTCGCGGGTTGCCGGCCTCCAGCGAAGATCCGAAACGGCGAAGCGCTCGATCCGCCAAGCTGCTCCAAAGGGCAGATCAGCTCGGCGCCGCACAGTCGGATCATCAACGGCTGGAAGGCTCATCAAAAGCGCTCCCGGAGCGCCCATCTGTAGCGCCAAACCGACTCGCTGCGCGACCCCGTGTAGAGTGTCGAGATCGTTAGCGAACAGTCTCAGCTGATCCGGGCAGGCGGCTGCTGAGATCGCCTCAAACTCGGTTCCGGCGGTAGCGTTCTGAAGCCGGCGCAAAAGGTTAGACGACCGTGCCCCGGCGACTACCCCCAGGCAGCCCCGCGGATGCCGGGTAACGGCGAGACTCGGGGGAGTTACGCGCCAGTCGCGGCCGCCGGCTCCAGCGAAGAACTCAGCGTGTCCCAGTCGCTGTAGGTTGAGACGGAGGGCCTGGTATAGCGGGAAACTGTCTCGACCGCTGCTCTCTTCCGTGGAAGCCTCATCCGAAGCCTCGTCGGCATTGCCTAGATGCAGCTCTTCAACGGCGGCCCGGAACTGCTGCCACGAACCCTCCCGGCGCGCAGACATCCACAGAAGGAGCGCGTCGGCGCTCACCGCAGCCTCCGCCAAATAGCTTTCGCGGTGCGCTTATACGCCTGCCACAACGCAGTCGTCTCGGGGCCCGGAGGGTTAACATCTAGACCCTTGCGCCCAACGGCCAGGATGGCTGAGCACCAAGCGGCTATCCGCCGTAGCTCCGGCCGACCAACGTGGATACGGTCTCTTGGCTTGACAGGTCGCGGACTCCCGACGAGCACGACGCGAGCAGTGCGCTTGTCGCACCGCAGAGGATCGAATGGCGCTGCCCAGACCGGCGTAAACCACGGGAAGCCGATGCATGTCCCCGCGCGTAGATCGTCACGAGGACGGCACACTTCGACCTCACCGGGTATAGCCCCAAGCAGAACCGGGTTCGACGACGCGCACAGGATCGCCTGACCCCCTTCCGCAGACAGACGCGGGGGGCGAACGAGAACACCACAGACGACGGGTCGGGTGCCATCTTGATCGGAATCGGAGCCTTCCATCGACCACCTGTATGCATCCCATCCGTCCCAATCTTCAGCCCCTTCGCGAATGGAGTACGTACGCGACGCGCTGGTGCACCAAACCTGGTGCTGGCCGGGTTGGTCCCAGCCGGGGGCCGAATAGGCCCCCAGAGGATCCTCGACTGCCACCTGCCCGTCGATTAAGACTTGGTCCGCAGGTCCCGGAACCCCCCGGAGGCGGATGCGGGGCGGGTACCCCTTGAGCCAGGTCGAGCGCTCAAGTCGGATGCCTCCCTGCAGAACAATCTCGATCTCGGCAAGGGGGCGAAGGACATCGAGAATGTCGCCGCCGCCCCTGGGTGGAACCGGAGTCCGGGGGACGACCCCTCGAAGACCAATCCAGCCAGGCGGCATCCCGGCCCTCTCGTCGACTTGCTCTGGAGCCGGACTACCGGTGAGAGCGATCGCACGTGTGACTTCGTCCAGGCGTTCTGTGGTACAAAGAACGACGTGCTCTTCTCCTATCACGAGCCGGGGTCCGCTAACGAAACCATTGAGGTCGCTATGCGGACAAAGCACATAGACGTCGCGCCCGCCCAAGGACCAGCGCACTGCCGCCCAAGCCTCACTTGTCGCCTGCCATTCGATCCCTTGGCGGAGAAGCGTCCCCAAGTCAGGGAGAGTGACGTCCTGAAACCACTCATCCTGAAGCGCGATCATCTCGGGGGGATTCCCCGAACCGGACGCAATCATCTCCTCGGGAAGTGATGGATCTCGTTCAGGCAGCAGCGAGACCCTAGCGAAACCTGCTTTCTCGAAGACGAGGCGCACCTCGATTCGAAATGCCCGCTCGACTGACCCTGGTTCTTGAGGCGCCCGAGCAGTTGCCCGGTCCTCCTGAGGAGCGCTGGGAGCGCGAGTTGGCGGACGGTACCGGCGGGGAGCCTTGGGGCGTCTTAACGATTCCTTCGTGGCGCTGGCCTTCGGGACGTCCTCCTGGGCGGGCGCGACCTCACCCGGAACAGCTGCCGGTCGCATCGGTAAGTGCCCTGGCGCTGCCGATTCGCTCGCGGCACCCTGGCCATTTGACCCGTGCTCCCATTCCTTCGGAGCAGTCTGCAGCTCCGGGGTGATAATGGGCCCCGGTGGGGGCGCGCCTTGGTCCACAGAGAGTGGTGGCGCGGCGGGGGCGTGCTCTCGGGCCCCCTGCGAAATCGCAGGGCTTGGGAGTCCGGGCGCGCTTTCGGTCCTAGCTTCGCCGCTGGTGCCTACGTCATCAGTGAGGGCACCGTTGACGACACGTTTACTGAGTTCAGTTTCCCCAGTCGGTTCCCTCTGACCCGCGGCCTGTGAACCGGGGAGGGATTCGACCGCTGAAGCCCGACCTGAGGACTTCGCGTCGTCTTCCGCCAGTGTCGGAGCCGCCTCCGCAATCTGCTCCAGCCGGTGCCCGCTCGTTTCAGCTCCCGCAGACGGCCGCGCGCTCTCCGCGGCAAGGTCGGGACCGACGATCGCTCTCTCGTTGCCGGCCCTCGGTGAGGCGGCATCGCGGCCCGGCACCGGGCGCCCAAGCTCAGAGCCGCTTCGGGCCCGTCGTCGCGACCTAGCAATCATCCGAATCGCGGTGAACGCGATTGCCGATGCGAGCGCCAGCCCGCCGACAGTCAGCAGCAGGTTGATTCCGTCCAACTCTCTGTCTCGGCTATTCCCTTGGGTTCGTGGCGCCGCTGCCTGTCCCCCTGCTTCGCGTGCCTGGAGGCGTCGTGGTAGCGACGCCCGTCTTCCGTGCTTCTAGACTAACCCCGACCATTGCACATGCCGATCGTGCCGGGCAACGAAAGCACGCGGGTGTGACAGGAAGACAGGTTCGCTGGCCATGCACGACCAGATTGATGTGCAGGGCCTTGCGGCGAGCTGGCTGAACCGCGTCCTGAAGAGCGTCGTGAAGCGAACGTCGTCGATAGATGGCGCTCCGACGAAGGACTCCCAAACGCCTGAGAATCCGAAACGTGTTCCCATCAACGGGGAAGACAGCCCGGCCTAAGCTGTACAAGAGAACGCAACGTGCTCCCTTCCATGAGAGCCCTGGAAGCCGGGTTAGCACTCTCTCCGCAGGGGCATCGGAGAGGCCGTGTAGCATGTCCAAGGAGAGGGAGCCAGCCGCTCGGCGCACGCTCGCTAGAAAGCGCTTGAGCGTACGCGCCTTCTGCCTATGGAGCCCGCCTTCTCGCAGGACTCTCTCTATCTGCCTTTGGGGAGCTCTCTCAAGAGCTTCCCATGATGGATAGGCCGCCCGTAGCCGCGACCACGTCTCCCCAAAACGAGCCAGATCGGTTTGGTAGCTCAGGATAATGTAGACAGCCTCATCAAGCGGGTCGGCCTTGTTGCCGAGCAGTGCCTCCGGAGTGCCGTATGCTCGCTGAAGCAACCTATCCAGCCTTGCAAGTTGCTTGCGCGCGTTCGGTTGAAGCGGCGAGGACATCTGCATGGCAGCGAGCTCCTCATCCGGCCGCTCGGATCGCAGCACCGACGACACCTTGGACCAACTGCGGTGGGACCGAATTACCGATCATCTCGTAGGCGCTGCGCCGGCACACCAGAGCACTTGGGAACGTGACCGAGTCGGACAGACCCTGTAGCCTCGCGTACTCTCTGACAGAGAGTGATCGCTCCGCTGCGTAGTGATAGACGCAATCGTACTTCGTCGAAAGCGCCGTGGAGGGAGCATCGGGATGTAATCGGCGGTATGCCGAGTCGTACCGGCGAGACAACCCGTTTAGATGTTCCCCGGGGATCGCCCGCGCACACCCGCCTGGCGGAATGTGCCGCAGGCGGCTGAGCGTTTCAGTGTTTACGCCCGGCGTGCGCGTGTCGTGCAAAACGTTCGGTGCACCATGCCGCGCCCACCGCTGGAAGGCCGTCTTTGGTTCAGATGCGTACAGTCTTTCAATCTCGGGCTGCCCTGGGTCTAGCAGCGGTAGATCCGAAAGAGCTTGCGATGCGGACGTCACGCCGAGGTTCTCAGGGTCTGCGAGGATGTCCATGTAGACCTTTAGCTCGGCAGGGACCTTCCGATTGTGCCTGACTGCGGCATACAACGGCCCGAGATCCCGCCCAGCAGTAGGAAGCTTCTCGCTACCGCTCCCGTCTCGAACGGCAAGAATCAGCATCCGTCGGCGTGCCTGGGGAGTCCCATAGGTCGAGGCGTCATAGATCTGATACTCGACCCGGTACCGTAGGCCCCGAGCGGGATGAGCGAGCCTTTCTAAGAACGATCGAAGGGTCTTGCCGGCGCGATGGCGTGCAAGATCAGGCACATTCTCGATCAGCACCATTCTCGGCCTTACCAGGGCAACGTACTCGGGCATGGCGGCGAGAACCCTATTGTGCCCGTTTCGCCCATCGTGATGCCCGTTGCGCAGTTGACTAAATCCCTTGCACGGCGGACCTGCAGCGAGTAGCTCGACATCCCCGAACTGCCGACGATCAGTCTTGAGGGTAGCCCGGCCGTTCTCACTCAGGAGGTTACAGGTCGAGGCAACAGGCTCTGGAGCGTTGTGATTGTAGATGGCAACCGCTTCGTCCCAGGAGTCGTATGCCTTGGCGATATGGAAACCGAGCGCGCGGAGCCCTTGGCTGATCCCCCCTAGGCCACAGCAGAGCTCTATAGCGACGTTGACCTTGGCTTCCGCTAACGAAGCGGTAGTCGGAGTCTTGTCGGGCACCGTCAGTATCCCACCACAAGCACACCCTCAAGAGGCAGTCGCAGCCGCGAGCTTGCAAACAGAGTATCGAAGAAGCGGCCCACCGTGTTGAAGTCGTCGCTGCCGCGATATGTATTCCGCACCGCGATGGCCGCGTAGCGAACGCCTTGCATCATGCACGCTTGGAACAAGTCCTTCAGGAACTGGTTGTTGTCCACCCCTCGGCCGGCCTCGACCTCCAAGACGAAACCCTCAGCCTCGTGCCAGGCGTCGGTGTCGAAAGATTTCTCGACTTTCCCGTTCCTGCCGAACAACACAGGCACGTTCAGCCTTTGAGTTCTCTTCTTGCCTGCCTCCACTCGAAAGCCAGCGGCGGTGAGCCCCGGTGCCACCTTGCTCAACACCGCGTTGCTGTCGAGTTGGTGCTTTCGTGATTCGATGTGAGGCGCTGCAGCTTCGAAAACCGAAACTACCGCTCGCGCAAGATCCGGTGGACGCGATGACGCAGGATAGTATGCCCAGTTGATCACCTTCGGGCCGATGTCCCTACTCGGTCCGACACTGTGTCAGCGCCGGTCCGCCTTGCGGACCCCACACACGATGCACATACCAACGCCGCGTGAGAAATTCCCATGCTCTCCTTCGCAGAAGCCGCGCTCGCACTTGTGACAGTATCGCAGGGTTTGGCGCCGACGCCTGAACACCTCGCGGCAGATCCAGCAGTCGGCCCACTCGCCCTTCTCGATGAGGTCCTTTGCTGTAGGCTCCGGCATAAGGCTCCGTGGGGTGCTGCCCGCTGCCGAGTGGGGCAACCTACCTCTGGGACGCGTCAACAGTACACTGTGTCATTGCCCGTTGCAGGGGTAGGGCGTTTTTGCGGCAGCTGGGGGCGCTTTTGCGGCACGGTTGGCGACTGAGCTCCCGGTCCAAACCCGCTGATCAGCCTCCTAGTCACCCGACAGCTAACCCCTTGCCGAACGACGGCCGAGGGCTGCCGACCCCCCGAGCGCCACGCACTGCCTTGACGCGTTAGCTAGCACGTGCTAGCATCACTCATGCCTCGGCGAACCAAGCCCTCCACCGAGATGATCCGCCTCCCCGGCGACGTTGTTCGGGCTCTCCGGCGCCGCGCCGCCACGGCCGACATTACAATCGCCGAGGCGGCCCGGCAGCTCATGCTACCCAAGGACGCGGGCCACCCTCTCGATCTCCAGGAGCACGTCGTATGGCTTCACGGCCGGCTGCTCAAGAGGCAAGACGATCTAGTCAGCGTCTTCGAGGAGGCGGGCGCCGACTCGGGTGCAGTGGACCGAGCGATCGACGCCCTGCTGCGGCTGCACAAAGAATGGCCCGAGGAAGAGAACGGCTATGACTTCTCGATCCTCGGACTCGGGCAGCCCGTTTAGGAGCCCGAGAAATCACTGGTTCTGCAAGCCGCGCTTCCCGCGCGGCTTCGTGCTTCAAGGAGGGGCGTGAGTGACTAGCAGCCGTTCCACCGGGGTGACTAGCGGAGTCCACCAGGAGTTCTACCGGCGTTTCTGCCGGGAGTGACCAGCAGGAATTAGCCGGGGAGTGGAGCACAACCATGACAGCAAAGCCGCCTCGCCAAGCTCCTGACGACATCGAGGGCCAGGTGTACGCCTACGGTCGGCGAGTCCGCGTCGTGCAGCTATGGCGTCAGTTGGAACGCAGCGATCGCTGGACCTACCTGGGTCGCCTGGCCCCCAAACAATGCGGGATCAACTACCTCATCGCCCGCTTCGGCGGTGGCACGTACAGAGCGAAGCTGTACGGCGACTGGAGTCGCGCGCTGCGGCGCGAAGAATACTTGGAGCAGGTCACCTTCAGACTCTATGGCCAGCCGAGCCAGGAGACGCTCCGAGCCATCCGCAGGATGAGCGGTGCGTAGCCGAGGCCCTCCGCATTCGATGCCACCCTTGATCGAGCTCAGCCTCCCCGACGGCCTCCCGCCCTGGCTCGCTGCCTTTGTTGTCGAAGCGCAGCGCGAAACGGATACGCTCTGGGACAACGGCGCCGAGCAGGCGGCCGCCGCGCGCACCGCCCTGCTCAAGAAGCTGCTCGTCACCGCTCAAGCCTGGCTCGACGCCAAGCTCGACGCCCACGTGGCCGCCCACGAAACCGGCCGCTGCGAAGAGACCATCCGCCGCGCAGTCCGGGAGGGAGCCATCCTCGACCGGCGGGCCAATCCCCGCGGGCGACACAAGATCCGCCGCGGCGACCTCCAGAAACTTGCTGCCCCCGCGACCCAGCCGTATGATCCCACTGCCGATGCCCAGAGCATCGCCCAACTCCGGAGGAAGCTATGACCCGGAAGTCCAGGCGGTGCTGGTCGAAATCCATCGGTGAACGCGGTAACCGGGTGCGGCTGTACGAGAAGTACCACGGCGGCCCGATCATGCGGTCGGTGTTCGTGAACCGAAAGGAGGTGCGGAAGAGCCTCGGGCATCGCGACAAGGAGAAGGCGATCCGGCAGGGCTACGAGATGCTCAGCGCCCTGCTCGCGAACGAGAAGGCGCTGGACGAGCGGAGCCTCACGCTCGGGATGCTGGCGGATCTGTACCTCCAGAGCCCCGCGCACCTCAGCAAGAAGGAGCGCACCCAGCGCGCTGACGAGCGAACGCTGCGCCGTGTGGTCGGTTTCCTCGGCCCCGCCCGCAACGTGGAGAGCCTGTCTGAATCGGATGTCAAGCGCTACACGATGGCCCGGCGCCAGGGAGACGGCTCACTTCCGCGCGTGCAGCCGGGACGGCAGGTGCGGGATCGAACGATCGAGGCCGATCTCGTCATCCTACTCGCGGCCCTCAATTGGGCCGTGAGGGAGCGGACGACCGAGGGGCGGCGGTTGCTAAAGGAGAACTCGCTCTTTGGCGTACGACTCCCGCGCGAGAAGAACCCGCGGCGGCCGGTGATGATGCACGACGAGTACCTGAAGCTGGTCGACGTGGCAGAACGGGTTCACCCGCTTCTCGATCTCGCGCTGATCGTGGCCGAAGGAACGGGCCGGCGGATTTCAGCGTGGCGCAACCTGCGCTGGGATGATGTGAACTTTCAGAACGGCACCATCCGCTGGCGCGCCGAGACGGACAAGACGGGATTCGAGCAGGTCGTCCCGATGACCGAACCCGTGAAGGACGCGCTCGCCGCAGCTCGACGGGCGCAGGGCGCGATCGGCAACACGCCCGTCTTCAAAGCGCCGAAGGACCCGTCGAAGCCGTGCAATCGGCATCTGTTCGACGATTGGCTCAGGAAAGCGTACGAGATCACGGAGATTCCACGAGAGAAGTGGACGATGTGGCACTCGATACGTCGCAAATGGGCCACCGAACGGAAAGGCTACCCGGTGCGCGACGTGATGGAAGCCGGGGGCTGGAAGAACGAGGAGACGCTCCTTCGTTCGTATCAGCAGCCCGATGCCGAAACTGTACGGCAGGTGGTGTTGCACCCGACGCAGCGGTTGATCACGAGGTAGCGTTCCAGGGGAGGCGAGCTCGAGTCAACATACCAACGTGCCGCAGGTCAGGTAAGGAGGGTGCACAAGTGGCTATCCAAGGACGTCTGCCGCCCATGGACGGCGAGAGATTTCTGAAGCACATAGAAGCGAACTTTGCAGCGAACTATCTGACGGTCTTGGGGATCGCGCAGAACGTCGTCTTAGGAATCCTGATTCTGAGAACGGCCCAGGCCCTGTCTGAGCCTGCGCGGGTCGGTAGTGCTGGCGCCGCTTTCACTTGGATGGCCGCGGGGCTGACGTTTCTGATCGTTGTGCTGGTCTGGTACTCGTACCAGTGGAGCACCTATCTAGACCGATGGGTCCCTGGTCTCCCTGACTCGGCAATTCCGTTCATGCTTGCTGCCTCGCAGGGGTTACTCGCGGTTTCTGTTGATTCACCGAGCGTCTTTTTTTGGGGGCTTTTCGCAACTGGCCTAGTCGGTGTACTCGCTTACTTGCATACCTTGTCTCGGATAGCGAGCGCCGACTTCAACCCCCCCGAGGTCTATACGTACCATCGCCAGCATAATCGAGGGTCGCTTCTAGTGGCTCTCCTTGGAAGTGCTTACGCGTTTGTTGTCAATGTGTGGTTAACGCCAAGCAAGTGGTGGCTAGTCCCCGTGATCGTAATTGTCATCGCCCTTATCGCGATCAGCTCGCGCCAGTGGAACAAGATCCTGATCTATTTAACGGGAGTGGAAGGCAAGGCGGCAGGCCCGAGGGACTAGGTAGGTCGCTGCCGCCAGGGAGCGCGGCGTAAGGCTGAACTCACAACAAGACTCACAACACGGGTGCAGGGGAGAAAAAGCCCCACACCGGAACTCAGTGTGAGGCTTGATCTTCACCCAATCGGGACGGCGGGATTTGAACCCGCGACCCCCTGAACCCCATTCAGGTGCGCTACCGGACTGCGCTACGTCCCGAATCTTGCACTTCCCGGATGCT
>Ga0247727_10009217_pt1 | contig 17988 bp, 22 predicted proteins | sample WisWelCaveWW1625_FD_202498 | JGI IMG/M metagenome (GOLD analysis project Ga0247727, IMG submission 202498) | Biofilm microbial communities from Wishing Well Cave, Virginia, United States - WW16-25 | ecosystem: Environmental > Aquatic > Deep subsurface > Groundwater > Cave microbial mat | place...
GGACGGCGTGGTCTCGGCCGAGCCAGCCGAGCCACGCCGTCCTTGTCGTGTGGTGCCGTTTATGGCACCATCGTTGGCACCATGAGCGTGGTTCGCGACATCCGCCCCGTCACCTACATGAAGACCCGCGCGGCCGAGTTGATCGAGGACGTGGCGACCCGACGTAGCCCGGTCGTCATCACCCAGAACGGCAAGCCGCGCGCGGTGGTGATCGACGTGGATACGTACGAGTCTTGGAGCAAGGCCCTGTTGCTGCTCAAGCTGGTGGCGCAGGGCGAGGCGGACATCGCGGCCGGCCGTGTGTCGTCGCAGGCCGACGTCTTCCGGCGCCTGCGCAAGCGATTTCCCCCGCGTGGCTGACCGCTATATCGTCCACTGGTCGGAGCAGGCCGAACGCGACGTTAGGGAGATCGTCGAGCACATGAGTCGCGAGGCCCCGATGGCGGCCTTCGACCTGGCGGCGGCGCTCGAACGGCGGGCGGCCACGCTCGTGTCGCTGCCAACGCGAGGCCGCGTCGTGCCCGAGCTTGCGCGATTCCAGATCCGCACGTACCGCGAACTCATCGAGGGTCCCTATCGGATCCTCTACCGCATCGACGGCCGCTCGCTCCATGTCGTCACCGTGGTCGACTCCCGCCGCGACCTCGCGACGTTGCTCATGAATCGACTACTGGGCGTCGACCGTGCCGGCGGCTGAGACGAATCACACGCTGCGCGCGATGCGGAAGGGTCCACGGGTTGACGGATCCGGGGCAAACTCACGCGGAGTTCGCGCTTACCACCTGACCGTCGCGCTGAGGTAGAAGATCGTGAGGTTCTCGCGGGACCTCTCGAAATCGCGGCCAGCTGGCCTCGCGCCGCGCCCACCTGATGGGCGAGTTCGTCGCGCTCGAGCGCAAGCGCCAGGCCGGCCGCGCCTCCCTTCTCTCCGAGATCGAGACCCTCGATCGCCAAATCGACGAGACCGCATAGGAATCTACGTCCGCAGCACCGCCGTGGGAACCGCCATCAGGCCGGTGTGCACCAGACCGTTGCACCCCCGTGTGAAACATGTTAGCCCATGATCATGAGAACCATGAGCGTGCGGGATATCCGACAGCGCTGGCCGGAGGCGGAGCGAGCCTTGCAGACCGAAGGGGAGATCATCGTGACGCGGGACGCGCGGCCCGTGGCCAGACTTCTACGGCTCGCCGAGCGCCCTTTGCGCGCTCTAGGGCGCCTCGACCTCGCGGAACTTCGCCGCTGGCGCCAGCGCTTCTGGCGGGGGCAACCGCCGCAGCCGCCGACCGGCGAATGGCTGGACCGCGACCGCGCTGACTGAGCAGCGCCTTCAGGATGAGCCTCTACGCCGACACGAGCTGCCTGCTGAAGCTGTTGTGGCAGGAGCCCGAGACGGCCCGCACGGAATTCCTGGTCAACGCCGAGAGCACGGTCGTCGTATCGGACCTGGCGCGCCTGGAAGTGACCGTGCAGATCCGGGCGCGCCGCGCCGCTGGACTGCTCACCAAGAGAGGAGCGGAGCGCCTGGCTCTGCAGTTCGAGACTCTCGTCGCGACGCCGCCCTTCGAGATGCGGGCGTGCGCCCCGAGCCTAATCGAGGACGCGCGGCAACAGGCGGGCGCCGCCCGGCCTCGCGCCCACTGCCGCACGCTGGATCGACTTCACCTCGCGGCCATGGCGGGCATGGGGCTGCGTCGCCTGCTCACCAACGACGACGGACAGGCGCGTGCAGCGCGCACCCTGGGAATCCGCGTCGTGCTGCCGCGCTAGCGCGAGTTCCTCGACCGCAAGGGTCCACGGCACCTCGCTGGTTGCCTGTTTGGCGTGGTGGACGACGCGCGCTCCCTTCGCCCACGCACGGACCCTACGGACAGGCGCGTCGTTGTTGCCGTGGATGTCTACGGTTCCCGACTGCGGATGCTCAGGACTGGGCTTTTGTTTCAAGAAGGCTCGGAAGCTCGGCGAGGCGACCTAGCTCATTACCGCGTTCAGTCCGGCGGCGGCCCCGTGTAATCCGCGCCGACCACGACCGTCCACTCGCGCACCGTGAAGCGCGTGATCAAGCCGTTGCGCACGTACGGGTCCGCGGCGGCGAAGCGCTCGGCCACGCCACGGTCCGCGCCGCGAAACGCCAGCACGGCGCCGTCGGCGGGATCGGCGTAGGCGCCTCCGTAGCGCAACTCGCCGCGCTCCGCCGAAGCGCGACAGAGCGCCAGGTGCTCCGCCCGATAGGGCGCGCGTTTCACTACGTAGTCGTCAACCGCCTCGTAGATCAGCAGGAAGTGCTTCACGCGCCCCAGCATAGCGGATCGCGGGGCGTTCCGGGCCGCGCTCGCTCGCCAGCGCGAGCTGGCCTGCGACTTGGCGAGCCGCCGGTGATTCGTTGTACAAGTCGGGTTGATGAGCGGTGTCCCACAAGCCCCGACTCCCCTCGGCGGAACGGTGCTCGTGGCGGACGACGACCCGCACCTGCGCGAGGTCGTGCGCGTCGCGCTGGAGCAGGCGGGCTTTCACGTGGCAGAGGCCAAGGATGGCCGCGAGGCGATCGCGGCGGTCGAGCGGCGAAACCCCGCCCTCGTGGTGCTCGACATCATGATGCCCGAGATGGACGGGCTGGAGGTGTGCCGCGTGATCCGGCGCAGCCACACGCTCCCCATCATCTTCCTCTCGTCGCGCGACGACGAGGTCGATCGCATCGTCGGCCTGGAGCTGGGCGGGGACGACTATTTGAGCAAGCCGTTTTCCCCGCGCGAGTTGGTGGCGCGCGTCAAGGCGGTGCTGCGACGAGCCGTCGCCGATCCGGCGACCCCCGCGCGGGAGACGCTGCGGCGCGGCCCGCTGCGCCTGGATTTCGAACGCTGGCGTGCCTATTGGAACGAACGCGAGGTGGTGCTCACCGTCAGCGAGTTCAACCTCCTGGCGGCGTTGTTGCGCGCGCCCGGCAAGGCGTTCACGCGCGACGAGCTGATCGCGCGGGGGCACGACGACGTGGTCGTCGCCGACCGCACCATCGACAGCCATGTGCGCCGCATCCGCCAGAAATTCGCCGCGGTGGGAGGCGATGTCATCGAGACCATCCAAGGTGTCGGCTACCGACTTGCCATCCCATAGGCAGCGCTCGCGCCCGCGCCTCTGGATGGTGTTCGCCACGGTCGGCCTCGCGGCCATGGGCCTGGCGCTGGCCGGCCTGATCGTGCTGCGGGTCTACGACAGCCACCTCGTGCGCCAGACCGAGAGCGAGTTGATCGCTCAGGGAGTGGCCGTCGCGGAGGCCTTTCGCGAGGCGCTGCGCGCGGAACTCGGCGGTGACGTGAGCTATGGGGCGCCGCGCACGGAGCCGTGGCCGTTCCCGGCGCCGGCGGACAGCGACCTCACACCGATCCTCCCGTTGCTACGGGCGAGTGACGACGTGCTGCCCGCCGCCACCGACCCACCCGCGGCGCCGCTGCCGGCCGACGCGCGCGCCCGCCGCGCCGGTGAGCGCCTATCCCCGATGCTCGGCCGCATCACGCGGTCCACGCTGGCCGGCATCCGCGTCGTCGATCCCAGCGGCGTGGTGATAGCGACCGGCCGCGAGGGCCTCGGCACGTCGCTGGCGTACCGCGAAGAGGTGGCCCTGGCGTTGAGAGGCGCACCCAAGAGCGTGCTGCGCCGGCGCGTCACCGATCACGGCGAGCCGCCGTACGCATCGCTGAGCCGCGAGACCGGCCTGCGCGTCTCGGTGGCGCTGCCCGTGCTGGAGGGCGACCGCGTCTGGGGGGCCGTGCTCGTGTCGCGCACGCCGATGACGCTGGCCAAGGCGGTCTACGCCGACCGCTGGCACTTGCCCTCCCGGCTCCTGGTCGTGCTCGCGGTCGTGGCGCTGGTCTCGGTTTCGGCCGCCGCCTTCGTGGCGCGGCCGGTGCGCGCGCTGCTCCGGCAGACACGCGCGATCGGCCGTGGCGACGCCTCCGGGTTCACGCCGATCGCGCGCCCCGTCGTCTCCGAGCTGGCCGAGCTGTCCGACACGCTGGCGTCCATGGCCTCCGCCCTGCGCGACCGCAATGACTACATCCGGACGTTCGCGGCCAACGTCTCGCACGAGTTCAAGACGCCGCTCGCCTCCATCCAGGGCGCCGTCGAGTTGCTCTCCGATCACGCGGAGTCCCTGTCCGCGGAGCAGCGCGAACGGTTCTTGAAGAACATCGAGGCCGATGCGCAGAGGCTCACGCGTCTGGTCGAGCGGCTGCTCGACCTGGCGCGGGCCGACGCCATGGGACCGACCCCAGCGTCGGTCGAGGCGCGGCCGCTGCTGGAGGCCTTGGCCGGGCGGGCACGGACCGAGGGCATCCAGGCCACGCTCGGGGGCCTGCCGGAACGCATGACGCTGCGCGTTCCAGAAGAAGTGCTCGACGCGGTGGTCTGGCAGCTGATCAGCAACGCGAAGCAGCACGGCGGCGAAGCGGTCTGTGTCCGGATTGCGTTGGAGAGCGGGCACGGACATGGAGCCGTGCGCATCGTGGTCCACGACGACGGGCCGGGCATCTCCGAGGCGAATCGCGCGCGGGTCTTCGACGCGTTCTTCACCACCGCCCGCGAACGCGGCGGGACCGGGCTCGGCCTGACCATCGCACGATCCCTGCTCCACCCGTTCGGTGGACGCTTGGACCTGCTTCCGGGCAACGGCCCCGGAGCCGCCTTCGCGATCACGCTCCCCGCCTGACGAATCCCGCTATCGGAAGTACTGGCCGGCCAGGTCGACGGAGTAGTCGAGATCGACGGTCGGGGCCGACGTGGAGACGAGGTATTGGCGGAAGTGCAGCACGTGTCCGGGGAGATGAGCCTCGGGATCGTCCGACGTGCCGCCGCTTTCCTCGATCTGCTCCATGCTTCCGCCCACGCGGCGGTAGTGGAAGACGGCGGGAAGGCGGGCGCGCGCCTCGATCTCGGCAATCGGCCATGACACGCGCGGCAGTTCGAGCCGCAGCTGGCCGGACAGGTGGAAGACGCCCCACGAGCGCGACAGGACGACCTCGAGCGATCCGTTCGACTCCCCGAGGTCCGCCGGGGCGACGACGAGGGGGACGTTGCGGCCGTCCTGCGGCAGCTTGGCCGGGCGGCCATTGATGGCGACGCGCAGTAGCCGATGCCCCTCGGATAGCTCCAGCACGATGGGCTGCTCGCGATCGAGTTGGAGATCATAACGCACGCGGAGCGTCGCCAATCCCTCCAGCGTCGAAATCCACGAGGCGCTCGCGCGCGAAACCCGCGGCTCGATCGGCGGCCGCTCCGGCGGCCGGACGGGCTTGGCCGGGCCGGTGGCCTGCCACGCCACACGCCAACGTCCGTTGCGCGGGAAGACCTCGACCGTGCCGCCGGGCGCGCGTGGCTCGACCAGCCGGAAGGCGCGCTCGTCCACCTCCACGCGCATCGGCACGCGCACGGCGGGAGACGCCGCGACGATCTCGACGGCGCGCGCCCCGACGGCGCCGCTGGCGCGCGCGATCAGGCTGGCCGCAAACGTCCAGCTCCCGGCTTGCTCGGCGACCAGGCAAAGCGTGCCGTCCACGGCCGCGACGGTGGCGCCCTCGAGCGCCGGCGTCTTTTCCACGTATGCGTCCGGTTCCAGCCGCAGCAGCGGCACGCGCAGGCCCGAGCCCACCAGCACCTTGACCTCGAAGCGCGCCTCGATGTGAAGCGCATCGGCCGCGACCCGCGCCGACAACGCGCTTTGCACCAACGCGTCGACCGGCGGGGGAGGTGATGGGGCGGCGCCCCTGCTTGCCGTCCAGCGCTCGAGCAGGTCCTTCAGCGGCACGGTGGCGCTCCCCATCGGAGCGTCTTCGGCCGCCGCTTTGAAAGGCGCCGAGAGGATCGCCGCGAAGAGCGCGAAGAGAACGTACTTGCCGCGATGCATCAGCCCACCTCCGGTGAAGCGACGCGAGTCAAGCCCGCCAGGAACGCGCGCACGCCCTGGCGTGTGGTGAGCACCATCAGGCTGAGCAGCGCGGCGAGGATCTCGACGGTGTAGATCAGGCCCGTGTATCCCTGCAGGACGACGGCTGCGGTCGGGACGATCATCGTGCTCGCCAAAAGCCCGCCGAGCAGCCCGAGCCGCTCGGCGAAAAAGATTGCGCGGAGATAGGCGGTCAGCGCCGCACCCAGGCCGAGCGTGGCGATGGCGTAGGCCAGATAGAAGTTCATGAAGGCGGCTAGGTACGCCAGCAACACGAAGAAAAAGCCGAACACGACCGCTACCAGGTAGGTCTCGTAGAAGAGCAACGGCCGCCCGTGCCGCGCGGCCAAGACGGCCAGCATCACGGCCAACACCAGGAACGGCGCCCAGGCGCGTCGCGCCATCGTGGCCACGATGGTGTCGAAGGTCTTCTCGGACGGAAGGATGACCCCGAGCGTGACCCCGGACTCAAGCGACGGGAACATCCAGTCCAACGTGACCGCGTCGCCGCGCTGGACGACGGACGTCGCCGCGAGAACCCCGTCCGGGTAGTCGTAGTTGCTCCCGCCTTGGACGCCCACGTGAAGCCGCACATCGCGTGCCGGCAGCGCGGGGTCGAGCCGGTAGAGGAACCGATCCAGGCCGCGCGCGCGGTAGCGGATGGCGAAGGTACAGGCCTCGTTCTTTCCGACGCGTCCGGTCCAGACCAGCCGGTTGCGCTCGGCTCCCAGGTCGAGCGCCGCCTTGGCGCCGTTGACGCGGAACTCCAGCTCCGATAGCAGCACCTGCGACTTGTCCATCTCGATGGGGAAGACGAACGCCACGTCGATGTCGTGGCCTTCCGGGTTTCTAATGGCGTACTCGGCGCTCAGCACGAAATCGAAGCCTGAAAAGTAGCGAAGCCCGCGCTTGCGGTAGTTCATGCGGGCGTCGACCCGCACGTGCTGGCGCTGCAGCTCCAGCGGGGCCAGTTCGGTGAAGATCGACCCGCTCTCGACGTAGCGGACCGACGGGGCGGGTTGGATCACGGGCGCGCCCCAGCGCGCCTCCACGTCCTTGACCAGCTCGGTCGCCGCGAAGTCCAGGCGGCTTTCGACCTGGTGGGCGATGATGCAGGACGTCGTCACCACGATGCCCAGCCCCACGCCGACGTGCCAGGTGCCGATGACCAGACCGATGAGTGTTCTCATGCGACGGAGCCTGACAGACCACCGTGCAGACCGTGTGACGGCGGCGTGGAGATTCGGTGGAAAAACCGTGCCTCCGTGGGGGTCGCGGTGCGCCTACCGACGGGTGATGGCCCTGCGCACCGCGACCGGCGAAACCGCCGCCGGTCGGCTTCTGCCCCGGGCTCGTGCTATCGATCGGCAATGGCTGCATTCCTCACCCGGGTGGGACCGGTGATCTGCCTGTTGGCCGCCTGCCACCGCGACGCCCGCGTGGCCTCGTCGCCGCCGGGGGCGGCCGCGCCGGCCGCGCCGGCCGCGATCGAATGGATCCACGACGACTACGCGGGGGCGCGCGAGCGCGCGGTCAGGGCGGGCAAGCCGTTGCTGATCGACATGTGGGCGCCGTGGTGCCACACGTGCCTTTCCATGAAGCATTTCGTGCTCTCCGATCCGAGCATCCGCGCGCTGGGCGACCGGTACGTTTGGCTCGCCATCGACACCGATCGCGAGATCAACGCCGAGGCCGTGGGGCGATACCCCGTGTCGGCCTGGCCGACCTTCTTCGTGGTCAGCCCGGAGCCCCAGCAGGTGGAGAGCCGGCTGGTCGGATCGGCCACGGTGCGCGAGTTCCGCGACTTTCTCGATCGTGGCGAGCGCGGGGCGCTCGACACCCGCGGGGCGGCCGGCAGGTTGGCCGACGGACCGCTGCGTCACGTGCGCGACGGTGACCGTGCCGCCGTGGCCCGCGACTTCGCCGCGGCGGATGCCGCGTACGCCAAGGCGCTGGCGTCGGGCGACCTTGCGGATCGCCTTCCCGACGTCTTGGTTTCGGCGATCGGCGTTCGCTACAAGGCCGGCGACTGGGCGGGCTGTGTGCGGCTTGGTCTCGAGCGTCTCGGCGATGCCGCGCGGACACGCAGCGCCAAGGCGGCGGATTTCGCCGCGTACGCCGACATGTGCGCGGGGAAGCTCGGCGACGCGGCCCCCGGGCGACGCGTGCGTGAAGCGATCGTTGCGCCGCAAAGCCCTATTCGGGCGGTGCTGATGGACCCCGAGACCGCTCTGTCGGTCGACGATCGCGCCGACGGGCTGCGCATCCTGCGCGACGTACACGATGCGCTGGGACAGAAGGGGGAGGGCACGGCGCTGGCCGAGCGCCAGCGGGCGCTGCTCGACGAGGCCATCGCCCGCGCGCCCGACGCGCACGTGGCGATGACCTTCAACTGGCCGCTGGCCGAGGTTTGCGTTCGTCTCGGGCGGCCGGCGGAGGCGATCCCCACGCTGCGACGATCGGTGGACGCGCTTCCCGACGAATACGACCCGCCGCACCGGCTGGCCTGGGTGCTGCTCCAGGCCGGCCGCGCCGCCGACGCGCTGCCGTTCGCGCAAGCGGCGCTCACCCGGGCCTACGGGCCGCGCAAGGCGCGCGTGCAGGGCCTGGTCGCGGACATCCACAAGGCGATGGGCGACGTCGCGGCCGAGCGGCGGGCCCGCGCGGCGGTGGTGGCCATCCACGAAGCGCTGCCCGCGGGCCAGGCCGACGTCAAAGCGGTGCTGGAAGCCAGGGCCGAATTGGCCAAGCTGGGAAGTCCCTGACCTTCACGAACCGGCGTCGCCACGGAGCACGCGCAGGAGCAGCGACAGCGCGCTCCAGGCACAGAGCAGCTTGATGCGCTCGCGCTCGCCCGGGTAGAGGCGGTGCCGAGCGACGGTCCCATCGGGACCGGCCACCGCGAAGTGCAGCGTGCCGACGGGCTTCTCGTCACTGCCGCCACCCGGACCGGCGATGCCCGTGGTGGCCAGGCCGAAGGTCGCAAGGAACGCCCGCTGCGCTCCCTCGGCCATGGCGATGGCGGTCTGGGCGCTCACGGCGCCGTGCCGCTCGATGGTCTTTTCCGGCACCCCCAAGAGCGCTTGCTTCGCCTCGTTGGCGTAGGCCACCACGGCGCCGCGCAGGATGTCCGAAGATCCCGGCACCTCGGTGAGCAGGTGTCCGACGAGGCCGCCGGTGCACGACTCGCCGATCCCCAACGTCGCGCCGCGCGCGCGCAGCTCGCGGCCGACGGCGGCGGCGAGCGTGTCGCCGTCGATGCCGTAGATCGCGCCGCCCAAGCGCCGGCGCACCTCGGCTTCGACGCGCGCCAGCTCGGCGGCCTCGCGTGAAACCAGCTTGACCAGGTTCTCGGGGAAGCGCGTCTGGTAGTGCACCTCCACCGACCCGGCGTCGAGGTCGCGCAGCGCGTGGTCGATGTGCGACTCGCCCATGCCGAACACGTGAAGCGTGCGGGTGTGGAGCGGGGCGCCGGCCAGCGCCGGGGCCACCAGCGCATCGAACATCGCGCGCATCTCGCGCGGCACGCCGGGCAGGAAGTAGCAGCGGCAGGCGCCGATGTGCAGCGCGAATCCCGGCGCGGTCCCGCAATCGTTGGGCAGCGGATCCGCGCCGTCGGGCAGCATCGCCTGCCCCACGTTGTTCGGCGTCATCGCCAGCCCCAGGCGCGAAAACCGTTCGCGGATGCAGGCAAGAGACGGCTCGTGCAAGCATCGCCCGACACGGGCCGCGCGTGCGGCGGCCTCGGTCGTGCGGTCGTCCTCGGTCGGCCCTAGGCCCCCCGAGACGATCGCGAAATCCGCCCGAGCGCCGATCTCGACCAGCGCCCGGACGATGTCGTCGACCGCGTCCCCGACCGATACGCGCGCGAGGAGGATGCGCCCCAGCTCGGACAGGCGCGAGCCCAGCCACGCGGCGTTGGTATCGACCACGTCGCCGCGCAACACCTCGTCGCCGATGGTCAGGATGACGATTCGCACGCTAGCCCATTAGCCCCCTCACGCCTTGCCCGCAAGCCCTGGGTGAGTTCGCAGACGCAACTTTTCACGGCACTTGCCGAGAACTCCCCTGTACGACGTTGCCTGCCACCGATAGGTGGTAGGCTGAAGAGAGACGATGCTGCCGAACGCCGGCTACCGGATCGACGACTATCGGGACTTCGCGAGGCGTGCCCGACGCGAGTTGCGCAAGGATCCGCGCCAAGCGGTCGAGAAGGCATACCTGGCCGCCGTCCACGCCGCGCGGCAGATCCTGGCCTGCGCGGGCATCCCGTGGAAGGGCGGCAAGCGCCAATCCGCCGCGGCGATCGGGCGGGCCAACGAAGTTCTCGGCAAGAGCGGGCTCGACCCCAACGAGTATCGCCCCGTGACGCGGGCCTTCTCGATGGCCCTCGGTCAGCACGGAGCCTGTTTCTACGACGGGGTGTGCGAACCGCAGGTCACGGCCGAGACCGTACGTGCCGTCGAACGAGCCACCAAGAACCTCGACCGCGTCTGCCGCCGCCTGCTCAGCCGGCGCGGCCCCGGCGCCTGATCAGTTCCAGTAGCGCGGATCGCGGCCCTTGCCGCCGGGCAGGCTGCGAAGGCGCCGGCGCGCGCGCCAGTTGCGGATCCTCTGGAAAAAGTGCGCGGGCCGCCAGAGCCCGGTGACGAACAGCGCTCCGCCGACTCCGCCCGCCACCAGGCCCACGGTATGGGTGCCTGCGCCGCCGGTAAGCGACGCCAGCCCGGTCAGCCCCAGCGCGAACCAGGCCAGGTGCTTCCCGCGCAGCGGCAGCAGGCCGTACAGGTAGACGTACGGATCGGCGAACAGGAAGCCGAAGGCGACCACCAGCGCGACCGCCGACGGCGCGAGCCCACCGACCGGCGCGCTCGTCCCGAGCAACGCCATCACCAGGTTGGCGAATACGCCCGTACCGACGAGAAACCACACCAGCCGCCGCGACCCCCACGCCCGCTCCACCGGCGTCCCGAAGACCCACACGCCCACCAGACTGCCGATCCAGTCGCGCGTGTCCACGTGGAGCAGGAGCGACGTCAGCAGCTGCCAAGGCTCGTCCCACGCCCGAGCCGGGGTGAGCGCCACGTGATCGCGCAGCAGCGCCGGTCCGTCGGCGAACGCGTACACCAGGAAGGTCGCGATCTCCAGGGCGACGATCCACAGAGTGACGCCCGCGAGCCGACCGCCCAGGGTGGTGGTGCCGCCCGGCGAGATGATTAGTCGCCGGCGTCCGAAAGGTCCAAGCACCGCGTGTCCTCCCCGTCAGGGCCGCCGTCGGTGTGCTCGTCGACGCGCCCGTCGTCGTCGTCGTCCAAGCCGTTGTCACAAGGCGGCACGGCCGGGAGATCGACGTCGGCGACGGCGGTTTCGTTCCTGCGGATCTCGATTTGGGCGGCGGCGACCACGCCGGTCAGACGAACCTGGGCGGGAGACAGCCCCTCGGCGCATATCGTGTACCGGCCGCCCTCGATCGGCGACGCCTCGCCGCGCCCGTCCGTGCACGAGTAGTCGCTCTCGTCGACGACCTCGCCGACGCAGGCGCCAGGCTTTTCCCCGCGAACCACCTGTACCCTGACGATGTCCAGGGCATTCACTGCACAGGCGCGGGTCTTTTGCGCCGGCTGGCCGCCGACCGTCCAGGAGAGATCGTAGCCTCCCTCGTTCGCGCAGCCTGACGCCAGCAGCGCGATGGAACCGACCGCCCCTGCTAGCAGGGCGATGAAAAACTTGTTTTTCATCGCCCTCTGCTATTCGGACTCCGAGGGACCGGACAAGGAGGTTCTGCTGAAAACAGCGCTTCTCGCGCGTTTTTCAGCAGCCTCCTCTAGTCGCAAGGCGACCCTGTGGGGCTCAGCACGAACTGGCGTACACGCGTGGAGAAGTCGATCTCGATGGAATCGTTGTCCAAGAAGCAGTTTCCCGGCGCCTCGCTCTGGAACTGGAGGCGGTAGGTGCCCCAGTCCAGATCGGCGATGACCTGCTCGTCCTTCCGCTCGCGGCAGGGCGCGGGCGAACCGTCGGCCGGTACACACGCCTCGTCCGGGAGGCCCGGGTGCCAGCAGACCTGCTTGCCCTCGACCAGTTCGTCATCGGCGTCTCGCAGGATGATCCGCTGCGCGGTGACCGCCGACGCGGCGCAGTCGAGCGCTCCGGTGTAGGCGACGTTGAAGGGGAAATCGGACTGCATGAGGAAATCCTCGCGCTCGAAGGAGAACGTCACATCGACACCCTCGGGCGCGACGGAGAACTCGGGACTCGACAGGCGAGTCGTCACCGGCGTTCCGTCGCCCAGCAACTCCACCTCGACCTGGACCGTGCTCCCGATCGGCAAGGAAACGGTGATCTGGAACTCGCTGCACGGCGCTTCGAACTGGTCACCCTCCTGGCCACCGAGCGTCACCCGAGCCGTGTCGGCCCCGAAGTCCGCGCATGTGCCTCTGGATTCCAGCGACCAGCGGACGGTCACGTCCTCCCGGTCTTTCGCGTCGGTGCAGCCTGCCGGCCACACGGCGCAGAGCCACAAGACCGCGCGCGGGCCCGTCATGGCGTGCGCAGCACCAGGACCTGAAGGTCGGTGACGTCTCCCTCGTGCACGTCGGCCACGATCGGGTTGGGGACGGTCACACCCTTTGCGCCTGGCCCGCCGGGCTCGATCCGAAACAGGTACGACCCCTCGGCGAGACCGAAGTGGGTCGTGCCGTGCCCTTCGTCACAGTCGAACACGAACGCGCTCGGCTCGCCCTGCTCATCCTCGCCCACCAGCGTGACCGTGTCGATCTCGGTTCGTTCGCAGCTCCTCGTCCTGCCATCCTGGTCGCGGATCGCCCAGCGCAGCTCGACCGCGCCGCCCTCGATCTGCACGCAGCCGCCGAGCACGATTGCCGTCGCTGTGGCGATGCCGCGCATGACCTCGCAGTCTACGCGCGGTTTGTTGACTTGGCCAGATCCGCATGCTACCCGCGAGCGATGCAGCCGGCGCCCCAGACGCTCGACATCCTGAGCCTGCTCATGGGTGCCAGCGGCGTCGTGCTGGCGACGTTGTTCGTGCTCGTCACCTTCTCGGTCGTGGGCTGGTACATCATCGGCTACAAGTACGTGTTCCTGCGCCGCGCGCAGCGGGAGTCGGCGCGGTTCCTCGACGCGTTCTGGCAGTCACGTCGTCTGGACGACATCTATCAGGCCGCGACCGAGCTCTCGCGCAGCCCGGTCTCACACGTATTCCGCGCCGGTTACATCGAGCTGGGCAAGCTGCGCGCCAACGAGCCCGACGCGCCGGGCGGACGCGTGGCGTTCGCCGACATCGGCGACCTCGAGTCGGTCGAGCGGGCGCTTTCGCGCGCGCAGACCAGCGAGGTCACCCGTCTGGAGAGCATGGTGCCGTTCCTCGCCACCACCGGCGCCACCGCCCCGTTCGTCGGCCTGTTCGGCACGGTGTGGGGGATCATGAACTCGTTTCGCAGCATCGGCGCGCGCGGCCAGGCCAACCTGGCCACCGTCGCCCCGGGCATCGCCGAGGCGCTGATCGCCACGGCCATCGGCCTGGTTGCGGCAATCCCGGCGGTCATGGCGTACAATTACTTCGTGCGGCGTATCCGGGTGCAGGCGTCCGAGATGGAGAGCTTTTCCAAGGACTTTTTGAATATCGTGAAGCGTCACTTCTTCAAGTAGCCATGGCATTCTCCACCGACCGCGGCAGTGCGGTCCTGAGCGAGATCAACGTCACGCCGTTGGTCGACGTCATGCTCGTGCTGCTGATCATCTTCATGGTGACGGCGCCGCTGATCCAGCAGGGCGTGGAGGTGAACCTGCCGGCGGCGAACACCCCGGCGATGAAAGCCGACGCCGACAAACTCGTGCTCACCCTCACGCGCGATCGGCGCGCGTTCCTCGGGAAAACCGAGATCCCGTGGGACAAGCTGCAGGAGAAGCTGGCCCACAACGCCAAGCTTCAGATCGATCGGGAGCTTTACCTGCACGCCGATCGGACGCTACCGTATGGGACGGTGGTGGAAGCCATGGCGGCCGCCAAGAACGCCGGCGTCGAGCGCGTGGGCATGGTCACGGATCCGCTGGTTGCGGAGGCGCGATGAGGCGCGGCGAGCCGTTCGCCTGGGGCCTGGCCGCCACCGTCACGCTGCACGCCAGCGCGGCGGTGGCCATCGTTCTGGGGCATCGAATCGCGGCGCCGCCGCCGGCCGCGCCCGAGGTCATGGTCGCTCGACTGGTGCGGCTCGGCAAGCCTCGTCCGCCCGACCTGCTGCCGCGCAAGCCGACTGCGCCGCCGCCCGCGCCCACGCCGGTGCCCGCCGTCGATCCGGCGCCCAAGCCGGAGACCAAGCCGGCGCTGGCCACCAAGCCCGATCCCTCGGTCAAGCCCGCGGATCTGCGCACGGCGATGGCGCGGGCGCGGGCGCTGGCCAGGAGCGCCGAGGAGATCGAGGAGCCCGAGGGCCGCCCCGAGGGCGTCGCCGAGGGAACCTCGGATCGGGCCTCCGAAGGCGACCCCTACGCGACGGAGGTATGGCGCCGCATCAAGGAGGGCTGGCGCGTCCCAGAGATGGTGTCCGACCGAGACCTCCGGCGCCTTCGAGCCGTCGTGTTCCTGCGTCTGTCGGCCAATGGGCAAATCGTGGAACACCGTATCGTCGAGCCTTCCGGAAACCGGTTCTTCGACGCCTCCGCGCTGGAAGCTATCGTTACGGTGCAGCGCCTGCCGCCGCCACCGCGCGCCTTCCTCGTCAACGGTATCAATCTGGAGTTCGTGCCGTGAGCCGAACCCTCGTTTTCTGTGCTCTCTTGGGCTCCGCCACGCCGGCACGGGCGCAGGAAGACGCGATCCGTATCCAGATCAGCGGCCCGGGCCGTACCTCCTATCGCATCGCGGTCGCGCCGGCGCTGGGCGACGCGGAGATGGCGGCCCTGGCCAGCGACGTGGTCACCTTCGACCTTCGGGCGACGGGATTCTTCCAGGTGCTCGATCCCAAGAGCTTCGTGGCGTCGCCCTCGGAAGGCATGGGCATGCGTCTGGACGAATGGCGCATCGTCGGCGCCCAGAGCGTGCTCAAGACACGGGTGACCCGCAACGGCAACGACGTCCGGCTGGAGTACCGGCTGTTCGAGTTGGCGCGGCCCGAGCGGCCCGCCCTGGACAGCGCGCTGAGCGGCGACGCCAAGTCGATGCGCAAGATGGCGCACCAGGTGGCCGGCGCCGTGTACCGCTTCTACATGGGCGAGGACGCGTTCTTCCAGTCCCGCATCGCCTTTGCGCGACGCGAGCGCCGCGGGCGGGGTGATATCTGGATCTCGGACTGGGACGGCGCGCGGCAGAATCGCCTGACCCGGCACGGCTCGGTCAACATCCTGCCGGCATGGGCGCCGTCGGGCTCGCTGCTCGGCTTCACCTCGCTGCTGTGGTCCAACCCGGACCTCTTCGTGGTCTCCGCCGCCGGCGGACGTCCGCGCCGCGTTTCCAGGTTCCCCGGGCTCAACACCGGCGCGGCGTTTTCGCCCGACGGTCGCAGCATCGCGCTGACCCTGTCCAAGGAGGGCGATTCGGACGTCTATCTGATTTCCCTCGAGGGGAAGATCCTCAAGCGCCTGACCAGCTCTCCCGCCATCGACGTCTCGCCCGCGTTTTCGCCGGACGGGTCGCAGATCGCCTTCGTCTCCAACCGCGGGGGATCGCCGCAGATCTGGCTGATGTCCTCGTCGGGGGCCAACCAGCGGCGCCTGACGTTCCAGGGCAGCTACAACCAGGCACCACGGTTCTCGCCGCGTTCGGACACGTCGCTGATCGCCTTTACGGGACGCGACGAGCGCAACCGTTTCGACGTTTTCACGCTCGATCTGAAGACCAACCAGGTCGTGCGCATCACCCAAAGCAACGGAAACAACCTTGAGCCCACCTGGGCCCCGGGCGGGCGCCTGATCGCCTACTCCTCGAGCCGGGGCGGCATCTGGGCGTCGACCGTCGATGGGCACCACGAGGTGCAGCTGATCCGCGGCGCGGCCGAGACGCCCGCCTGGTCGCCTTGGCTCAAGTAGCGGCCATCGACGTCGGCAGCAACTCGGTCCTGCTCCTGCTCGCCGAGGTCGCGGGGCAGGACATCCGCGTGATCGATGAACGCTGCGCGATCACGGGGCTGGGCAAGGGCCTGGACCGCTCCGACCGGCTGGACCCGGCCGCGACGGAGCGGACGCTCGCGGTGCTGCGCGATTACGGCGGGCTGGCCCGCGATGCGGGGGCGAACATCGTGGCCGTGGGTACCGAGGCGTTGCGCCGGACCCGCGACCAGGCCGCGTTCGTGGCGCATGCCCGCGCCGCGCTCGGCGCCGATCTCGAGATCATCACGCCACAGCGCGAAGCCGCGTTGGTCATGCTCGCGGTCGACGCGTCGTTTCCCGAGCTGCCGTGCCCGCTCGTGGCCCTGGACCTCGGGGGGGGGTCGACCGAAGTGATCGTCGGCCGCAATGGAACGGTCGAGGCCGTGGCCAGCATGCCGCTGGGTTCGGTCCGGCTGCACGAACGACACGTCGCGCACGATCCACCCACCTCCGGCGAAATCGCCGCGATCCGAGCCGAAGTCGACGAAGCCCTCGCGCGCTGCGCGCTGGCTCCGCCGGTTGGCGCAGCCGTCGTGGGCGTGGCCGCGACCGTGACCACGCTGGCGGCGGTGGCCGGAAGCGTCACGCCCTACGATGGCGCCCGTGTGCAGGGGACGTGGCTGTCTGCCGACGAGATTGGTCGCCAGATCGGCCGATACGCGCGGATGTCCGTCGCCGAGCGCCGCACTCTTCCCGGGCTCGATCCACGGCGCGCGGAGGTGATCCTGGCCGGCGCGCTGCTGCTCGAGCGACTGCTCGGCTTTCTTGCGGCGCCGGGCCTGCGCGTCTCGGATCGCGGCGTGCGCTGGGGCCTGCTCTACGAAATAGCAGGACGGCAATGAAGTCACATTGATACGCGCAAGAATTCGGCGCGATATTTGGTGTCGATCCCTTCCCGTCACCCTCCTCTCAGCTTCTGCTGGGCGGCTTCGAGCCCGTCGCTGGCTTCCTTGTTGGCCGGCTCGAGCTGAAGCGCGCGCTTGTACTGGTCGACCGCCTGCTTGTACTGGCCGCGCTTGAAGTACGAGTTGCCCAACAGCGTGAGGTAGCGGCTGTTGCGGTTGAGGCGCACGGCCGCGCGCAGCTTGTCGACGGCCTCGTCGTACTTTCCCAGCTCGAACGCGACCTCCCCCAGACCGGCGAGCGCCGCGGCGCTGTTGGGGTCGTAGGCACGTGCCTGCTCGAACGCGGCCTGCGCCTTGGGATACGCCCCGCGGCTGAGGTGCTCACGCCCCGCGCGGATGTAGATCTCCGCTTGCCTGGGGTCGACAGCCGCCGCCTCCGACGGCTTGGCCGGGCTGCCTCCGGACCCGGAACTCGGCGGCGCCGTCGGCGGGGTCTTCGATGTGGAGCTTGGGCGACGAGTGGGCTCCGGCCCGGCGGCCTTCGGCTCGGGCGCCTGGGTCTTGGCCGGGGCGGCGGTCGGGGGTGGGGCTGTAGACGGGGTCGGCGGCGGCTCGACGGCGGCCACTCCGGAAACCGTGGCGGGTGCCGTCGTCGCCGCCGGCGCCGCTCCCGTCCCCTGAGGGGTTGCGCCAGGGGTCGGTGGCGCCTCGGCCGCTACAGGCGCCTCGGGTCGTGGCGGCGGCGTCGCCTTGGCCGCGCGCGATGGCGGCTTGGGCGCCTGGGCGGCGATGGTCTCATGGGCCGTCTTCGATCCGCCGCGCAGGAGCCTGGCGCCCAGTGCGAGGAGGCCGATGAACGCCGCGCCCGAGAGGGCGGCGCCGATGATCAGCCCGGATGCTCCCCGGGGTCGCGCCATGGACATGGACGTCGAGATTTGCGCGCGGACGGTACCGCCCTCTCCAGGCCCCAGGGCCGGAGTCGCCGACGGTGTCACCTGGATGTCCATCTCGCCACCGCGGCTCACCGGCATGTCCAGTTCGGCCGAAGCGTCGGGCGGGTGGTAGGACGGGCGATGCGTCGCTCCCGGCGGTGGAGCGGCCGCC
>Ga0247727_10009218_pt1 | contig 17987 bp, 13 predicted proteins | sample WisWelCaveWW1625_FD_202498 | JGI IMG/M metagenome (GOLD analysis project Ga0247727, IMG submission 202498) | Biofilm microbial communities from Wishing Well Cave, Virginia, United States - WW16-25 | ecosystem: Environmental > Aquatic > Deep subsurface > Groundwater > Cave microbial mat | place...
ACCCGGCGATCGAGGATGTCCAGTGCGAACGGCTGCGTCAAATGCGGGCCGGGCGCGACGCAGCCAGAATCACCTCAAGCCTCGCCCGCCTCGAGAAAGCGGCGCAGGCATCGGACAACCTGATGCCGCCGATTCTTGACGCCGCCGAGGCGTTCGCCACGGTCGGGGAGATTTCAGACACATTCCGCCAGGTGTTTGGCGAGTATCGCGAGTCCGCCCGGTAGGTTCGAGTTACCGGCCGGCGGCCGCCGCCATCGGTGTCGCCGCGGCCGCTTCCTCCTTGTAGACCGCCGCCCCCAGAATCGTCGCCACGATGGCCTCGACCAGGCCGACGGCGCAGGCGATGGTCACCAGTCTCATCGGATAAATACCCTGGATCACGGGTCCGGCGCTGCCCATTACATAACCGAGAACCCAGATGAAAAAGCCGGCGGTCGCGGCCGTTCCCGGTCCGGCGCCGAATCTGGGCCGGATGGCGGCGTACAGCCAAACGGCCAGGATGCCGATGACAAATCCGGAGACGACAAAGCCGGTGATCTGGGCGGTGGTAGTCTCCGTGGGTCTTTTCAGCGATTTCATGACCTCGACCCAATCGGCGGCGAGCACGACCCCGTGCAAAACAAACTCGGCGATGTTGATGACAAGCCCCGCCAGCAGGCCCCCCAACACGACTTTGCCGATGTTGATATTGGACATATTCCTCCTTGGGAATTCGATTGATTCTACAGCCGGACGCGGCTGAGGGCAAGGGGTAGACACGGACTTTCCGACCGAAAATTGGCCAGTACCGGCGAGCCAGTACCCGATAGCCGTGGTATAACGGACCATCCCGAACCGCTACACGACCGAACCCCGCTGGCTGGCGCTGTGGGCGGCGACCGCCGGGTATCTGCTCGACGCGATGGACGTGCTGCTGTACGTCTTCGCGTTACAGTCCATACGGGCGGAATTCGGTCTCTCCAACGCTCAGGCCGGGTGGGTGGGCAGTGTGTCGCTGGTGGCTTCAGCCATTGGCGGGATCGCTGCGGGGGTCGCGGCTGACCGCATCGGCCGGCGCCGGACTTTGATCTACACGATCCTGCTCTATTCGCTGGCCTCGGGCGGTACGGCCACTGCCGGCGGCCTGCTCGATCTGTGTTTGTGGCGGGCGCTGGTTGGCCTGGGCCTGGGTGGAGAGTGGTCGGCGGGCGCGGTGCTGGTGGCCGAGAGCTGGCCGGCCGAACATCGCGCCAGAGCCATCGGATTCATGCAATCGGGGTGGGCGCTTGGCTACATGCTGGCGGCCGGCGTTACCGCGCTGGTATTGCCGCGTTTCGGGTGGCGTGTACTGTTCCTGGTCGGCGTGCTTCCGGCGTTGCTGACGCTTTTCATCCGCCGGCGCGTCCGCGAGCCGGAGATCTGGTCGGCGTCGTCGCGTGCTCCGCTGATGACGATCTTCCGCCCGCCGCTTTTGCGCCAGACGGTGCTGGCGACGGCGCTGGCTGCTTCGGTGCTGTTCGCCTATTGGGGACTGTTCACGTGGCTGCCGGCGTTCCTGGCCGCTTCGCCTGAGGAAGGCGGGGCCGGCATGAGCGTCGTGAAGTCGAGCGGCTGGGTGGTCGCGGTGCAGTGCGGGGCGCTCGCCGGCTACTGGTGCTTCGGCTTTCTGGCGGACTGGCTGGGCCGGCGGCCCACCTTCGTGGCGTACGTCATCGGAGCCGCGCTGGTGACGCCTCTATACGGCTACGCCCCGGGCTGGATGGGATCTTCCTCCGGCATGGGTCTACTGCTGCTCGGCCCGCTGGTCGGATTCTTTGGGAGCGGCTATTTCTCGCTGTTCGGCGCGATGCTGGCCGAGCTCTATCCGACCGCGGTGCGCGGCGCCGGCCAGGGATTCACTTACAATTTCGGGCGTGGCCTGGGGGCGCTGGCGCCGTACGCGGTCGGCGCACTGGCCGACCGCTTCGGCTTCGGCGCGGCGCTGGCGATGAACGCCGGCTTCTTCCTGGTGGCGGCGGTGCTTAGCTTCTCGCTGCCGGAAACGCGCCGCCGGCGCCTGGAGGACGTACGATAGTCAGCGCCGGCCACCGGGCGCGCGGGTTCCGCTGTCCAGCCAGCGCTCGGTGGAAGAAACTTTACCAGGCGAGAACTGCGCCGCGGCGGCGGCCAAGTAGGGGCGAAACTCGCGCGTCCAATACGCGAGGAAGCCAGTCTGGCGGATTTCCTCGAGCGCCGAGCGGTAGTGTCCGAGGATCGCTTCACCGGCCAGCTCGCCGGTGCGGCGCGTGGCCAGCCGGGCGCTGCGCGAGAGCCAGCGCAGGTTCTCGGGAAGCCGGCCGAGAGCCGAGAGGGCCATCAATGAGGAAACCTCGAAGACACTGCGGTTCTGCGCGGCGGCTTCGCGCTTGAGGTCCGCCCAGAGCCGCTCGAGGTCCGCCGGCGACGGCAGCGCGGGCGTGGGTATCGAAGCCACCTCGCGCCGGATGGTCTCCCATTCCTTGCGCAGACCGGCGATGTCGAGCGGCGGCGTGTTGATGGCATCCGCGATCGTGCCGGCGCTCCGTTCGAGCCCATCGAGCATCTGGTCGACCGTCTCGAAGCTGGTGTCCTTGTCGAGCAGGCCTTCCTTCTGAAGGCTTTGGGCGATCTCGCGGATCAGATGACGTCCGGCGCCCGAAAGATCGGCGAGCGCCGCCATCACCCACACCGGCGAAGCGCGAAATGTGAGGATTCCGATCATCTCGATCCCGTTGCCGGCGGCGCGGCGCAAGGCGAAGTTCTCCGCCATCGGCCCCTCCTCCGGCCATGCGCCCTCGACCTGGCCCACCTGCTCGATCAGGAACCGTAACGTCGATTCGACCAGGCTCCGGTAGAGCTTCGTCCGGCGCAGCGCGGCCGGCACAGCGACGTCGCCCAGCTCGCGCAGCAGCCCGCCGGTGACCGCCGAAGCCGACCGCAGCACACGCTCGGGGAGCGAGAGAACGTAGTTGCCGATCCGCTCGGACAGGCGGCGGGCGTCTGCCATAATGAGTGTTCCTATGACTGAAGGTAACAAACAGATCCTGCTGGCGGCGCGTCCGGCCGGCTTTCCGACCGAATCCGACTTTCGCCTGGTCGAATCGCCGCGGCCGTCACCCGCCGCCGGAGAAGTGCTCGTGCGCATCATTTATCTCTCCGTCGACCCGTACATGCGCGGGCGGATGAGTGACGCGCCGTCCTACGCGCGTCCCGTCCAGATCGGCGAGGTCATGACCGGCGGCTGCGTCGGCGAGATCGTCGAGTCGCAGAATCCGCGGTTCGCGCCCGGCGATATCGTCGAGGGTCCGCTCGGCTGGCAGCAGTACGCCGTCTCGAGCGGCCTGGGGCTGCGCAAGATTGAACCGAAGCTGGCGCCCATCTCGACCGCGCTCGGCGTGCTCGGAATGCCCGGGCTCACCGCCTACTTTGGCATGATCGACGTCTGCCGCGTGAAAGCGGGCGAAACAGTCGTCGTCTCGGGCGCCGCCGGCGCGGTCGGCTCGCTGGCCGGCCAGATCGCGAAGCTTCACGGATGCCGGGTGGTGGGAACGGCCGGCTCCGACGACAAGGTCGGTTGGATCACCGGCGAACTCGGCTTTGACGCCGCGTTCAATTACAAGACCGAAAGCAATTACCGGGCGCGGCTCAAGGAGCTCTGTCCGAGCGGCATCGACGAGTACTTCGACAACGTCGGCGGCCCCATGACCGATGCGGTGATCAGCCTGATCAACGTTCATGCGCGGATCGCCATCTGCGGCCAGATCTCGCAGTACAACCTCGAGAAGCCCGAAATGGGACCACGCTGGCTCGGCCAGATGATCGTCAAGCGCGCGCGCGTCGAAGGCTTCCTCATCCTCGATTACGCGGAGCGGTTCGGCGAAGGTCTCGAGCGAATGGCGCGGTGGCTGAAGGAAGGCAAGCTCCGGTACCGCGAGCAGTTCGCCGAGGGGATCGAGAACGCCCCGCGCGCGTTTTTGGGGATGCTGCGCGGGGAAAACACCGGCAAGCAGTTGGTGCGAATCGCCCCAGAACCGTGAGGACAGTCGCAAGCTGAAGCTTACGCTACACTCCGCTAGAACTCGTACTTCAGCGCCACCTGGTGCACCCGAGGACCGCCGCGACCACGATCGTTGACGCTGGTGATGAACCCGCCGCGGAGCGAGTTGAAGCTGCGATTGGGCAGCAGAAACGTGGCGTGGTTCATGACGTTGAACATTTCGTAGCGGAACTGGAAATTACGGCTTTCCTTCATCCGGAAGTTTTTCATCAGGGCCGTGTTGAGGTAGGCGATGCCGGGACCGTCCAGAATGTTTCGGCCGGCGTTGCCGAACGAGAACGGAAGGAAGCCGTTGGGGCTGGGCAGGCAACTGTCGCGGGCGGTGCAGCGGGGCACCCTCTCGAAGTCGGTGATCCCGAAGAAGGGATAATCGACCCCGCGCCGTCCCGCCCCGGGAATCGACCCTTGCCGGCCGTTGCCGAGCCGGTTGGGCCGTAGCGACTCGCCGAGGTTCGCGTCAATATCGAGCGTGGTGACGGTGAACGACTGCCCGCTGTAGAGGACGCCGGTGCCGGATAGCTGCCATCCGCCGAGCAGGCCGTTGGTGAAACCGCGCGCGCCGGCCAGCCAGCGCTGGCGCCGCCCGAAGGGCAACTGCCAGGAGAAGGCGCCGGTGAAGACATGTCCGCGGTCGAAATCCGAACGGCCGCGCTCGCTCTTCAGGTTTTGCGCGTCCTGGGCGCCGGCAACGCCGCCGTCGGAATTGCCGCTGATCTGCGAGGCGTCGTCGATGGACTTGCTGAAGCTGTAGTTGATCCGGTAAAACAGCCCGCCGCGGGCGCGCCGGCGCAGCGAGACCTGCCCAGCGTTGTAGATCGAATTCGCGCCGAACGAATAATAGTTGATGGCATTCAGACCCGAAATCGGGCGCGGAAAGCTGGTGCCGAACTGCTGGTAGTAGGCGAGATTGCGAATCGGTTGATTGTAATCGTACTGGCGGCCGAGATGGGTTCCCTTCGAGCCGACGAATCCGATTTCGATGGCGGTGCCGCCCCCCAGGTCGCGCTCGATCGTCAGGTTGTAGCTCTGCAAATACCCGGTCGGCGCGTGCGGGTCGTAACCGTTGGGGTTGTTAATGCCGGCCTCGGTGTAGCGTGACACCGGGTAGGGGTCCGACAGAGTCACCAGCGACGCGTCGCTCGCCTGCCGCGAGAAGGTCTGGTTGGCGGAGAAAGGGAAGTTCGTCATCAAGCTGGTGCGAATGGGATTCAACAGGTGGCCGGTGTAGAAGACACCGTAGCCGCCGCGCAGGACCGTTTTTTGACCGAAGGCGCGCCAGGCAAATCCCACGCGAGGGGCGAAGTTGGTGAAGTCGGGATAGACCAGGGCCCGCGGGAGCCCGAAGTCGCCTGCCAGCACGACGCGGTCCTGGAGGTTCGCGGCCGCCACACGGGCGTCGAAATCCGGCAGACCGCGGCTGTCGGCGATGGCGATCTTGTTCGGACCGGCGATGAAGTTCGAGGCGCGATCGTAGCGGTCGACCGGGGGCTTATCGAGCTCATAGCGCAGGCCGAGGTTAAGGGTGAGCGAGCGCGTGAGCTTGAAATCGTCGTTGAAGAAAGCGCCGTAGCTGGTCGAGCGAAGGTAGTTGCGGGTTCCGCCGACCGACCGCGTGGCGCTCTGAAGCATTCCCAGCAGAAAATCGCCGATCGCGTGGTTGGTCCAGCGATCCTGGAAATTGTACGTCCCGCGCTGGTTGTTGAAATAGGGCTGATTGAAGCGTGTGCGCTCGATATCGATGCCCGCCTTGATCACGTGCTTGGACCGGACCCAGGTCAGGCGGGCGCTGCTCTGGATCGTGGTGACGTGATACTCGACCGGCTGGTTGTTGGCGGCGCCGATCGCCTCGTGGTCGAGGACGGTGAAACGCGGGAAGCCGAGCAGTTTGGGGTCGGTCGTATTGGAGGCCAGGCCGAGCTGTTCGGCGATGTTTTGGCCCTGGAAGATTTCATGCTCGCGAGTCGCGTTGCGGCTGTAGCCGCCGCGCAGCTCGATCAGGAAAGCGGGCGAGAACAGGTGGGTGTGGTCCAGCCCGGCGAGCGAGCGGTCGTCACGGCTGCGGTTTCCGAAGGTACCCAGGTCGCTGCCGGCAAACGGCGCGGAGTTGCGGGCGAACCGCTTTTGATAACGGAACGAGGTGTTGTCCTTGTCCGAGGAGCGGTGGTCGAACTTCCAAAGGAAGCTGTCCCAGACGTCGAAGTCCTTGGCGCTGACGATGTAATTGTTGCGAAGGTCGATGCGGTTCGGCAGCGGGTAATACCGCATCAGCTTCAGCGCCGCCGGGTGGAAGCGGCTGGCGGGAATGATGTTGTCGGGGAAACACGCCGCGCGGCTGGTCTCGGTGCAGGAGCCCGACGCCAGCGGATCGCGCAGATACAACGGCCTTCCCAGGTAGGTGGACGCGTTGCTGAAGTCGCCGCCGCGCTCGGCCGCGGGCGGCACGCGGGTCAGCCGGCTCTGTCCCAACACCTCGTGAAAGGACTCCCAACTGAACAGAAAAAAGGTGCGGTTGTGGCCGTTGTACCGTTTCGGCAGGACCACCGGACCGCTGGCCATCGCGCCGAACTGGTTCCGCCGCAGCGAGAGCTTGTCGGTGTCGAAGAAAGCGCGGGCGTCATAGAGGTCGTTGCGAAGATATTCGAACACGTTGCCATGGAACTGGTTGGTTCCCGAGCGCAGCGCCATGTTGACGACGCCGCCGGCCATCCGTCCATATTCGGCCGAGTAACCGGAGACCTCCATCTTGAACTCCTGCAAGGCGTCCAGGTTGGGCCGCACCTGGGCGGCCGCGCCGCGCGGGTTTCGGTTGTTGAAACCGTCGACGACGAAGTTCGTGCTGTCGGCGCGCGCCCCGTTGATCGAGGCGAACGACCCCTGGCCGCCCTGCGCGACCGGCACCACGCCCGGCACCAGGAACGCGAGGTCGGTGAAGTCGCGGCCGTTCAGAGGCATGTCCTGAATTTCGGCCTGGACGATGACATCGCCTTTGATCGTGCCGCTCTCGGTGTTGAGCACGGCTATCTCGGCGGTCACATTGACGGACTCGGTCACCGTGCCGACCTGCATCTGGATGTCGTCGCGGAGCACCTGACCGAGCTCGAGCACGACACCGCTTTTGCGATACGTGCGAAAGCCCTTCGCCTCGGCGATGATCTCGTAACCGCCCGGCGGGAGGTTGGTGATGGTATAGTCGCCGGTCGACGAGGTGCTCATCGTCCGGGCGATGCCCGTTCCGACGTTGCGGATCCTGATCGTTACGCCCGGCATGACCGCCTGGGCCGAATCCGTGACCATCCCGGTAACCGTGGCCAGATTGCCCTGCGCGAAGTTTGCGCTGACGGCCAGGACGAACCAGACTATCCGGCAGGCGTTCATCGCCCCCCCTTTTGAGGATCAGCATACACTATTGGAAGCGTGTTTGTGGAGCCTTTCTCGGTCCCCATTCCAGCGGGCCTCTTTCTGATGGGCTGCGAGGCCGGCCAGCAGGAGGAGCTCCCCGTGCATCGCGTTTGGGTCGACTCCTTCGAGATGGCGGCCTGCCAGGTGCGCAATCGCGACTGGGCCGTGTTCCTCGAGGCGGCCGGCCACCCACCGCCGCTCCAATGGCGCGACGCGGATTTTTCCGACCCCGACCAGCCGGTCGTCGCCGTCAGTTGGATCGAGGCTTCGCGGTATTGCGAGTGGCTCAGCGGGCAAACTGGCCGCCGGTATCGTCTCCCAACCGAAGCCGAATGGGAACGGGCGGCCCGCGGCGGGCGGGAAGGCCTCTTGTACGTTTGGGGCGATGAGCCGCCCGCGGACCACGCCGGATACCGGAGCCGCTGGCTGGGTTCGGTGAACGGACCGCTCCCAGTCGGCCGGGGCGAGCCGAATCCGTTCGGCCTGTTCGACATCGGCGAGAACGTGCACGAGTGGTGCTCGGATTGGTTCGACCGCCGCTACTACGACGGCTCGCCGGAGAGAAACCCGCAAGGTCCCGCATCGGGGGAACGCAGGGCTTCGCGCGGAGGTTCGTGGCGGCATCACATCAAGGTGAGCCGGTGCGCGGCGCGCTCGAGTATCCCGCCGGAGTTCCAGTATGCCGACTACGGGTTCCGGGTGGTGCGTGAGATCATCTCACTCCATTCACTGCCAACATCCCGTTCCCGCGCACGTCTTGAGAGCGTTCAACTTGGAACGTAACTGCTGCATCAACAACAGATCCTGCGGAGCGTGAGATCTTGACTTGTTCACCGCTTGGTAGGGGTCGGCGACAAGATCGTAAAACTCACGCGCGCCATTGGTGTGCTCCGCGTACACGTGGCTGCCCGTACGCACGGCAATGTAATTCCCCGCGGCGGTGAAGCCTTTGCGCATTTGCGCCTGAATGAGAAGTGCCGTACGCCAGGCGATTGCCTGCCCGTTCAGTAGTGGCGCCAGGGACATGCCATCCATCACCTTGCCCGCTGTTGCCTTGGCCAGCTCGAGGATCTTGGGAGCAAAATCCACATTACTGGTCAACTCCGCGTGGGAGAGCGGCGCCACGGCCCCCATCACCACCAGCGGCACTCGAATCGATTCCTCATATACTGACCCAAGCCCCACAATCCGATGCTCGCCGAGCAGCGATCCCTGGTCGGAGGTGTAGATCAGGATCGAGCCGGCCGGAAGCGCGCGCGTCATAGCGGCAACGGCTTCGTCCACGGACTGCAAAGATTCCAGCGTGCGGCGGTAAGTCACGTTCAACTTCTGGACGTTGGTCAGCAGTGGCAAAGAACGGATGAATGCTGGCTTATCCGTCACATCGGCCTCGTTAAAGGAAATCTTCGGTGGAATGGAAATTCCGGCGAACATGCCCTTGTGGCGCGGGGCCGGTTCGGGCCCGGGCAATCCGTCACGCCCGCGTGATTCGACCGCGCCAAATGCGACCACGAGAAAAAACCGGCGTGAGGCGTTCCGAGCGATAAAGTCCACGGCCTTGGTATGGAACAAGTCGGTTTCATATTGGTCCGTCTGGATCTGAGCGGGCGCGCAGCCGGCAGGATAACTCGTGGGGTTGCCGTACCCGGTTAACACGCTGTTCTCATTGAGCACGAAGTCGTACAGGCGTCCTTGCGTGACCGTGCCAAACCATTCATCGAATCCGAGGGGGACTTGTCGGCACGCTGCCTGCCCGTAGCCGTTGAGATACTTGCCGATGTACCCCGTGTAGTAACCGGCGGATTGCAGCCATACGGGCAGGCTGTTGGCGTGGTCAAACGACTGGTAACCGCCGTTGGGAGGAGAATTTTCCAGTACTCCATGGTTTTGTGGGTGCTGCCCGGATAGAACCGAAGCCCGCGACGGGCAGCACAGCGGATAGGAGACAAAAGCGTTTGAAAAACGCGCGGCGGGCGAGGAACCGACCACCGGCATGTAGGCAATTGAGGCGGCGTCCTGATTGTCGGCAATCACCAGGACCACACTGGGTTGAGCGAACACCAGTGCCCCTAACAGAGTCGTAACCAACCATCTGGCTCGAGGGATCCCCATTACTGTCCTCCTCGATGACGCGCCGGTACTTGCGGGCACTACCCGCCAGGCGCAGCCAAGGAACGTGTCTATGCTTATATGCGACAGAATGCGACTAAAGGTGCAAAAAGCGGATGTGACGCGCCCGTGCTACCGATGAGCCGGGCCAGGCAGCCGTGTAACTGGTTGAATCTGCGGGGGGCCCGGCCGCCCTCGGCGCCTACGCCTTGCTGTAATCGAACGGCTCGTTGACCAGGTGATACTCGGGCTCGCCGTCTTTTTGCAGATAGTAGGTATCGAGTGGAGTTCGCGGGAAATCGGCCAGCTTGCGCGGGACGGCCTCGCCGCCGATCCACTCGTAGATCGGAATTTCCCAGGGATTGAAGGTGTCGGTGAGCCCGCGCTCCTTGGCGACGCGGAACAGGTTCACGTTGCCGGGCTCATGGCCGCCCAGGTACATGCCGATCGCATCCAGCCGGAACTTGTCCTTGCTGAACATTACCAGGTTGGTGAGGTGGTCATGGCCGATGCCGAACCCGTTCCCACTGCGGCCGTAGATGCCTTCGATCATCGCGAGCCCGGTTCTTATCACGCTCATGTGGTCGCAGGTCTTGTGCGCCCAGATCTCCTGATGCATCGGGCTGAGCTGGGCGCGGCTGTCGTAGCGCGCGTACCCCTGCCGGGCGTGCCGTTCAAAGAAACGGTTCATCACCGGCTCGACATTGGGATGAATGTCGGGCTTCATCCAGGCCGGGACGCCGGTCACCATGCTCCAGCCGGGGCAGAACCGCACGAACGGCTTGACGACCAAACCTTGCTCGTTCTTGACCGAAAGCGTCATGCACATCCCGTGCGACTTCCACTTGGCGATATTCAACAGCCACGTGTCGGGCTCGTTGACCGGGGCGTAGTGCGGGATGCGGCTGTAGACGACGGCGTCGGGAACCTTCGTCCAGGTCATCTCGTAGTCTTCGCGGAAATTGCGAACGCGCCGCTCCGGCTCGTTCATCTGGATGCCGTGCTTCTGGTTGATATCGACGAAGCCGCGGAAGTTCCAGGAGTGGAAATTGTTCGCTTCGAGGAAATGAAACTTCCGGGGGCCGATTTCTTTGAGGCCGGTGACCATACCGTCATAGAACTGCGGGTCGGTGCCCGTTCCCCAGTTCTCGACGTCGGGCCGGTCTTTCGAGCGCACGCTGCACACATTCGGCTTGAGGATGACGCGATGCGTGACGGGGATGCCGGGCGGCCCGTCCATGGGGACGAAGATCTCGCGCGACAACGCCAGCCCTTCGCGGAACTTCGATTCCTCGTGCATCTTGTCGGGAACCCGGGTGCGGCGGATGAACACCGCCTTGGGATTGCTTTCAATGAACGGATGCACCCCGAAGTAAGACCGTGGAAGCCGGGAAGCGGCCACCAGGTCGACGCCGGCGAGCGAACCAGCCGCAGCGGCCGCGCCGGCGGAAAGGAAATCTCTTCGACTCAGTGGCATGGGCCCTCCCGGAAACAACCTACGTCCAGTCTAGCTGAAAACGACGGCCGCCACGCGGGCCAACTCGGGCAGGAAGACCTCGGTCGTCGAGCCGCGATGGGCGGTCTTGAGATCGATCGTCGCCGCCTCGGGCCGCAACATTCGGGCGCGGGAATAATGGCCCTGAATACGCGCCTGGATTTCACTGTCGGCCGGCGATCCGTAATTCACCGCGATGAACACGGCCCGGCCGGCTTCCGGCCCGAGGCTCGCCAGCGGAATTACCGCGGGAGCATTCCACAGCCGCACCGCGCGCTTGGGATGAGTGACAATGTCGATGACGTCGAGCGCGAACTCGCTCGGATCGGCGATCCGCTTCTTATAAGCGACCACCTGACCGCGGCCGAGCGCGAAGAAATCGCGATCCTGTTGCGTCCTGACCGGCTTGAGTCGCGAGTCGCGCCACCACGGCTCGGCTCCGGCGGTCTCGGCGATCACCGAGCCTCCGGCTTCGGCGTGCGCCAGAATCCGGGCGCGGGCCGCGGCCGCGGGTGGGCCGATGCCGGCCGCGACCAGGGCGATGCAGCGGGAAGGATCGGCGGCCGGCGGCGCCGTCGCCGGCTCGAGGCGGGGCGAGGCGCCCCGGCGCACCAGCAGATTGGCGATCTCGGCGGTGGCCGCTCCCGGTTCGACGAGCGCGGTGACCACGGGGTTCGCCGGCAGCCCAAACAGGCTCGCCTGCTGTTTCAGCCAGCGCCCCGTTTGGCCCAGTCTGCGCCATGCCTCCAGCGCACGAGTCTGGCGGGCGCGCAACGCCTCGCGCCACTCCGGCGTCAGTGCCAGCAGATAGTTGCCTCCCGCCGCCCACGCTTCGACCAATGCCAGCTCGAGCGTATCGAGCGAAACCAGCCGGTCCGCCCGCACGCCGGCGCGCACGTCCGGCTGAAAGCCAAGCACGGCGGGCCGCTCCGGATACAACGCGCGCAGGTACGCGACCCGGTAACCATTGGAATCGACCCAAGGTTCACGGCTCGCGCTGGCGGTCTCGTCGCCCCGGCCTCGCTGATTCGGACCCCGGCTGATGCCGGGCCACAAGCCGGTCTCAACGACGGCGCCCTCACGCGGGCCGAAGGTGAACTGCGATGCCGGCTCCGCCTGGAGGCTGGCGGCGGCCGCGAGCCGGCCGAACGCCTCATCCGGGGCGTCCAGGAGCACGGCGTCGATAGCCGCCTCGCGCAGCAGCTCGACGTCGGCCGGGACCGGCGCCGGCCACCGGGCGACGACGTGCCGCCTGAAATCGATCGCCATAGCATTATGATAGTGCTATGTCTGTCCACCGAAGGGATCTTCTCCGGACCACGGCCGGCGCGCTGGCCTGGACGGCTTCATCCTATGCGCAGGTTCCCGGGGCCAACGACCGCGTCAACCTCGGCCTGATCGGCTGCGGCGGGCGCGGCATGGGAGTCATGGGCACTTTCCAGAAGAACCCGACGGTCAAAGTGACGGCCGTCTGCGACGTCTATAGCGAGCGGATCGACAGGGCGCTCCAGCGGGCCGCCGGGGCGCGCGGCTTCACCGATCATCGCAAGCTGCTCGAGGTGAAAGAGGTCGATGCCGTGCTCATCGGCACGCCCGATCACTGGCATACCGAGATCGCCATCGACGCGCTGAACGCCGGCAAGGACGTGTACGTCGAAAAGCCGCTCACGCTGACCATCGAGGAAGGGCCGCGGGTCGTCAAGGCCGCGCGCGTCAACAACCGCATCTGCCAGGTCGGCATGCAGCAGCGCTCCGGCTCCCACTATTTACAGGCCAAACAGGAATATGTCAAGTCCGGCAAGCTCGGCAAGATCACCGTGGTGCGCACCTGGTGGCACGGCAACGGCGCGCACTTGCAGAAAGCTCCGGCGTCGCTCCGGGAGAAGCCGTCCAACCTCGACTGGGCGCGCTTCCTCGGCCCGGTCAAGTGGCGGGACTGGGATCCGCAACAGTATTGGAATTTCCGCGCCTATCTTGATTTCGGCGGCGGGCAGGTCACCGACCTGTTCACGCACTGGATCGACGTGGCGCACATGTTCATGGACCAGGACAACCCGATTTCGGCGGTCGCCGCCGGCGGCATTTATCACTACAAGGACGGCCGCACCGCTCCCGACACGATTTACGTGCTGCTGGAGTATCCCGCCGAGTGGACGGCCACGTTCGAAGCGACGCTCGCTCCGGGCATCACCGGCGCCGGCGTCGAGTTCTGCGGCACCGAAGGCCGCCTGAACATCACGCGCGGCCGCTATGAGTACGTGTCGGCGGAGAAGGGCGCGCAGCCGGTGGTGGTCAAAGCCGAGAGGGAGCAGACCATCGAGCACGTCGAGAATTTTCTCGACTGCTGCCGCTCGCGCAAGCTCCCCAATGGCGATGTGTACATCGGCCACCGCTCGGCGATGGCCTCGCACCTGGGCAACATCGCCTGGCTGCAAAAGCGCCGCCTGCGGTTTGATCCCGCCCGCGAAGAGATTCTGCCGCTCTAAGGTCCTCTCCGAGCGCTACGGTGCCTCGAACGGCATGGAGGCCTCGATCGGTTTCGCGGTCGCCACCTGGCCGATCAACGGCGAAAAGAAGTTGAACTGATAGCCGCAGATTGTAACGTTAACGCGGTCCGCGCTCGATCCGGCGCCAGTGCGGGTCACCGTGATGTTGGAAGGGTTCAAGCCGTAGTCTCCCTGGCCCCTGCCAGGCGGCTGCGTGGGCTCATTGAACAGAACCATATTCTCAATCGCGGTTTGATTGTAAGGTCGAACGGCCCCGAAACGGACGGCATTGCGGGCACGCTCGGCAAGTGCCTGATGGAAGAAAAGGATCTGGCCCAGGTCGAGAATGCCGATCATGACTGAAAGAAACACCATCAGCACGAGCACCATCTCAACCATGGTGGATCCACGAACGCCCTTCTTGTTCCACCGGTTGCTCCCGACGATGCGCATCGTGCTCCTCCCTTCCTCAATCCGGACGCCGGCCGTCTACGGCGCCGACATCCGGCCCACATACCGGAACATGACTTGTGGCTTCTGGTTCAGGGTGATCGTTTTTACGACCGCGTCCAACTGGTAATTGACGACGCCGACGGTAACGGCCCGCGGCACGCCATTCACCATGTTCACCACGACGTCGATGTTTTGCGGTCTCAGGCCCGGCACCACCGGTATGGCGCCGCCGTTGGGGTCGCCGTAGAGTACCGTATTCCGAACCGACAGCAGATAGCTGGCCGCGGGTGTCGAGGTGCTGGAGTTGTAATCGCGGAGCGCAGCGTATCGCGCGCCGGCGCGAACCGCCGTCTCCAGCTTGTTGTATTGAAAGAACCCATAGCCGAGCTCGAAACAGCCGGCGAACACCGGAAAAATCACCATGAAAGCCAGCCCGAACTCGATCATGGCGTTGCCTCGCCGGAGCCGGCGCCCGGACGAACGCGAATCGGCCGGGGTTCTCATTGAAAGAGCCTCCCCACGTAGAGTCCGGAGTCCGCGGCTCCGCCTGCCCCACCATTGGAGGTGCCTTGCAGATACGGACCGATGTACTCGGCGCAGAAAGGCTTGTTGCCGCCGGACGGGTACTTCGGGGCGGTTTGCAGGAAGAAGCCGGCGTACTGAACGATCGTGTTGTCCGGGAATCCGGTATTAATGGGACAGACCAAGACCCGCCGGCCGTTCCCGCCTCCCCCGGCCTTATAGCCGGCGTATGTCGCCGATGCCTGATCGCTGTCCTGCCCGATCCGGTCCTGTATTGCATCGCGCTGGGTCTGTTTGGCTCCGCCTGTCATGACCACATGATCGCCGATGGACCTCGCCTCGGTCTGATAACCGTAAACAATCGAGTTGCGGATCACGGCGGCGCTGTTGTCCTCGATGTAACCGCGTTCGGAACCGCCGCCGGCTTTCGACAGGTCGACGATCGACTGAATCGCGTCGCCGTCGCAGACGTTGCCGGTACTGATTTTTGGATTCGCCGCCCAGCGCAGCGTGTGCGGGACGCCGGGTGTCAGGCCGAAATGCGGCCCGACGTTGTTATGCGCAAGTGGGGAAAACGGACAGGCGCCTTCCGAGCTGGTGTTACGGAGTTCCTGACCGGCGACCGCCACCGCCCGCACCAGCGAGGAGCTCTGCGAGACCACGGCGCGAATGAAGCTGAGCGGCACGCTTACTCCACTGCCGACCCGGACAAACCGATAGCCTAACGGAAGCGGCGGGTTACCCTCCCATGGGCCATTCTGGTTAGTCGAGAACTCGGTGATGGTTCCGTTGAACGAGCTGGTGTGAAAGTTCCACCGGTTGCCATTGGCGGCGACCAGGCCCTGCGCTCGAGCAACGCCGTCCGCCGTCCCGTCCAGCTCCAGGACCGCGGCCAGCGCTGCCGAATCCACATAGGCCTGAGTTTCGTTTTTGGCGACATACATTCGTCCCAAGTCCACCGCGATGCCGGTCATCCCGATAAGGACGACCAGGGCAACGGCGGCGGTGACCAGGACGAAACCTCGACGGCGGCGGACGTGTCTGTGAGACATAAGTCGTTACCCATGATGGGCCGGACCGCCTCCCTTTGGCTACCGGGTAGCGCACTGAAACGTCGGCGAAAATCGCCGTAGTACGGATGTGCGGAAGGGTATTTTAATGACTCCCCGCGCCGCGGCTCACCACTCCAGCCGCAGCCCCATGCGGAACGACCGCGGGCCGCCGGCGTCCAGATCCTGCTCGCCGCCGGCGCTGGTGATAACGCCCGCCGAGGCGACCGTGTTGATGTTCAGCCCGGGGTTGTCGTAGTTCGGCGTGTTGAAAAAGTTGGTTCCCGTCATCTCCCACCGCAACCGGAAGTGCTCATTGAGCTGGAAGAGTTTGGCCAGACCGACGTTGACCACCTGGGAGCCGGGTCCCTTGATAACTCCCTTGGCGGAGGTGCCGAACAAGCCCGGCGTCGGGGCGGCAAAGGCGGACGGGTCGAACCAGCGCGTGTTCGACCGCTGACCGGTGGGGATGTTGGCGTCGCGGAGATGGTTGGGCCGGATGGTGACCTGGGCCGGCGTGCGCGAGGAGGTGAACGCCGTGCCGGTCGGATCCGATAGGGTCCATTGCGGCGTGAGGAACTCCCCCGAGAAAAAGCTGTAGACCGAGCTCCACTCCCAGCCCTGGAGGAGAGCGCGCCGCAGGCCGCGGCTGGCCTCGCCGAACGGCAACTGGTAAATGAGGTTGCCGGTGACGCGGTGGGTCGGGATGTCGAGCCACACCGCGCGCTCGCGCTGGCGGTCATAGGCGTTCTCCGGCGACTCGCCTCGCTCCAGGTCTCCGATGTCGCGCGCCAGCACCCAGGAAACCTGGTAGGCCAGGCCCTTGGCGAAGCGGCGCTCGGCCTCGACGGTCAGCGAGTTGTACTGGTGGCCGGCGCCGTTGGACGTGTAGGTGATCCCGGGGTAGCGCGGGAACAGCCGCGGCTTGTCGACGTAGAGCCGGTTGTCCGGCAGCGGCTGGTTGATGTTATAGCCCCATTCGCCCTGCCGGGTGTTGGTCCCAATGTAGGAGATGCGGAAGCCGGTGTCCCAGCGCTGGTGCTCGATGGTGAGGTTGTATTGCATCGAATACGGGTCGCGGAGGTCCTTGCGAACCGCGCCGGGCAGCGAGATGGTGGTCGGCCCGGCGACCGAAGTCGGGAAGACGACGGGCAGCACTACGGTCGGCGTCGGCGTCGTATTGGTGTAGCCCGGCTCGTTGACGATGAAGGGAGCCCCGCCGGCGGCAACAGCGCGCGGCACGATGTCGTAGAAGATACCGTAGCCGGCGCGGAAGACGGTGCGCGCGCCGAAGGGCCGCCAGGCCACGCCGATTCGCGGGGCGAAGTTATTGTACTCGTTGAGGAGCAGCCGCGACGGGTGGTAGCCGAGCGAGGACGCCTCGACCACCTCGACATAGGTGGCCGGCAGCAGCGGGCTGACCTTCGAGCGCGCGCCGTCGGGAACCACGATCTTGGCGGCGTCGATGTCGAAGATGGCCTGTTGGCCGGAGCCTTCGCGGTAGGCCGGATGCATTTCGTACCGCAGGCCGATGTTGATCGTGAGATCCGGGCGCAGCTTCCATTCGTCGGTCGCGAAAAACTCCCAATCCCACCTCAACCGGTCGATGAACAGGTTGGCGGCGGCGCGGGAGGACGAGGTCGGGACGCCGAGCAGGAAATCGGCATAGGGGTGAGTGGTGAAGCGGTTCGAGAACGTGGCCGCGCCGAACAGGTTCGTCGGCATCTGCCAGTCCTGGTACAGCGTCCGCCCGACCAGAACGCCCATCTTGAGGTTGTGGCGCCCGCGGAACCAGCTCAGATGCTCCTGGAATTGCTGGGGGAAGTTTTTGAAGCCGGGGTGCCGCCACTGCGTCTGCGAGATGCCGGTGATGCCCAGCTGCGAGAAGGAAACCTGGAACACTCCGTTGACGTCCGGGAGGTTCGGTGACAGGCCGGTGAGGCCGAGATCGCGGACCACTTCGAGGCCCATCAGCGGGCCGTGGCGGGGGTTGTCGTTCCAGGCAAAGCCCCAGCGGAATTCGTTCATCAGGTTGGCGCGCAGCGTGGCGGTGTAGGAGACGTTCGCGGCGCGCGTGTTGCGTGTCTGCCAGCGGGTTCCGATGGCCGGCAGCGCGCTGTCGTAATCGCGCGAATGGCTTCGGTTCCAGATGTAGCGGCCGAAGACGAAGTGTCGCTCCGAGAAGCGGTGGTCGAAGCGCGTGGTGACATACGTGTTGGGGTCGAATGGCCGCGGAAGCTGGACGCGGTGGTTGCTGGCGTTGAACACGTCGGGGTTGGCCTGGTTGGGCAACGGGTAGAAGCGGGTCTGGATCTTCTGCGATACGGGATTGATGCGTGAAGCCGGGATCCGGTTCGCGGCAAACGGCGTATTGCCGGCGAACGGATCGCGGATGGCCGCCTCGCGGGAGAAATCGCCGC
>Ga0247727_10009219_pt1 | contig 17987 bp, 14 predicted proteins | sample WisWelCaveWW1625_FD_202498 | JGI IMG/M metagenome (GOLD analysis project Ga0247727, IMG submission 202498) | Biofilm microbial communities from Wishing Well Cave, Virginia, United States - WW16-25 | ecosystem: Environmental > Aquatic > Deep subsurface > Groundwater > Cave microbial mat | place...
TCGAGTCAGGCCAGCATAGCCGCGTCTTGCCGGGCCGGGCGCGCCCAGCGAGGATTGCGCCCATGCGATCGCCCCGGGCCCTCTGGCTCGCCGCTCTTCTCCTCACGGGCCCCGTCGCCTGCGTGGACCTGACGCAGCGCATCGGGCGTCTCCGGATCCCCGGCGTCGAGGGTGGCACCACGGAGGCCGACCTGAGACGCGGGCTCGGCAGCTGGACGTCCACCTTCGCGTCGCTGGTGACGGCCGCCTCGGACGGCATCCGAACCGCATCCAAGCTGCGCGAAACGCGGCGCAACACCCTGCTCTGGCAGCTGCGCATCATCCCGCTGGCGCGCCAGGCCGCCTACCTGCCCGACGTCCAGCAGGCCTACGTGGCAGTGCTTGCGCTTGCGAACGCGCAGCACGCCTACCTCACGACGGGCGAGGGGCGGGCGCTGTTCGGGGAGCAGCAGTCGATCGCGGTCGACGCGGCCAAAGCGCTCGAAGACGACGTGTTCGATATCGGCAAGGCCTTCCTCAGCGAGCGGCAGATCGCGCGGCTCCAGGCGCAGGTGGACGACCTCGTCGCCAAGCATCCGATCCGGGGCAGCTTTGCGGCCGACGCGCTCGTCACCGGCCTGTCCGACTCCACGACGGCGGGAGGGGTGTTCTCCTGGGTGGTGGACCTGCCCATGGTCCCCTTCCGCGCGCTCTCCGGCGTGACGGATACGGCGCAAGCGGTGAACGACTTCAACGAGACGGCGCGAGCCTTCACCGAGACGATGAACGAGCTGCCGCACCAGACGCGCTGGGAGCTCGAGCTGCTGCTCTACGACGCAGAGGAGCTCGATTCGCTCGAGCGGGCGCTCGGTGCGGGCGAGGCGGTCGCGCTCGCCGCGGACCGGATCTCGGCGGTGGCGGAGAACCTGCCCGAGCAGCTCGGCGCCGAGCTGGCTGCCCGCCTCGAGCAGGCGCGCGCCACGATCACCGAGCTGGACGCGGCGCTCGCGCGTGCCGAGGGCATGTCGGGCCCGCTCGTTCACGTGTCCGATCGCGTCGGCGCGGCCAGCGCGCAGTGGACGGCGCTGCTCACCGAGATGCGCGCCGGTGACGGCGAGAGCGGCCGTCCCTTCGACGTGCGCGAGTACGAGTCCGCCGCCGGTCAGATCGCGGATACGACCCAGGAGCTACGCGCGCTGGTCAGTGAGCTGAAGAGCCTCGACCCGGCGGCGAGCCGCCGGGTGCTCGACGCCGCAGCCTGGCGGGCGGCGCTCTTGATCGGGCTCTTCTTCGCGGGCCTGATCACCTATCGCGTGGTGGCGACTCGGCTCCGCCGCTGATGTGCGATGCCGAGCCCACTCGAGCGAGCGAGGTCGGCGGCCCCTACGCGCGCTACGTGCTCGCCCTGCTGACGCTGGTCTACGTCTTCAACTTCGTGGATCGGCAGATCCTCTCGATCCTCGCGCCCGACATCCAGCGCGAGCTGGGCATCTCGGACGCGGACATGAGCTTCCTGTACGGCACCGCCTTCGCGGTGTTCTACGCGATATTCGGCATCCCGCTGGGCCGGCTCGCCGACGTCTGGAAGCGGCGCAGCCTGATCGCGCTCGGCCTCGCGGTGTGGAGCGGGATGACGGCGCTCTCGGGCACGGCGCGCAGCTTCACGAGCCTGGCCGCCTATCGAATCGGCGTTGGCATCGGCGAGGCGAGCGCCTCGCCCGCCGCCTTCTCGCTGCTCGGCGACTGGTTCTCTCCGCGCGTGCGCGGCTTCGCGCTCGCAGTGTACTCGAGTGGTGTCTACATCGGCGCGGGCATCGGCATCTTCCTCGGCGGCTGGATCGTGGACGGCTGGCAGGCGCTCTACCCGGACGGCCGCGCGCCCTTCGGCCTGCGTGGCTGGCAGGTGGCCTTCTTCGCGGTCGGCCTGCCGGGGCTCGCGCTCGCCGGCTGGGTGCGCAGCCTGCGCGAGCCGCGCCGGGGCCAGAGCGAGGGGCTGCCCGAGACTACGCGGCACCCTCACCCCTTCCGAGAGTTCGGGCGCGAGCTGTTCGCGGTGCTGCCGCCCTTCACGCTGATCGTGCTGGCGCGCGTCGGTGGTGCTCGCGCCGTGCGCACGAATCTCGCGGTCGCGGCCGGCATCGCGCTCGCGGCCTACGGCCTGATCGCGCTCACCGGCAGCACCGCGCAGTGGTGTGCGCTCGGCGTCGGCTGTTACGGCGCCTGCGCCTGGGCGCAGGGGCTCGAGCGCCGCGACCCCGTCGCCTTCAGCCTGATCTTCCGCAACCGCTCGCTGCTCCTGCTCGGCGTCGGCATGGCGTCGATTGCGTTCGTGACCTACGGCGCCGGCTTCTGGGGCCCGTCCTTCTTCATCCGCGTGCATGGCGTGCCCGCGGGCGAGGTCGGCACGGTGGTCGGGCTCTCCGGGGCCGTCGGCGGCTGGCTCGGCGTCTCGCTCGGCGGCGCGCTCTCCGATCGCTGGAAGGCGCGGGCCGCCAACGGACGGCTGTGGGTCGGCCTGCTCGCGGCCGTGCTCTCGCTGCCGATCGGGCTATGGATGCTGCATACCGACAGCCTGCACCTTGCCTATGCGCTCAACTTCGTGTTCGCGCTGGTGTCGCCACTCTGGCTGGGCGCCGGCGCGACGGCGGTGAACGAGCTGGTGCTGCCGCGGCTGCGCGCGCTGGCGTCGGCCTTCTACATCTTGCTGATCACATTCATCGGGCTCGCGCTCGGCCCCTACACGATGGGCAAGCTCTCAGACGTGTTCGCGCAGGGCGGGGCCGACCCGGGCGTAGCGCTGCGCGACGCCATGAGCATCGGGTTCGGCATGTTCGTCCTCGGTGCCATCGCGCTGCTGCTCGCCGGGCGCTTCCTCCCGGCCGAAGAGGCGAGCCGCCTCGCCCGCGCCCGCGCCGCTGGCGAGGCGGTGTAGGTGTCGCTCCTCGGCCGCCGCGCCTTCCTGCAGCTCGCGGCGGCGAGCGCACTCGCGCGACCCGGCCGCGCCGCCGCGGAAGCAGATACCAGGGCGCTCGGCGTGCACCAGGCCACGCGCAACACCTGGCACGGGCCGAGCGGCCTCGGCTCCCTGTTCACGGAGCGCCCACTTTCCTACAAGCCCTATCCAGGCGCGGCGCGCACGCCCTTGCCAGGCGGCGCAGCCTCCGCGAGTACATCGCTCGCCGAGGTCGTGGGCGGTTACACGCCGGCCATGGGCTTCTCCGGCGAGTCGATCCCGCTGGCGCTGCTCGCCCTGCTGCTGCACATCACGAACGGAGTCACCGGCACCGTCCGCGGCAGCGATCCGCCCGAGCACCGGCGCGCGGCGCCCTCGGCCGGCGCGCTCTACGCCGGCGAGCTGTACGTGGTGGCGGAGCGCGTCGACGGGCTTGCGCCCGGCGTCTACTCCTACGCGGTCGCCCAACACGCGCTGGTGTCGCTACGAGGCGGCCGATTCCTCGACCAGCTTGCCGCCGCGGTGGAGGCGCCGGATGCGATCACCGGCGCGGCCTGTGGGGTGCTGCTCACCAACGTGTTCCAGCGCTATGCCTGGCGCTACGGCCCGCGCGGCTATCGCTATGCGCTCATCGACAGCGGACACATCGGAGAGAACCTGCGGCTCGCCGCGACAGCGGCCGGGCTTGGCCACGCGAGCTCGCTGCGCTTCCACGACGATGCGCTGAACACGGTGCTCGGCATCGACGGGCGCGAGGAGGCCGTGTGCGCGCTGCACGCGTTGGGCCTCGAGAGCGACGCGCGAGGCGCACCCGCCCGCCGGACGCTCGGCGAACGAGGCGTGGCGGATCGCTCGCTTGCTGCGGTGGAGCGCTACCACGAGGCAACGAAGCTCGTGCCGGGCACTCTGCTGTCCGCGCCGGCGGGGGCCGCGCCCGCCACTCCCGCCGAGCCGCCACTGTCAGGGGCGGTGTTCGCGCTGCCCGCGACGCCGGCTCCGACGCTCCCGGTTGCTCGGGCCATCGAGCAGCGCCGTTCCGCGCACGGTTTTCGAGAGGAGGCGATCGCGCTCGAAGCGCTCGGCTTCGCCAGCGAGATGGCGCGATGCCCGGGCCTCGGCGTGCGGCTCGTCGCCCACCGCGTGCAGGGGCTCGCGCCGGGGCTCTACCAGAGCCTGCCCGGTGGGCACGCGCTGCGGACCCTTCGCGCGGGCTCGCTCGAAGGTCCGCTGGTGCGCGCATGTCTGTTCCAGGACCTGGCAGGAAGCGCTGCGGCGGCGTTCGCCTGGGTCGCCGGCCTCGGCTGCGCGGCTACGGCGGGTGAGCGCAGCTACCGCGACCAGCTGCTCGAGGCGGGTGCGGCCGCCGAGCGCCTCTACCTGGCCGCCGAGTCGCTCGGGCTCGCGGCGCGCAACCTGGCCGGCTTCTTCGACGACTCGCTCGACGACCTGCTCGGCCTCGACGGGCGCGAGTTCGCGGTCGTCCACTTCACGCTGCTCGGCAGCGAGACAAAGGCAGCTACGCTCGGGTCGTGACCTTCGCGTTTGCCGACTGCGAGCTCGACCCCGAGCTATACCAGCTGCGCCGTCGCGGGCGCGTAATCAAGCTCGAGCCGAAGGTCTTCGACGTGCTCGTTCACCTGCTCGAGCACCGAGACCGCGTCGTCACCAAGGCAGAGCTGCTCGATGCGCTCTGGCCGGGCGAAGCTCTCTCGGAGTCGGTGCTGCCGCGCGCGATCGCTGCCGCACGCCGTGCGGTGGGCGATACGCGCGCCAAGGCGCGCGTGATCGAGACCGTGCACGGCCGCGGCTATCGCTTCGTAGCAGAGATCGGGGACGCAGCGCGCGCTGTGGAGCCCGCGGCGCCGGCGCCGCCCTCGGTCTTCGTGGGTCGCACGCGCACGCTCGAGCGGCTCGAGGACGCGCTCGACGCGGCGCTCGGCGGCCGCGGTCGTCTCGTGCTGCTCGCCGGCGAGCCGGGCATCGGCAAGACGCGCACCGCGGAGGAGATCGCGCGGGTGGCGCGCGAGCGCGGCGCGGAGGTCGCCGTCGGGCGCTGCTTCGAGGGCGAGGGCGCGCCGGCCTTCTGGCCGTGGCTGCAGCTGCTGCGCGAGCTGGTGGCGACGGCCGATCTGGAGCGCCTGCGTACGGCGCTCGGCGCCGACGCCGCCGAGCTGGCGCAGCTCGTGCCCGAGCTGCGCAGCCGCCTGCCGGCGCTGTCGGCCGCCTCGGGCCTCGAGGGCGAGCAGGCGCGCTTCCGGCTCTTCGACGCGCTCAGCGGCTTCCTGCGCCGCCGCGCGCAGCAGGGCCCGCTCGTGCTCGTGCTCGACGACCTGCACTGGGCCGACGAGGCGTCGCTGCTCGGCCTCGAGTTCCTGGCGCCCGAGCTGCGCTCTGCCGCCCTGCTCGTGGTGGCGACCTTCCGCGACGTCGAGGTGCGGCGCGATCACCGGCTCTCGAAGCTGCTCGGCGCGCTCGCGCGCGTGCCGGCCTGCGAGCGCGTCGCGCTGCGCGGGCTCGAGCCGGCGGAGGTGGCGACGCTGGTCGAGGCGGTGGCCGACTTCACCCCGTCGGCCGGCCTGGCGCGCACGGTCCACGAGATGACTGAGGGCAATCCGTTCTTCGTCTTCGAGCTGGCGCGCCTGCTCGGCGAGGCCGGCGCACCGGCCGAAGATCCCTCGACGCTCGCGCTTCCGCAGAGCGTGCGCGATGCCATCGGCCGGCGACTCGATGCCCTCTCGCCCGACTGCAACGAGCTGCTGCGCACGGCGGCGGTGCTGGGCCGCGCCTTCGACGTCGCGCTGCTCTCGCGGGTAGCGGACCGCACGCCGGAGGCGCTGCTCGACCCCGTCGGCGAGGCGCTCGGCGCGGGCGTGCTCGTCCCGCACGAAGACCGCGTCGGCCACTACAAGTTCGCGCACGCGCTGGTGCGGCAGACGCTCTACGAGGAGCTGAGCGCGCCCCAGCGCGTGCGCCTGCACCGGCGCGCGGCCGAGGCGCTCGAGGCGCTGTTCGCCGCGAGCGACGAGCCGCCGCTCTCGGAGATCGCGCACCACTTCTTCGAGGCCGCGCCCGGCGGCGCGGCCGAGCCCGCGATCGCGTCCGCCGTGCGCGCGGCGGAGCGCGCCCACGCGCTGCTCGCCTACGAGGAGAGCGCGCGACTCTACGAGCAGGCGCTCGAGGCGCTCGCGATCGCCGTGCCCGAGGACGCTCTGCGCCGCTTCGAGCTGCTCACGGCTGCGGGCGCCGAGCACGCTGCCGCCGGCGCGCGCGAGGCGGCGCGCGCGAGCTTCCGCAGCGCGGCCGGCATCGCGCGCAGTCTCGGCCGCGCCGACCTGCTCGCGCGCGCCGCGCTCGGCTACCGCGGCTTCGGCGAGATGGGCGTGCCGCCCGAGCCCGACACGCTGGCGCTGCTCGAAGAGGCGCGCGACGCGCTCGGCGACCGCGAGCCGGTGCTGCGCTCGCGCCTGCTCTCGAAGCTCACCGGCACCGCGCCCTACATGCTCTCGATGGCGCAGCGCGACCGGCTCTCGCGCGAGGCGCTCGAGCTGGCGCGCGCGAGCGGGGACATCACGGCCCTGCGCGACGCGCTCGGCGCACGCCACTGGGCCTGCCACGGGCCCGACCGCGTCGCGGAACGCCTCGCGCTCGGTGAAGAGATGGTGTCGCTCGGCGAGCGCAGCGGCGATCCGCTGATGGTCTTCACCGGCCACGAGGTGCTCTTCGGCGTGCACATGCTGTGCGGAAACGCGGCAGGAGCAGACCGCGCGGTCGCCGAGTGCGTGCGCCTCGCCGACGGGCTCCGCTACCGCTTCGTGCTGTTCCAGGCGCGCTTCTTCGAGGGTGCGCGTGCGGCGTGCTCGGGCGACCTCGACGCGGCCGAGCGCATCTTCGCCGATGCGCTCGAGATCGGACGCGAGCGCGTGCCCTATGCGCAGGTGCTCTACGACGCGCACACGCTCTGGATGCGCTTCCAGCGCGGCGATCGCACGGGGCTCGCCGCCAGCGCGACGCTGCTCGAGACGATCTCCAGCTACTGGAAGGGAGGAGAGACGGTGGCGCGCGCTGCCATCGCGCTCGTCGCATGGATCGAAGGGCGGGGCGACGAAGCGCGCCGCATCCTCGACGACATCTCGAAGCGCGGTCTCGCGTCGCTCGAGCGCGACGAGCACTTCCTGCTGACCGCGGCGATCCTGAGCGACGTGATCCTCGGCCTCGGAGATCGCGAGCGCGCCGCCGAGCTCTACGACGTGCTGCTGCCATACGCGCACCTGCTCGCCTTCCACGACCTGCTGCGCACCTTCGCGGGCAGCGTGTCGGGGGAGCTCGGCGAGCTCGCTCTGGTGCTCGGCCGCTACGACGCCGGCGTCGCACACTACGAGGCGGCGCTCGCGCGCGAGCACGCAGTCGGCGCGCGCGCGGCGGAGATCTCGAGCAAGGTGGGCCTCGCGCGCGTCCTGCGCGCGCGCGGCGCGGCCGGGGACGAGCCGCGCGCTCTCGCGCTGCTCCGCGAGGTGGCGGCCGACTCCGCCGCGCTCGGGGTGCGCTGGGCGGAGCGCTTCCGCTTCGATCCCGAGACTCTGGCCGAGCGAAAACGCTAGGCAGTTCCGGGGCTTCCGGCGGGTCGAAGGATCAGGAATCCATCCGGAAGCCGTCAGGACTCGAGGGCGCGCGGCGACCATGCTCGGGGCCATCGGAGGAATCCCCATGGCACTCGCGAGCGAGACCCTGACCACTACCGCGCCGCCGCCCGGACGCTTCCAGGCGCGCCGCGCCTTCCGCTTGCTGCGGGAGGTGATTCGCAACCCCGACCAGACCGAGAAGGTGTTCGAGTTCTTCGAAGCGGTCGGCGGCGACGACGGCGCAAGCCATTTTGAGACTTTCCTGGCCGAGCCCGAGGGACGCCGGCTGCTGTCGGCGCGCCCGAGCCTCGTCGAGGTGCTGGCCGACGAGGCCTACCTCGCGTCGCTGCCGGAGCCCAGCCTCGGCCACTGGTACTTGCGCTTCATGCGCGGGCGCGGCTTCGCTCCGTCGGGGCTGCTCGAGGCGCGCGAGCGCGGCGTCGGCAAGCGCCAGGAGGCGGACGCCGAGCACGAGTGGTTCTACGACCGGCTGAACGTGATGCACGACCTCTGGCACGTGCTCACCGGCTACGGCACAGACGACCTCGGCGAGGCCGCACTGATCGCGTTCAGCGAGGCGCAGATCCCGAATCGCAGCTTCCCGATCCTGCTCCTGGCGGCCGTCGTGAAGGGCCCGAAGAGCTGGGACATGGCGTGGCCCCGCTACCTGTGGCGCGCGTATCGGCGCGGCAAGCGCGCGCGGCTACTCACCGCCGCGCCCTTCGAGGAGCTGCTGCCGCTGCCCGTGCCCGAGGTGCGCGAGAAGCTCCGCGTCGGGCCCGCGGCCGTCTGGCACGCGGACGGGATCCGCGCGGGCTCGCTCCCGCGCGCGGCGGCCTGATGCGGCTCCCGCTCCGAACGCTCCTGACCTACGCGGCGCCGGGCCTCGGCTTCGGCTTCATGACGCTGCTGATCAGCACCTACTTCATGAAGTTCGCGACCGACGTGCTCGCGATCCCCACGGCGACGATGGGCGGCATTCTGCTGCTGTCGCGCGCCTGGGACGCCATCGCGGATCCGGTGGCCGGCTACCTCTCCGACCGCACGCACACGCGCTTCGGCCGGCGGCGCCCGTGGCTGGTGGCGGGCGCTCTTCCGCTCGGGCTCGCCTTCGCGCTCGCCTGGAGCCCGCCCGCCTCACTCTCCCAGGCCGGGCTGACCTGGTGGATCGGCGGCGCAATGCTGCTGTTCTTCACCAGCCTCACGGTCTGCCGCATGCCACACGAGGCGCTCGGGGCCGAGCTCTCGCGCGACTACCACGAGCGCAACCGCGTGTTCGGCGTGAAGCGCGCGGTGTTCGGCGTGGGCACGCTCGCGGTCTTCGGAGCGCTGTGGCTGCTCGGTGAATCGGGCGACCCGCGCCGGGCGGCGCTCTGGCTCGCCGCCGTCGCAAGCACCGGCACGCTGGCACTGCTCCTGCTCACGGGCTTCGCCGTGCGCGAGCCCACCGCGCATCTCGGCCGCGGCGCGACGAGGCCGTTTGCCGCCCTACGTGACGTGCTCGCGAATCCGCACGCGCGGCGCCTCGTCACGGTCTCGTTCCTCCAGCAGGTGGCGACGGGGACGGTGACGACCGCGGCGGCGTACCACACGCAATACGTGCTCGGCGACCCGGGCGCCTTCCCTCTACTGCTCGGCTGCTTCTTCGTCGCCTCGCTGGTGTCGATCCCGCTCTGGCTGTGCATCGGCCAGCGCTTCGACAAGAAGCCGCTCCTGGTCGCTTCGATGGCGGCCGTCGGCGTGATCCTCGGCGCGATGTTCGCGGTGGGCGAAGGCGATCATCTGCTGTTGTTCTCGCTGGCGGCGGCCGGCGGCGTCGCCGCCGGCGCGCTCGACGTGATCATGCCCTCGCTGCAGGCCGACGTGATCGACTGGGACGAGCTGCGCACCGGGGAGCGCAAGGAGGGTGTCTACTTCGCGGCCTGGCACCTGGCCGAGAAGATGGCGCTCGGCGTCGCCGCCGCCATCACCGGGCTCGCGCTCGCGTCGAGCGGCTTCTTGCCGAACCAGCCGCAGCCCGGTGCGGCGCTGCTCGCGATGCGCCTCCTGCTCTCGCTCTTCCCGCTCGCTTGCTACGCGATCGGGTCCGCCCTGTTCCTGGGCTTCGGGCTCGACCGTGCCGAGCACACGCGTGTGCAAGGAGAGATCAAGGCGCGAAGCTGCGCCGCAGCAGCATGAGCACGTCCCACTCCAGCTCCGCGACGCGGCGGCCGCTCGCTGCCATCACGATCGACGGCACCGAGCCGTCGAGGTGCGCCTTGGCCTGGCCGGCGAGGCCGAGGCCCCAGCGCAGGGTGGACATGGTCTTCCACCAATGGAAGCGCACGGGCTCGAAGCGGCCGCCGGCGGCCTCGTAGCCGGCGGCGAGGTCGGCACGCGCACCGAAGCCGCCCACCTCGAGCGCGTCGTTGCGGAAGCGCCACATGCGCTGGCACAGCCAGCCGAGGTCTTCCATCGGATCACCGACGTGGCAGATCTCCCAGTCGAGTGCGGCGCGGAGGCCGTCCGGGCCGACGATCAGGTTGCCGTTACGGAAGTCGCCGTGGACGACGGCGAGGCGTGCCGGCGGCGGCGGGCGCTCGCGCTCGAGCGCGCGCAGCGCAAGCGTGAAGGCGGGCGAGGGCTGGAGCAGCTCCCTCACCAGCGCCTCGACCGCGCGCAGCGTCGCCTCGATCGGATCACTGCCTGCCAAGGCGATGCGCGGGTGCGCGCGAGCCGGGTCGGCGGCGTGCAGCCTCGCGAGCGCCTCGCCGCACTGGCGCGCGAGGCGCGGGCCGAGGGCGGGATCCTTCTCGAGGAGCCGCAGCACCTGGCGCGGGATCGTCTCACCCGCGACGCGCGTCGTCACGAAGAAGGGCCCGCCCACGAAGCTCGCGTCCTCGCACACCGCGTGTACGTGCGGCGCCGGCATGCCGGCGGCTTCGGCGAAGCGCAGGTGCGAGGCTTCGACCTCGATCGGCATGATCTGAACGGCGGCGTTCGGGATGATGGTTGCGACCAGCGGGATGCGTTCGCCATCTCGCAACGCGTCGAAGAGCACGTTGCGGCGTCGCGCACCTGCGGAGGCGATCGAGAGGTTCTCGACCTCGACGGTCGCGCCCCACTCCTTGGCGAGGAATGCGGCGAGGCCCTCGCGCACCTGCTCGAAGGGATTCACTCCAGCTCCGCCGTGAAGTCCCAGGCATCGTGCCCCGGCTTCGCGATCGCCAGCTTGCCGCGCAGGATCTCGACGAGGGCTGGCCAGGCGCGCCGCTCCAGCGCGGCGTCTCCTCCCGTGTCGAGGCGGTGTACCAGGGTCTCGGACAGGGTCAGCGCGTCGCGGCCGCCGGCCGGCTCGCCGAGCACGCCCGCGAGCACCTCGATCTCGCGCGCCTCCTGGGCCGCGCCCAGCCGCGCCTCGCGCTCGAGGATGCGGCACAGGCTTCCGGCCACGCGCGCCGCGTGCTGGAGCGGCCCCTGCGTAGCGGCGAGCAGCTCCTGCTCGAGCAGGTCGGCGATGCTGGCCAGCAGCTCACTCGCGGTCGGGCGGTCTTGCATCGGGCCGCAGGATATCGCGGGCACGGGCGCAGGCTGGAGTAGAGTGCCCGCCCGGAGGACACGATGCGAAGGAGCGCTCTCGCCGCGTGGAGCCCGGTGCTGGCGCTCGGCCTCGCCGCCGCGGCGCCCGGGGCCGAGCGGCCGCCGCGCAACCCGTACCTCGCGGATTCCAGCTACCCGATCGGGCACGCCGACTCCGCGCAGTCCGACTCGGTGCTGCAGGCGGGGCCCACGGGGCCGACGCGCACACTGGAGCCGGACGAGATCGACGCGGCCCCGACGGGCCCCGGCTCCTTCGGCGCCTGCACCTCGGGCCCCTACCCGGACGGAGGCCGCGTGCTCTGGGGCAACGGCCTCGACCGCATCGTGAAGATCGACCACGAGAGCTTCGAGATCCTCGCGACGCACCCGCTGCCCGGCGTCGAGCCGTTCACCGAAGCGCAGGCCGAGGCGTCGATCGCCCGCTTCGAGCGCAGCAACCACGGACTCTTCGCCATCTTCGCGTCGTTCCGCGAGATGCTGAAGTTCCGCAATCTCGCCGGGTTCTACACGCTCCTCGATCGCGACAACCTCTACTACATCGGCGACAAGAGCGGCGGGATCACGGCGAGGGGCGACGCGGACCCGAACGAGTCCGGCAGCCAGCTCCTCTACACGATCGGCGCGCGCGAGAATCGCTGGACGCTCGAAGCGCTCGACTGGAAGACGGGGGCCTCGGCTTTCCACTGGGTGATCGGCGGCCAGCGCACCAACAGCCTCTTCTCCGGCACGTTGATCGGCGAGGCCGGGCGCATCCACTACGGCGGGCCGTGGAGTCGTCTGCGCCTCTCGCCGCGGCAGTCCTCCCTGTGAGGCGCGCGCGCGACGTGGCCGCGCTCCTGCTCGGTCTCGCGCTCGCGGCGGGCGCGGCGGGCGCGGTCGGCGCACCGACCGGGCCGCCGTCGGAGCTGCTCGCGGCGATCTCGATGAGCGCACCGAGTGCTGAGCCCGTCCCCGTGCCCGAGGCCGACGCCAAGGCGCTCGCCTACTACCGGAGCGGAAACGTGCTCTGGTGGGTGGGCCAGGCCTTCGGCATCGCCTTCCCCCTGCTGCTGCTCGCGACCGGCTTCTCGGCCCGTATGCGGGATGCAGCAGTGCGCGTGGCAAAGCCCTGGCTCGGCACGGTCGCCGTGTACGCGGTCTTCTATCGCGCACTCGACTGGATCGCAGCGCGCCCGCTCGGCTTCTACGGCGGCTATCTCCGGCCGCACGCCTATGGCTTGTCGAGCCAGACCTTCGCCAAGTGGCTGCGCGACAGCGCGCTCGACCTCGGCGTCACGACTCTGGTCGGTGCGGTCGTCGCGGTCGGCCTCTATGCGTGGATCCGGAAAGCTCCGCGGCGCTGGTGGCTCGGCGCCACGGCCTGTTTGGTTCCGTTCTTGTTCCTGGTGCTGCTGATCCAGCCGCTCTGGATCGCGCCGCTCTACAACGACTTCGGGCCCATGCAGGATCCCGCGCTCGAGGCGCAGATCCTCGGCCTCGCCGAGCGTGCAGGCATCGAGGGCAGCCGCGTCTTCGAGGTGGCGAAGAGCGTGGACACGCACACCGTGAACGCCTACGTCACCGGCTTCCTCGCGAGCAAGCGCATCGTGCTCTGGGACACGCTGCTCGCACGCCTCGCCGAGCCCGAGGTGCTGTTCGTGCTGGGTCACGAGATGGGGCACTACGTGCTCGGTCACGTGCTCCAGAGCATCGTCCTCTACTCGCTGCTCGCTGGGCTCGGCCTCTTCGCCATCCAGCGCGTGGCACCGCGTCTGATCGCGCGCTGGTGCGGACGCATGGGGTTCGTCCGGTTCGACGACATCGCTTCGCTGCCGCTGCTCCTGCTGCTGCTCCAGCTCGGCTCGTTCGTCATCATGCCCGCCGCGCTCGCCTTCTCGCGTCACCTGGAGCACGAAGCAGACCGTTTCGGCCTCGAGCTCACGCAGGACGGCCATGCTGCAGCGACCGCCTTCGTGAAGCTGCAACAGAGCAATCTCTCGAACCCACGACCGGGCTCGCTCTTCGTCTGGTGGCGCGGCTCGCACCCGAGCCTCGGCGACCGCATCGACTTCGCGAGCGCATATCGGCCGTGGGAGCAGGGTGCCCTCCTGCGCTACGGTGAGCGCTTCGGCGCGCCCGAGTAGCGCGCGTGATGCGAGCGCTGCTCGGGCTGGTGCTGGTCGCGGCTGTGGGGTTGGTGCTGGTCGTGCGCTGGCTGCGCGCGGTGCCGGAGCTGCGGGCCTTCGTTCTGCCCGCGAAGGTCGCGGGGTCTCCACCTCCTGGGCCAGTCACGAGCGCATTCTCCCATCCCGTGATCCCCGAGCCCGACACCTTTCACGCCATGCACGTCGACCTGCGCAATGGTGACGAGGTGTGGTCGGTGGCCGGGCCGATGTGGGAGCACGACTGGACGGTGGAGCCCGAGCTCTACGTGCCCGAGGGCCCCAGCTTCGACAACGAGGGCAACCTCTACTTCTCGCCGATCGCGCCGCGCGAGGACGTCTCGCTCGTTTCGCTGGACCGGGTGACAGGCCGGCGGCGCTGGAGCATCCCGGGCGGCGGGGCGGGCTGCGGTGCGCCGCTGATCCTGAACGACTCCGAGCGACCCGGACGCCAGCTCATCCATCACGCCACCTACACCACGGCGCTGACCCTGCGTCCCGACGGCTCCACCCTGTGGAGCGCGCCGACCGGACTCACGCTGCCCGAACGCAGGCCCGGCGAGCGCGACCTCACGCACGTGTGGGGCATGAGCTACCAGCCGCAGGCTGACGCGCTGCTCGGCGTCACGATGGACGGCTTCGTCTTCGCACACGACCGCGCGAGTGGCGCTCCGCTCTTGCGTGCACCCTTCCGTCTGCCGGGCGCGCCGGCCGCAGTGACCCGCACGGTGCCCGCCTGGCTGGCGCGGCTCGCGGACGCCGAGACAGACGCGAGCTTCGGCCCGACCCCTGACGGCCTCGGCCTGTTCACCACGATTCTCGACGTGGTCTTCGGCAACGGGGTGAACGTCGCGAACTTCTACGCGGTCGATGCGAGCAGCGGCCGCATCTACGTCGCAGCCACCGCCCCCGACGAGCAGGACGGCGCGCGCGACGGCGTCTCGCAGAACGGAGCGATCTATGCGCTCGAGCTGCGCGGCGGGGCGCCCGGCGCGATGCGGCTCGAGGTCGTCGCGAGCTACGCCTTCGAAGGGCCGACCGGCTCGACGCCGACGCTCAGCGAGAGTGGTGAGGCTCTGTTCGTCTCCGATGACAATGGCTACGTGATGAAGCTCGACCGCGAACTCCGTGAGGTCTGGCGCATCGACGTGGGCTCGCAGGTGGCAGCGTCGATCGCAGTCGCCGCGCAGGGCGGCGAGCTCTACGCCGTGACGCGTTACGACGTGATCCGGCTGCGCGATCACGGCGACGCGGCCGAGATCGTCTGGCGCGCGCAGCTCGACGCCTACCCGAGCTTCGACAACTTCAACGCGCTCACGCCGACCATCACCGCGAACGGCGTCGCGATCAGCATCGGCGCCGGCCGGCGGATCGGCTCGCAGCAGCTGCTCACGAAGTTCGGGGTCGGCCTGCTCGATCGCGAGAGCGGGCGGCTGCGCTCCTTCGCCGAGGGCCGCGAGGAGTCGATCGCCGTCACCGCGGTGGGCCCCGATGGCGGCATCTACACCGCGAACTCGCCGGTGCGCCGGGCGCTCGCCCGCGCGCTGCTCGGCGATGCATTGCCGCCGCTGGTGGGCGGCATCCAGCGCTACCGGCCGGTACGGCTCGACCTGCTGGTGCGCGACGCCGCCTGCGCCGCCGCCGCGTCGGGCGACCCGCGCCGTATGGGCGTGCTGCTGCGGCAGATGCAGGCGGCGCTGCGCGAGGCTCCGGAGCTGTCCGAGCTGGCGGCCCCACTCGACGCCGCGGGCACGAGCGTCGCGGCCGGGGATGCGACGAGTGCTGCGCGCACGCTGGCTGCGGTGTGCGCGAGCTTGGAGTAACGAGATGCGCTGCACGGCCCTCTCTCTCCTTCTCGTGCTCGGCTGCGCGCCGAGCTACCACCGCGCGAGCCCGTATCGCCATGACCACGCGGCCGGCGCGCACCTCGAGGCGCGCGCGACTGTGGAATGCAAGGCGCGGCTCGACACGCTGCCGGGTCCGCCGCCGATGCCGGCGGAGCGCTTCCGCACCGACGGCTGCTCGCTCTGGCCCGACGGCATGTTCACCGGCGAGGGCTGGCAGAGCTGCTGCGTGGAGCACGACATCGTCTACTGGTGCGGCGGCAGCCAGGAGATGCGGGAGAAAGCGGACGAGGTGCTGCGCCAGTGCGTCGGCGACCGCTACCAGGGCTGGATGGGCGCCGTCATGAAGCCCGGCGTTCGCCTCGGCGGCGCGCCCTGGGTACCCGCGTACTTTCGCTGGGGCTACGGGCACAAGTACCCGGCTGGCTACTTCGAGCCGGCGAAGTGACGCGCCGACTCGTCCCTCCGACGGCTCCCCCTCAGACCGTCTTCTCGAAGAGCCGCGCCTCATAGTCGCCGAGTGCCGAGATAGGCCGCGTCGGGCGAACGATCCGTCCAGAAGGGCGCCGCGAGCGATCTCGGGCTCGCTCATGCGCTCGTCGCGGGCCGTCTAGCGTGGATCCAGCCGGACGAAGTATCTCGGCGGGAAGCCGGTCAGGATCCGGAACACCACACCGTGCCCGTGCTCACCCTCGACGCGATCGTGCTCCACGCCCGTTACGGGGACGGCTCGATAGTCGCCCTTCTCTCCGTCGATCGTGGCCTGGACCTCCGGGTTCGCGAGCGCGCGCCTGTACCAGGCGCGGGGCCAGTGGTTCGCCGCCACGTAGAGCCGGCCATCGCTCTCGAGGCGGGACACGACCCGATCGTGTGGGGCTCCCTCCCCATCGAAGGTGGTGATGACGAGGATAGAGCCCCCGGCGGGCTGCAAGGTTCCGATCAACGACTCGAACGCGGCCACGATTCCCACGTAGACCAGAACCACGATCGCGACGATCTTGAGAGCCTTCATTTATCCACCCCCATGATTTTGAACCAATGAAGCTGCCTCGGCGGGCGCTCGCCCGCCCGCACCGAGTGCCCCGAGCAGAGCTGTGGAGCTCGTGACCCATCCGAACAAGGCTTGCGTTACGAGCAGGGAAGCCTCGTGATTCGTGCGCGGCAGGTTCGCGCCGACCGGCTCGGCGCAGCAGTCGGCGAGCAGGAGGCAGGCGTAGTCGCGGAACATGGCGTCGCGGATGGTGGACTCGACGCACACGCTCGTGGTGCAGCCCGTGACGATCAGCTGGCTCACGCCGCAGCTGCGGAGCGTCGCATCGAGATCAGTGGCGTAGAAGCCGCTGAAGCGCGTCTTCCAGATCGCGAGGTCGCCCGGCTCGGGCGCGAGCTCTCCGACGATCGCGGTGTTCCAGGTGTCGCGGACCAGCACGCGGCTCGGTAGTCCGCCCGGCGCGACGGTGTCGTCGCCCACGCCGAAGGCGAGGTGGCGCTCGCGGTTCGGCGAGCCGGGCGGGCCCAGCTCCGCGAGGTCGGGCCCGTAGCCCATCTGGAGGTAGACGACCGGCAGCTTCGCCCGCCGCGCCGCCGCGCCCACCTGTGCGATCGGAGCGACGACGGCGCGGATCGGCGCGATGTCGATGCCGGCTCGCGCGAACATGCCGCCTGCGGCGCCGAAGTCGTTCTGCATGTCGATCACGAGCAGCGCGCAGCGCTCGGTGTCGAGCGTGAAGACGGACGGGGCAGCCTCCACCTCCACCCTCATTGCAGCGCCGCGATCTCCGCGTCCGTGAAGCCCGCCTCGCGCAGCACCTCCGCGGTGTGCTCGCCGAGCAGCGGCGGCGGGCGCAGCGGCGCGGGCGGTGTTGCGCTGAAGCGCGGCGCGCTCCTCAGCACGGGGACCGGCCCGGTCTCGGGGCGCTCGATCTCGATCACGGTCTGGTTGGCGCGCACCTGCGCGTCGGCCAGGAATTCGTCGATGCCGTTCACGGCGGCGAGCGGTGCACCGAACTGGCGGGCGCGCAGGGTCAGCTCGGCCGTCTTCCAGCGGCGCAGCTCCGTCTCGAGCATCTCGAACAGCTCTGGCGCTTTCGAGAGGCGGCCGAGCAGCGTGGCGTAGCGCGCGTCGCCGACCAGGTCGTCGCGGCCGATCGCCCGGCACACGGCCTCGAACTGCCGGTCTTCGATCACCACCACCACCACGTGTCCGTCGGCCGTCTCCCAGGCGCGGTACAGGCCCTGGCTCGCAATCGTGGTGGCGGTCGGCTCACCGAAGGCGCGCGAGCCGAGCACGTCGGGCAGCACGAAGCTGGCGAAGGCGTCGAGCATCGGCACCTCCACGTGCTGGCCGCGTCCGTCCTTTTGGCGCGCGAGCAGGGCCGCCAACGTGGCCCAGGCCGCGGTGAGCGCGCTGGTCTTGTCGGCCACCAGATTCGAAATCAGCTTCGGCGCGGCGTCGCTGCCGAGCAGCTTGGCGAAGCCGCCGCGTGCCTGGATCACCATGTCGTAGGCGGGCTGCGCAGCGTCGGGGCCGTGCGAGCCGAAGCCGTTGATCGAGACGTAGACCAGCCGCGGATTCTCTCGCGCGAGTACCTCGTAGCCGAGGCCGAGGCGCGCCATCACGGCGGGGCGGAAGTTCTCGACCAGCACATCGGCCGTCGCGGCGAGCCTCCGCACTGCCGCCTGCGCTGCGTCCTGCTTGAGATCGAGCACGATGCTGCGCTTGTTGCGATTGAACTGCGCGAAGAAGCCGGTCATGTCGGCCCGGCGCTCGCCGCCGAGGTAACGCGCGGTGTCTCCGACCCGGGACTCGACCTTCACGACGTCGGCCCCGAGGTCGCCGAGGATCTGGGTGCAGAGCGGGCCCGAGACGATG
>Ga0247727_10009220_pt1 | contig 17985 bp, 11 predicted proteins | sample WisWelCaveWW1625_FD_202498 | JGI IMG/M metagenome (GOLD analysis project Ga0247727, IMG submission 202498) | Biofilm microbial communities from Wishing Well Cave, Virginia, United States - WW16-25 | ecosystem: Environmental > Aquatic > Deep subsurface > Groundwater > Cave microbial mat | place...
ACTCAAACTTTTCGGGCTTCCGGCCGCGCATGGCTCATCTCTCTTTCCTGGTAGATGCCCAACGCTACCATACTCGACCATGTCCGACAAGCAATTTCTTGCATTATTTCAACCACAACCCACTAGCCAGTTCATCATACTTGCGGCATAATAGGTTGATGCGATCCATTCAGGTTTTACTGGCGGACGATCACACTGTTGTGAGGGCTGGGCTGCGTAACGCGCTAGAGGGAATACCGGACCTTGAAATTGCGGGCGAAGTCGGCAATGGCATCGAGTTAATGGACGCACTGCATCGCATCAATCCTGATTTGCTGGTGATGGACGTCAACATGCCTGATTTCGAACCGATATCTGCAGTTCAAAAAATTAAAGCCGGGTATCCCAATATAAAAATCCTGGTTGTTAGCGCATATAATGACGAAACGTACGTAGTGGGGTTGCTCAAAGCTGGAGTGGATGGTTATCACATGAAGGATCAGCCCCTTGCAGACCTTCAACTTGCAACACAACGAATCCTAAAAGGGGAACGCTGGATTTCCGGCAGTCTGGTAAACCGACTCACAAGTGAAAGCCCTGCGCATTCATCGTCAACAGCGCCCTGGCTCACTCGCAGACAACGTGAACTCCTGCATCTGCTTACCCAGGGAGTAGATAATCGCCACATTGCATTGGAACTCGATTTGAGCGTCAAGACCGTGGAGAATCATCTGACCGCCTTATATCGCGTGTTAGGTGTTGATAGCAGGCTCAAAGCATTGAACTACGCGCTACGTCACCCTGAGCTACTGGCAATTAGCGGACAGGAAGCGCTCGAACAGAAAGTCACTCAAACCAATCACACTCTCGCTGTGTTGGTCATTGATGATAATGTTCGATATCGCCAACAACTCAGTCGCTTAATTGGCAAGATACACCCGTTGGCATTACTTTATGAAGCGGGGAATACCGCCGAAGCCCTAAGGCTCGGCGAACAAGTTCAACCCCGCCTGGCATTGATTGATGTTGTATTGGAAAATGAAGATGGAATTCAATGTGCGCGCCGCTTGCGCGCTGTGTCGCCTTCAACGCGCATGGTGGTGATCAGCGCATACCCCGATCGCGAATTTCGACGGCAAGCCCTATCTGCAGGAGCGGTCGCCTTTCTGGACAAAAAAGATATCGACACTTCCTCCATGCGGCAGGTTATTGAAGATGCCCTGCAGTAGAAAACAAAAAAATCAGATCATTGACATTTGTCCCACTCGGACCGGTTCGGATTAAATCACCCAACGCGTCAAAAAAGACATACGCGTCATTCTTCGACAAGTGCTCTGCCATGTCAACCTTGAGCGACTCCGCCCTCCGAGCGGATTCGCCCGTCACCACCGCGCCTGCCGCGTCGGTGGGACCGTCGTCGCCATCGGTCGCCAGTGAGATCAACACCGCGTTCTTCTCTCCCGCCAATTCGTTCACTGCGGCTAAGGCAAGTTCTTGATTTCTTCCTCCTTTGCCATTCCCTTTTATGGTAACGGTTGTCTCTCCGCCTGCGATCAAACAAAAGGGACGCGGACGATTTGAAATTTCAGCGCGCAATCTCTTTGCCAGGAATACGCCCACCTCACGCGCCTCGCCTTGCAGTCCATTCGTCAAAATTTCAGCATGAAAGCCTTCGATCTGCGCCTGTTCCAATGCGGCTTGTGCGGCAAGTTTGTTATCGCCGATGATTATATTCAGGACTCCAACAGCCTGTTGTTGGAAAGACGGGAGCGAGCTGCCAGACTCCAAAAAATTCGTAATTGAACTTGGAATCTGTTTTTCAATTTTATACTTCTTCAAAATCGCGATTGCATCTTCTTTTGTTGTCGGGTTGGGAAATGTGGGACCCGATGCAATTGCTTCCAGCGGATTACCAATTACATCCGAAAGGATCAAACTAATGATCTTTGCTTTCGTCGCGCGCGCCAACCCCCCGCCTTTGAGGCGATCAAGATGACGGCGAATGGTATTAATCTCATCAATGCGCGCGCCGCAGGCTAATAATAAGGATGTCAGCGTTTGCAAATCTTCCAATGGCACAATCGGCGCTGTGACCAATGCCGAGCCTCCGCCTGAGATCAAACAGACCAATGTGTCTTCTTCTTTCAAAGCAGAGACAAACTCTAACACGCGTGTACCCGCTTCAAGTGAACGCGAGTCCGGAATGGGATGACCGCCAAGGATAACAGGAAACAGGTTCGAGGTCGCGTTGAGCGAAGACAAAGCGGATAAGTCGTGCTTGCTGATGGCGAGTCCGCCTGAGAGTGGAATCGCTTCCGCAAGCGCGGTCAGCATGGAGATGGAGGCTTTTCCAATCCCCAAGCCATACACGTTTCCGTTGAGTTTTGGAAGATGTTTCCGCACAGCCTCGGCGGGGTCAACTGCATCCAGCGCCGCGGAAAGGATTCGCAGGAGGCGCGGGTCGTTGAGGCTGTGTGTCGCGAAACGATTGGGATCCATTGCTTCCATCATAATCGAAAGGAAGAAAGAAGAAAGGCGGACTGACAATGCAAGACCTCCCCGATTGCTCGAGGAGGTCTTTGATTCAAAGGGCGGCTTGTCGTCGGGTTACTTGAATTGGAAGTTGGCGGTATGGGTTGTGCCGTCGTTTAATTGCACGATCAATTGGCGGCAGCCGGTCCATCCCTTCTGGGTCTTCCAAACATAGATATATTGATCGGTCAATGGATCGTAAGACAGGCTGCTGCCACCGGCAGTGACCGTCTCTTCGATGCTGTCCACCGGCGCGCCCGACTCGCACGCAATTGGTTGAGACTGGGGAAAGCCCGCAGCAAAGATATCCAAGCCGTGATCGCCGTTGAGGCTGAATTTAACAGGGACGGCGCTGCCAGCCTTGACCACATTGAACGTGGGCAGATTGTCAATGGGCTGGAAAAAACCGCTGAAGTTGTAGAGGACAGACACGGTCGTTTCATCCACTGCAAAATTACCAAAGGCATCGGTAACTTTCACTTTGACGGTAAGCGTCGCAGGAGCAGTAATGCTTGCAGCGGAGAAGGTCACGCTTTGACCGGGTGTTTCAAATGTGCCATCATTATCCAGATCCCAGTCAAATGTGACAGCTGTTCCTTCGGGGTCTTCACCTGTCGTGTTCAATGTGACTGATCCGCCTTCAACGACGCTGTAGGGTCCGCCCGCGTCGGCTGTTGGTGGATAGTTGACCGGGTCAAGACCCACAACCACCGGGTCGTGATCGGAGGAGCGGTAGGCATTCGGTTCGTACAGGGCGTCCTGCGAAGCAGGCTTGAAGGAGGTATCGTAATCCAGTACGTCCGGCTCATCGGAGTTGATATGCCACTCCGCGGCGCCGGTCACTTGAGCCGCCATGTCCACATTTGCCAGCGCGTGGTCGAGGTAGCCTGCCTGTCCGTCGAACGTGAAGGAGTAGGCGAATGTTCCAACATACTGAGCGATCAGGTTGGTGTAATCGTCGCCTGTACCGGCGGTGTCATCTGAGCCCAGTTTGATGGTGTCGATCGGATCTTCCTGGGCGTAGGAGTTCAAGTCGCCGATGATGAGGAAGTCTGAGTCGCTGCTGCCGGTCGGGTCTGAGGCGAGCCAGTCCACGAGAGCCTGTGCGGCAAGGGTGCGGGTCCCATTGCAGTTGCCCTGACCATCGCCAGCGTCCGGGTCTCCTATGTCATTGCAGTCGGATCCTTTGGATTTCAGATGATTAACCACCACAGTAAAGCGCGCGCCGGTGGCATTGACTTCAAAGGTCTGTGCCAGCGCCGGGCGACTCTTGGTATCAATGAAGCGCGGATCATCTGTTGAATCAAGGATTTGGAACGCGCCGACCGGCGTCACAACCCCCGGTTTGTAGATCAAGCCCACTTTGATCGCATCTGTGCCGATTGTGCCTGTATTGATGTAGGCGTAGGTTCCCGCTCCAAGCATTGAGTTGAGTCCGGGCACAATGCCGGTCGGGTCGCCAAGCGGGTCAACGCCGGTTGTGTTCTCCAATTCGTTCAAGCCAATGATATCGGCGTTCAAGCCTGAGAGCGCAGCAAGGAGTTTGTCGCGCTGGCGTGTGAACTCGGTTGGCTGGTCAAAGTCGTGACCACGGCACTCAACATTCTGAAAAGGACCGCATTTGTTATCCAGCGGATTTCCCGTCGGGTAATCTGCGGTAAGGAAGAAGTTGAGGGTGTTCATCGCAGCGACGCGCAGACTGCCGCCCACCGGATCAGGCGATGCCGGTCGCGGGTTTGCAGCCGTATAGTCGGCGGGTCCCGTCGGGAAGATTCGGTACAGACTGAAATCAAATCCAAGCACACCAACGGTGTTTGCGACGGTATCACCTCCTCGGAAGCGGTTGCTCAACGAGAATGGATTGCCGTTCGGATGACGAAGCGTGCCGGGATTTTGCGCGCTATTTGCATCGTCAAGCGTGATACGGCGCAGGGCGTTCGCGGCAGTACGCATGTTGGCTGGAGATGCTGGTCCAACGCCCGGCTCATCAATGGCTGTACCGGTGAATGGACGAGTCTCGCCGGAGAGCGGCAGGGCAATCACTATCTCGCCGAAGCGGTCATAATTGAAATATTCCGCAATCACCAGAGATTGCGGAAAGCGCGCCAACATACCTTCGTAGCGTTCGGGATAATTTGCATCGGCAAACGGCAACGTGACATCGGTCGCTGGAACAGAGCCGGTACCGCATTGGACAATATTCGACGCAGGCACCGCCGAGGTGTTGCTGTTCGTCCCATTGATCGCGGTCTGGCTGAATCGTTCGCGCGCAAAACCAGTGACGCGCACGACCTGTCCGAGGCTCACAAGGTTTGTAGCGCCGGTGAAAACAAAGATGCCGTCTGACGTGGCCGCATCCCCATCACCGGTTAGGTCCTGAATGTAGAAACCTGATGCGCTGGCAGTCCCTTCGAAATCACCAACCACGACACCCTTCGTGGTAACCGTTCCGGGAATTGGAGTGGAGAGTCCACTGCCCTGAATGGTGTAGATGGGAGTGAAGAATGTGGCGCAGACATCAAAAGGCGTAAATCCAACGGTGAAGTTCATGACCATATTATTCGGCGGATCGTTCGCATCCTGATCCGACACCTCGGTTTTCAGAATCGTCAACGTACAATTTTCACCGTGTGTCAGGGAAATGCCCGGATCAAGCGCGAAGGTGGTTGGGCCGCCGCTGAAACTGGTTGCGACAGATCCACTTACCGAACAGGACAGGGTGAACCATGAGGGGGTCACATTGACCGGCTCACTGAAAGTTACAGAGAGATTGGCATTGATCGGGAAATCGGTCGCCCCATTCACAGGAAATGTGCCGGCAACTTCCGGCGCGGCATCCGGCGCAACACAGGGATTAAGCGGGGACGCCGTATTGCGCGGGGTCGGCGCGCTGTTGGCAAAATCGGATGTATTGTTGTCGGTTTCTGTACACCCATTGGCAAGACGCAAGGCGGCAGTTGTATTGGTTAAGTTGGGTGTCGTCGGGCCGGTTTCAGAACAATTTGTTCCCGGTCCGTATCCAACGAAATCAACAATTGTTGCGCCAGACGGGCAGACTGTCCCGGCTGCAATTAATGTGTTGTTATTAACAAGCGCGACCTTGCCAGCCGTAGCCGACATTGGAATTGTGCCAGCTGCATCTGGTGTGGGGAGGTTCGTAGTACCGCCAGCGCCTTGTGCTTCTTGCACCAGCAAATACTGACCGGGCGCCAACGCCACGTTTGGCAGGTCGGTTTTTTGCCATGTACTTCCCGTTGTTGCTGCATATTGAACTGACCAGCCATTGACTGAAACAGAGGCGGTACCTCGATTGAATAGTTCGATGAAGTCATTCTTCAAAGTAGCGCCACTATTTCCTCCACCGCCATAAACCTGACTGACAACGAGGGTTGTGGAAATTGCCTGCGCGGGCGCACTGAAAACAGGCATGGCGCTCACCACCAGCGCCAGTGCCAAAGCCAGTGAAAACACCTTCGTAAAAGATTTGGTCATGTTTGTTCTCCTCAAACAAAAGACTTTATGAAATTGACGATTGAAAATTAGTACACCGTAAAGTAAGTAATCTTATGATTTTGCCAATTGAAAATTTCAAAAAACTTGGTTTACGGTGTAATTAGTCCCTTGCGGTATGTTCTATATCATACGTTCCGTACACCTCCAAAAACAAGTTTAGTACAAATACGAACGAAGGATGCTTCCCACCTGTTGTGAACAGGCTGGATTCTATGTGAGAGCCAGTAAAAACACAAGGTACTTGTAACCTATTCCTCCGTCAGTTCAGGTTAACGTCCTGTTTAAATCTCCCTGCTATAATCCCCGCCCATGACCATGATTCGCGCCGCGCTCAAATATTTCTGGACCCGCGACAGCAGTATCCTGCTGGGCGGGTTCTTCGTTACCATCTTCCTCATCATCTACGTCTGGTGGCCCCTGGCTGAAGAATATCTCAAATACGTGGATTGGGACGGCGAGTGGTGGCGCTACATGGACTGGCTGCTGCTCGGCATCTTCGGCTTCATGTCGGTGACGATCATCGCCCGCGCAAACCTCAAAACCGATATATTGATCGTCTTCGTTGGCATCTGCGGCGGGCTGGCAATCGAGTCATGGGGCACACAAACCAACTTATGGTTCTATTACACCGACGAACGCCCGCCTCTGTGGATCATCCCCGCCTGGCCCATTGCGTCACTTTCCATTGATCGAATAACACGGTTTCTAAACTGGATCATCGAACGCAAGTCAACTAATCTCCAGTCTCTAATCTCTGCTCTTTATTGGCTCACCTTCGCTTCATTCCTAACCCTCATGCTGATCTTCGTTACCCCGACCTTAGACAAATCCCATACCTGGTTCGCGCTAATTCTCTGCATTCTTCTCATTCTCACACCGACCGACCATCGCTTTGCATTGCTGACTTTTATGTCAGGTTCGGGGTTGGGATATTACCTTGAGTTGTGGGGAACGACGCGCGAGTGCTGGACATATTACACGTATCAGACTCCGCCGCTATTCGCTGTCCTCGCGCATGGCATGGCGGCGGTCGCGTTTTGGAGGGCGGGGTTGATGGTGAAGAGGGCGTGGGGAAGTATTCAGTTATCAGTGATCGGTAATCAGCGAGGAGGGGACGAGTCGGTTTCAACGGATTTGCATGAACTGAGTGGCGGAGAGTGACGCGCCCGCCGAATCTCGAAGCGGGGATAAAGCCTCTCGAAGCAGAATCAGCCTCCCCTGTCTGCCCTGAGCCGTGTCGAGGGGACGCGCGAAGCGTAAGTCGCTCACAAATCTCTTGACGGGCGGGGGAATCGTCCTATAATGTGACCCGCAGGTCATGTGACCTGTAGGTCACAATTTTCATGCCCAAACAGACATTCCTCAACCTCCCCGAAGAAAAACGCGAGACGATCATCAACGCCGCAGTGGACGAGTTCGCGCAATACGGCCTGGAGAACGCCTCCACGAATCGCATCGTCGCCAACAGCGGCATTGCAAAGGGAAGTTTCTACCAATATTTCGAAGACAAGCAGGACGTCTTCATGTATTTGCTTTCTGTGATCGAGCGGAAAGAAATCGAATTCTTCAAGAACAATCCTCCAACCGGCAGCAATATGGACACCTTCCACTATTTCCGCTGGATGGTGAAGACAGGCATGGAGTTTGGTCTCGCTCACCCGCGCATGATCCAGGCGGCCTGGCGCGTATTACTTGGCGAAGGTTTTTATTACGGATCCCGCCTTGTTGATTATCGCAAGAAGACCACGCAGGCGCTTACGATGATGATCAAACAAGCCATGCAGCGCGGCGAAGTAGACTCCAGTGTGGATGTGGGACTCGCGGTGATGATCATGGAAACCTGGAGCAATGCAATCACTACGTATGTCCTGAACGAAGGCATGAAGCAAAAGGATGTGTTGAAGTGGATGCGTTCAAGGAAAACACAGGAAACGATTGACAAAATGTTATATGTAATGGAATACGGTTTACGCAAGACTGAATCGGAGTTCGTGGCAAGTTCTTAACGGACAAGTTCTTAACGGAAAGGAAATCACAATGCAACTATACCTGCGCCTCGCATGGCGCAACGTTTGGCGGCACCGCCGCCGCACGGTCATCATCGTGCTGGCAATGGGACTCTCGCTGGCGCTGATGATGTTCTACGACGGTTTGATGGACGGCTTCAATGACGCCATCGCCGGGAACGCCGTACGCGTACTTGGAGGCAACGTTCAGGTACACGCCGCGGGCTACCGCGAAAAAGTGGACAGCAACCCGCTTCTGCCCCTCGCCGACGACTCGGCTGTCGTTCAGGCGGCGTTATCCCAGCCGGATGTGATCGCCGCCTCGCGCCGCATCCAGACTGGCGGGCTGATCAGCAACCGCGAAGGCGCGTTCCCAATGAGCATTATCGGCATCGAACCCGAAGCGGAGGCGCCTGTCAGCCTGATCGCGGAACACATCGTTGACGGACGCTACGTGGATGCAAACGATGAAGACTCGATCTTGATCGGCAAAGGACTGGCTGACGCCCTCTCCATTAAAGTCGGCGACCGCGTCACCATGGTCGGGAGCGACATCCACAAACAAAACCGCCAGCGCACCATGACAGTGATCGGTATTTACGATATTGGCATTCCGTCCATGGAAAAAGCGACCTCCTACATTTCACTGACTGAGGCGCAAACCCTTTTCAACCTGAACGGCCGCTCCACGGAAGTGCAGATTACGCTGGAAAAAGTCGGCGCGGAATCAAAAGTGGTCGCGGCGCTGACTCCGCTGCTGCCCGGCTATGAAGTTGAATCGTGGGCGAATAACTATCCCGAACTGGGCAACGCCGTCGGCCGCAAAAATATCGTGATGGATATTTTCAGCGTCATCATCGTGCTGATCGCCGGCATCGGCATCCTGAACCTGCTGATGATGGCGATCTATGAACGGACGCGCGAGATCGGCCTGCTCGGCGCCATGGGACTCAAGCCGCGCGAGATCGCGATGATCTTCATCCTTGAAGGCGCGTTGATCGGTTTCGTCGGCGTCGTCGCGGGCGTGGGGATGGGACTGCTGACCAATATCAGCCTGATGCAGGTGGGCATGGATTACAGCCAGTTCGCGGGCATCACGGATTACATGGCTTTGATCAGCGGAAAGGTATATCCCACGCTGGGCGTCAGCAAGTTGTTTATGCGCGCCGCGATCATTTTTGTGATCGCCGCGTTGGCCGCGCTAATCCCGGCCATACTCGCATCCAGGCGCGAGCCGTCCGAGGCGTTGCATCACGTGTAGCGCCCGCTCCTCTTTCTTCTTTCATCTTTCCTCGCTCTCAAATTCATGAAAGAAGAAATAGGCAAGAGATTGTAATACTCAAGGGAAAACAATGACTCAACTATTCAAACTCGCCTATCGCAACCTCGGGCGCAACAAGACGCGTTCCCTGCTCTCGTCGTTGGCGGTCGGTATTGGCATGGCGTTATTACTGCTCATGGTCTCGGTGCTTGAGGGCGAAATGACCGGCGCGTTGCAGAACACCATCCGCCTGCAAAGCGGACATTTACAAATCCGCCCGGCCTCTTATGATGAAAGCAAGATCAGCCTGAAATGGGAAGATCTGATCGCGGACCCCGAACAGGCTGCCGCAAAGATCGAGGCTCTGTCGCAAGTCACAGTAGCGGCGCCGCGTCTTAGCGCCAGCGCGATCTTAACCCTCAGCGACGAATCAAAAGGCGTGCAAATCCTCGGCATCGAACCTGACTCGGCGGCAAACCAGCCGTTCCGTGACGGTATGCTCTCCGGGGAATTTATCAGAGCCGACGACCGCGAAGGCATTCTGATCGGCAACATCCTCGCCGAAAAGTTGAATCTCAAGGTCAACGATAAGGTTAACCTGCTGGTCACCACCTCCAATGGCGACGTGAATGAACAGCCGTTTACAGTGCGCGGCGTCTTTACGACCAGGACGCCCGGCTACGATGAAAGCACGATCTTCATGCCGCTTGCCAAGGCGCAAGCCATTACCGCGACGGAGAATCATGCCAGCGCGATCTTTGTCATGTTGCAAAACGGCGAAGACGCCGAAGCCGTCGCGCAGGCGATACAGTCGAACAATTACAAGGTCCTCACCTGGCGCGAACAGAATCAGTTCATCGTCCAGTTTGAAGATTACGCAAACGCGTTCTTCATCATCCTGTATCTCATCGTTCTGGGAATTACCGCCACGGTGGTCACAAATACTTTGGTGATGGCGGTATTCGAACGCACGCGCGAGATCGGCATCCTTGCCGCCATCGGCATGAAGAGTCGCGGCATCATGGCGCAGTTCCTTATCGAAGCCGCGTTGCTCGCCACGGGCGGCGTGATCGGCGGGCTGATCATCGGCGGCGCCATGGTCGCCTATTTCACCGTCTATGGAATTTACATCGGCGACTACGGCATCACCGGCGTGCTCGTCGAAGATCGCATCTATGCCCATCTCACGTTGAGAAACACTGTGTATCTTGTCGTCGTTACTTATGTCATCACCCTCATTGCTTCGCTGTATCCTGCCAGGCTGGCCGCCAGCATGGAACCCGTCGAAGCGCTTCACGCTCAATAATCTTTCTTCTTTCGTCTTTCGTGACCAAGAAAGATAATCGTTCTCCTCGAAAGGAACATCGTAATGGAAGTCACAAAAATCACCAACGCCACGCGCGTATTCAAGATCGGCGAAGTGGAGACCAAAGCCCTGCGCGGCGTAAACCTCTCCATCGAAGACGGCGAATTCACCGCGCTTGTCGGACCTTCGGGTTCGGGCAAGACCACACTCCTGCAATTGATTGGACTACTCGATCAACCCACGACCGGCAGCGTGTCCATCAACGGACAGGACGCCACGCATCTCAACCGCAACCAGCGCGCCGATCTCCGCAAGGACGCCATCGGATTTGTCTTTCAATTCTTCGCGCTCATCCCAACCCTCACCGCGTACGAGAATATTGAAATGCCGCTCTTGTTGAACGGGACAAAACCCGCTGACCGCAAAGCGCGTGTCAATCAAATGCTGGAGGCGGTTGGACTCGCCGACCGCGCGCATCATCGCCCCGATCAACTCTCCGGCGGACAACAACAACGCGTCGCCGTCGCCCGCGCGCTTGCCGCCAACCCCAAGCTGATCCTCGCCGACGAACCCACCGCGAATTTGGATACAGAGAACGGCAAACAGGTCATGGATATCATGGCAAAGTTAAACAAAGAGACCGGCGTCACGTTTGTATTCGCCACGCACGATCCGCGCGTCATCAATTACGCCAAACGCGTCGTCACCTTGCAGGATGGCTTAATCGAAAAAGATACAAAATCCAACGGAGAACGTAATGCGGAATTCATTCCGCAGCCCAAGGGCGATACCGCGAAAGATGAAGCATATCGCCGTTACAAAGAGTCCGCATGAAGAAAAATATTTCAACAATTTTTGCAGTCATGGCGCTGGCGTTATCCGCCTGCGGATCTTCCGCCTCGCCGACCGCCATCCCCACCGTTGTGCTGGATGGCGGGAATGTCAACGACAACGCCAGTCAGCCGAATCCCATTTCGAGCGGCGGCGATGTCGTTGCCTCCGCGGTCGTCGCCCCTCTCCGCGAGGCGGATTTGGCTTTCACGTTGGGCGGCAACGTCAGAGCGGTCAATGTCGCGGTGGGAGATCGAGTGAAGGCGGGAGAGTTGTTGATCGAACTCGACAACGCCCTGGCGCAGTTGGACGTTGAAACCGCTCGACGCGCCCTGCGTGAACTGACCTCGTCCGCCTCGATTGCCGCGGCGGAACAGGCTGTGGCAAACTCTCAAAAGGCGTACGACGATGCCAAAAAGAAATTGGATAGTCTCAGTTACAGGCGCGCCGATAATGTCACCATTAATTATCTCGAGGATCAAGTGACGCTCGCCCAGGACGCGCTGGATCGGGCGCGGGATTCATACAAACAGACCGGCGGACTCTCTGACCGCGACCCAGCCCGGGCGCGAGCCGCCACCAACCTGTACAACGCGCAAAAGGCTTACAACGCCGCGCTGGGCAGCCTCAACTGGTATGCCAACCCGCCTTCCGCAAACGATGTGGCGCTCACCACCGCGGACTTCAACGCCGCCTCCGCCGCCTTGCAGGAAGCGCAGTGGTATTTATCCGAACTAAAGGACGAGTCGATTCCAGCGGACGCCACCGGCGCGCGCCTGACCCAATTGCAGCAAGCCCGCGCCGACCTGCAAGCCGCGCAGGATCGACTCGATCAAACGCGACTGGCCGCCCCGTTCGATGGGATCGTCGCGGCGGTCAATGTGATCGCGGGCGAATACGCCTCGCCCAGCCAGGCGATGATCGTCGTCAGCGATGTGGATCATCTGCAAGTCAAGACCACCGATCTGAGCGAACGCGATATCTCCAAAGTGAAGATCGGCGACCCGGCGCGGATCGTCGTGGACGCGTTGGGCGGCGAATACGAAGGCGAGGTCGTTGGCGTATCGCCGCTGGCGAACACCATCGGCGGCGACGTGGTGTATCAGGTGACCATTGACTTCATCGAAGGACAGCCCGAAGGTTTGCTCGCAGGTATGAGCGCCGAGGTAAGGATCGGGAAATAGAAGCGGAAAAGATTCGTCGTCAAAAAATCTTTCATTACGCCGTTGAAAGATGTATACTATGTCCACCAAACCAAATTTCACAGGAGGATGATATGAATATCGGCACCATCATTGAGGTCGCGATCGGCGTGATGTTTGTGTGGATCATGCTGGCGGCGATCACTTCGCAGGTCCAGGATTGGATCTCACAGTGGCTGCAATGGCGCCCAAAGCTGCTTGAAGAATCGATCAGGAATATCCTGGCAGACGACGAACTTGCGGGCAAATTTTACGACCACCCATTGATCAAAAGTTTGCACAGCAAAAACGGGACGCGCAAACCGTCGCAGATTCCCAACCGGCAGTTCGCGTCGGTGGTCTTCGACATGATCATCAACGCGAACACCGAGGAATCCGTCGGGCATGATATGCAAGCCGCGCTCGAAAAATTCAGGACCAACGTTACGGCGATTCGCAGGAACGCGGGCGACGACCTGAACAACCTCGCCCAGTCGCTCGACACGATCCTCGTGGATGTTTCCGCCAAAGCGGAAAAAGCGGAGGAGTCTCTCGCCGAAGCCCGTAACCGCGTCGAGTCGTGGTTCAACGATTCGATGGATCGTTTAAGCGGCGCCTACAAACGCAAGGCGCAAGCCGCGTCCCTGTTAATCGGCGTCGTACTCGCCGCCGCTCTGAACGCCGATTCGCTGGCGATTGCCAACAAGTTGTGGTCCGACCCGCTGGTGCGCGAAGCGCTTGTCGCGCAAGCGGATCAATTCCAACTCCCCCAGGAACAGCAAAGCCAGGATCCACAGGCCGCCGCCGCCGCATACATCGGAAAACTACAAGGCTTGTCTGTGCCCCTCGGCTGGACGCCCGATAACATGCCCGGCGATGCAAACGGCTGGTTTTTGAAAATAGGCGGGCTGATCGTAAGCGGCATCGCCGCCGCGCAAGGCGCGCCCTTCTGGTTCGACATGATGAGGAAACTACTGAGCATACGCAGCGGCGGGGGCGGATCGAGCGGGCCTGCAAAGAAGGAAGAAGGCAAAGGATAAACCCAGAATTGTTTCGCCAAAAACTTAAGGCTCTCCCGTTTCTGGCGGGAAACCATTCACCACGAAGGGTCACAAAGGTACACAAAGGATTCTTTTTTGGTTTTTTCCTTCGTGACCCTTTGTTCCGCTTCGACGGGCTCAGTGCAAGCCTTTGTGGTTGAGAAAACAATTCCCGTTAAAAACGGTAGAGGCAAACTTAACTGCTCCGCGATGCGGGGCAGTTTTTGATTCAACTTTGATTCAGCGTTATGATTGGACTCACGACATCACAGAAAGGCTGACCCATGACCCTCCCCACCAAAATCACAGTCATCGGCGCGGGCTCGGCGTCGTTCGGCGAGAATACATTATCCGCCATCATGCGCTCGCGAAAACTCAAAGGCTCGACTCTTGCATTGGTGGATCGAAACGCCGAAACGCTCGACATTGTTCAACGACTCGCAAATAGACTCAATCGTGAATGGGATTCGCAGTTCACGATCAGCGCGCACACGCATCATCGGGACGCGCTCGCAGGTTCGCATTTTGTCGTCAACGCGATTGAAGTCGGAGCGCGTGAAAATTTATGGCAGCAGGATTTTGAAATCCCCATCAAGTACGGCGTTCGTCAGCCATACGCGGAAAACGGCGGACCCGGCGGCTTCGCCCACGCAACACGCAACATCCCTCCCATCATGCAGATCGCGCGCGACATGGAACAGGCTTGTCCCGACGCGTGGTTTGTCAACTTCACGAATCCGATGATCCGCATTTGTGACGCGGTCAATCGTCACAGCAAAATCAAAGCCGTCGGTTTGTGTCATCAAATTTATGTCGGATATGCCATGGTCGGCGTCGCGCTCGCAAACGATCTCGGCATCGAAGTCCCCGGTGGGCTGACCGGCATGCACGCGGCGCTGGATCAACATCCGCACCAGCAGCGCGTGCGCGAACAAATCGTCCCGCTCATTGATATTCGCGCGGCGGGATTGAATCACTTCACCTGGATTCTTTCCGTCAAGGACCGACGCACCGGCGAGGACCTTTATCCGCTCTTTAGAAAACGCTTCTTCGAACTCAAGCCGGAATTTGAACCGCTGACGAGGGACATTTTCTCAGCCTTTGGTTTGTTCCCCGTCGCAGGCGATACGCACTTGTGCGAGTATCTCCCATGGATGAGCGACGCGCAGACAAAGCCCTGGGATAAATATAATATCCGTTTATACGATTGGGACGCGCGCGCATCCGATCGCGACGTTGAGTTGCAGCGCATCAATGAAATGGCAAACGGGGACTCGCCGATTGACCGTTTGCTCGACGCTGATTCAGAAGGCGCGCTCGAAATGATTGAGAACGTCGCCGGCGCGGGAAATCATTATCACCTCGCGGCGAACCTGCCAAATGTAGGGCAAGTTGCCAACTTGCCCTACGGATGCACTGTAGAGACTCCCGTTCATGTAGACGGCGGGGGAATTCATCCCGTCCATATCGGCGCGTTGCCCGAACCGATCGCCGAATTATGCCGCAGGGAAACCGTCGTCGCGCAGTTATGCGTCGACGCGGCGGTGGAAGGAAGCCGCGAGAAAGCGTTGCAATGTCTCCTGCTCGATCCGGTGATAACGGACATTGACACGGCGAAGAAAATCCTGGATGATTATCTGACGAGTTACAAGGAATATCTCCCGCAGTTTTGGAAGTAGCGCGATTCCTGGAGCGCCCCTTTACCATCTTTGAGACAATCACGCGCGGATGGAAAATGCGCGGTGATATAATCCAAAAAGAAATTTCAAAATCAAGAGAGGCAGGCATGTCATATCAAAACGTCCAGGTCCCTGAAGGCGGGGCGAAGATTTCAATCGCAGATGGAAAGTTGAACGTCCCCAATAATCCGATCATCCCGTACGTGGAAGGCGACGGCACAGGGCGCGATATCTGGCGCGCCTCACAGCGCGTGTTCGACGCGGCGGTGGAGAAGGCGTACAGCGGCGCGCGCAAAATCCATTGGATGGAAGTGTACGCGGGCGAGAAGTCGTTCAAGATGTTCCAGAGCTGGCTGCCCGATGAGACGACCGAGGCTTTCAAAGAATTCCTCGTTGGGATTAAAGGCCCGCTCACGACCCCGATTGGAGGCGGCATCCGCTCTTTGAATGTCGCGCTCCGCAAACTGCTCGACCTGTACGTGTGCCTGCGACCCGTGCGCTGGTATAAAGGCGTGCCTTCGCCGGTGAACCATCCCGAATATGTGGATATGGTCATCTTCCGTGAGAACACTGAAGATATTTATGCGGGTATCGAGTTTGCGAACGGCGCGGAAGATAACAAGAAATTCAAAGAACTGTTCAAAGAGGCGTTTCCGAAGGAATATGCCAAGATGCGCTTCCCGGAAACATCGGGTATCGGTTTGAAGCCGATCTCGGTGGAAGGCACTGAACGGCTGGCGCGTGCGGCGATTGAATGGGCGTTGAAATACAAACGCAAGAGCGTGAACTTTGTCCATAAGGGCAACATCATGAAATTCACCGAAGGAGCGTTCAAGGATTGGGGCTACGCGGTGGGCAAGCGCGAATTTCGCGACGACGCGGTGACCGAACGCGAGAGTTGGATTCTCGGCAACAAAGAAAAGAATCCGAATTTGTCCGTTGAAGACAACGCTAAAATGATTGACCCCGGCTTTGATATGATGTCGCCCGCGCAACAGGGCGAGATCAAGGCTGAGGTCGAAGAGGCGTTGAAGTTGTGGGATACGCACGGCGACGGCAAATGGAAATCGAAATTGATGTTGAAGGACTCGATTGCCGACGTGACGCTGCAGTTCGTCTTGATCCGCCCGCGCGATTACGATGTGATCGCCACCATGAACCTGAACGGCGACTATATCTCCGACGCGCTCGCCGCGCAGGTGGGCGGGATCGGCATCGCTCCGGGCGCGAACATCAACTATGTGACGGGTCACGCCATCTTCGAAGCGACGCACGGCACCGCGCCGAAGTACGCCGACCTGGATAAGGTGAATCCCGGCTCGGTGATTCTCTCCGGCGAGATGATGCTCCGCTACATGGGTTGGGGCGAAGCCGCGGATTTGATCGTCAAAGGCATGGAAGGCGCCATCGCCGCGAAGACGGTCACGTATGACTTCGCCCGCCTGATGGATAACCCGACCGAGGTCAAATGTTCCGAGTTTGGGGACGCGATCATCAAGTGGATGGATAAGACGCCGGAAGTGAAGTCAAACGTTGAAAGCGTTGCCCTGAGAGTGTCGAAGGGTCAAACGTCGAAGGTCGCGGCGAAGAAGGCAGTTGCTAAAAAGGTTGTCAGGAAAGTTGTGAAGAAGGCAGTCAAGAAGAAGACGGCGAAGAAACCTGTGAAAAAAGCCGCTCCGAAGAAGGCGATCAAGAAAGCAGCGAAGAGGAAGTCAAGGAAATGAAAAAGGTCGGGATGCGAGTCCCGACTTTTGATTCTTTGTAAGATGTTTCGCCGATATTGGGCGGAAACAGGCGCTTCGAAAAGATAAGTATAATGAAGCGATGGAACCAATCCATGAACGCTTCATCAAACCGCGCTACGACTCCGGGGGATTTGCCGGAATCCCGGATCGCGTCGCAGGCGCGTTCGCTTCGGACAGGTACGACATCGTCGTTTTGTTTCTGGTGGACGCTCTCGGCTGGCGCTTCTTTGAACGTTTTCAGGACGCGCCCTTCATCAAACGGATCGCGAAACGCGGCAAGATCGAGAAACTGATCTCGCAGTTCCCGTCCACGACCGCCGCGTGCCTGACGACGATTCACACCGGCCTGCCCGTCGGCTTTAACGGCGTGCACGAATGGACCTACTACGAACCCTTAGTGGATGAAGTGATTACGCCGTTGTTATTTTCATACGCGGGCACATTGGAACGCGATACTTTGAAGCCTTCGGGGATTCAGCCCGCGCTGTTATACCCGCGCGGGATTTTCTATCCCGACTTGAGGCGCAGGGGCGTGACGCCGTATACGTTCGGGAGTCGCGAGTATACGCCCTCCACGTATTCCAACGCCGTGATGGACGGGGCCGAACTGCGCGGCTTCAAAACGTTTACGGAGGCGCTGGTCAACCTGGGCTTGCTGATCGATAAGCAGACGAACCCCGCGTATCTGTACCTGTATTTCGACAAGATCGACGCGCTGTGCCATGAATATGGACCGACCGCGCCGCAGGTCGAAGCCGAGATCGAGACCTTTCTGCTGGTCATGGAATATTATTTCGAGCGCCTGTTCATGGGGAGGAAACGCGTCCTGTTCCTGATGACGGCCGATCACGGCATGACGGAGGTTGACCCGCAGACGACGATTTACCTGAACACCGATCCGCGCTTCTCAGG
>Ga0247727_10009221_pt1 | contig 17985 bp, 15 predicted proteins | sample WisWelCaveWW1625_FD_202498 | JGI IMG/M metagenome (GOLD analysis project Ga0247727, IMG submission 202498) | Biofilm microbial communities from Wishing Well Cave, Virginia, United States - WW16-25 | ecosystem: Environmental > Aquatic > Deep subsurface > Groundwater > Cave microbial mat | place...
CAGCCAATTCGAGGGCGACCACAATACCGGCGCCGAGCTCGATCAATCGCTCGACGTGTTTCAGTTAGGGGTCGGCGTAACTCTCAGTGAAAACCAGCGCTTGTTCCTGCGTCGTGACGACGGTTTTCGCTGGCCGACCGCAGACGAAAACGGATTTATTTCTCCGACCATCGACCAGCTCGCACCGCAACAATCCAGCTCGTGGGAACTGGGGCTGGCAACGACCATCCGCCGGGTCTCATTCACCACGGTGTTTTATCGGCTGCAACTGCACGACGAGATCGTCTATGACCCCAGCGCCGACGGCCCGTTCGGCCCCGGCAGCGGCGCCAACATCAATCTCGACGACAGCGAGCGCGAGGGCATGGCCATGCGCGGTACCTGGAGCCTGCCGGATGCCTGGCACCTGAATTTCAACTACAGTCAGGTTGAGGCGAGCTTCAATAGCGGCAGCTTCAGCGGCAACACCGTGCCGTTCGGCGCCGAACAGCAATTGGGCATGGGCCTCAGTTGGCAGGCACAGAATGGCCTGACGTTGGCGGTTGATGCGCAATACAGCGGTGAACGTTATCGTGCCGGCGACAACGCCAACGAAGGCGATCGACTCGGCGGCTACACCGTAATGAACGCCGCCGCGCGCTGGCAGGGAGACAAGCTGTTTGTCGTCACCCGCATCAACAATCTGGCTGACAAACACTACGACGGTTTCAGCGGCGGCGTCGCCCCGTATGATTATTATTACCCGGCGCCGGGCCGTCAGGCGGAACTGCATATTGGCTGGCGGTTTTGACATGATAGACGGCGACAACGCGCGCCACCAACGCAAAATGCAGCACCTGAAAACAATCGTCGATGCCGGCATTGCCGCCGCGACCGACGAACGTGGATTGGTGTTGCTGCTGACCGGCGATGGCAAAGGCAAGTCGAGCTCGGCCTTTGGCATGGTCATGCGCAGTCTCGGTTATGGTCACCGCGTTGGCGTGATTCAATTCATCAAGGGCGTGCAATTGTCCGGTGAGGAACTGTACTTACGTGAACACCATCCCGAGATCGACTTTTATCAAATGGGCACGGGATTCACCTGGGACACTCAGGATCGCCGTGGCGACATAGCCGCCGCAGAGCGGACCTGGGCGGTGGCAATGACCATGTTGACCGATGCGAGCGTGCAGTTAGTCGTGCTGGACGAACTGACTTACATGCTGAGTCTGAAGTACTTGGAAGAAGCAATGGTGCTGCGTGCCATTGCACAACGCCCGATTAACCAAACGGTAGTGATTACCGGGCGCGGCGGTGGCAGCGCATTGCGGGAAATCGCCGATACCGTAGCCGATATCCACGACGTCAAACACGCCTATCGCGCCGGCATCAAAGCCCGCAAGGGAGTGGATTTTTGAGTTCTGCGCCGAACGGCTGTGAGCGCACGCAGAGACCTTGTGGGAGCGAGCTTGCTCGCGATTTTTCGCCTTTTTATCGCGAGCAAGCTCGCTCCCGCAAGAACAATTCCATGCCCCTCGTACTGGCCGCCTTCGCTCTGACATTCTGCATGACAACTGCCGCCCAGCAGACACCATTTCCGGCGGCAATACCGGCAAAGGAGATCGCACCGCGCACGCCGCCGAAACGGGTGGTGTCGCTATCGCTGTGCCTGGACGAGTTGGTCATTGTCTTGAGCGATCGCCAGCATATCGCCGCCGTCTCGCGGCTCGCTCACGATCCGCTCTACAGCGTGCACTGGCAGGCGGCGCAGACGCTGCGCAGCCACAACGGTTTGGCCGAACAGATTGTCGCCTTGCAACCCGATCTGATCGTTGGCGCCGACTACGAACATGGCAAAGCGGTACAGGTATTGCGCACGCTTGGCTTTCCGGTGCTGACGTTTGCGTCGCCGGCCACGCTGGCGGAAATTCCCGGCCATATTCGCGCCGTCGCGACCGCACTCGGTGCTACCGCGAAAGCTGAGCAGGTGATCGCCAAGCTGAATAAGGAACTGGCAGCCGCTCAAGCCAAAGTCGCCGGCAAGCCTGCACAACTGGCGCTCAGTTACGCGCCGAATGGTTATACTGCCGGCACGCTGTCGCTGAAAAACGAATTGCTGCATGTCGCCGGTTTTGTCACGGTCGCGGATCGGCTGGGACGACGCTACGACAGCGAATTGGCGCTGGAACAATTGCTCAAAATAAATCCAGACCGTATTTTTCTGGAGGAACGCAGCGGCAATCAGAACTCATTGGCGCATCGGTTGTTGCAACACCCGACGCTTCGATCAGCAGGCTTCGACGCGCGTAGCACCGCCTTTCCCAGTCAACTCTGGCTCTGTCCGGGACCACAGGCCGGTGCGGCGGCACGAATGCTGGCGGAATCGCGATAATGACCGCAACCTCGCCACGCTGGCTGCCCCGGTTATTGATCGCTGCCGTTCCGCTGCTGATCCTGCTGTCGCTTTCGCTCGGCTCGGTGCCGATGCCGTGGCCGGAAGTCCTGCGCGATCTGCTGCACCAACAGGACACGGTCAACACACTGATCGTGACCGAAATCCGTTTGCCGCGAGCCTTGCTGGCGGCAACCGTCGGCGCCGTGCTCGGTCTGTCCGGCGCCGCGTTACAAGCTGTGTTTCGCAATCCGCTGGCGGAACCCGGGCTGCTCGGTGTCTCCAGTTGTGCGGCGCTCGGCGCGATTGTGGCGCTGTATTACGGGCTCAGTGAGCTCGGCTGGTTTACGCTACCCGCGTTCGGGATTGTGGGTGCGCTGATATCGGTCGTCAGTACCTTTGTCCTGGCTGGACGCGGCAGCAGCGTCAGCACATTGTTGCTGGCCGGCGTCGCCATCAATGCGCTCGCCGGCTCGTGCATTGCGCTCGCCCTGAACTTCGCCCCCAACCCCTATGCGATGTCCGAAATGGTGTATTGGCTACTCGGTTCTTTTGCCAATCGCACGCTCAGTGAATTTTTGTTTGCACTACCATTCGTCGCGGTCGGCATGACCATGATCCTGAGTCAACGCCGCTTTCTCGATGGCTTGAGCCTCGGTGAAGAAACTGCGCAGTCGCTTGGCTTTAATGTGCTGCGCGCGCGCGCCGTGGTGGTGATTGGCGTCGCGGCGGCGGTCGGTGCAGCGGTCGCGGTCAGCGGCAGTATTGGCTTTGTCGGTTTGCTGGTGCCACACCTGATGCGACCGCTCGTTGCCCACGAGCCCGGTCGGCTGCTACCGATCAGCGCGGTCGCAGGTGCGGTATTTTTATTGCTGGCCGATATTGCCGTGCAATGCTTGTCGCCCCAGCAGGAACTGAAAATTGGTGTGGTAACCGCCTTGGTCGGCGCGCCGTTTTTTCTCTATTTGATTGTGCGGTTGCGGACGCATGCGCCATGAGCACTTATCCATGACTACAGAAGTCGCGTTACTTGCCGCTATCGGCCTGCATTGCCGGTATGGTGACCGGCCAGTCCTGCACGACATCAACACCACCATTCACGCTAGCGAATTGGTTGGCCTGATCGGCCCCAACGGCGCCGGCAAGAGCAGTCTGCTGAAAGCCTTGGCCGGATTGCTCGCGCCGAGCAAGGGTTGCGTGCGGTTGCATCAACGCGAACTCGGCCAGTACAAAAAAATCGAATTGGCCCGGCAACTGAGTTATCTGGCCCAGGGGGCAAGCGTGCAATGGCCACTGTTGGCGCAGCGCGTCGTCGAACTGGGTCGCTTACCCCATACCGGCTTCGGCAATGGTTTCGGTCATGACTTGAGTCCGACCGATCGCGATGCGGTAACCACGGCGATGGCGCAAGCCGATGTCACGGCGTTCGCCGGCCGGACCATCACGGCGTTGTCGGAAGGCGAGCGAATGCGGGTAATGATTGCGCGCATGTTCGCCACCCAGGCGCCACTGATGCTCGCCGATGAGCCCATGGCGTGGCTCGATTGGTACCACCAGCATCACACCCTGGAATTGTTTCAGCAGCATTGTCAGCGCGGTGGCAGCGCCGTGGTGGTTCTGCATGATCTGAATCTGGCGGCACGATTTTGCGACAAGCTGGTGCTGCTGGATCAGGGCCGTATCGTGCGGAGCGGTAGCCCACAACAAGTGCTGGATGCCGAAGTTTTACGAACGGTCTACCGGATGGAACTGGAGGTGCAGTTGCTGGATGGCGTGGTTCAAGTGCTGCCAAGGTGGCGACACGCTGAGCTACCGACAGACTGCTGACCAGGATCGCATTGATATAGATCCAATGCTAAAACCAATCAACCCCATACCACCCTTAAGCCCCGCCCGTGCGCACCACAGAGGGTGCGGCGCTGTTCGGCAGAAAAGTCCGCAGGGACTTTTCTAAAATTCCCTCATCGCCCTCTGCGAGGAGGGGGAAAAGCATCGAGATCCCCCTCCTTTCCAAGGAGGGGTTAGGGGTGGTTGAATCCGAGCTAAAGCCTGCTGAAACTAGGTGGAAGTGGCGATTCTGCAGCCACACTTGATCCACCATCAACGCGACTCTGGTTAGACTTCGGTCTGGTTAGACATCAATCAACTACTGCAGCTTCATCGATCAGGATGGTGCCGGTGTCGGCATCCATGGTCGCGACCACTCCGACCGGCAGGGTGTGCATTTCCGGCAAATGGCCAAAGGCAAAGCCACTGAATACCGGAATCGACAATTTTGCAAACCGATCCTGTAGCACATCTTCCAAACTGAAACTCGGGCCATCCACTTTGCAATCGGTGCAGTAACCAAAGACCACGCCTGCAGCCTGATCGAATATGCCGCCCTGCGCCAATTGTGTCAGCATGCGATCGACACGGTAGGGATTTTCATCAATTTCTTCGAGAAATACCAGGGCGTTTTTACTGTGCAATTGCCAAGGTGTGCCCATCGTCGCTGCCAACAAACTCAGGTTGCCGCCAACAATTTTGCCGCTGGCGCGCCCCGGCCGTATGGTTTGCAGCCAATAGTCGCGATTGATAAAATCCGTTTCAAGTTTGGCTGGGCTGTGAAGCGCGCCGATGGCTTTGGTTTGCATCACCGTCTTTTGCAAATTTTCCCATGACCAGGGTCTTAACCGTGAGGCCATCATGGGACCGTGAAAGGTGACGAGGCCGGTTTGTTGATGAACGACATTCAACAGCGCCGTGATATCGCTATAGCCCAGCAGCACCTTGGGATTGCTTCTAATCAGGTCATAATTCAGATGCGGCAAGATTCGGGGCGAACCCCAGCCCCCGCTGAAACAGAAAATGCCCGCCACTTCCTGGTCGGCAAACATGGCATTGAGATCGGCGGCGCGCTGTTCGTCGCTGCCGGCAAAATAGCCGAGACGTTGCCGGGCATTGGCGCCAAGCTTGACCTGAAATCCCAGCGCTTCAATTTGCGCCTTGGCCATATCGATTTTATGTTGCTCAAACGCCATCGTTGCCGGCAACACCATTCCGATGGTGTCGCCCGAACTCAGTTTTTTTGGCTTGATCAGAGCAGTCGGCTTTTGTCTGGCGGCGCCACTAGCGGTTGTACCGACGGAGCTCAGTAACCCCGCCACCAACAATGATTGTACGAGTTGTCGCCGATCCAATTTCGCTCACCCCATTACAGAAAAATCAACCCGGTAATGATGTACAGGCCAATACTCAATCCCGCCGCGACCAACGCGTAAGGCAACTGGGTATTGACATGCTCATAGTGGTCGCACCCGGAGGCCAGCGACGACAAAATAGCGGTGTCGGAAATGCCCGAACAGTGATCGCCGAACACACCGCCGCCGATAACTGCCGACAAAACAAATTCCGGTGGCATATCAAAGGCAAACGCAAACGGCATGGCGATCGGCATCATGATGGCAAAGGTGCCCCACGAGGTGCCGGTGGCAAAGGAAATAAAACAACCGGAAATGAAAATCATCGGTGCCACCAGCCAGACCGGCAAAAAATCACCGACGATGGAGGTGATGACTTGGGCCGTGCCGAGCTCCTTCAGCGCCGCGCCAAGGGCAATAGCGAGCAGCACGAGGGTTACCATGGTCAACAGATCGGCCATGCCCTGAAAACTAATTTTGACCAATTCGGCATGTTTCCGTATCCGGTGACTGCGGAGCAGAATATAGGCGACCAGTATCGCCAACATCACGCTCCACAGCACGGCTTTGGAGGAGTTGCCGTCGAGAATATTGCCATTGCCGGTCAGCCACATAATGGCAATCATGCCGGCAACCAAGGTAAACATCGGCAATACGAAAAACCGTTTTTTGGTCGCACTGACCAAACTGCCAGGCTGGGCCGCAACCCGAGACTCCGATTCCTGCATCGAGCCAAATACCCGGCCGCTGTAAGCGGTATAGGCGACAAAGGCTAGCGTGATCCAACTGTAAAAATTCAGCGGAATGGATCGGACCAGGGTTTCCGCCGAATTCGGCAGCGCAAACGGCGCCAACAAACCCAGCAGCAAGGCGCCCCAGGCGTTGAGCGGCAGCAGGGTTTTGACCGGCGGACAGGTCGAGTCGATAAAATAGGCCAGCCGCGCCCGGCTCATTTTGTATTTGTCAAACAGGCCAATGGAGACCAGCGCGCTGGTGAAAATGGACAGGGTCGATTCGATGAATAGCACTACACTGACGACAATGCATAACCAACTGCTTTTGCGGGCGGAATCGGCCCAGCCTTTTTTCTCCAACCACATCACCAGCGCACTGACCCCGCCCGAATCGCGCACCAAGGCAATCAACGCGCCAATCAGCAAACTAAATATCAAGATGCGGGTATTGCCGGCATCGGCGAACACCGCGACGATGCGCTCCATCACCGCCGTAAATGCGCTGGCGGGCTGACCATTCAACAGGATGAGTTCGGCGCTGAAAAGCGACACCAACAGCGCCAGTATCACTTCGCGCTTCCATAACGCGATTGCAATCGCAAGTAGAGGTGGCAACAGCGTAAGGAAAGAGGACATGTTTCAGGTATCCGTTGTTGTTGTTGTAGGTGTGTTTGTAGTCGTTGTCGGTCAATCGAAGCGGGCCAGCGAATAGGGCTGCAGATCGATTTCAGCCTGGCCCTGGCGGAGCCACTGGGCCAGCAATTTACCAGTATCAGGGTCTTGCGTCAGCCCCATGTGGCCGGGTCCGGCCACGACATAGATTGAATGTGATCAGCGAAGCCGGCACCCAACCGGGGGTACTCGCGGTGGTGCGCTCAGTGCGGCAGCGGCAGATTGCCGTACTGGCCATCAGCCGGTTTATTGCCAGTCCCCTGCGCTCGTTGGCCAATGCCGTGCTAGTGGTGTCGGCATCGGAAGGTGACCCGGCCTATGCCGCCGTCTTTTTTCGGACAGCGTTTTTGCATCTGCTGGATGTCCTGCTGGTGCGGCTGTGTCAGCGCAATGGCAATCTGCAAGAAAATTACCGCCGCATTCAGGCTTGCCTCGCCAGCAACAACGGTTGGCCGCTTACCGCCTGCCCTGCCCGGCGCCCGTACAACCAGCGGCTCATACCTAGCAGCCTGTCGGACTTCAAGCACAATTCGGGTTTGTGGGTCGGGCTTTAGCCTGACAGTGTCGGCCTGAAGACCGACCTACAGAGGCGAAGAACTAACGTATGATCAGCGCCTTGCCTGTCGCCGTCCTACCGCAGCCACCTGATCTGAAGTCGAACCATGTCCGAACATAAACTGACCCCGCCACTGCCATCAAGACCCGCGACCACAGCGACGGCCCGCCCCCGGAAAGATCAATACGAACTCAATAAGCTGCACAAGCGTCTGCGCCGCGAAGTCGGCCAGGCCATTGTCGACTTCAATATGATTGAAGACGGCGACAAGGTCATGGTCTGCCTGTCGGGTGGCAAGGACTCGTACACCTTGCTCGACATTCTGCTGGGCCTCAAGCAGTCGGCGCCGATTCACTTTGACATCCTCGCGGTGAATCTCGACCAGAAACAACCGGGTTTTCCGCCGGAAGTCTTGCCCACTTACCTGCGCGCATTGGCGGTGCCGTTTGAGGTGATCGAGGCCGACACCTACAGTGTGGTCAAGCGGCTGATCCCGGAAGGCAAGACCACTTGCTCACTGTGCTCGCGACTGCGCCGGGGCCTGTTGTACAACTATGCTCATCAGCACGGCGTCAGCAAGATTGCGCTTGGCCATCACCGCGATGATCTGCTGGAAACATTTTTCCTGAATTTTTTTTACGGTGGCAAACTCAAGAGCATGCCACCGAAACTGGTCAGCGATGATGGCCGCAATATCGTCATCCGGCCGCTTGCCTACAGCCGCGAAAAAGACATTGCCCGCTACGCCACGCAAAAAGCGTTTCCCATCATCCCGTGCAATTTGTGCGGCTCGCAGGAAAATCTCCAACGCAAGGCCGTCAAGATGATGCTGCAAGACTGGGACCGCAAATACCCCGGCCGCATTGAAACCATGTTCAGTGCTTTGCAGAATGTCCAACCCTCCCATCTCGCCGATCGCACGCTCCATGATTTCAAATCGATAACCACGACCGGCGTGCCGATGCCACAGGGCGACCTCGCGTTTGACAACGAAGAATTCGCGGAGCCCTTGGTAGTCAGCGACGATGGCATGGTGGCGAGTATGCTGAATGTAGTGCAGTTGTGAAAAACGGTTGAGGGTTGGTGGTTCTTGGTTGGTGGTGCATGCCAAACCAAACAACGTCAAAACAAAACCCCAAAAAACAAACAAACTACCAACTACCAACCACCAACCACCAACCACCAACCAGACCCGCCATGGCCGAATTTACTACCGAAATCCTGACTCTGCTTTTCTTCGTTGCCGTGTTCGCCGGTTGCATCGATGCCATTGCGGGCGGCGGCGGCTTGCTGACGATCCCGGCGCTATTGTGGGCAGGCTTGTCGCCAGCGATGGCGCTCGGCACCAACAAACTGCAAGGCTGCGCCGGTTCATTGTCCGCGAGCTTGCATTTCATTAGAGAAAAGGCAGTCGATTTTCACCGATTCTGGCCGGCGTTTCTGGCCTCACTGGTTGGCGGTGCGCTGGGGGCATTGACGGTTCAGCAAATTGATCCCGGTTTTCTTCGCCAGGTCATCCCGTGGCTATTGATCGGGATTGCGCTGTACATGCTGCTGGCCAAACGGGTCGGCGAAGTCGAAAGCCATCAACGCATCAGCCTGCCGTGGTTTGCCCTGACCATTGGCTTCGGCATTGGCTACTACGACGGCTTCTTTGGTCCAGGTACCGGTACTTTTTTTGCGCTCGGCTGTGTCACCCTGCTCGGTCTTACCCTGCCGGTAGCAACCGCGCACAGCAAAGTGCTGAACTTCGCCAGCAATCTCGCCTCACTAGTCTTCTTCATCATCGGCGGAAAAGTGCTGTGGCTACCGGGCGGCGTGATGGCGATTGGTCAGTTTATCGGTGGCCAAATCGGTGCCCGAATGGTGTTCCGTGGTGGCGCCAAGCTGGTCCGCATCGTGCTGGTGGTGATGTCGCTCGCGCTGTCCATCCGCTTGTTCATGACCGCTTGAGCCGCCAACAGCAGATTTTAAACACGGTCTCGACCAAACCATCGCGACGCCTGCTCTCGCTAGTTTGGTGCATGATAAATAGCGGAACATATTATCAATATGAACTCACGCGAAGCCGCGAAGAACGCGAAGCGATTCAACAACTACACCTCGTTCGCGCCTTCGCGCCTTCGCGTCTTCGCGTCTTCGCGTGAACCGCATTGAATATAAGCGCTTCGCGTGACCCACGACACCAGGACAAATCAAGTCCGGTGTAGTCAGCCGCAGCGTGGCTGGTTTACACTCGCCCTTCACTTCATCAACAGACTGCTGATCAACGTGACGCGACGCCTTCGTGCTGCTTTGGCCGTGCTTGTGATTAGCGCCATGGTGCTGTTTTTTGCCTGGCCGGAGCCGGTACCCGTCGCGCAACCGCCAGTCAACGGTCGCCTGCCGATGCTGGCCGTTCCGGATCATTACCTGCTGCGGTTGACGGTACTGCCCGACCAACCGGCATTTCGCGGTGAAGTGGAGATCGGCTTACAACTGCATGAACCGGCCCGCAGTCTGTATCTGCACGGCAGAGATCTGACCGTCCACACCGTTGAAGTCCGCCGTGAGGGTAAAGAACCCATTAGCGGCAGCTACCAGCAAGTGACGCCGCTGGGTCTGGCCCGGGTCGATTTTTCCGAAACCATTGCGGCTGGCTTCCTGACCCTGGTGCTGCATTTTGATGGTCGCTATACCCAGACAACAGAAGGTCTCGGGCGGATACAGGTCGGCGACGACTGGTATGCCTTTAGCCAGTTTCATCCCATCGAGGCACGCCGGGTCTTCCCGGGTTTTGATGAACCGCAATTCAAGGCAACCGTCGAACTGGAAGTTATTAGTTGGCGCAAGGACACCGTCATCGGCAACAGCTTGCCGAGCGAGACCCGGTTGCTACCGGATGAGCTGAAACTCACCCATTTCAATCGCACGCCCCGGCTGCCGACGTTTTTGATCAATATCAGTGTTGGCCCGTTTGATGTGGTCAATGGTCCGCTACTGCCAGCGAGCGATGTGCGCGACCACCCGTTACTGGTGCGTGCCATCAGCACGCACGGTGAAGGCCACCGAAGCCGGTTCGCGCTGGATCACACGGCAGCCATGTTGACCGCATTCGAGCAATACTTTGCCATACCGTTTCCGTTTGAAAAACTGGACCTGATCGCGGTACCGAACAGTTCGTCCGGCGTACTGGAAAGCGCTGGCGCGATCAATTTCCTTGACCAATTGATGTTACTGGACGGGAACGCAAGCATCGCCGAGCAACAGAAATTCATTTCCTATCACGCCCATGCCTTGGCCCATCAATGGTTTGGCAATCTGGTCACCATGCCGTGGTGGGATGATCTGTGGATGAACGAAGGTTTTGCCGACTGGCTTGGCTTTGAGATTGCCGCACAAAGTCATCCCGACTATCCGTTGCTACAAGCGATGAACCAACAACTTGAAACAGCAATGCGACGCGACGGTCGCAGCCCCCTTGCCCTCGTTGCGCAACCCATTAGCCGCGAGGAAGAGGTTCAAAGCACATTCAACACGCTGGTCTATGACAAAGCCATGGGCCTGTTGCGCATGTACCAGCGTTATCTTGGCCATGAACAATTTCGCCAGGGACTGCGCAATTATTTTGCCCGCCATGCTTTTGGCAATGCCGGCGCCAATGAACTGTTCAGAACCCTGGGCGATTCGGTCGCCGATCCGGTCATCAGCCTCAGTCTCGACAGTTTCCTGCGGCAACCCGGGCTACCCGAACTGCGCCTGCAACAAGCCTGCGTCACCGACGATTTGCAACTGACCTTGCACCAGCGGGCGTATACCCCGGCGGGCAGCAAGCCCGGCGAACAACTGTGGCACGTTCCCGTTTGTCTGCGCACACCTGATACTGGCCATCAGAGCTGCCGCATACTTAACGATCGCGAACTTGTCTGGTCACCGGGCTGGCGCTGCGATCAACTGGTCATCCCGAATGCCGGCGGTGCCGGCTATTATCGCTGGCAAACCGAGCCGCAGCACCGGCAACAACTAGTGGCGGCCTTGCCGCAGTTGCCGCGCGCCGAGGCGATGGATATTGTCGCCAACTTCAATTCCGCCTTTCGTGCCGGCAGTCTGAGCGCGGCCGAGTTATTCGACGCGTTGCCGACATTGGCCCGGCATCCCGACCCCGGCGTGCTCGACAGCACGCTCGAAAGTTGGCACTACCTGCTGAATCTTTTGACCACAGAAAAAGCGCGCGATAGCTGGCAACAGCGACTGCAAACATTTTTCGCTGCAGCCACCATCGCCGATCCCGGCAACAACGCCCGGCAAATTTTCCGTGCCCTCGATCTGCACGACGGTCGCGTCATCGATGCGCACCGCAAACAGCATCAGCTCGCGCTGCAAGCCCTCGTCGCCAACAAACCCTTCAGCGGACAACAGGATGCGCTGGCGGTGGCACTGGCCTTGGCCGACGAGCCCGCGTTGCTGGCCAGTGTCCAGCAACTTCTACTTCGGGAAGATCGCAATGACCGCCGCGCGCCGCTGGTGCAGGCGTTGGCCTGGCAAACCAATCCGGTGCTAATTCCAGGACTACAGCAGTTGTTGTTGGCACCTGAGCTACGCATTCATGAGCGCTGGACACTGCTGCAAGCCAGCCTGATGACACCCAGCCTTCAGGTGCAGCAATGGCAGTGGTTGCAGGACCACTTTGATCAGGTGCTACCCTTGTTGCCGGATTATCGCCAAAGTCAATTACCGGCCATGGCGGAAGCGCTCTGTGACGACGGCCGCTGGCAGGCGATACAGCTTTTTTTGCGCCAGCACACCGAAAAACTGGCGCTGACCGAAAGCATACTGGCCAGCACCGGCAGCCATGTCCGCGAATGCCTGGCACTACGCCAGCGTTTGGCTGCATCGGATAAGGAGACTGCAAAACCATGACCCCATTGCTGCATCCCGAGCCCTTGCGTGATTACCCGGTGCTGCTGCCGGTGACCGTTGCCTGGGGCGAAATGGACGCCTTTGCCCACGTCAACAACGTGATCTATTTCCGTTACTTTGAAAGCGCCCGCATTGAATATGGCCGCCACATCGACTTGATGGAGATGAAGGAACGTAGCGGCGTTGGTCCGATTCTGGCGGCAACCAGTGCCCGCTACAAACGGCCACTGGTTTTCCCGGACCAGCTTCAAATCGGCATCAAAGTGACCCGCCTCGGTACGGACCGGTTTTGGCAAGCCTATCGCATCTTCAGTATCAGCCAGAACGCGGTCAGCACCGAAGGTGAGGCCGAGATTGTTTTGTTTGATTACGCCAAACAGTGCAAGGCGACGCTGCCGGCTGAACTGCGTCAGCGTATCGAAACACTCGAACAGCGCCGTTTTGATTAAATGCACGCATGAGTAATGAATCGCAATGCAAAACCTGACTCCGCTGCAAAAACGCTGGCTGCTGGCCAGCATCCTCTTGCTGGCACTGTTGCTGGTGCTGCTCTGGTGGTGGCGCAGCCCGGCGCCGGCCGAAACGCTGCGCGCCCGTTTTTCTTTTGTTGACGTGATCAATGCCTCGCTCCGAAGCAAAAGTAGCACCCCGACCCTGCCCAGCAACGTGCACGAGCAAATGCCCGCATCGCCACCGGAAATTGAACCACCGACCCTCATCGGCTACGGCGAGTTCACCCGAGGCGCCGCCACGAAGCCGGCCAATGGTGTCGCCCGCTTGTTCCGCCTCGGCACCGGCGAATACCTGCTGCGACTGGAACAGCTCTCGGTGGCCCATGGCCCGGGCTTGCACGTCTACCTGACTGGCGCCGCCGCCCCCCGCGAAGTCGCCAGCGTGCAGAGCGACTTCATCGATCTGGGTGAATTGCGTGCCCAATCCGGCGATCTGAACTATGTCATACCAGCCGATATCGATCTGACCGACTATCGCGGCGTGGTGGTGTTCTCGCCCTATTTTCGCGAGCTCTACGCGACCGCCGCACTCACCGACGCCAGGCCCGAAAACACGCCTTGATTCGTAGGGGCGCCGCTTGTTGCGCCCAACGCTACTCGTGTGCTGCGTCAAAAATAACGGACCCAATCTTGAAGATGGACCCACGCGAAGCCGCGAAGGCGCGAAGGCGCGAAAGAAAGACCTTCAAGATTGACTTCCTTCGCGTTCTTCGCGTCTTCGCGTGAACTGCATTGAATAAGAGCACGTCCTGTGGCGCACTACACTAGCTGGCGCTCTCGCCACCAGATCAAACTTATCGCCACTGCAAAAATAATTAAGAACGGCCACTTCGGTAACGGCCGGGTTATCTGCGTCAGCGCTGGCGAAACCGGTTGGGTGTGGCGCGCACTAGCCTGATACGCCAACCACTGCGACTGCACGCTGACCGGTTGCCGCTCTCGCACTCGCCATGACGCCGTTACCGGCTCGGTGATCCGATACCAACCCGCTTCGCTTGGCATGTACCAGGCGCAGGCGCGGCCGGGCCACGCCGATAAATAGGTCGGCACCTGTTCAACAACACCCGAAGGCGTTTGCAAGCGAATCGGCGGGGTTTCCACGCTGTTGATGGTGTTGACAGCCCCTGGCTCGCTGCTGCTGGCGCTTGCCGTATCATTGCTCTCCGTATCGTTGCGTGGCGCCATGCGATCACGGTCATCACTGACGGCGTTATTGAGACACAAGGGCATCGGTTCTTGTTGCACGCCCGGCTCGGGAATCTGCCAACTGGGCCTGACCACGCTCGACAATTGCAGTGCTCGCTGCCACCACTGACCGTAAGCCTGTTTGGCGCGTTGCCACAACCGATGACTGTCCGCCACACCGAGCCAGACAACGCTGCCGTTCTGCCACGCTCGTGACATCACGGCGTCGTAATCTGGATCGGAGTCTGAATGGGCTTGCCAGACATCGTCCGCTTCGACCTGCCAGCCGGCGCGGGTCAACGCGACCTCGGCAATAATCAGTTTCCGCTGCGCTTCTGGCACAAACCGCCACTTGATCGCAAACGTCGCGGCCAGGTGTTGGCGAACGAGCTGTTCATTTTCGCTACCATCCGCGAGCAGTACCAGCGTACGTCCGCCGGCGACCTGCGCCAACCAGTGCTCGCGCTGGCGCGCTGTGGCGGCCTGCCAGCTACGGAGATCAATCAGCCACAGCGTGGGTTCGGACGCTGGCGAAATCTCGCCACCAAAGCGGTCACGACGCTGTAATTGTTGACCGGTCTGGCTGAAAAATTCACCCGCCATTCCAGATTGTTGCAGCCAATCACGCAAGGCGCGTTGTTCAAACGACGGCGCGGCAAAGTGGCCCGCAACGATTGCGCGATCCGGCGCTGTAACCGCGAATGCCAGTGGCAACTGTTGTAGCAATGCCCCCGAACTGTCGCGAATATCCAGTGACCAATCGTAGTGACCGACCGCAGCGAGATGAAAAACAAGATCAGCGCGTGTCGCGGCAACAACCGCGTCCGCAACGACGTGTTTTCGGCTATCGAGCAGTTGCACCAGCCGCGCCGCCACCGGCACCTGCAGGCGAATCCGCAAGGGATCGCCGAGGACCAGCTGAGCCGCAAACTCCAGTTGCCAGGCAGGGGCCGATGGTGGCTGCCAAACGACGGTTTGTGCCGGCAATTGTTGCCAGGCGCGTTCATCAAGGCCATAACCAAACAGATGCAACTGTGCAGGCCAATACGGATTTATGCGCGCTAGTTCGCTGGCAGAAGGCTGCGTCGGCAGCGCCATCACAGTGGCGTCATGAAGGGCGGTATAGGCCAGCGCCTGCTGCTCGGTTTGCGCGTCACCCGGCGTCAACAGCACGAGCTGCCGTTGCACCTGTGGCCATGAAACTGGCCACAGTATCGCGGCAAACGCCAACACCACCGGCAACCATAACCCGCGCCAGCGCCACGGCAGACGACTGCGCCGCAGTTGCCATAGCAGCAAAACCAGCAGCAACATCAGCATTGCCAGCGTCATGGCGTAGCCTCTTGCCTGCCCAAGCGCTGCAACTGCCAGCGCAGGCTCGCACTGCCATCGTCATCCGATCTGATCGCCGGTAATGCCGGATTCAACCGGGCCGACAACTGATCGCGCAGCGCCGTGCGACAGCTCGAACAGCCTGGACTCAGTTCCTGCAACCGGGCCAAGGCGTCCAGTGCAAACTGCGAATCGGAATCATGGCGACTGCCCTGCGTCAGCTGCGGTTTTTCTTGCGGTTTTTCTTGCAAGAGCGCTTGCAACCAGCGCCGCAACGCCATCATGTTTGGCTCGGGCAAGGGTTTGTCATCAGGGCTGACATCCAGCGCTGCAATGGCCTCACGCAACAATTGCTGCTCGGCCGCCGTCACCGGCGAATGCGTTCGCTGCACCGAGCGGACGCCAGCCACATCGCCACTGAACCGCATACTGTCGGCCAGCGGCGCCGGTGAAAACGAGGTTTTGTGCAAATAGATCCGATCAGCCTGCTGCAATTCCTTTATCGCCTTGAGCGAGACATATTCATGCGGCAACGCAGTTGCTGGCGTCGACATCCGCAAACCAGATTCTGCTGACCACATGGCCTGCAACGCGCGGCGCAAAATCACTTTGGTCGCTTCATCAAACAAGGTGGCGTTTTCTGCCTCGTCATGGGCGTGGCCAAAGCTCGCCAATACATCCATCGATCGTGCCGCGATTCCGACGGGCGCCATCGCGGTTTCCGTTTCGTGATCGTTTTCTTTTGCCAGACTTACCGTTTCGGTCGCGTCCGGGTGGTCGGCTGCATGCGCCGGGTCGGTCGCCGCCTCAAAACTGGATTCCTCGCCCAAAAACTCGCCATACCGCAAGCGCAGAATCATCTGATCCTGGGCCAGCTTTTCACTGCGATCACGAAAGGCGGCCGGCGCTAGCTGCTTGTGCTCACTGATCAGCGTTTCGGTATCGAGGATGATCTGACGCTGTGAGCGAAATCTGGCTTTGCCATCTTCAGCAGGTAGTCGAGCGCCAGTGTCAGCACTGGCATTTTCAATCGGATGGCGAAAAATATAGCTGCGGGTTCGGGTCGTTTGGCCAGCCGGTTTCCGGTTATCGGTTGCGGTCAGATAAAAATAGAGTTCGTCACCGGGCTCCATGCCTAGCGTTCGCAAGCGCAGGGTTTGGTTGTGCAACCATTGCTTGGGATCACCGCCCGGCTGCAGCCGTTGTTCCCGGTCGGTGAAACGGACATTTTCACCGCCGCCGCGCGCCAGCGTCCAATGCAAACTTGCCGAGGCGAGGCCGTACTCGTCGCTGATACCGAGGTCGAGATTGAGCAGAAACTGCGCGCTGTCTACCTCCTGCAGTTCCAGCTTTGGCGCTCGAACCGTGACAATGGGTGGGTTATCGCTGCGCAACAGCAGCCGGCCTTGATAAGCGACCTGCGATGTTCCCGCCCGCACGACGCGATAACCGGTACTGAACTGAAAATTCCAGCGCGTACAAGCCCGGTGCGATCCCGACAATGGTCTACTTGCACCATCCAACCATTGCACGGTCAACTGTTCCTGCGGCTCAGCAGTCGTTGCCGCGCCGCTGCCCTTTGTGACCAAGCAGAATTCAACGTCACTGCCGTCGGCAATACTGACGTCGCCGGCACCGGCTACAAACGCTGGCTCTTTGGTATAGGCCGGCGGCATCACCGTCATTTCAATCAGTGGCAAGGTCGGTGCAGTCTGCGGCGGTATGTGCACAGTCGCTGCGCGGCGTTCAGGACCTGACGACGCCTCACCAAACAAGAATCCAAGCCACAAACCGATACTGATCACTACACTGATCAGGTACGCGGCTTTCGGCATGGGCGCCGGCAGTATGGCGCGCAACATCGAAGCCTGTAATTGCAACTGGCGTTGTATGCGCTGCCGCTGTAATCGCGCCAACGCGGAGCTCGGCGCCGCATCCAGCAACAAAAAACTACTGTCTTCAAACCGCTGGACACCATCATCAAGCCAGCCACTCAAGCGGCGCGCACTGCGCTGCCAGGCTAACCACCCGGCAAGGACTGCCGTGACCATGATCACAACGACAAGAGCCGCAACAGCCAGTGACCGCACCGTGCCATCGCCGAGCACGTTGGCAGAAAAAGCGATCAGCACCGCAACCGGCACGCCGGTTATCAACAGCATTGCCAGTGCTACCGAGAGTGCGTACCGGCGACGCAGCGCGTGCAACACGGCCAGTCCGCTCGCGTCAGTGGCGGGCATGCACCACTCCTCGTTCCAGCCAAAGCAGCAGTAGCGCGGCCAGCACCAACCATTGCACCAGAGGCTGGTCACGGCGGCCATGAGTTTGCGGTTGTGACCACTGCTGCAACTGGCTGACCGGTAATTGCCACTGGGCGTGGCCGCGCTGCAGCCAGGCATCGGTGATCGCTATCAGACTGGCAAGCAGCGCAGTTTGCTGGCGCAATTTTTCGGCATCGCCGACTTGCAGATGCAGTTGCTCGCCGACGATATGAAACGCGTACGCGGTGCCATCGCGCAGACCCGCTCGCCACGGTACGGCA
>Ga0247727_10009222_pt1 | contig 17984 bp, 14 predicted proteins | sample WisWelCaveWW1625_FD_202498 | JGI IMG/M metagenome (GOLD analysis project Ga0247727, IMG submission 202498) | Biofilm microbial communities from Wishing Well Cave, Virginia, United States - WW16-25 | ecosystem: Environmental > Aquatic > Deep subsurface > Groundwater > Cave microbial mat | place...
TCTCGCCAACGCCGTTGCCAAGCTGCTCGACTTCAAGCTCAAGACCCCTCATCCGGATGCCCTTACCGCGGTTCTTGCCGAAGATGAGCGGCTTGCCGTGCTCCAGCGTAATCGTGTGGTCGCTGCGCAGGTCCTTCTCGGTGAGCGATTCCCACGCGCCGTCGTTGAAGATGTTGCAGTTCTGCAGGATTTCGATGAAGGCAGAACCTTTGTGCGATGCGGCGCGTTTCAGCACGGCCTTGAGGTGCGACTGGAAGACGTCCACGGAACGCGCCACGAAAGTAGCCTCGGCGCCGAGAGCGAGTGAGAGGACGTTGAAGGGACGGTCGGGCGAGCCGTAGGGCGTGGACTTGGCTTTCTTGCCCAGCTCCGAGGTAGGCGAATACTGGCCTTTGGTCAGGCCGTAGATGCGGTTGTTGAAGAGCAAGACCTTCACGCCCACGTTGCGTCGCAGCATATGGATGGTGTGATTGCCGCCGATGCTGAGCGCGTCGCCGTCACCGGTGGCCACCCAGACGTCCAATTCCGGGTTGGCGATTTTTATGCCCGTAGCCACCGCCGGCGCCCGGCCGTGGATAGTGTGAAATCCGAAGGTGTTCATGTAGTACGGGAAGCGGCTGGAGCACCCGATGCCCGAAACGATAACGAATTTTTCCTTGGGGATTCCCAGCTCCGGGAAAACAGACTGCACGGCGGAGAGAATGGCGTAGTCGCCGCAGCCCGGACACCAGCGCACTTCCTGGTCGGTCTGAAAATCCTTTTTGGTGTAAACCGGCATGGATGGAGTGGTCATCCGAGGTCTCCTGGCCGCGAGCCTAGTTCCTCAGCGCGGGCGGAATTCCCAGCGCCTCTTCAATCGCCGCCTCGACTTCAGACTGCTTGAACGGTTTGCCCTGGATTTTGTTCAGGCCCTTCGCATCCACCAGGAATTTTGCGCGCAGGACCATCAGGAGCTGGCCCATGTTCATCTCCGGGACCAGCACGCGCTTGTAACGGCTCAGAACTCCGCCGAGATTGCGCGGCAAGGGGTTCAAATGGCGCAGATGAACGTGGCCGATGCGCCGCCCTTTTTCGCGCTGCGCAGAGACGGCTGCGGTAATCGACCCGTAGGTCGAGCCCCAGGCCACGAGGAGTAGATCGCCGTCCGGGTCGCCGGCAGGGACCACTTCGGGAATGTCCTGGGCCACGGCGGCAACCTTTGCCGCGCGCAGCCGAACCATGCGTTCGTGGTTCAGCGGCTCGTAGTTAATGTTGCCGGAAACGTCTTGTTTCTCCAGGCCGCCGATGCGGTGTTCCAGCCCCAGCGTCCCTGGGACGGCCCACGGCCGCGAAAGAGTTTCCGGTTTGCGGCGGTAGGGCTGGAAGTTTTCCGGATTGGTCTCGAATTTCACGGTGAGGTCCGGCAGCTCGGAGATGTCCGGGATGCGCCAGGGCTCGGCGCCGTTGGCCAGATAGCCGTCGGAGAGCAAAATCACCGGGACCATGTACTTGAGGGCGATGCGGCTGGCCTCGAGCGCCATCCAGAAGCAGTCGCCGGCTGTGGCCGCGGCCACGACGGGGATGGGCGCTTCCGAGTTGCGCCCGAACAGCGCCTGGAGCAGGTCGGCCTGCTCGGTTTTTGTCGGCAGGCCCGTGCTCGGCCCGCCGCGCTGGATGTCGCAAACCACCAGTGGCAATTCCGTAGCCACAGCTAATCCCAGGGCTTCGGTCTTGAGCGCCATCCCCGGGCCGGAGGTCGCGGTGATGCCCAGACAGCCCGTATAGGCCGCGCCGATGGCTGAGGTGATGGCCGCAATCTCATCTTCCGCCTGAAAGGTGGAGACCCCGAAGTTCTTGTACATCGATAGTTCGTGCAGGATGTCCGACGCCGGTGTAATCGGATAGGAACCGAGGAACAGCGGTATGCCGGCCTGCTGCGAGGCAGCCACAAATCCCAGCGCCAGTGCTGTGTTGCCGCTGATGTTGCGGTACAGGCCGGGGCTCAGTTTCGCCGGCGGAATCTCGTAGCTGACCTGAAAGGCCTCCGTGGCTTCGCAGTATGCATAACCGGCCTTCATCGCGCGCCTGTTGGCTTCGGCGAGGACGGGTTTTTTCTGGAACTTCTCGTCCAGCCAGCGATAGGTGGAATCCATTGGCCGGTTATAGAGCCAGTAGCACATCCCCAGGGCGAAGAAATTCTTGCAGCGGTCCATCGCTTTCACATCCAGACCCAGCTCCTGGAGCGCGACGCGGGTGAGCTCGGTTAGCTCGACCGGGAAAAGGCGGAAGGCGTCAAGGGAATGGTCTTCGAGCGGGCTGACCTTCATCTGCGCTTTTTGCAGATCGGTCTCTTTGAAATGGTCCAGGTTGATGATGAGCAGGCCGTTGGGGCGCAGGTCGGCGATGTTCGTTTTCAGCGCCGCGGGGTTCATCGCCACCAGCACGTCCACAGAATCGCCGGGCGTGTATACCTCAGTGGAAGCGAAGGCAATCTGGAAGCCGCTGACGCCGGGCAGCGTCCCGGCAGGGGCGCGGATTTCCGCCGGATAGTCGGGGAAGGTGGCCAGGTCGTTGCCGTAGAGCGCGGCCGTGTTGGTGAACTGGTTGCCGGTAATCTGCATGCCGTCGCCGGAGTCCCCGCAAAAGCGAATCACCGCGCGATCAATGACCTCCCGTTTGCGCGTGGTGGTCGGAGGAGTCTGGGTCAGTGAGGCCATTCGGGCGTTAGGTCCTTCCGATGACAGGATGGAAGCTGTTCTTCCAATGCTCCTGAGCTGCGCGGGCCTATCCCGCAGTCTTCAAAGATAGCACACTTGAAGCGCGGCGCGCGTTGGCCACGTAGGGAGTGCACTCGAATGCGCCTATTCGCGAAGAGCCATCAATCGCGCAGGCGCCTGGCGGTAATACTTGGTGTACTCCTGATTGTGAATGAGTGCGGCGCTCGCAGAGGAAGGAACCCAGCCTAAATTAGACCTTGACTTTTCGCTTTCCGTTCGCCTACGATGGTGCTCGGCGCGGCGGGCACGATCCGCGCGCCGGAGGCGGCGAATGACACTCACCAAGCGGCAGAAGGAAGTCCTCGATTTCCTGGTTGGCTTTCAGGACAAGCACGGCTATGCGCCGAGCTTCGAGGAAATCGCCAAGGGGCTGAAGCTGACATCGCTGGCCACGGTGCACAAGCACATCGGCACTTTGGAGCGCAAGGGCTTCGTGCGCCGCGGGTACAACCAGAGCCGCTCTCTAGAAGTCTTGCAGCTGCCCAAGCCGGTGCGCGAGCAGGTGATCGAGCGGCACGTGGTCGAGCTGCCCATGGCCGGACGCATCGCGGCGGGCCGTCCGCTGGAAGCAGTGGAAACCCGTGAGACAATTTCACTCGGCGACTTCACCCGCGGGAAGAACTCCTACGTTTTGCAAGTGAAGGGCGATTCGATGCAGGACGACCACATCCTGGACGGCGATTACATTGTGGTCGAGCAAACACAGGTGGCCAATAATGGCGAGATTGTGGTTGCACTGGTCGGAGAAGAAGAGGCCACGCTGAAGCGGCTGTACCGCGAAGGCGCTGGGAAGATCCGCCTCCAGCCGGCCAACAGCGAAATGCAGCCCATCGTTGTTCCCGCGGCCGAGGTAAAGGTCCAGGGGCGGGTGATTGGCGTGCTGCGGAAATACTGAGTAAATCAGAAATCAGAAATCAGAACACAAGTCTCAGAGCGAAGAACGCAGAACCAAAAACCCAGAACTCTCAACACTGAACTTTAGACTCTGAACGCCGTCCCCTCCGCCATTGCCTTTCCCTGCTTCGCCCGTCAGATTCCACTTGCCTCAGAATGCAGCAAGGGGCAAGATAGTGCTCCAAACCCCAGCCTGCCTGGCTCACTCAAGCTCAGCCCCAAGGAGGGGTAATGTGGGGCACGAAGAAGCCGGAAACGCCATCCGCGAAAGCTGGGGCCAAAGTGCCGCCTGCCCGGGTTTATCCGGAAGCCGGCCGCACGGCCGCAGGGGTGCCTGCGCCAGCCGCGAAGGCCGAACCGGACATCAATCCGTATCCTGTGGAGGTACCTGCAATGAATACTAGTGAACCGATGCGTCCGCCAAGCACGGCAGCCAGCGGCACGGCCCGGCTGGGTTCGAGCCTGCACGTGAAGGGTGAAATCAGCGGGAACGAAGACCTGCATTTGGACGGCAGCGTCGAAGGGCTGATTTCGCTGGAAGACCGCAAACTCACCGTCGGCGCCAGCGCCAAGCTGACCGCAGACGTGGTGGCCCGCGAGGTGGTCATTTACGGCAGCGTGAAGGGTAACCTGCGTGCCCGCGACCGGATCGAAATCAAGAAGGACGGATCCGTGGTCGGCGACCTGACTACCGCCCGGATTATGATCGAGGACGGAGCCTACTTTAAGGGCTCCATCGAGATTGACCGCGGAGAAGGCACCAGCGAGAGTGGCCGGGTGGCGTATGCAAAGGCGGCGGGGAAGGCGGAGTGAGAGAGGGCGAGGGGTCAGGAGCTAGGAACTAGGGCGAGAAGAGAGTGTGGGACAGACACTGTTGCCTGTCCTTGTGAATACGCCACAGGGCGAATGGACAGCCAAGCAAGCGTGTCTGTCCTACGCGGCCTGCCATTTCGCGTTGACAGAATTTCTCCCATCCTTTACCATCTTAGTTTGTCCTTACAGGGGAAGGTGTGACTGAGCGAATGCGGACTTATGTACCGAAGGGGCAGGAAGCCCGGGATTTGCAGGCTGGAAAGCAGTGGTTCGTGGTGGACGCCGCCGGGCAGGTGCTGGGGCGGCTGGCGACGCGCGTGGCTCGCGTTCTGATCGGCAAAGATAAACCGGTGTTTACTCCCTCGATGGATTGCGGGGACCACGTCGTGGTGATCAACGCGGAGAAGATCCGCCTGACCGGCAACAAGCTGGACCAGAAGGTGTACTACCGGCACAGCGGCTACCCAGGCGGGTTGAAGGAAATCCCCGTGCGACGGCTGCAGAAGGAGCGTCCGGACGCCGTGGTGCGGGAAGCCATCGTCGGGATGCTCCCGAAGAACAAATTGCAGGCCCGGCGAGCGCGCAAGCTGCGCGTCTATGTGGGCGCGGACGGACTGAAGCGCCACGCCGGTCAGAAGCCCCAGCCGCTCGCGCTCTAGCCGAAAGCGACTAGCACGCGCAGGATTGCGGGAAAATTCTTCCCGCGGGGAAGAGTTTTCGGCAGCCGCCAGATCTGGGCACGGCAGCAAGAGAGACGGAGGAGGAGCGTTGAGCGAGGCAGCGACCAAGTTTTACGGCACGGGCCGGCGCAAGGAGTCCGTGGCCCGCGTGTTCATCCAGATGGGCACAGGCCGATTTACCGTGAACGGCCGGCCGGTGGACAACTATTTCAAAAACGTGGCTTGGCACAATGCGGCGGTGGAGCCGCTGAAGTTCACCGAGACCCACGGCCAGATTGACGTGATGGCCACGGCCAACGGCGGCGGCGCGGGCGGGCAGGCCGGCGCGGTGCGCATGGGGCTTTCGCGCGCGCTGGTCAGGTTCAACGCCGAGCTACGTCCGCGACTCCGCAAGAACGGGTTTTTGACGCGCGACTCGAGGATGAAGGAACGCAAGAAGTACGGCCAGAAGGGCGCGCGGAAGCGCTTCCAGTTCAGCAAGCGCTAAGGGGAGAGTTCTGCCGCCGCTGCCGGGAGACCCGACGGGGCGGCAAATACACGGCCGGCAAGGGAGCCGGCAGACGGGACCTGCCAGGCACCGCACTCGCGGCGCCGCAGGGACCGGATTCCAGTCTGGAGGTACTTTGGCAGTTGACATTACGATGAAGGAATTGCTGGAGGCTGGAGTCCACTTCGGTCACCAGACCCGCCGGTGGAATCCGAAGATGAAGGAGTACATCTTCGGCGAGCGCAACGGAATCCACATCATAGACCTGCAGAAAACGCTGAAGATGTTCCGTGACGCGGCAAAGCACGTGGGCGCGCTGGCCGGGGCCGGCAAGAGCATCCTGTTCGTGGGTACCAAGCGCCAGGCGCAGGAAGCGGTCAAGGAAGAAGCGCAGCGCTGCGGGATGTTCTACGTGCACCACCGCTGGCTGGGGGGGACGCTTTCGAATTTCGCCACCGTCCAGAAATCGCTGAAACGCCTGCGCGAGCTCAAGACCATGAAGGAAGATGGCCGGATGGCGCTGCTCTCGAAGAAGGAGGCAGCGCGGCTGGACCGCGAGCTGAAACACCTCCAGCAAAACATGGAAGGCATTGAGACCCTCACCGGCCTGCCGGACTGTATGTTCATCATCGACTCGAACGCCGAGGACATCGCCGTGCGCGAGGCGCGGCGGATGGGCGTGCCGGTGGTAGCCGTGGTGGACACCAACTCCGACCCGGATAAGGTGGACTGGGTGATTCCGGGCAACGACGATGCGCTGCGTGCCATCCGGCTGTTCCTCTCCAAGATTTCTGACTCCATCATCGAGGGACGCCTGCAACATGAGCAGTCGCAAATGGCCGAACAGAAGACCGCCGAGGAACAGGCGCCGGTGACCCCTGTCGAGAAGGTAGAGGTCGTGGACACCAGCGCCTACGAGTCGTACGAAAAGCAGGAAGGGAACTTTGTGGAAGGCGGCGAGGGCGAACAGGTCGTCTCGCACGGCGAGTCCGAGGCCAAAGCCTAGCCGGAATTTTGCCTGCCGCGGCGGGCATCCCATTCGGCCCTGTGCCGTCCCGGAAATCCGGGTGGGCAGGGCCGATTCCATATCCACCGAGAGAGATCGAAACACGCGGAGACGATGGGCACAATGACACAGCAGCCCAATATCCCGGCCCAACGAGTGAAAGAGCTCCGGGAACGCACCAACGCGGGGTTCGCGGACTGCCGCGCTGCCCTGGTGGAAGCCGGCGGAGACCTCGAGAAAGCCATCGTGCTCCTGCGGAAGAAGGGACAGGCCACGGCGCAGAAGAAGGCCTCGCGGGCGGCCAGCGAAGGGCTGGTGGGAAGCTACATCCACGCCGGCGGAAAAATCGGGGTGATCGTGGAGGTGAACTGCGAAAGTGATTTTGTCGCCCGCACCGAAGCGTTCCAGAAGCTGTGCCACGAAATTGCCATGCACGTTGCCGCGCTGGATCCGCGGTTTGTGCGGCGCGAGGAAGTGACCCCGGAGATCCTCGAGCGCGAGAAAGAGATATACCGCGAGCAGGCCCAATCCACCGGCAAGCCACCGGCAGTGATCGAGAAAATCGTCACCGGGAAGATGGAGAAATTCTACGAGGAGTGCTGCCTCTACGAACAGCACTTTATCCGCGACGATTCGCTGACCATCAGGGACCTGGTGGAGCAGACCATCGCCAGGGTGGGCGAAAACATCTCCATCCGCCGGTTTGTGCGCTTCAAGGTGGGCGAAGGCGCGGCGCCAGCCAGCCCGGCCGAGTCCGCCACCGTAGCAGCTCCGTAACTGCGGCATCCCAGCCTCCCGGGCGTGCCGAGAAGACGGGACGCCCTTTTTTCCGCCCGCCAGGTGCCTAGAAATTCTGTTACAATGCCCGCGCAGCCCGGAGGCAGCGCGCAGCCGTTGCCGGGTTCAGACAATGTCTGCCGCCGATACCGCCACTGCCAAACGGACGCCCGTCTTTCAGAGAGTGGTGCTTAAGATTTCCGGCGAATCGCTCCAGGGTCCGCAGGGATTCGGAATCCATGCGGAGACGGTGCACACCGTTGCTCGGGAGATCAAAGAGGCCCACGCGCTGGGGCTTGAGGTCGCCATCATCACCGGCGGAGGCAACATCTTCCGCGGCACGCGGCAGAAGTCGCTGGCGATTGATCGGGTCACTGCCGATCATATGGGTATGCTGGCCACGGTGATGAATGGACTGGCGCTCCAGGATGCCCTCGAGAAACAGGGCTGCATCACGCGGCTGATGAGCGCTATCGAGATGCATCAGGTGGCCGAGCCGTTTATCCGGCGGCGGGCCACGCGCCACCTGGAAAAGGGCCGGGTGGTCATCTTTGCCGCGGGTACGGGCAATCCCTATTTCTCTACGGACACAGCCGCGGCTCTGCGGGCCGTCGAAATCAAGGCCCAGGCGATCCTGAAAGCCACGCGCGTGGATGGCGTGTATGACGCTGACCCGGAGAAAGTCCCCGGGGCGAAACGCTTCGCAAGGATCTCCTACCGCGACGTGCTCCACCGGCGGCTTTCGGTGATGGACTCGACCGCGTTCACCCTGTGCGAGGAAAACAACCTGCCCATCATCATCTTCGACCTCAACGTGCCCGGCAACATCCAGCGAGTGGTGTTGGGTGAGTCGGTGGGCTCGACCATCAACGCGACCGGGACCTGACCCCCGGATCGAAATCCGGAGGAACACCCAGAGCGATGAGCGCCATCACATCCACGAAAGACGCTTCAGCGCAGGCCAAGCTGCGCATGGAAAAGGCCGTCGAGGACTTCCGCAAAGATCTGGCGGCGGTACGCACCGGCCGGGCCAACGTATCGCTGCTGGACCACATCCGCGCGGATTACCATGGCACGCCGATGCCGCTGAACCAGCTGGGCACGCTTTCGGTCCCCGAGCCGACGCTGATCGTCATCTCGCCGTGGGACCCCGGCGCCGTGGCGCTGATCGAAAAAGCCATCCGCACCTCCGATTTGGGACTGAACCCGTCCAACGACGGCAAGGTGATACGTTTGCCCATCCCGTCGCTGACCGAAGAACGCCGGAAGGAAATTGTGAAGCACGTCCACAAGGTACTGGAAAACCACCGCACGGCCGTGCGCAACATCCGCCGCGACATCAAGGAAGCCGTCGAAAAGCTGGAGAAGGAAAAGAAAATCAGCGAGGACGAAAAGAAGCGCTCCCTCGACGAGCTTGAAAAGCTGACCCACACGGAGACCAAAAAGCTGGAAGACCTCTCCGCGGCTAAAGAAAAAGAAATCCTATCGGTGTAGACCTACGCCCCGCAGCCGGCGAACAGGCCGCAGCACACCAGGAGGAAAGTATGGGCAGGGCGCTCAAACTTCAGTTGTTTCCCGCGATATTGGCTGCGGCGCTGCTCTTGGGCAGTGCGGGTTTTGCCGCCGCGCAGGCGCCCGAACTGGGCCGTATAGAATTCCCCACTTCCGCCAGCGGTGTTGCGCAGGAGCAGTTCCTCCGGGGCGTGGCAGCGCTGCACTCCTTCTGGTACGAGGAGGCGCTAGAGGCGTTTGAAGCGGCCACCCGGGAGGACCCGGATTTCGCGCTGGGTTACTGGGGGCAGGCTATGGCCCACAACCATCCGCTGTGGGACGAGCAGAACGCCGAGGCGGCGCGGGCTGCCCTCGGGAAGGTCCGCGATAGCGCAGCGCTGACGCCCCGCGAGCGCGGCTTCATCCATGCGGTGCGGGCGCTGTACGGCGAAGGGGACAAGGTCGCGCGGAACCGCGCCTATTCCCTAGCCATGGAGCAGCTCTACCGCGAATTCCCCGGGGACCATGAAGTCGCCGGGTTTTATGCGCTCTCGCTGCTGGGGCAGGTGCAGTCCGGAGAGAAGGGCTATCGCCGGCAGGCGAGGGCTGGCGCCATCGCGCTCGAGGTGTTCGCCCAGAATCCGCTACATCCCGGCGCGGCACACTACATCATCCATTCCTTCGACGACCCGGAGCATGCCATCCTGGCTCTGCCGGCGGCGCGGAGGTACGCGGGCATCGCGCCCCAGGCGCACCACGCGCGGCATATGCCGTCGCACATTTTCATCCAACTGGGGATGTGGCCGGAGGCCGCGGCGTCAAACGAATCGGCATGGGCGGCCAGCGTGGCCTGGGCCGGCCGCTCCGGGAACATCAGTCGTCGCGACTTCCACAGCCTGCACTGGATGCTTTATATCTTCGCGCAGCAGGGCCGCTACGCCAGGGCGCGGGAGGCGCTGGAGACGTTGCGCCAAACGGCGGGCGGCGGCAACCGGCGTTCTGTCTATTACTGGTCGGAAATGGTGTCCTGCTATCTGATGGAGTCCGAACGATGGGACGCCGCCGCGGACCTGTTTGCCCTGGCCACTTCTCCCGCCGGGGAAGAGAGCCACGCCACCCACCAGCATGTTCCCCAGGGAACCGCTGGCAGTGGCCGCAAGACTGCGCCGGAACGACGTCACACGCTGGAAGCGTACGCGCGGGGGATGGCTGCGGCATCGCGCGGGTCAAAGGAAGCGGCAACGCATGCCCGGCAACTGCGCGAGATGCGTGCCCGGATGCGCGAAGCCGGCGAATCGTATCAGGCGCGGATCGCGGAAATCCTGGAATTGGAAATTGCTGCGCAACTTCACGCCTCACAGAAAAAGTACGACACCGCCTTGGCCGAGATGATGAAGGCCACACGGCTGGAGGAGGAACTCTCCCCGCCTTCGGGGCCCCCGGAGGTGCTGAAACCCTCCCACGAGCTGGCCGGGGAAATCCTGTTGCGCGCGGGGAGAGCAGAGGAAGCAGCGCAGCAATTTGAACTGGCGTTGCTGCGGCAGCCCAACCGGGCGCGGTCCTTGCTGGGCTCGGCGCGGGCCGCTGCAAAAAGCGGAAACGCCGCGGCGGCTGCGGCGGCGTACGCGCGGCTGATCGAAAACTGGAAGGACGCCGACGCGCAGTTGCCGGAGCTGGCCGAAGCCCGGGAATTTGTCCGCCAGCAAGGGATGCGCGTGGCGGGACGATAGCTCCGCACCCCTGGCGTCTCGCCGGCGGCGGCAGTCCCCTTAGTTCAGCGACGCAATGTGGTCGCCGGGGATCAGCGTGAGTCGGCAGTCGCCACCGACCCGGCAGGCCAGCGTGGCGCGGCGTATCAAGCGCGTCGGCGTCCCTTCGGGGAAGACCACGAGGTACTTCGCCGATCTTACTGGCGCGGCCAGGGGCTTAAGCTTTTCGCTGCCGCGGATGAACTTAACGTCTTCCACGCGCGGGGAACCATTGCCTGGCGCGAAGAGAATCCAGAAATCGGCTTCCGCGGTTTCATCCAGCAGCTTGCCAAGCTTTACCGTGCGCAGAGCGGCGACCGTCTCTCGCGCGGCGTCCACATGCGGCTGCGCCTTGGCCGCCCCGCCGGCCAGGGCGTCCAGCCTGCCGCGAGTCTCGATCGGCGGGCGCGTGGCGTGCAGAGAAATGGCATACTGCCGGATCGCGTCCTGTTTTTTCCCCTGTTTCTCGTAGATTTGTGCCAGGTGATCGCCGACCTCGCCGTGAAAATCAATCAACCAGGATGCGCGGATGAGGACCTCAGCCTTGCCCAGCTCGCCCCGCTGGAAATGCACCCATCCCAACGTGTCCCAGTAGGCGCCGATGCTGGAAACGGCCTGGACATCCTCCATCGTGAGATTGGCCAGGGCCGCATTGCGCAGTCGGGCAGCCACGGCGGCCACAGCGGATTCGGCATATTGCTGCGCGCGGTCGAGGTGGGTACGTTTCAGCGCGAGCTGGTAAGAGATGTTGTTCCAGACCATCGGTGACGGCTCCAGCGCCACTGCCTTGTCAAATGCCGCCAAAGCATCGTTCGGACGGCCGAGGTTCAGGTACGCCTCGCCGGCGTAGATGTGGGAATTGGCGTCGTCGCCTTCGATGGAGATGGCCTTCTCGAACGCCGCCGCAGCGTCTTCGTAGCGGCGCTGCTGGCGGTAGAGATGTCCGAGGTTGCGGTTGGCCCAGACGTCAAGCGGATTCACCTCGAGCTGCTTCTTGAAGGCGGCTTCGGCTTCAGCCAGCTTGCCCTGCTCACGCAGGGCGCGTCCGAGGTTGTTGTGGGCGTGTTCGTCGAAGGGGTTGAGCTCTATCTGCTGGCGGAAAGCTGCGGCCGCATCGTCAAATTGGCGGAGCGACATATGCGCGCGGCCCAGGTTGTTCCACGCGCCCTTGTGCTTAGGCTCCTTCTCGATCACGCGGCGGAAGAGATCGATCGCTGCCGGGTAATTATCGTTCTGGAGTGCGGCCACAGCCGCTTCATTCAGTTCTTCCGCTTTGAGGTCTGTGGGGATAGTCGGGGTGCCCTCGGCAGAATTTTCCACGTTGAGGTCCTGCTGCTCGTCGGCTCGGACGGCGCGGTGGAACGCCAGATAATCGCGCGTGCGCGTGGAAGGGATTTCCCGCTGCGACATCTTCAGCGTGCGCAATACGTGGAGCGTGTGGTTCTCCCACTTGTAGGAAGAACGGTAGTCGGCGTAGTCGCGGGCGATGGCCACCGGCACAGGCGCCCGGGCCGAATAGCTCTCCGGGAGTTTCAGCGTCAGCTCGTGGTAAGACTCCAGCGGTGAGCCCAGCTCGAGAGGTTCAGGATCTTCCTCATCCTCCACGCTCACTCCGGGGAGATCCATGGACGGGATGGGCAGGTTAAGTTGGAGCTTTTTCTTGGACCATTCAAGAAAATTGTTGGACTCGACCTTGAATTCGAACTCGAATGGCTGATCGGTAGCGGCGGCGTCTGCAACCTTTAAGTCTGAAACATCCCCGCCCACACCCGCGGAATAGGAGATGCGCTGGGCCAGGCGTTGCCACTGCGCCTGCGGAGTGCGGCGGAAGGCGTAGCGCAACTGGAGCTCATTGTCGCCGCGCACGGTGAACTTGGCGTTGGCGGTCAACTTGCCGATGGGGCTGACCTCCCCGTTGATCACCACGCGGCTGGCACCGGAGAAGGGCGGGTTGGCGGGCGTCTCCATCAGGGCTGGCGCGGCATCGTGCGGGACGACCAGCGCATTCTTGTTTCGCAGGTTCGCCGACAGCAGCCGGAAGGGCGCGACCTCCGTGGTGGTATCCATCCAGAAATATTCCTTGCCCACCGGCACGACGCTGATCACGTGGTCAAACTGCGATGGAGAAGGCATCTCCGCGTCAACCTTGCGGCCACTGTGGATCAGCGCGGGATAGGCGTGCAGGCCGCTGGCTTCGAGCAGCGCGGACAGTAACGTGTGCTTATCCTTGCAGTCGCCGTATTGATTGGCGAGCACTTCGGAAGCGGCATGGGGCTGGTAACGACCCAGGCCGAAGGAAAGACTGACGTAGCGGAAATTGCGGGCTACGAAGCTGTAGATGGCTTCGATTTTCTGCGCGTCGTCGGTACGGCCACCGATCAGCTCGGAGGCGCGGCGCCGGATTTCCTCGTTGGGGGCGATGCGCTCTTTTTCCAGGCCGGCATACCAGCGGCCGACCTCCTCCCAGGACTGGAAGGTGGTCATCTGAATGGGCGGGGGTTCGGGATGCTTGCGCAGGCGGCGCTGGCGTTTCTGGAATTCCTTGTCCTCCGGGTCGGGCCGCTTGGTGTTGGATTTCTTCCAGGCATAAATCTTCCGTCCAGCGGCCTCGGTGATTTGAGGATCGGCCTCCTTGGCGGTCTTCAGGCGCGGAGTCCGGCTGGCGGGGAAGCTGAGCTCAAGCTGCTCGTCGAGAACGATGACGTCGTCTTCGAAATCGTATTCGAACCAGAAATGGCCGGGCGCAAGCGCGGTGTGGATCTTGGTGGTTACTTTGTATTCCAGAATTTCTCCGGGGCGCAACCCCGGGACGGTAACGTGCTTCTGGCGGAAGTCCGTGTACACGGGGGCTTCCCGCGCAACCGGGGCGGTCAAATCCTGCACCGCATCGGGTTTCGCGGTGACCACAGTGCCGTCACCCTTCAGCACCCGCACGTATTCGATCACCAGCTCTTCGCTGGCCGAGTTGTAGCCGAATCCAAGCTGTCCGAGTTGTTGCACGCCGGCTTCGCTTTGCACTAGGATGCGCAGCTCCGTTTCGCGGCGGCCTGTTCCGTCGTTTTCAAAATGGGCGCGGGTGATCAGTTTTTCAAGGACGAAAGCCTCGTCGGCGTGCTCCTTCTTCGTGGGGTTGGGCTGTGCCGGTTCGGGCTTCTGCGTCGGGGCCGGCGTCCCTTGCGTTTGCGGATGCGACCATGCGGCAGCCGCAGAAATGCCGAGCGCCAGTAGGATGGGTAGGCCGAATCGGGCTGTATCGCGCTGGAGCATCGTCGTTCTCCTGGTGTCTGGGACACCGCAGTGTAGTGAAGGTTTCGCAAAAGATAAAGCAAATGTGCACGCCCTGTGCCAGGGCGCCGAGGGGAGCCAAGTGCTTGACTGCCACGCTGGGCCAGGGTGCAAACTTTCTATAAGCAGTGTGTTTACAGTATTATAGAGATTATCCTTCGCCAAAAACGGCCCCGAAATGCGCTTGGTTGCCGGAAATCTGGCTCTGCAGTGTGGCGACATTGCCGCGGCAAATGTGGGTTTTCATCAAGGTGAAGCATTTCAGATGCCGCGGGGCGAAGATTGTGGATAATTATCGCTTTTTGTTTGACATTCAGACACTACTCCCGTAAAATCTGCGTTTTGTTCAGGGCCATTGGGCCCTGCTGGTGAAAGGGAAGGTCTTCCAGTCCCGGAACAAAGTAGGACGGAATGGGACAGGAAGAGCGGCCGGAATGGGGCGCCAGCCCCGCAAAGCCGAGTAAGCCTCTCCGCCACGCCCAGACCGCAGCCGGATGTCCATGCTGCTGCGCGAGTCTGCGTGCGGAGTATCTTGTCGGTCCTGCTGCAACTGAACCTTTCTGTGGGGAAACCCGACAGACACCTGTGAGTGCGTCCGTAGAGTTGGGACGCGCCGCGGGGAGACGAGCGAAGCCCGCTCCATCGAGGGAGAGCCGTGCCAACGTTTTCACAGCTAGTGCGCCACGGGCGCGAGCAAATCCGCGCCAAGACCAAGTCGCCCGCGCTGCAGGGATGCCCCGAAAAGCGGGGCGTCTGTATCCGCGTGTACACGCAGACGCCGAAGAAGCCGAACTCCGCGCTGCGCAAGGTGGCCCGCGCGCGGCTGACCAACTCGATTGAAGTGACCACCTACATCCCTGGCATCGGCCACAACCTTCAGGAGCACTCCATCGTGCTGGTGCGCGGAGGCCGCGTGAAGGATTTGCCGGGCGTGCGCTACCACGTCATCCGCGGGACGCTGGACGCCGCCGGCGTGGAGAACCGCAAGCAGGCGCGCTCCAAGTACGGTGCAAAACGCCCCAAGGCCGCCAAGTAGGGATACAGGAGAAACCAAGCGATGCCGCGCAAAGGATCGGTCAGCCGCCGCCAGGTCAAACCAGATGCCGTCTATGCCAGTGACCTGGTCGAGAAGTTCATTAACTCGATGATGTGGGACGGGAAGCGCTCGACAGCCCAGCGGATTTTCTACGGCGCGATGGACCAGATCGCCAAGACCACCAACGGCGAAGCGCTGCCGCTGTTCAAGAAGGCAGTCGAGAATTGCAAGCCGCTGCTGGAAGTGAAGACCCGGCGGGTGGGCGGCGCGAACTACCAGGTCCCGGTCGAGGTCAACCAGTTCCGGCGCCAGGCGCTGGCTATCCGCTGGCTGATCGGCTACGCGCGGGACCGCGGCGGGAAGACCATGACCGACAAGCTGGCCAACGAACTCATGGACGCCGCCAACATGCGCGGCGGGGCCATGAAGAAGAAGGAAGACGTGCACCGGATGGCCGAAGCCAACAAGGCCTTCGCGCATTACCGGTGGTAGGGAAAATCAGGGATTAGAAATCAGAAGCCGGCAGGCAGAGGCCAGACGACAGGAAGTGGAAAACAAGAGTCCGTATGGAACGCGAAGTCCAACTCGACCGCACCCGGAACATCGGGATTATGGCGCACATCGATGCGGGGAAGACCACCTGCACCGAGCGCATCCTGTTCTATACGGGTGTGACTTATAAGATCGGTGAAGTTCACGACGGCACGGCCACGATGGACTGGATGGACCAGGAGCGCGAGCGAGGCATCACCATCACCTCCGCGGCCACCACCTGCTTCTGGGCGCGGAACGACGTCAAGCACCGCGTCAACATCATCGACACGCCGGGGCATGTGGACTTTACCGTCGAGGTCGAGCGCTCCCTGCGGGTGCTGGATGGGGCCGTGGCCGTGTTCGACGCCGTGGCCGGCGTGCAGCCGCAGTCCGAAACCGTGTGGCGGCAGGCGGACAAGTACCGCGTGCCGCGCCTTTGCTTCATCAACAAAATGGACCGCGTCGGCGCGGACTTTGACCATTGCATCCGAACCATTCGCCAGCGGCTCGGCGCCCACCCCGTCCCTCTTCAGTTCCCCCTCGGCAAGGAAGACGCCTTCATCGGAGTCATCGATTTCATTACCGAAAAGGCGTTGGTGTGGAAGGAAGACACGCTGGGAGCACAGTACGAAGAGTTTCCGGTCGCGCAGTTGTGGGACACGGCGTTCGTCGCTTCGCGGCCGGAAATCGCCGCTGCCCTGAAGATTTCCGCGATCAACAAGGATTTCTACGTCGAGCACCGCAACAAGGTGGTCGAGTACGTCGCCGAGCACGACGATACGGTGCTTGAAAAATACCTCCAGGAGCACGCCCTCAGCCCGGAAGAGCTGCGGGCCTCCATCCGCCGCTCGACCATCGCGCTGAAGCTCGTGCCGGTCGTGGCCGGTTCGGCGTTCAAGAACAAGGGCGTGCAGCCGCTGCTGGACGCCGTGGTGGACTTCCTCCCGGCGCCCACGGACATTCCCCCCGTCGAGGGCACTGTGCCGGATGGCCACGATGCCGTGCTGCGCCGTGCCAGCGATGAGCAGCCCTTCGCCGCCCTGGCCTTCAAGATTATGACCGACCCCTTCGTGGGTCACGTCACCTACATCCGGGTCTACTCCGGAGTCATCAAGGCCGGCAGCTATGTCTACAACTCTTCCAGGCGCACGCGCGAACGCGTCGGCAGGCTGCTGCGGATGCACGCCAACAAGCGCGAAGAGATTGAAGCCATTTTCGCCGGCGACATCGCCGCCTGCGTTGGCTTGAAGAGCGTCACCACCGGCGACACCCTGTGCGACGAAGATAAGCAGATCGTGCTGGAAGCCATTGAATTTCCCGCGCCGGTCATCTCCGTGGCCATCGAGCCCAGGACCAAGGCCGACCAGGACAAGATGGGACAGGCGCTGGCCAAGCTGATGCAGGAAGATCCCACCTTCCGCATGCACACCGATCAGGACACCGGCCAGACGCTCATCTCCGGGATGGGTGAGTTGCATCTGGAAATCATCGTGGATCGGATGATGCGCGAGTTCAACGTGCAGGCCACGGTGGGCCGTCCGCAGGTGGCGTACCGCGAAACGATTAAGAAAAAGTCGGAAGCGGAAGGGCGCTACATCCGCCAGACCGGCGGCCGGGGGCAGTACGGGCACTGCAAGATTACTCTGCATCCGCTGGGGCGCACGGCGCACGAGGATATGCACGAGATGTCCACCGACGAACTGGACGCGCTCTCCAAGTCCATCGCCGGAGGCGGCGGGAAGTGGCGCTTCGACAAGGAACACCGCTTCCTGTTCATTGACAAGGTTGTCGGCGGGGCCATCCCCAAGGAGTTCATCCCGCCCATCGAGCACGGCATCCGGGAAGCGATGGAGACCGGCGTGCTCGCCGGATATGAAATGGTGGACGCCGCCGTGGTGCTCTACGACGGCAGCTACCACGATGTGGACAGTTCGGAAATGGCCTTCAAGATTGCCGGTTCGATGGCTTTCAAGGAAGCCTGCCGCAAGGCCCAGCCGACGCTTCTGGAGCCGGTCATGCGTGTGGAAGTCGTGTGCCCGGAAGACAACATGGGTGCGGTCACTGGCGACCTCAACGCGCGCCGCGGGCGCATCCAGGGGATGGAATCGCGCGCCGGGAGCCAGATCCTGCGCTCGGAGGTTCCGCTGGCGGAGATGTTCGGCTATGCGACGGATTTGCGGAGCCGCACGCAAGGGCGCGCGAGCTTCACCATGCATTTTTCACATTACGAGGAAGCGCCGAACTCGATTGCCGAAGAAATCATCGCCAAGGCCACAGGCAAGGTGGCCGGGAAAGTTGCTCGCTAGATTCGGCCGGGGCGGGGTTCGAGCCTGCCCGGCAAGAGGGAGAAAATGGCCAAGGAAAAATTCGAACGCAGCAAGCCGCATGTGAACATCGGGACGATTGGTCACATTGACCACGGCAAGACAACGCTGACGGCGGCCATCACCAAGGTGCTTTCCAAGACCGACGCCAAG
>Ga0247727_10009223_pt1 | contig 17984 bp, 16 predicted proteins | sample WisWelCaveWW1625_FD_202498 | JGI IMG/M metagenome (GOLD analysis project Ga0247727, IMG submission 202498) | Biofilm microbial communities from Wishing Well Cave, Virginia, United States - WW16-25 | ecosystem: Environmental > Aquatic > Deep subsurface > Groundwater > Cave microbial mat | place...
AGCGCGCGAGATTTGGTTTCTGTGCCGTCAGTATAATGCGAAACAAGCGTTGCAGATGGGTCTGGTAAATGCCGTTGTCCCACTTAAAAAACTTGAAGCAGAAACTGTTAAATGGTGCCGGGAGATTTTAGCCAACTCTCCCATGGCCATTCGCTGCCTGAAAGCGGCTTTGAATGCCGACTGCGACGGCCAGGCGGGACTTCAGGAATTAGCGGGTAATGCCACTATGCTTTACTATATGACCGAAGAAGGCCAGGAAGGGCGCAACGCCTTTCTTGAAAAAAGGAAACCGCGTTTCTCCAAATTTCCTAAACGTCCGTAGCTATCGCGGATTGATTCTGGTGCAATCAAAAGAGTCATACTCGAAGTGGCGCATTTGGATTCTCGCCGCCCGCCCCAAAACTTTGTGGGCGGCCATAGCGCCGGTCATTATCGGCACCGCCATGGCGATCAATGCCGGCGGCGGGCATGGGCTGGCGGCCATAGCTGCTTTAACCAGCGCTCTTTTTATTCAAATCGGAACTAACTTGGCCAACGATTATTTCGATTTCAAAAAGGGCGCCGACACCATTGAGCGCCTGGGTCCAACACGTGTCACACAAACCGGATTGCTTTCTCCGGAACAGGTAAAAATGGCGGCGCATCTTGCTTTCAAGATTGCCTTTTTAATTGGCATTTATCTGGTAATTCGAGGCGGCTGGCCGATTGTCATAATCGGCCTGTTATCGATTTTTTTTGGCATCATTTATACCGGCGGGCCGTTTCCTCTGGGCTATAAAGGACTCGGGGAATTATTTGTCTTGATCTTTTTCGGACCGGTGGCGGTAGGCGGGACCTATTATGTGCAAACGCTTAGTATTAATTGGCAAGTTATTTTGGCTGGTTTTGCGCCGGGGCTGTTAGCGGTGGCTATTTTAACTGTCAACAATCTGCGTGACATTGAAAGTGATACAACCGCCGGAAAAAAAACCTTGGCCGTGAGATGGGGCGCCTCATATTGCAAAATCCAGTACACGCTGGCAATTTTTTTGGCTTCAATCATTCCGGTAATTATCTCTCTGAAAACCAGCTCCCATCCTTACGCTACACTGGCGGCTTTGACAATTCTAATGGCGATTCCCCTTCTGAAAAAAGTTTTTACATATCAAAGCGCTCCGGAACTTAACCGAGTTCTAGAGTCCACCGGCCGATTACTCCTATTGTACAGCCTGCTGTTTTCTTTGGGGTGGTTTTTGTGAAATTAGCTGAATTCAAATTATTTCGCTATGCCATCCCCTTGAAAGCCCCCGTCAAACTGGCCAAAACGTTAATGAATAAACGCGAAGGACTTATTCTTCAAATTACCAATGAAGACGGTCTGTTTGGTTTCGGCGAGATCGCACCGCTGCCCGGATTCAGCCCGGAGAGTTTGAGCGAAGCCGAATCAGAAATAATGTCGGTTGGCAATTCGCATTCAGAAAACTTCTCGACTGATAACTTAAGAGAGTTAATGGCCGGTTCACATTCATCGGTGAAATTCGGCGTTGAAGCCGCGCTACTGGATCTGGAGGCTAAAACCAAAGGGGTGAGAATCTGCGATTTATTAAGTAAAGCCCCGCTCAAAACCATTTCAGTCAACGGACTCTTAACCGGTGCTCCGGACGAGATCTTAAAAAGAGCCGCCGCATACGGCAGAGTCGGCTATAAAGCGGTAAAACTGAAAGTTGGTTCAAATAATGTCGAAGATGACATCGCCATAACCCGGCACGTCCGAAAAGTGATTGGGGAAAAAATCCTGCTAAGGCTCGATGCCAACCGCGCCTGGAATATCGCTGACGCCCGAAAGTTTTGCGACGCCGTGAAAGAATGTACTATCGATTATCTGGAAGAGCCCTTGTCAGATATCAATTCACTTGTTCCAGCTCTTGAAAATAACTCATTGGCCGTCCCCCTGGCGCTGGATGAGACAACTCGAGAGATTACTCCCGGTGAGCTGACCAAATTTGCCAAGGTAAAAGCCATTGTCTTAAAACCGACTCTGCTGGGTTTGGAAAATTCGCTTAGGTTTGCCGAAAAAGCTCACGCTCTGGGAATAACACCAGTCATCGGTTCGTCATTTGAGTCCGGCTTGGGATTATCGGTTCTGGCGCATATCGCGGCGGCGGTCAATTCTGAAGATATTCCGGCCGGGCTTGACACACATTCCTGGTTTGCCAATGATGTAATCGAAGGGTCTCTGCCGGTGAAGAAAGGTCTTATCAACCTTGCTGAACTGCCGGATTTTGAAACTGTTCTGAACTCCGGGCTGTTAAACGAGGAAGTTTTGTCATGAACCAAATCAGATGCCCGCTTAGCCGAACCGCTGAAAAAAATCCAAAACTAACGGCGCTTTTGGGTTCGGAAAAACTGATTACTTTTGGCATATTGGATAAGCTGGTTCACCTGACGGCCATTAATCTGGCCAAGAAAGGAATTCAAAGAGGAACTCGAGTAGCCATTCTGGGGGTGAACAATCCGGCATACTGCATTTTGATTCTGGCCATACTTCGTATCGGAGCCGTTATCTGTCCCATCAATAATCGATTGCCTCAAAAAGCCGTTCATGAGGCGTTGCAACAAATAGAATGTAAAACGTTAGTTTTAGTTAATTATACCGAAAACGTCTTCGTTCTCCGGGGAATAAAGATATTGATGGTCGAAGATCTGGTCGCGGACCTCATCGGCAAACAAACCTTACGCGGCCAGCCGGTAGTTTCTTTACAAAATCCGGCTGCAATAGTCTTCACCTCCGGCACCGGCGCCGCTGCCAAAGCCGTGCAATTGTCGTACGGAAATTTTTATTACAACGTTCTGGGCGCCAACGAAAGAATTCCCTTCCATGAAAAGCACCGTTGGCTATTGACGCTGCCTTTGTATCATGTGGGCGGACTGGGAATTCTATTTAGAGCCATTATCGGCGGCGGGGCCATGGTTATTCCCACTAAAGACGAATCTATCACGGAAGCGATTACAAAATACGAAATAACGCATCTTTCTTTAGTGCCGACACAATTATATCGGTTACTAAAGGGGCCGGTACCAAAAATTAAAGGTACTCCTCCAATTGTATTGACCGGCGGCGGGCCGGTGTCCAAAGAACTCTTACAAAAATGCCGTAAAGCAAACTTGAAAGTCTATCGAACCTACGGGCTGACGGAAATGGCTTCGCAGGTGACTACCGGAAAATGCATTAGAGGAACGCATTCGGGAAAACTTCTAAAATACCGTGAGATAAAGATTGCTTCGGATAATGAGATTTTGGTTAAAGGTGCGACACTGTTTGAGGGCTATATAAAAAATGATAAGATTGAACTTCCGGTCGATTCTGACGGCTGGTTTCACACCGGCGATATGGGCCGACTGGACCGCAGCGGATTTATGACAGTACTCGGCCGCCAAGACAATATGTTCATTTCCGGAGGGGAAAATATTCATCCCGAAGAAATTGAATTACAGCTGTTGAAAATAGAAGGGGTCGAAGCAGCGCTGGTGGTGGGGTTATCCGACCGGGAATTTGGGATGCGACCGGCGGCCTTCGTGAAATTCTCCGAAGAGCATGTCAAGTCAGAAAAAGAAATGACGGCTGAACTTGAAAAATCATTGCCCCGATTCAAAATTCCGCGATTTTACTTTGACTGGCCGGAGCATTTATCCGAGGGAGCCTTAAAACTGCCCCGAAGCGCTTTTCTCAAGCTGGCTCAAGATCTGACGGCTAAATATTCCCCGCAAACTCAAGAAGTTTCTTCTTAAAATCTGCCGGCAACGGCATCTTGGAGCGGGTTTTTTTGGAGACGGTCACGTGCACTGTTTTTAAATCAGCCACCAACTCATCCTTATGGTCTCTGATCCGGTAAGCCAAGCCGTAGGAACTTTGGCCTACTTTTTCAACGACCAATTCTATTTTCAATTTATCGCCGGTGTGAATCGGTTTTTTGTAGTCGGCTTGGGAATGAACAATCAGCGGCAGACAAGGTGCGTCATCCAGAAAATATCTGATAGAAAATCCGATCGATTCCATAAAGGCCTCATAAGCCGTGTGGGCCATCCGGTAGAAATTGGCAAAATAGATGACACCGGCGGCATCGGTGTCATGAACTTGTGCAGTCAGCTTGTGTCTAAACATCTTATATTATAGTAATCACCGGTATCGTTAATTTAACCCGAAAAGTACCATGGTCAGAGAGATTCCGCAAAAGAATATTGCGCGTGGTTCAATATAAATCAGGCCGATTTTGAAATTGAAACATGATTTCATTTGTTTTATCTTTCAGTTCCATTTTGTCAAAATTTGGCTATTATAGGTTAAACGATATCATACGAAAGGAACCTTTGAATTATGATGATACCTCAAAAAGTTGCCGACCGCCTGAATGAGCAAATCAACCACGAGTATATGGCCTCCTGGACCTATACGGCCATGGCCTGGACGCTGGAAAGAATGAATCTGAAAGCCTTTGCCAAATGGTTTTTCCTGCAGGCCAAAGAAGAAAAGGGGCACGCCGAAAAAATAGCCAATTACCTGAACGACCAGGGGGGAACGGTTCGTCTGAAAATGCTCGCTGAACCAAAGTCGGATTACAAGTCGGTTGAAGAAATCTTTCAAACGGCGCTTGACCATGAGAAAAAAGTCACCAAACAGGTGCACGAAATCCTGGCTTTGTCCCGCAGCGAAAATGACCCGGCCACCGAGAATTTCATCGCCTGGAAAGTAAGCGAGCAGGTCGAAGAGGTGGCCAGCATTGAATATCTCTGGTCAATCGTAAAAACAGCCACCTCTCCCAAAGAACTGTTCATGCTGGAGGGGAAAATTGCCAAAATTGTCGCCAAACGCGAAGGGTAATCGTTCCGTTTAATTGCCCCAAGCCGTTGAAATACCTTGACATACGGCAATAAACTGTTAAATTGAAATTGGTGTTTCGGATAAACTGTATCTTGTTGCCGTTTAAGTGTTTTTTTGAAAAATTGGAATTCGCCGCCAATTACTATTTGGTTCTTCCTGTGGCTGTTAGTTCTCTTGTAGCATGATATTGATTTTGTAATCAACAGTTTCAGAAGGTATTCAATGTCGGGCAAGATTCTTTCAAGTGTTATCACGATGCTGTTATTGGCCGCATCGACCGTCTATTCCCAGATCAGCGCCGGAGGAAAACCGGTAAGTTTTTCTATAGCTGCCCGGGGGAACATTCAAACCCTTACTATGCCCCCAATCGATGTGGCGGCTTATCTGGCTGAAGATATGCGGGAAGGTAAAGACGTCCCCTATCGCTTCGGCGCGCCCATCGAGGTGGCTTACGACCTCAAAAACAGCGGGACCTGGGAAACACTTAACGATGGCGCCAGGCTCTGGCGGCTTAAAATCACTTCCCAAGGTGCCTATTCGTTGAATTTGCTCTATGATGAATTTTGGCTTCCCCAAGGCGGGCAGCTGTTCCTTTACAATGCCGACCGGAGTTCCGAAATAGGCGCATTTACGTCGGCCAACAACAAAGAATATCGCACTTTTGCCACAGCACCCACCCAAGGAGACGAAGTTACGCTCGAATACAGCCAGCCGGCATCGGTTACTGAAACACCGATAATCAAAATCTCCCGGGTGGTCCATGGCTATCATAATCTTTTTGATGTTGGAGGAATGGCCGGAGTTAATGGCTTTAGCGATGCCGGCTCGTGCAACAATAATGTCAACTGCCCGGTGGGAGTCGGCTGGGCAGACCAAATTCGCTCGGTGGCCATGATATTAACCGGTGGCGGCTCTCGGTTGTGTTCCGGCGCCATGGTCAACAATGTCAGGCGCAATGGGACTCCGTACTTTTTGACCGCTAATCACTGTTTGGGCGGAGAAGCATCGTGGATTTTCATGTGGAACTATCAAAGTCCCACTTGCTCCAACATCGACGGCCCGACCTGGATGACCGTTCAGGGTTCGACTTTGAAGGCGACTTTCTCGACCTCGGATTTTGCGCTGGTGCAGTTGACCGAAGCTCCGCCGGATTCATATCTGGTCTATTTTGCCGGATGGTCGGCGGCGGACGTGGCGGGAGATTCATCGTGCGGCATACATCATCCCCAGGGAGATATCAAAAAGATTTCATTTGATTACGGATTTACGCAAATGACCGACTATCTCCGCAACGGCCCCGGCACGACTCACTTAAGAATCGTCAACTGGGAGGATGGCACCACCGAGCCCGGCTCATCCGGCTCTCCTTTGTTTAACAAGCACAAGCAAGTGGTGGGGCAGCTTCACGGCGGATTCGCCTCCTGCACCAGTATCACATCAGACTGGTATGGCAAACTGGCCCGTTCCTGGCTGGGCGGCGGCTCTAATAGTTCCGGTTTGCGAAACTGGCTTGACCCGGATAACACCGGCGCCATTACGCTCGACGGCTATGATCCCAATCGTGCCATAGTCATAACGCATACTCCGCTGGAAAATAAGGAAGCCACTTCCGGTTTTTATGAAGTGACTTGCAGTATCGCAGCCGAAACAACTTTAGTAGCCGATTCGCTGCTTCTTTTTTACACATTGAATAATGCCCTGACAGCCACCGACACTCTGGAGCTTTCCGGCATTCCCGAAGAATATCTGGCCTACATTCCGGCCCAGCCCATCGGCACGATGGTCGAATATTACATTTTTGCCCGGAACATACTCGGCGAAACTAAGACCAGCAACGTTTACACCTTTGAAGTTATCGGCCCGCCCTTTGTGTGCGGTGATGTCAGCGGTGATGGTGTTTTTCAGAGTATTTTTGAACTGAATTATCTGGTAAGCTACATTTTCAGAGGCGGTGCGGCTCCAGCTGATTTCCGCGCGGCTGATATGGACGGCCATATCGGATTTAAGGGTATTCTTGAACTTAATTATTTGGTCAACTATATATTCCGCAGCGGCCCGCCCCCGCAATGCTAAATGGAGAATTTTAAATAGTGACTCGCAGCATGGCAGTTTTAATTACGGCTCTAATATTGATGGCAGCTATCAATGTCAGCGCCGAAGAAGAACTATACTTCCGTTTTACCATCAAGGAGCGGCAAGAAATCACTCAAATTACTCGATTGGTTTCAATCGAAAACGTCCGGCGGGATACGGTCTACGCCATCGGCACCACGGCTCAACTTGAAAAAATCAAATTGGCCGGATATATCGTCGAATTACTGCCGCATCCCAGTTCACTGGCCCGCCCGGAAATGTCCCAGAACCAAAGAGACATAACCGCCTGGGACGTTTATCCCACCTACGAGGCCTACGTGCAGATGATGAACGACTTTGAGACTAACTACCCGGGTCTCTGCCACACTTACAGTGCGGGCGCTTCCGTGCAGGGACGCGAGCTATTGTTTGTCAAAATATCCGATAATGTTGATGTCGAAGAAGCCGAGCCCGAAGTCATGTACACCAGCTCCATGCACGGTGATGAGACCACCGGCTATGTATTGATGCTCCGTTTGATTGATTCCATTCTAACAACCTATGGCACCGATATCGAAATTACCAATCTGGTCAACAGTATGGAAATCTGGATAAACCCGCTGGCCAACCCCGATGGCGCCTATCACACCGGCAATGCCAGTGTCGCCGGAGCAATTCGTTATAATGCCAACCTGGTGGATTTAAACAGAAATTTCCCCGACCCGCAGGACGGCGACCATCCTGATGGCAGCATTTGGCAGCCGGAAACAATAGCCATGATGAATATGGCCACCCGGCAAAGCTGGATTTTATCAGCTAATTTTCATGGCGGCGCTGAAGTAGTCAATTATGCCTGGGATACCTGGGTGACGCGCCACGCCGATGACGCTTGGTACATTGATGTTTGCCGCCAGTATGCCGAGTCGTGTCAGGCACACGCCCCGGTGGGCTATATGAACGATTTGAATGACGGCATTACCAACGGCTGGGACTGGTATGAAGTCAACGGCGGCCGGCAGGACTATATGACCTATTGGCGGGGTTGCCGCGAAGTTACTATTGAATTATCCAATATCAAACTTTTGTCAGCCGGTTTACTTCCGTCTTATTGGGGCTATAATCGCGTTTCGTTGTTCGATTGGTTGCGACAAGCCAACTACGGCATTCGCGGCATAGTGACTGATGCAGTCACTGGTTTACCTTTGGCGGCGACAATTTCTGTAATAGATCATGATTTGGACAGCTCTGAAGTTTACACCGACCCGGACGTCGGCGACTACTATCGCATGATAGCTGCCGGCACTTATACCCTGCGCTTTACGGCCCAGGACTATTTTCCCAAAGATGTCGCCGGTGTTACAATTGGTGCGAAAAGTTCAGTAACTATCAATGTGTCGTTGAACAAAAGCTGGATTTGCGGCGACATTGACGGCAACGGCCAATTCCAGCCGATTGTCGAATTGAATTATCTGGTCAACCGGATTTTCCGCGGCGGCCCGCTCCCGCCCAATCCCCAGGCGGCCGATCTCAACGGCTCCGGAGGCAACGCCAATATTCTCGATTTGAACTATATAGTTAATTTCATTTTCCGTGGCGGAGCGGCGCCGGCCTGTTTGTGAAAATTGCAGGCGTAAATTTGTCAAAAGTCGCCCTGGCAGTTTTCTCCGGCGCGGGCATTCTGGCTTTTGTTGTCTTTTCTTTCTCAAAAATCTCTGCCAATGAGAAATGCAGTGAAACAATAAAAATTGACGGAGTGGCCTACCCCGTGCCGGAGCGCTGGTGCGGCCGGAAGCTTGAAAAATCAAAACGGGCGGATTCCAAAAATCTCGCCAGACTCCCGGCCGACCTCTCGTTAGACAGTTCCAAAATCTATGTTACACCTGAAACTAAAAAAGCGCTGGTAAAAATGGCCGCGGCGGCGCAAAATAGCGGAATAAGTTTAATGATCGATTCGGGCTTTCGCTCGGTCTGGTATCAAAGAGAAATCATCCGCAGGCGGATGCAGCAAGGTGAGAATTACGATAAACTGATTACGTTCATAGCGCCGCCCGGATACTCGGAGCATCATACCGGCCGGGCCGTCGATTTTGTCCCCAGCGAGGCCCCCTTTGCCTTTACTGAAACTTATAAATGGCTGAAAGAAAACGCTGCTGACTTCGGATTTCATGAGACCTACCCCGAAGATACTACCGGCACGATTCCCTGGGAATCGTGGCATTGGGTGTATGAAGCAAACTGATTTAGTCGCCGGCCTCTTTTGTCCGGCGCAGATAGCCATTGGCAATCTCGGATGACTCGCCCTCGGCATCGGTTGAAGTAATTTTTATTTTCAGGCTGTCATCGCTCACTACTTCGACAAACAAATCATAAACATATTTCCCCCAGTGGCGCCGGCCGTGGATTGATTTTCCTTTGACGCCGCCGGCGTACTTAACGTGATATCCAAAACTGTTCCAGATTTCCCAGTTAAGCGAATCTTTCTTCGGGATATAAGCCAGACGCCCCGAGTCGGAATATTTGAGCATGAATCTTTCGCCCGTAATTTGTGTTCGCAAAAATTTGTTGATGTGGTCGTATTCAAAGGCCGCCTGGGCGTCAACCGAGGTAGGCATACCGGTGAACGGCAGATAATAAGTCCCTTCACCTTCCCATTTGCCGTCAAACGAAGCCAAATCCAGCTTGGTTTTTTCAGAAACGGTATTGTTCGCAAGAATCAGGGCTGATACCAAAACAATTATCAGAAACTTTTGGCTATGCAGTTTATTCATCTCCGGGGTCAGACCATAGCTGTCAGTACAGTTTCAAAACTATTTTACTCATAATTTAAACAGAGTGCATCAATTAAAAGTCGTCAAGTCGGCAAATATTTCCGGGAGCCCGTGTAATGCCCTAACTGACAATAGCTTAAAACCAAGCTAAAGCCATGTTTTTGATTGATTTGAAAGGACTTTTGGGGTACAATTAGTCGTCCAAATATTACAAATTTGAAGCAATAAAGGGATTCTCAACATGGCTTTGGAACGACAAAAAATAGAGACCATCTTTTTAGAAGAGGAAATGAAATCCTCGTACATGGATTATTCCATGTCCGTTATCACCAATCGCGCGCTCCCCGATATTCGTGACGGCATGAAACCGTCTAATCGCCGAATTCTGGTGGCCATGAACGATTTAAATTTGCAGCCCGGACGGCAGCATCGCAAATGCGCCAAAATCTGCGGCGATACCTCGGGCAATTATCATCCCCACGGCGAACAAGTGGTCTATCCGACACTGGTGCGTATGGCGCAGGATTTTAACATGCGCTATCCGCTAATCGATGGCCAGGGGAACTTTGGTTCAATCGACGGCGACGGCGCGGCGGCGATGCGCTACACCGAAGCCCGCCTGACTCCCATTGCAGTTGAGATTCTGGCTGATTTGGAGAAAGAGACCGTAGACTTCATGCCCAACTATGACGGCACCCTGCATGAACCTAAAGTTCTGCCCGGCAAATTTCCCAACCTGCTGTGCAACGGCACGACCGGCATTGCCGTCGGCATGGCCACCTCAATGCCGCCGCACAATTTGAATGAGATCGCCGAGGCTGTTGTTAAAGTAATCGAAAAACCGGAAGTGACCGACAAGGAACTCTTAAAACTAGTGCCGGGCCCGGATTTTCCCACCGGCGGAATCATTAACGGTCGCGAAGGTATCGAAGAAGCTTACCGCACCGGTCGCGGACATATTCCGCTGCGCGCCAAAGCCGTGGTCGAAAAACTAAAAAGCGGCAAAGAAATGATTGTCGTTTCGGAAATCCCTTATCAAGTCAACAAAGCCAATCTGCTTGAGAAAATTGCCGAACTGGTGCGCGATAAAAAGATTGAAGGCATATCAGACCTGCGGGACGAGTCCGACCGCGACGGTATGCGCATGGTCATTGAACTCAAACGCGACGCCCAGGCCGAAATCGTCCTAAACCAACTGTACAAGCACACCACCATGGGGGTGACATTTTCGGTAACCCTTTTAGGACTCGATCACGGCGTCCCCAAACTGATGTCCCTCAAACAGCTCCTGGAATGCTTCATTGAACACCGCCACGAAGTAGTCGTGCGCCGCACCAAGTATGACCTGCGCAAGGCCGAAGAGCGCGCGCACATTCTCGAAGGCTACAAAATTGCCCTCGACAATATCGACGCCGTCATTCAGCTGATAAAAAAATCGCAGGATACGCCGACCGCCCGGGCCGGCCTGGTGAAGAAATTCAAGCTGACCGAAATCCAGGCCACCGCCATTCTGGACATGCGCCTGCAGCGGCTGACCGGACTGGAGCGCCAGAAAATCCAGGACGAGTATGCCGAGCTGATAAAAAAGATTGAGCAATTCAAAGCCATTCTGGGTTCAAAAGAACTGCGCCTGAACATCATCAAAGAGGAAACCCTCGACCTTATGAAAAGGTTCGGCGATAAGCGCCGCACTGAAATTCAGGCCGCCGCCGAAGAATTGACCGTCGAAGATTTAATCGCCGAAGAAGACATGGTGATTACCATTTCTCACGCCGATTATGTCAAACGCTTGTCAGTTTCGGCCTACCGCAAACAGCAGCGCGGCGGCAAGGGGATAATCGGCATTGAAACCCGTGAAGATGATTTTGCCGAGCATCTGTTCATAGCTTCGACCCATGAGTACATATTGTTTTTCTCCAGCCTAGGACGATGCTACTGGGTTAAAGTGCACGAAATACCCATAGCCGGACGCATGGCCAAAGGGAAACCGATCGTCAATATGTTTAAAATTGTAACGGGAGAAACTATTACCGCCTTCTGCCGGGTGCGAGAGTTCACGCCCGAAAAATTTATTGTCATGGCCACCAAACGAGGTGTCATCAAGAAAGTCTCTCTCGATGCTTTCGCCAATCCGCGCACGGCCGGAGTCAACGCGATGAATTTGCCTAAAGACGATGAATTGATTGAGGCCCAAATCTCCGACGGCACCCACGAAATTGTTTTGGCCACCAGACAAGGCATGGCCATTCGTTTCCCCGAAGAGAAAGTCCGACCCATGGGACGCACGGCCTACGGCGTCAGAGGCATCAAACTGGATAAAGGCGACTACGTCATCGGCATGGTCGTGGTCAAACGCGATTCGACCCTTTTGGTGGCGACCGAAAATGGTTACGGCAAACGAACCGATATCGAAGATTACCGCATCACTAACCGCGGCGGCAAAGGGGTCATCAACGTCAAGACTTCGGACCGCAACGGTGAAGTAGTGGCTATCAAAGAAGTGCTCGATAACGATGAACTTATTCTGATTACCAAGCATGGTATTGCCAACCGCCAGCCGGTCAAAGATATCCATGTCATCGGACGCAATACCCAGGGCGTGCGCCTGATTTTACTTAAGTCCGGTGATTTGGTGACCGATGTGGCCCGGGTAGTCAAAGAAGACGAACAATAGCTTCGTTTTACAGCCGAATACCGAAATGAAGAACCAGCGTTTCTTCGCCCGAATCCCAGTCCAGCCAAAGAGAAACTTTTTCGCTCCGGGCAAATTTGGCTGATATCACTCCCAGTAAATCAGCCGCTATATCTTTCATCGAAAAACCGACCAAAGCGTCGCTGTCATCATATACTTCTTTTGAAACGCCCAGAGCCAGCGCCGGCATTGGGCCTATAATTTCAGTCAAGAGGGCCGAACCATAAAAGTGCTGAAATTTGTCAGGCACCATAAACTTATAAGTCTGGTCATTGACATAGTACCAGGGATCATAGTCCGGTGATTTTGCTTTGGTCTCCTCGGCCGGTGCAATTGTCAAAACAAACATGACCAAGCCAAAGAAAAACGCAGCTTTCAGAACGCTTGCTCGAATTAAAATTAGTTGTTTAGCCATAGAAGTCGATTATTACTTGCTGGCAGCTCAAATACCGTGCCAATCCCTGAATAAATTACTGATGGCATAAGCCTGTAAACTGCAGAGACTTAAGACAGACTCTTTGGGAGCGCTATGTATCTGCGCTGTCTTTTGATGCAGTGTAAATCACATTTTGGGCGCACGACCGATAATTAAAGTCGGTTTACACTCTGACCAATGCAGCGATATATTCACGGATGCCTTACCCCGGTGAAATTGCGGCTTTAGCCACGGCCGCATTTTGGGCGGTTACTTCTGTTTTTTTCTCCGAAGCCGGCAAACGCATCGGCTCCTTTAATGTCAATAAAATCCGTCTGGTAATGGCAGTGATCATTTACAGCATTTTGCTGACAATTACTACCGGCAGCCCGATTCCGTCAGGCGTTAATTCCTCGCAGGTTTTTTGGTTGGGGCTGTCGGGTTTTATAGGCCTGGTGCTCGGCGACAGCTGCGGGTTCAAGGCGCTGGTCATGATCGGCCCGCGGCTGATGACCTTGCTCTACGCCACCGCTCCAATTTTTGCATCTATTATTGCCTGGATATTTTTGGGAGAAGAATTAAGAATTGTCGAAATGCTGGGAATTGCCATCACCATTGGAGGCGTTGGCTGGGTTATTACGGAAAGGAAAGCAAACAATCAAATCAAAACGAATCAAAATCAGAACCACCCGGATTCCGGTTCATTGCGGCAGGGCATCCTTTTAGGATTGGGCGCCGGCTTGGGACAGGCGCTGGGGCTGGTATTAGCCAAGCAGGGGATGCTTCACGCCGGCGGCACAGTGGAAGCCATGCCGGCATCTTTCATCAGGATGATTGTGGCAGCCATCAGCATCTGGCTCATTTCCGCCGCCCGGGGTAAATTAAGTGGCGTGGTGACATCCCTTAAGGATGTCAAAGCACTGAAACTTTGTTTGGGCGGGACGTTTTTTGGGCCTTTTTTGGGAGTCTGGATGTCGCTTTTGGCGCTTGAGTATATCAGAACCGGCGTGGCCGCGACTTTAAACGCCACTACGCCGATAATGATCATTCCGATCGTCATAGCCTACTATAAAGAGCAGGTATCGTGGCGGGCCATAATTGGCGCCATTGTCGCCGTAGGCGGTGTTACTATCCTATTTTTAACTTAGAGTAATTTTCTGGTTACAAATATCAAAGCCGGTCTTTTCGGCTTGGCTGGAAATTCCACTTTCCAGAGGAAAAAGATCCACAATAAACTCAAGACGCCTTGCACCGGTTCAGGCCAATTCTGTCCCAGCATATATAGCAGACAGGCCAGTGTTACACCAAAAAACATTCTAATCAGCGTCGGCCGACCGCCGGATTTGGCGTACCAGTACATGGCATACGCCAAAAAGACAATGACCAGGGCCGGTGAAAATAGAAACACAAGCCACTGCCAGAAATTGGGTGACGCTGAAAATAAAATGCTCGAAGGCGGCGCGTAAGCAATCCAAATAAAATGCAGCGACCAGAGAAAGGCCGACAGTGTAAAATTGATTAAAGCTTCAACCGAGTTTTTTTTGAGGCTTTTAAAAAAAGAGATTCCTGTCATTATTCCCATGGTGGCCACGGCTACCAGAACCATTACCATCGTGTCTCCCAACCAGTAGTCAATATTATGTGTCATAATGTCTCCTCACCTCACCTATTTGGTAAATTTTATGCCTATCGCAGAAATGAAAAAGGGCAATTTGGCTAAGCTGTTGCCAGGCTTGGAGAAAGGGTAGAAACTCGAAATCGATTGGGATGGTACAATCAGGACTTATGCCGTGCAAACCATTGCAATAAAAAAGCCCCGAGCGGACAGTCGGGGCTTTCCCAATTTTTTCTAAAGGAGCCGCTGACTATTCAATTTCGTCATCATCAATTGAGGGTTTTGTCAGCTTTTGAACCACGCTGGTAATATGTTCGGGACGTTTGTCTTTGAGTTTTCCTTTGTATTTTTTCAGCCGACCTTTAATTTTTTCGACAGCGGCGGCAATGGAGCTGTAAATGTCATCGGTGTCGGCGGTGGCAGTCAGGGTCTGGTTGTAAACTCTGATTTTCAATTCCGCTTTTTTGCGGTGTTTTTCGGAATCGAGTATCAATTCCGCCGAGATAATATTATCAAAGAATTTTCTTAATCCTTCAATTTCCGCTTCGGCTTTCTTTTTCATTTCGCTGCTTAAGTCAAAGTGACGGGCAGTGATCGTTTTATGCATAAATCCGGGCTCCTTTCCGCGCGCCTTATCTATTATAAACGGGAAAGCAAAATAATGGTTTTGTATGGAATTGGCGATAACTTTTGTGGCCGGTCAATTGCCCCCGCGGTAAAAACACGCTGCGTGGGCCGGCAAGGCTGACTAACATCGGCTGTTTCATCCTATCGAAACAGGCAGGCCGGGCCTGCTCTAATTTTTATCAGTTCAGGCGCTGGCGCGTTTTCTAAGCCGCGCCGGCGCAATTTTCAATTCTTCGCGGTACTTGGTAACAGTTCGGCGTGCCAGCTTGATGCCTTCATTATTGAGCTGGCGATAAATCTCCTGATCCGAAAGCGGCTGGTCCGCCAATTCGGCTCTTATAATCTCTTCAATACGCTGTTTGACCGAGCGCTTGGACATGTCGGTGCCGTCATCGCGGGCAATGCCAGAGTTGAAGAAATGTTTTATTTCATAAACTCCAAAAGGCGTCTGGACATACTTGCCGTTGGCCACCCGGCTGATAGTGGCCACGTTCATATCGACCATCTGGGCGATATCTTCCATAATCAGGGGTTTCAAAAACGCCGGCCCTTTGTCGAAAAAATCTCTCTGGCGGTTGATGATTGATTCCATGACCCGGATCATCGTCGAGCGGCGCTGATTGATTGCATTTAACAGCCACCGGGCCTGCTCCAGCTTTTGCTTGATATAGTTTTTGGTATCGTCGGATGAACTGTTGCCTCTTCTGACCAGTTGCTTATAGCCCTGGCTGATTCGCAAGCGGGGCATATGGGCGTCATTATGCATGACCACGAAGCCGTCATCAAGTCTTTCGATTATTAAATCCGGCACCACCGGCATGGCGCCCTGGTCGAAACGTCCGTGGGCCGGCGTGGGGGACAAAGTTTTAATCAATTCCAGGGCTGATTGCACTTTTTCTTCGGAGGAGCCCATCAATCGGGAAAGCTGGAGAATTGATTTGCGGTCCAGTTCATTGATATACTGGTCAACTATTCGATAGGCCAAAGTATCTTCCAGGCCTTTGTCTTTTAACTGAAATAGAAGAGATTCCCTTAAATCGCGAGAGCCAACTCCGGACGGGTCAAAACGCTTAATTAGGTCAAGGATGGCTTCAATTTTTTCCCGGGGAGCTTTTAATTCGGCCGCCATTTCTTCGACACTGATGGCCAGGTAACCTTCCGGAGAAATGTTGCCAATGACATATTCGCCGATCAGCTGCTCTTCAGCGGTCAGCTTGAGCAAATAGAGCTGCTCCTGCAGATGATGATAGAGGTTATTGGTCTGGGCGGCGCTCCCCTGAATAATCTCTTCCTGGTGCTCTTTGTATTCATTAACCTTGTAGCCGTTATCCTCATCCTGAAGGAATTCTTCCCAATCGACGCTGTCTTCTTTTGCGTTTTCATCTTTTTCCGCCGCAACCTCAAATTCGGCTTCCTCTTCTGCTTTGGTCTCCGTGTCCAGCTCTTCAACTTCCTCCAATAGCGGATTGGTAGCCAGTTCCAGGCGGATAGTCTGCTCCAGTCGCAAGGCCGGCATTTGCAGCATCTTCAAAGATTGAATCAGCTGCGGCGCCAGTGTCTGGGTCTGTCTAAGATGAAGCTGCAGTTTCATTGTTTTTCTCTATGTCTTATCCGGCGGGCGAAACCGGCCGGATTTGCCCTTTTTATCATCTTATCGGTTTGGCGGCTCATCAAGTTTACGCAAAGTGAAAACATCGTTCACTAATTAAACACCGTCAAAAATCTTTCAATTAAGGCGAAATTTTTCACCCAAATAAATCTTTCGGGCCTCGGAATCGTTAGCCAAAAATTCCGAACTTCCGGATTTGAGTATTTTGCCGTCACACATTATATACGCCCGGCTGCAGATGGACAGCGTCTCCCGAACATTGTGGTCGGTTATGAGCACTCCCAGCTTTCGCTCCGCCAGTCTTGTAATTATTCTCTGAATATCCTCAACCGCCAACGGATCTATGCCCGCGAAAGGTTCATCAAGCAATATAAACTTGGGTTCATTGACCAGCGCCCGGGTAAACTCCACCCGGCGGCGCTCACCCCCGGACAAGGTGAAGGCCTTGTTACTTCTAAGTTGTGAGATGTCGAGTTCTTTTAGCAGCTCTTCCAGCCGTTCTCTTCTTTGTTTTCCCGAGAATTGGCGAAACTGAAGTATCGACATGATATTTTGCTCTACGGTCATTTTGCGAAAGACCGACGGCTCCTGGGCCAAATACCCGATGCCCTGTCGGGCGCGCCGGTACATGGGCTGTTGGCCGATATTCCGGCCGCCCAGAAAAACATCGCCGCTGTCAGGCTGCACAAATCCGATAATCATATAGAAAGTTGTAGTTTTGCCGGCGCCGTTGGGCCCCAATAGACCAACCACCTCGCCGGGGTTGACTACAATTGAAACGCCGTCAACCACGGCTCTTCGGCGATAATATTTTTTCAATTCAATTGATTCTAAAGTAACCATTTATAATATAAATATAAGCGTAAAACGCAGTTATACCAATACAAAATGGCTTTTTTGCACCAATCTTGCTGTATATTAGTATCATAGTTTAAGTGTTTAAGAAAGCTTAAAACTGATAAGTAACTTTAATGAAATTGAGCCGAAACAATTTCACAGCCAAAAGGGATTGAAACTAATGAAGTTAAGAATTCTGGCGGTTTTACCCTTTATTATTCTAATCGGGTGCAGCAAATCTCCGCAGGATAAAATCAGTGACCTGATGGACGCCGGGTACGGGCACATGGAGAGTTTTGAATTTGAAAAAGCCCAGGAGGCCTTTAATCAGGCGGCCGCCCTGGTCAATGGCTACCCATATGACCGATTCGGCAAAGGCTTGATCCTGGAACAGCAGCTTTTTTACTATGAAGCCCTTAACGAGTACCTCTATCTGGCTCTGATATATCCGGATTCTGTTTGGGCCTATGGCGGCATCTATCGGATATAC